>JGI1356J14229_10004394_pt1 | contig 10495 bp, 10 predicted proteins | sample Subgrocontami58m_FD_14229 | JGI IMG/M metagenome (IMG submission 14229) | reverse complement strand
CGAACTCATCTCCTCCGACCCGGGCAATGATATCCATTTTACGGAACACCTCCTGGAGAACCTGGGCAGCTTCTACCAGGGCTTCGTCGCCCGCGTCGTGTCCCAACGTGTCATTAATCTGTTTCATGGCATCCAGATCGGCAAAAAGAAGTATCAGACCCTTTTGGGTTCTTTCCGCCATCTTCAATTGCTGTTCGGCCAGGGCCAACAATCCTCGCCTGTTGTAAAGGCCTGTCAGTTGATCGGTAATCGCCAGAATACGAATTTTTTCCTCATTCTGTTTTCGCCGGCTGATGTCCCGGACAATGCCGACGGCGGCCCATTTGCCGCGCAAACGCGCCGCAGAAAGCGAAAGCTCGACTGGAAATCCCGTGCCATCTTTTCTCAATGCCTCTAATTCCAGCGTCTTACCAATGGCGCCGCCCAATCCCGTTTTAACGAATTCCGCAAAGCCTTCTTTATACGCCTCATGATACCGTGGGGGCACAATCAGCGCGTGGCAATTTTTACCGGTAGCCTCCTGGCTGGAATAGCCGAATATTTTTTCCGCTGCTTCATTCCAGAAAGAAATAGTCCCTTCATGGTCGATCATTATGATGGCGTCTTGAGCAGAATGGGCAAGCAACCGGAATTTTTCTTCACTTTCCCTGAGTGTTTCCTCGCTTTGCCGCAGCTCTACCTCTTTCTTCTCACGTTCGATATTGGCACGATCTATTTCGCTGCCGATCGATTTTGCCAATTTCGATATTATGATGCCGACGAAGAGGGCCGATAGGATGGCAATTATCGATGACGCCAGGGCCGGGTTCCTCGCCTCGAACAATACGGCTTTGTATATCAAACCGTAAATCAAAACAAAGACGATGATCGTCGGAAGAAAGGCCCTCAGTAAGCGGCTGCGGACACTGGGACCGGAAAGTACGCTCACCGGCGGTACTTGCCTCCCGGAGGCGCTGATCAGACCCAGGCCGAGAAACATGAAAGCAACCGCGGTCGGAAAAGCCACCGGTATTATGGTGCCGCCGTATAAGAGTGGCGTGCCGTATAAATAGCCAAGGAACATGATAAAAGCCACGGTAATTAAGGCCATCGCCAGAAATGACGCCGCATTCTTATACGGTTGTCCCGCCGAAGCAAGAAAGGTCAGTAATAAAACACTCAAAGACGCAGCAATAAAACAGATTGCCGTAATGGGTGACATATGCCCTACAGGAAAGGGGAGCACGGTTGGCGGTGGATAAAACCACAGGCGCTCCATGGTAAATGTTATTCCTGCGACATAGGCAACCAATATGATGGAAGAGATCAGTATGATGAGCAATGCGCTCAACCCGGCGATCATTCTTTGCCTGGGGCTTTCAGGATAGAGCAGACAGCAGAACAGGGAAACACTCAGGATCAAGAAACATAAGGCCGTACTTGGGGCGATAGGGACATAATAAGAGCCCAGGGTGGTAATAAATGTCACCCCCGAAGCCCAGCCAAGAAGAGATATGGCACTTATGACGATGGTAATAAGCAGACTCCATTGCGCTATGCGCGTCAAGACGTAATCCAAAGGTGTTTCTGTTTTGATCTTCATTATTTGCCTGCTTGCCGGCCAATACAGTTACAGTATAAGAAACCCAACAGAATTGGGGCATTATAGAGTTGACATATAATCTACAACAAAAAAGTGGATTATTAGGCTTGCCCTGATTCGTCCCTTCTTACCATCACCGCCGATTATTCTCAGTGGCTTTGCTGCCAGTCATGCCCTCCCCTGCCATGCCCTCTGCCTCTCCCACCTCTTCCATCACTGTCATCATCTACCAAGATGAGACATCCGCCGATAGATATAAGCATTATAAAAACTATTGCCGAGATGATGATCCTCTTCACAGCTGTCTCCTTTGCCAATGGTAAGTTTGAGCAGGCACCTGTCTCATATGATTCAAGATTTCCATTATACCTCCGTCAACCCGGATTTTCCTAATCTACCCATGTTGACTATGCCGCTGATTCCGTCACGTTGTTCCGGTTCAAAGCGCCAGGGCAATCCCGTTGATTCCACCACCCCTGAGCGGAGCATCGCGACGCTGAGTTAATAGTTCTTTCTCATAACTGATTCTACAGGTCAAGTCGGCAAATTTCTTTCACAGTGAATGTCTGGCTCCTACAGTAAAGGAATCGTGATCGGGATAAGACGCCCTATCGTACCTGATCATTGAACGTGACTTGATATATGGCGGCTGCATTTCCAACGTCATTAAATATTTTTAAAAAAGCGTACTTGATCTATTCTTGAAAATATGTAATTTTTTACAGCATCGCATCACGGTTAAATCAAGAATTAATACCGTTGGGCAAGTAAGGGAAAAGAAAGAAATACCATGCGGAAACACAAATTCCTCTTGCTCCTTTTTATCCTGACCGTCATCATGGTCGCTCTCATTGCTTATATCTCTATGCTCTATCTGAGAGGAGGTGTGAGTAATTATGAACCGCCTCAACCGCCTTCAGCTTCTTCATCTGAACAGGCTCAGTCAGATTTGCAGGAACTTTCACAGGCCGTAGAGGCCTATTTCATAAAAAATATGGAGTATCCCGAGAATCTAGAACTTATCCATCCTGAGTTCATTGATCGTGACGCATCCGATCCTTTAAGCGGAAAGCCCTACCTGTACACGCTGTCTGAAACTGAAGGCGCCAGCCCGTATCGTATTAGCGTGCCCGATCCCCAGCTCTATAATGCCAAGGAATTCTACTGTGAAGGCGGCAAGCTTGTTAAGAATTAATTTATTTAAAATCCCCTTACTTTTCCCCTCAATTATTGTCTTATCATTGGGAATTGCACTTTTTTTTGCTGTATCGTCCGATCTGTATTCTCAGATGCCTCCTGATAGTGAGATTATAAAAGCATTAAGAAAAATTGTGCAGTGCGAGAGAATAGAGATTAAGACAAAAGCCGGGGGGAATAAAGGCGAGAAATTGAAGTCAATGGTGATCAAATTTGAGTCGGTGTCAAAGAATTTTTTACCAGCCGACTACATCACCATGCAGTATACTAACCCGACAATTGATTTAAAAGCTATAAGAAATTCGAACACTTTTAAAATTGCTTCCTACTCGGATTTTAAAATCGGGGTATTGGTTTCGGATCAAACATTGAAGAATGAATTTGATAAGACCGCGAAGAGGTTGAACATACAATTCAACAAATTCTTAATCAAATTCAGCCCCCCCTACATCGAATTGGAGTTCGATATTCCGGCTAATGGGATTTCTCCCAAGGATAGAAAAATAGTGGAAAAGTTTGTCAAGAATAAGAAGTTTGAAGGTTATGCAGCGCTCCGCTTAGAGGTGCATGACAACAAAATATTTGTATCTCCAACCAAGGTTATCCTGAACCATTTTCTCCTGCCAATGACCGTAACAGATGAAATTAAAAGGAGAATTAATCCACTATATCAAATTCCGCGCATTCCAACTTTTAACTATTCTCTGGAAAAAGTCGGAATACAGAAAAAATATCTCTTTTTTAGTAATTGAGTCTTCCACAAATAAATAATAGACATATCCAAATTACTCATGTAAATTTCTCAACGGGCAAACTTAATACTATATTTTCTTCAATCTCAGGAGATGACAATCCCGATGTCAGAAATGAAATCGCCACCCGTATATACAAAAGGGACACTTTACGAGATTAATGTACAGGATCTTCAGGCTGATCCTAGTCAACCCAGAAAGTATTTTGATCCAGCAGCCCAACAGGACTTGGTCAATTCCTTGCAGAAACAAGGGGTGCTGCAACCAATTCTTTTCCGTGTCAACCAAAATGGTATCTGTTTCGTGGTTGCTGGCGAAAGACGCTTGCAGGCGGCTAAGGAAGCAGGACTTGAATCCATCCCTGCTATTTTGGTTGAAGGTCACTACTCGGAAATAGCTCTGGTCGAGAACCTTCTCCGTCAGGATCTGACAGCAATAGAAGTTGCTGAAGCGTTAGATCACATTATGAAGGAACATGGTTATAATCAGGAGCAATTAACCACTATCATCGGAAAGGCTAAATCAACGATGTCCGAGATACTTTCTCTTAACCGTCTCCCTGACGAAATCAAGAATGAATGTCGGAATGATCCATCGACTTCTCGCAAGACTCTTATCGCAATTGTAAAGAAAAAGACCGCAAAAGGTATGTTGACAGCTTACCGGAAATATAAGGAACAGAGTTTATCCGTTAAAAAGCCGAGAGTTCAAAAAAGTGAGCGAAGGACGTGGCAAGATAAATTCGATTCAAAATATGACGCATTGGCTACCTTTATAGCGGCTGTGGAAATCGGAACATTGGATTCCCCTGCACGCGATGTCCTGATTTCCCGCCTTGCAGAACTGAAGAAGACGGCGGCTCAATTCCTCGCTAAAATCAAGTCAATTCCCGTCAAGGACACAGTACCTCCGGAATCGCCTGTGCGGAAAAGGGGGAACATGAAGGAGAAAAAACCGGCGGTAGCCCTGCCGGTTCAGAAGGAAGAAGAGAACAATTCCGCTAATGATAAACCTGAGACCATGATGCTTGATTTTGACTGACATACTATTATTATCGGATAGTTAAATTTGTTCGGCGCGGCGAACTATCATGCAAAAAGGGGTAACGTGCAATCTTAATTTCACCGCGAAACTAAGAAATCACTTTAAGTCACCCGTTTCCTCTGCGAGAGTGGCGCCAAATCTACTTTCCTGATTGAGTCAATCACTGACTATCCAGACATATAGTATTTCTTTAACTTTCCCTTGGCCTTACTCCATAAAACAATTATAACTATTTAATATACTTAACTATATTTACGTGAGGCGGGATAGGTTCCCTTGCATCTCCACCAATAAATGAGCAATTTTCCTTGCAATCGAAGATATTTCTTTGGCCTGTCATTAACTTTCGGTTACCTTCTGATTTAGCGCCCTACCGCGATTTGGGATTTGATGTCTTATAACTGTCCCATAGACTTCAGTTGACGCTGTGCGAAATCTAACTTAGATATTCATGTTTCTAATTAGACTGTTATAAATAATGCTTGACATACACGATTATTTTGCTTACAATGTAGCTACCAGATAGTTGAAATGTGCTTACGGTAGTATTACCAATAGGTTACATTTTGACGATTAAAAATAATAGACGAGGGAGCAAAATGAAATACTTAAAGGAAATTAGATTTCGCCTGACAGCCGAAGAAAAAACGATCCTGTGCACGATAGCAGCCGGAGAGGACATGTCACAATCAGCTTATGTGCGCCATCTGCTGAATAAGGAGGCAAAAAAACTCGGCCTCTTGAATTCAAAACCTGCCAAGCGCATTAAGTCGGGCCGGAGAGTTGCCAAGGCGGCCTAATAGTAGAGGCCTGCAATTAGCCTACTGAAGACAGTAGTTTTGGGGATTTGCTTAAAGGCAACCTTAGGGGTTGCCTTTTCCAATTTGCCACGCCGCAGTATCATCTCGGAGGCAGATATTGAAAGCTGGTAATTATGGGAATAGTGTAACTATAAGTTTTATACCTGGCCTGAAACAGCCGGTTGATACCGTACAGCCGGGAAATGTCCCTTCCTTCGCGTTTTAATTCAAGATAATCTGAACACCTTCCCAACAAATATTAGATTCATTGACTATTTTCTTGCTTTTAATCTATTTTTGAAATAGTCAATAGATCATTGTCACATTAATTTTACATTTACTGTAAATTCTTGCAAGAATTTCCAAGTGCATTTTGCAATTGAAATAATTTGTAGAGAGGGTGGTGGCATGAAAAAGGGTAAAGATTTCAGATGTCTATTAACAGAGGAGGAGGATTCAGCATTACAGATATTAGCACAAGATGCGGGATTATCAACCTCAGAATTTATGAGTGTGCTGGTAAAACAGGATGCAAAAAAGCGGGGCTTCTTGTCACGACCCGGCAAGTATGTAATGATTGGCGAGGGCGGTGGCCGGCTGGGAAAGTGACTTCCGCTGGGCGGGATTAACTGCCACGCTAATGGCCTCATTATAAATCATCGGTAAAAGTTCAGCCCTGCACGGCAAGTCGATTGCTCTGTCCTGTTATTCTTTCGGGAATAATCGACCGATCAAAGCATAGTAAATTCCTCTCCTGATACATTCCATGATTAATATGTAGTTTATCGTTACGATGAGGCCAAACTTGATACAATCGGCGATATTCCATGTATAAAATGCTTTATATCGGTATTTCTTCTTCAGGGGAGTGGTGGGGACAGGCCTGGCTTTAATCTCTCTAATTATCCCATCTATATCATTATACTTTTTAGTATTATCATCATAGGAAAATGATAATAAGTCATTGTAGTACGATGACAGAACGTTTTTCATTTCATAGTCATTGAGCCTGTAAAAATCAGGGTCTTGCAAAGCCTCTTGAACATTATCGGGAAGAATGGGGTTATGGTAATCTTTACCATTATTATTTAATACCAGAAAGAGCAGTACAAACCCCAGAAGGTAAAACAGGATATAGAGGACTTTCAGGAAACGATACCAGGCCTTTCCATTCAATTCAGTCAGTGTAGTCATGGCGTCGTTCTCCGTTATATCTATTATTTAATTAAAAATATTAATAATAATATTAAAGTGTAACCACATAAACTTTAGCAGAAATCTTTATATTATTTGAAAATAAATACAAGAAGAATGTGTGTATCTTCACTGGGCAGCGATAGTTATTTGCCATTTTAGTTAAGGATTTTGCCGTTGATCGATGAGTTGAGGAGGTAGAGAGTCCGAAAAGCACCACCCAGCGACACGCATCAGCTAAATTGCCGATTTGCTGCGGTCATCTTCCATATGGCTCCGAATGCTCCCTATGCTGCCGCCAGTTATCAAGGTATGATTTAGCCAGTTCCTTCGCTGGAATTATTAGCAGATTCTCCGCATTTCTCTCTTCAGCAGCTTTGGTGAAATTGAATGAACCGGTAATAACCATGGCTCGATCAATGATCATAACCTTATTGTGGGCAATGGCATGCTTGCCGTCGATATAGGTGGGAATGCCGGCATTGAATAGAAAAGTTGCTGAGGTATATTTTTCGGAACGCTGGCTCTTATCAAGAATTGCTTGCACCCTCACTCCTCTCTTGTGAGCCGCCACCAGGGATTTGGCTATTGGCGCCGATGTGAAGGAATAGGCCTGAATGAGGATTTCCGATTTAGCGCGGTCAAGCTCATGGATAATGGCTTCGGTGCATCCCCCTTTAGGGCTGAAACAGACTTGGACCTGCATATCTTTGGGAAGGGAAAATTCGATGGCATATCCAGAATCACGGGAGATCAGCGGAAAAACGAATATGCATACGGCTATGGCAAGGCATTTTTTCATTTTAGCCAAATAGCCTTTGATAGATTGTGCGGTCACTTGTTCTGTCTTTGTCCGAGGGGATAGGAAATTGTGCTATGTCGAATCGTTCTCGTCGGACTTCATTGCCCGCACAGTCCCGGTAAACAAGTTCATCAGTATCAAAGTCGTATTCCGGACTATCAGTTCCCTGCCAGCGTGAAAGGAAATATTGATACAGCGGAACATAAAGTCCGCCCTGCTTCGGTTCGTTTCTAAAGGCAAATTCGGGCACTGAGTGTATGTCCGGGCGATAGTGCCGGAGAAATGCGTAATCGCCCGCAATTACAAGTTTAAGGAGTGGGAGGTCAGGATATAATTTCAACCTGACCCGTTTCTGGGCCGCCCGAAGACTTTTCAGAAAATTGATGCTTTTTATAATCTGCTCCTGAATTGTTTCGGTCGTAATTCCCGGCTCCGGGATGCTCCGCGCCCTGGTGCTGGCACCTTCCTTGAGAGGGTTAAGCAACATGATTTTCGCTTCACGGCAATTCAGCAATGCTTCGTGTAAGTCTCCCTCTTGGTTCAATAAAGATTTATATCCGGTGGACCCAATGATCATAAGTTCCCGCGCGAATCCCAGTTCTTTTTTCATTCTTCTTATCCTTCTGCGTGAAAACAGGCCCCGCGAGGGTGACACCAGCACCAGGCCGGCGCTTTTTGCCATGTTGGCAATCCTCCGGTACTCCCGGCCACGCATGATGGCGTTGAAAAAGAGGATCAGTACCACGGCCATTAGAATTTCCAGGGCTACAAGGAATATTTTTTCGTCCTCAATGAGAGTCCAGAAATTCAGCAGGCTGTCTGCCAGAGTACTTACCATATAGGGGACTGAGATAGCCAGGGCCGCACTCAAAAATATAACGCTTATATGATATGAGATGTGGGCAATGTTCTTATACATGATCTCCTCTTACTGAAAGTGTTTTTGATAATAAATTGCAAGATTTTGCTGATACGGGAATGAACCTGGTCAAGACAAAACGATCATTGCCGAAACTAGTGAAAATGCAATGTTGGAGCTTGCCGAATCGCGATCCCCTGAGAACCGCTCGCAGAGTGAGTATATTAAGCGAATTTTGCCCCGGTTCAGGGTGTGCAGTTTCCCGGTAGCCTTGACGAGGACTTTTCTTGCCGGCGTCCTGGTTTCCAGAAAGGAAATTATTTTTGCAATATGATCCGGCTCTGCGGTCTCCGGTTGCCGGTGGTAAGTCATGCCCGGTGGCTGATAGGCGAATATCGCCGATGTACTCCCTATAGCGAATAAACACCAAAAAACTGCCGGCCAATAGACAACCTTCTTAAGAAAATTTTTTTCGGCCATTTCAACCTCCCATCAATAATAGTCGCCACCTTTGGGCGACCGGTAAGACTTGATACCCTCAGAAAGAGCCCGAATTAATTTCCCGTTCGATTTGCAAACATGATGCCAACATCCCATATCTACATAACATGCTAAATTATAATCATAATAGAAGCGCACCAGTTGCTGAAGATCAGCAGCGCGTATGAATTTTCCTTCACAGTGCATGTTTATACCGACATAAAAAAAAGTCATGAAACTACGTTCGGAATAGGCAGCGCTTCTCGCCCCCTCCGTCAGCCATGAAGTAGTTATTGCCTACCAAACAGCTCCCAACTAATCCTTATTGTCTTTGCCGCAGTATTGCTGCATCTTGACAGAAGAAGTCGCCGTTCAGTTTTAACTGTTCGATAGGACCTTGCTTTCTTGCAGGTAAAATTTGGCAATCAGATACTGAAATCAAATAATCTTAAGGAGGATATTATGAATGACAATACGACTAAGATCAGCGGGGCTTTCTTGATAGGCGGAATGATAGGCGCTGCCATTGCGTTCTTGTATGCACCCAAGTCGGGCCGTGCGACAAGGAAGGATATTAGAAGGGCGGCGCATCGTGTAAAAAACAGCACCGTCGATTTAATTGAGGACACCATTGATGATATAAACGACTTCGTAGGTGATTTGAAGGAAAAAGCCGCTGACATGATAGATCAAGGAGTGGAGCTGTCGGACAAAGCCAAAAAAGAGATCGTCGTGACGCTTGAGCACGGACAAAAAGCGATCGAAAAACAGAAAAACAAGTTATCCGATGCCCTCGGGCTATGAGCCTTAAATTGCTGGCTTATGATCTCAATTCCAGCAACCCTGACCCCCGTTGGCCTACCAATACCCCGCTCAGAGTCCGGAAGTCGGTAACCTCGCCTGCTGGTTTCCGGCCTCCGGCTCCCGGGTTCGGCTTTGCGGCAGCATATTAAGAATAGGTGAGCCCCTTTTCATTTTTTGACGGAAAAGATTTGCCCTGCCAACTTCATCAGATTGTCTAATTTCATGATGAAGTCCTCCTCTTCGCTGATAAAATATTTTACGTTGGGTTTGCGTCTTTCCGCAGGCTCCAGGTAGTCGTTGCTGACATCCAACCTCGCGCTTTCTGTGCGGGAAATCCGGCCGTAAATACTTTGCCCCTCTTTAGTATGAAACCAATTAATGAATATTTTTGCCGCATTGGGGTTCGGGGCTTTATTTACATACATGACGAGTCCGGGGCCGCCTCCCAGCCAGCCGCCCTCCGACACTTCTATCGGCATCAGGGGGGCGCCCGCGGTAACGAATTCAGCAGTGACCGTCGGCTGAGGACCAAGAATAATCGGGTAATTCCCCCTGGATACCCATTCCATCTGTAGCCGCTGATCCCGGATAACGACGATATCTTGTTTGGCCAGTTCGCGCATAAAGTCAACACCCATTATCTTCTCGGTCACGACGGAAAACCACCTGGAACCTGCTCCCGAGATGGTAGGGTCGTTCATAACAATCTTTCCCTTCCACTTCGGCTTGAGAAAGTCGCGGTAAGAGGTAATTTCCCCCTTCTTGACCATATTGGAATTGGCGATCTCGTATTGAGACGTGGTCAGGATGGGGGAGGAAACCAAATTTTTCCCTTTATCAGAGAACCAGAGGCCGCCTCCCCACCATGCTTTGGGGTTGGTCACCTCGGGCAATATTAAGAGCGGCTTCAACGGCTCTAAAAGCCCCGCAGGCTGCAGCGAGACGAAAGGGGTAATCCCGCCCGTAATGAACAGGTCCACC
>JGI1356J14229_10004393_pt1 | contig 10495 bp, 5 predicted proteins | sample Subgrocontami58m_FD_14229 | JGI IMG/M metagenome (IMG submission 14229) | reverse complement strand
TATACGTGTAGGTAGAGACGAGACCACGCGGATCTGTTACTTGCAGGAGGTTGCCAAGAACGTCGTATGCGGAAACAGTTCTCAGCGCAAGTCCCGCCGGGTCAGTAACGGTTGCAACCTTGTTGCCGAACTTGTCTTTGTATTCTGCCAGCAGGTTGTTGTTCTCGTCGGTGGTGGTTGTCTTGAACAAAACGCTCGCGTTCGTGTAACCGGGTATTTCGTTTAGCGTGTTGGTGCCATACGCCGAGCGAGTGTAACGGTTCGTGGTGAGATTAGAGTTGCTGAAAATCGTGTCGGCGTAGAATTGTCTGAGCACTCTCGCCTGAGGGTCGAGTTCGTATTCCGTGAGAGAGAACGGATAAATGCCTGATTCGGGATAGTACGAACGTGCGTGGGAGTCGAATTGCCGATCGTATTGATGTTGTTGAGTGCTGCCAAGATTGTTTTGATACGTTCGGTAGAGCCTAGCGATTCTCGAAAGCTGATCATACGTTTTTGGCGTTACTATGTCCTCGCTTCCGAGGTTCGTTTGCAGTTGTCGTTCCCTGCCCAACCCATCGAAGTATCGCCTTTGTGTCGTGGATTGGGTGGCCGCTCGAAAGACTTGCCTTGTTATCCGGTTGGGAGTAAAAGGTAGAAGGTCGGGCTGCCAATCCGAATAGAAGTATGAGAACAGCTCAAGTGTTTGTGCAGAAGGACCGAGGACTGATTTGAGCCTGCCTAGCTTGTCGTATGTGTACTGTCTGCTGTCGCTGTTCTCGTCGACAGTTTTGGTAATCAAGCCGTAATGATTATAGCCGAAAGATCTCCGAAGAAGAGGCGATGTTTGTGGCTCTTCAATCCCTGTAACATACCCTTTCCTTAATCCTGCTGTCGTATTGAGGAAAGGACTAGTAGGGTTATCACTGTAGAAGTATTTTGTCGTGTTTGCATGAGCATCCGTTGCCTCTATGACGTTGCTGTAACCTTGATTGTCGTAGTTGTACGTTTCGATGCCGACGGTTTGCAAACCTGTATCGCTTGGGGCTGTCGTCGCTGTAGAACTTGCACTCCAGATCCATTGCTTCCGGGGCAACCAGCGATTGCTGAAGAGACCCCACGTTGTAAATGTCTTGCTTTCGTCATCGTTGGAGTTTTTCCTAACCATCGCTGAATACAGTTGGGATCGCATTCCTAAGACGTCCATGCCGGAATATTTTTCGAATGCGTACGCGTATTCTGTTTCGCGACTAATGAGGCTGCCTATCTCAGTTGTCTTTCTCATTAAGCCGTTTCCTGCGCTTGATTCTCTTCTTGTCGGTAGATAGGCATTGACCGAAACTGAAGTAACGCCATCTTTTGTTGTGACGATAGAGTCGAGTCTTGCCCAGAATGAGGTAAGTTCAACTTTGTTTCGGCGATCACTCGTTTGGGGTGAAGGCAGGTACTCGTAATAATCTCTGAAACGCCCCTGCACCAGATAGGCGTATCGATAGAGACTGGTACTGTTGTTCGTTTCTTCCTTCCAAACAACACCGCGCTTGCCTGCTCGAGACCAAATCAATGTGTCTGTGATTGAGGGCGTGGGCCAAAGGATTGAATCCGGTTGACTCTCGCGTGGGTCGAAGTCAAATCCCGGTTTTTTGTAGCTCGTTGTGTAGAATCGCTTTCGATATGATCCGTCGGGATGAGTTGTTTGAATCCATCGGTGACCAATTGGGCAGCCGCGATAAAACTTATAGTACTCTTCCGTTTGACCGTACGGTGGAACAGGCATGATATTCTGGTAAGTTTGAGGCAAGTACGCGGAATAATTCGGGTGAGATGGAGGATCAAACACAGCAATGCCATACGAGTAACCCCAAATTTGAGTTGAACCGTCCAACGTATCGACGATTTGTTTTTGGATCAAACGGCATCGAGGCGCCATCCGATAACTGAAAGGAATGCCTGCATTGAACAGATCAGATTGTCTTCCTTCTGGATCAAACCTAACGTCGAAATCTTCATAGACGTATTTCACTCTTCCCCCTGAAGGGAGGTTGATGTCTTTCAATCGCCATGCTTTCGCAAACACTGTTTCGACATGGTAGCCTGGATATGGAGGCTGATCTGGAGCCGGCGGCGGACCAACGTATCCTGCTAACCTTGCTCGGCTAATCTTCGGGTTGTTGTAGTAAGAAAACTTGTATTCCGGAATTTGCTCATCGCTTGCTGGATTAGAGCTGCTTTGGATTTTAACGCTTACTAACGTGAGTTGGTTATTGTTTAGTCGAGTGTTACTTATCCAATCGGGATTCTCATAAGGGGGTATTCCGTATTCATTTATTGCGTTGCTTTGAGTGGCAAACGTAAATATGACGCGTCGCAGCTCTGTCCTTGTTTCTTTATCATACAGAATCAAAGTATCAAGCTTTCGGTTTCGCTCTGTGCTATCAAATGCACTCGGTGTGCTGCTCTTGAATACAGCAAAGTGCGTATCGGTGAACAGTGTTTCAGGGCTTGCATAAGCATACTCAACATAGCCTTCAATTGTCGGATTACCAAACGGATTACCAACTCCAAAGAAGTTAGAAATCCAGGGGAAACTTCTATCGAGAAAAATTGTCTCAAAATTACGACGAACTCTGCTTGCTCCATAGTTATGATTGTTATACTTCATTGACGTCACACTGCCATCAGGATATTCAACTCTCATCAAATTCCAGCGATAGGGGAAAGAAAAGGCTTGTGGGTACAGATTGTTTTGTGTTCTACCAGTTACAAAAGCGTAATCGGCAGTTCCGGCGCCATCTCCGTAGCGATAGATTGTGCCATCTTCTTTTGTGACTTCGAAGTATCGGATTTGTTCGAATCCTTCTTGCCAGGCTGCTTCTATTTGCCAAGGGCGATATTGAATTGTCAAAAAGGATTGAGCATTGAGGGTGTTGCCGTTTATTGTTTCGGGGAAAGGAAGAATCTCAGTAGTTGCATTATCAATCCGTAGACTGTACATATCAACTTGATCCGCAAGCAGCCAGTTGCTTGTCGGATGTTGGCTTGCAAGTCTTCCGAATGTTTCAGCTCGACAATTATTTGTATTGTCATTGCAAAGATTGTTTGATATACCTAAACCTGGAATCAGATCATCTGAGCGTCCAAGAACGCTACGTTCGACGGCGCCAAGTTCAAGACTCCAACCAAGTCCGACCCAGCTTGCCTGTTGACGCTGAGTTACGTTGCTGTTGTACTGGAGGGCTATGGTGAAATCATGTCCATGTCGTCCAGGCACAGCCATAAGTGGAATGCTTAGGTTCAGGTCACCTGAAGGTGATACATCTCCTTCAGAGGTGAGATAGTCATGGCGAAAGACTTCGTAGTTGGGCTTGTATGGTTCGCCGACTTGAGGCGCTTGGGAATAAACGCATTGGTAAATCAAGATTGAGAGGAGAGTTAAAGTAAGGTTCCGTTTCATGTTTTCCTCCACTATTTTGTTTATGGGAAGGTGAATGGTGAGAACATCTTGCGCTCTTTAGCAACAGTGATTGATCGGGTAATTGATCACTACCTGAATATAACAAAACAATCCCTTATCGTACATACCGTGATCGCGGTATATACACGCTAAAACAAAAACGGTCGCCAATTGCTTGACGACCGTTATTGCTCATCCCGCAAAGCGGGATTAGAAGAAAATCATTTTGTCAATAGCAGTTTCTTGGTCTCGGTGAAGTTTCCCGCTCGCCCGCCATCTCTTGCGCGTGCCGTCAGCTTGTACATGTACACGCCGCTCGACAAACCCTCACCCGAAAAAGTCTTTACGTAGGTTCCTTGATTCAACTCGCCGTTCACAATTGTTGCGACTTCTTCACCCAACATATTGTACACCTTCAATGTCACATATCCGGCTTTTGCAATGTTGAACTCAATGGTTGTTGAAGGGTTGAATGGATTTGGATAGTTCTGCTTCAAACTGAATTCTGTCGGAAGCCTGTTATCATCAACACCAGTCAACACGTCAACAGAAATCGGCTCGGTGTAGTTGATCGTCCCATCCAAATCAATCTGCTTCAGTCTGTAATACAGACGACCGGATGGTGCGTTGTTGTCGGTGAACGTGTAATGTTGCGGCTCATTGGTTGTCCCATGGCCCGGAATAAAACTGTTCGGAAGAGTAACGAAACCACTCGGATTTCCCGGCGCGCGGTCAATCTCAAAGCCATAGTTATTGATTTCGCTTATTGTGGTCCAATTAAGGCGAACAGAGTTGTTGTTCACAACTGTGGCTGTGAAGCTCGCAAGTTGGATCGGAACGGAGTGAATCGTAGCATACTCAAGGATGATGTTGTTCAGTCCGGCAGCGTGACCATTACCTGTATTGAGGAATTGAATTGACTGCAAATTCTCGGTTGTGGTTGAGATCTGACTCGACCAGGTGGCGCCGCCATTTGTTGTCCTTAGGATTGTCCCTCCATTGCCGGCGGCCCATCCGGTGTCGGCATTGACGAACGCAACTTCATTCAATTGTTGTGTCGTACCACTCGTCTGATCAACCCACGTGGTTCCTCCGTCGGTGGATTTCGAAATGCGCCCGCCACCCCCGGCAACCCAACCGACTGTAGCATTCATGAAGCAGATTGCATTCAACACCGTCGGCGGATTGATGAGTTGCAGTGTCCACGTCGTCCCACCATTTTCTGTTTTCAAGATCTTCCCATCGTCCGTAGCCATCCAACCTTTGGTCGCACTAATGAAGCAGGAGTTTTCGATTGTTGAAGCAGTTCCGCTCGTTTGCGGTGCCCAACTCGCGCCGCCATTCGTCGTCGCCAGTATGGTGCCGTACAACCCCGCAGCCCACCCTGTCGAAGCATCCCATAAAAAGATGCAATTCAACCAACCAACACTTCCTACAGACTGCAGATTCCATGATATCCCACCATCAACTGTCCTGAAGATAACTCCTCCCAATCCAGTGACCCAACCCGTATTCACATCTACAAAATGCAGGTCCGACAGATCGACTCCGACAGTGGAGACCTGAAACCATGTAGCGCCTTTGTTAGTTGTCTTGAGTACTCTCCCGGCATTGCCACATGCCCAGCCGGTCTCTTCGTTTATGAATTGGATGGAAGAGAAGTGGGTGTTGGTAGGACTAACTTGACGATCCCAAGTCTGGGCGGCAAGAGGAGATGCAACAGCGCAGCAACAGCATAGGATGAAGGTAGAAAGCCGTGTAAACTTACTCCAGATATTCATCGCGTACCCCCCATTGATTGTTAATTAATTAACTCCAATTCCAATGAACAGCGCCACAGGGAATTATCCCGTGGCACGCCAGTCTTTCTTGTTTCCCCAACTTGAGTAATGACGAGTTATTTTGACAACACCAACTTCCTCGTTTGCGTGAAGTTTCCTGCTGTCAACTTGTACATGTACACACCGCTTGCAAGCGCCGTACCTGAGAATGTCTTGACATAGCTTCCTTGATTCAGCTCCCCATTGACCAGTGTTGCAACTTCCTCTCCCAGCAGGTTATACACCTTAAGTGAAACAAAACCAGCCTTGGCAAGACTAAACTCAATGTTCGTTGAAGGATTGAACGGGTTCGGATAATTTTGCTTCAAGCTGAATTCAGTAGGGAGTGCATTCTCACCAACGCCAGTCAATACATCAACAGAAATCGGCTCGGTGTAGTTGATCGTTCCATCCAAATCAATCTGCTTCAGTCTGTAATACAGACGACCTGATGGTGTGTTGTTGTCTGTGAATGTGTAGTTCTGCGGTTCGTTAGTTGTACCGTGACCGGGAATTATGCTCGTAGTGATCACTACAAAACCAGTTGGCGAGCCAACTGCACGTTCAACTTCAAAGCCGTAATTGTTCACTTCACTGATTGTCCTCCAATCAAGTCGTACAGTATGATTGTTGATAACAACGGCGGTGAAGCTCGCAAGTTGAATCGGCACTGCATGAATAACTGCATACTCCAGAATGGTGTTGTTGAGACCGACAGCATAGCCGTGTCGGGTACTGACGAAGTTCACAGAACGAAGATTTTGCGTTGTCCAAGAAATCTGCTGCGTCCACGTCGCGCCAGCATTAGTCGTCCATTTAATTATGCCTCCGTCACCAACAACCCAGCCGGTGTCTGCGTTAGCAAATGCAACTGCATTCAAATGCTGAGTTGTTCCGCTCGGCTGATCCACCCACGTTGCGCCGCCATCACTTGTCTTCAGGATTTTTCCGCCCGCGCCGACAACCCAGCCGATAAGTGAAGTGGCAAAAGACACTGCGTTGAGTGACTGGGTAGTGTTCGTCAACTGGACAGACCAATTGATTCCGCCGTTCGACGTCTTAAGAATAGTGCCATCACTGCATGTCATAAAACCATTTGTTGAGCTTGTAAACTTGCCGCCTTCAATGGTCGCCGTCGTTCCGCTGTTTTGCGGTGTCCATGTTGTGCCGCCGTTGGTGGTAAAGATGATTGTTCCATTGGCGCCCGCAGCCCAGCCCATGTTCGTACCGTCGAAGCACACACAGTTCAACCACGATGTTGTTCCACTCGTTTGCGGCGTCCACGTGTTTCCCCCGTCAACGGTCTTCACAATCACTCCACTCTGTCCAACAACCCAGCCAACAGACGCGCTGACAAAATACTGATCTGAAAAATGAAGCCATGTACCACTTGGCTTCGACACCCACGTTGCGCCGCCATCAATGGTTTTGAAGATAACTCCGTACGCACCACTCACGTAACCGGTTTGATGATCAAGAAAACCGACTGCTGAGAAATGCGATGGTACACTGGTTTGTTGTGGATCCCAACTTTGGGAGAGAAGAGTTGGCGCAACAAGAAAAGAAAAAATAATCAAGAGGTAAGACGATTTGAACAATCGGAGATTGATCATTTTATGCCCCCTTCTGAACTGTTAAGAATGATATAGAGAAAGAACCGTGTTAAAGGTATGGATGTAATAACGCCTACACAATATCGTGTATTGTAGAAGTGACAATAATGACTACAATCACGCCTACACGAGGGTTTTTGCGACTCAGAGTTCCGATGACGAAAAGCAAAACGACTTCCGAGGAATTGTTCTTGATCACCAAATACCGAATCTTGTATGATACTTATGTGTCTTCAGGGATCTACTTTACGATTGAGCAAGTACGATCATGAAAACGAGGGGATGGTTACAACTTTTTTCCAATTACAAAAAAGGCGTGTTCCTGAGCGAAGTGAACTCTAGAAACGCGGACGAAAAGTCGAGCGATTTTCGTTTTCTGAAGGGAAATGCCGATAATGCGAAGTTGTTCAACGCAGAATCGAAGTTCTCGTCCACGTCTCTACAAGCCCGGATGAAAACCCGTGTTTTGAAACCGCAGAGAGCACAGAGATCGCGGAGGGGAAAAAAAGTGTTTCTATTTCTTTCATTTCTCTGCAAAGCAAGCCTGTATCTTTTTGTTTTTTGAGCAACGTTTTAGGCTGCCAAGAGAGCGATGTTGCTCTCGCGAAAGCGCAAGGATGTTGTCATAATCTGTTGACCACGTTGCGTGATACGATAGTAATTCGTTTGGGGAACTTTGTACACCACCTCGTGGGCACACAACAAGCGCAATGTGCGAGAGGTGCGCGCAGTACACTTGCGGCGTTCCGTTGGACTTTGTTGTTCAGTTCCTGGCAGCGGCGAGCGGATGTCCTTGTTGCGAAATCCCTGCAGTAATGCTGCCGGTCCGGACACACGCTGAAATATCGTGGCATCCTCCGGGCTGATCGGTCGGAGCGCGCGGTAGCGCCGCCCATTGCGTGTGACAGGCACACTGACACTGTCCAGCAGCTTATGCGAAGGAGAGGATTCTCCAATAACCGCAAGCGCCTCTAAATAGCGCTCATTCGCTGTTCGACAGACTTGCACCAGGCGGCGCATATCCACGACGCCTTTACGCATCGGCACCCAGGCCGTTACAGGATTACCGTGACGCCTGACGTGCCGACGGACTTTGAACTGGCGTGGATTGTTGATCGTCGTTTCGATACGCCCGCCGCAGGCGGGCTTATCGTACATCTTGATCGAGTTCGACTCGACCCAATGTTTGACGCGGACTCCTTCGGTGCGCCGCGTGAGATCGGAGCGCACCTCGCCATTGAAGCGGATGTTCGTCCGCCGTCCGAGGAACCGTAAGACATCGTCACTGCGGAACTGATCGATGGCATGACGGACAAACAGCGGATAGTATTCGTGTAAACTGTCCGCATCACGAAACATGACGTCGGTAGCAAACTCGGCTTGGCGCACTGTCCAGTAATAGCCATGAAGGTTGAGCGCGTCGTTCCCGTGGAGCCACGGATTCACTCGGCGAGCCATCACACTAAACAGCCTGTGCCATTTGCGCTGACTCAGGCGATCGAGCAACTGCTGTGCATGAGGCAGATCGTCTATCCGTGTAAAACAGTTGTCACGGCGTTCGTAAGTGATATGCGCTCGGTCCAGTGCGCGGGCGAGCCATTCACGGCCGTTGATACAGATCTGAATGCTCATGGGCAACCACGTTTGGAGGCGAAGATGCATCAAGCCAAACTCTCGGTCCATATAATAAAAGTAGAGATGTAAGCACTTTCGTTGTTGCGGCGTCAAGACCAAATGTTTTGTTCCTTGGTCGCGGCGTATGCTAAACGATTGACACGGCTCAACACAGGAAAGAATGCAAATCAGTCCATCGGTAATGCCATCCTTCTCCATGATGGTGCGTGCGATCGTTTCCTTCGATTCTTTGGACGAGGCAACATAGACCAGTGGACGCTTCAGGCGCTGTGCCATTGATTCCGCGTGGGTTTTGAGACGATCAGAAATCTTTTGCGCAAAGCTTGCAAAGTCCTTGTACAAGACATGCTGGCTCGAAAGGAAAATGTCCATGCCGTTTTGATACGAGATTGATCGCAGTGTCCCGCGAAACAGCACGCGGTCAAACCCTGTGAGTGTTCCTGTAATGCGGTTTGCATGACGTTTGAGAAATCGCTTCATGGCATCCTCCAGCATGAGGTGATAGAACCATCGAAAGATACGACTGGATGAGGTCATCTGAAATCTTTATTTTTTGGTTGCGGCGGAGCTGCGCTGTGTTCTCTGCGGTTAGGTTTTTTGAAGAAGGGTTTTCAAACAGATTTCTAGTGTATAATCTGCACCGAACGAGTACCAGTTCCTGCAACAGCGCTCACAGCCGCAACCCCAACAACAAACATGACGCGACCCCAGAACGACATCGGCTTCGCTTGCGAGAGAAGCCACGCGATGATGAGCGCCGTTACCACTTCAATCAGAAACTGATTCACGAAATACATCCCAAAGTTACCCATTTGCCCCGGACGAACAGTTATCGTCTCCAGCCCATGCGCTTTCGGACCCGTTTTGCTACGTCGCAGGAGCTTCCCGCTCAACTTTCTCCAGATGATCTCCCTCACGGGCATCAGCTCTCTTCAAAAGGATCGCGAAGGTTAGCCCGAAGAGTCCCAACGTCGAGAACATGACCATGCTGGCAGTATAGTTCTGGGTTGTATCGCGCAGCAGACCATTGAGCCACGGGAACAATGCCAGTCCGATGTTTTGAATCATAGTTGTTAGTCCGAACGCAGTCCCAACGCGATTCTTCTCCACAATCAACGGGATCGATGGCCACATCGCCGCCGGGACCATGACGAACGCCGCACCGAGAACAATCATCGGAAGAACAGGCGGGACCATCGTGAACGCCATGATCAGAAAAGCCGGAACCATTAAGATAGAACCAATCACCATAACTGATGCACGCCGGCCAAACTTGTCAACGAGCTGACCGAAGAACGGAGCGAACACCATTGAAGCAAAGATGATGATCGTGGTCGTCCCGCCTGCTGTCGTGAACATGTGGATGACATTGTAGAACACCTGATAGAAAAACCCGCCTTCCGTCGGTGCCGTCATCGGCAAGCCGTACTTACTGTTAAAGAAATCTGTGGACAGAGATGTAAACGGGAAGATGGCGGAATAAAATGTAAGGCATAGGAGAGTAACGTACCAATATGAGTTGTTGAATTTCTTGATCTCAGCAAGGACAATCTTGTCACCGCCACCTTCTTCTTTGAGATTGAGGACACGCTCGCCATTGCGATCCATTACGATGTAGATAAAGTTGGCTAACAACGAAACGATACAGAATACGACCGCAGCCCAGAGTGCGTAGCGGTAGTTTTGAAAGTAGTCCGCAATGAGTGCCTCCGTGTTGAAGCTGAACAACGTTCCGAGCCGGCTTAATGTGAGTCCGACGCCGAATGAAAAAGCAAGTTCTTTCCCTTTGAACCATCGTGAGAAAATTGCGCTTTGCGCGACAACGAGAGATTCCGAACCCCAGCCGAAGATAAACCGACCGAGATAAAGCAGCCACATGTTTGGTGCGAATGCAACGATGGCTGCACCGAGCGTCACCAATCCGGAGAACAGCAGGCTTGCCCGCCGCGTACCAATCTTGTCGATAAGGAGACCGCCAACAAACACCGAAAGGA
>JGI1356J14229_10004387_pt1 | contig 10502 bp, 4 predicted proteins | sample Subgrocontami58m_FD_14229 | JGI IMG/M metagenome (IMG submission 14229) | reverse complement strand
GAGCACGACGACGTCATGGACGGCGAGCTGCCGCGTCACGTGCAGCACCGCCACGGCCCGACGGCGCAGCTGCGACGCAGGCACGAGCGCGCCCGTCAACCGGCTCATGGCCCGCAGTCGCAGGAAGCGCACAACCAGCGTGTCCTGGCCGATGGGCGGGGACTCCGCGACAAGCCGCCGTAGCAGATCGTGCACCTGCCCTGCTGTCGCCGTCGGCGTCGACAGCGGCCGCACCAGCTCTCTCGCGCAGTGTACGGCGTCCAGACCAACAACCTCCGCCGCAGTGCTCACGTGCGCAACGCGCCAGACAAACCGCAGCAGCTCGAGTACCACGAGCCCGTAGCGCTTCTCAGTGGCCGGCTCGAGCACTAGCCTGCCGAGAGTCGGCCCATGCGCGACGGCGCTGCTGCCAGCGCAGACCAGGCTGCAGATCGGCGCCGGTGCGGAACGGCACGCAGCCTGCAGCTGCTCTAACAGCTCCAGCAGTGCCTGGCCTAGACCGCCATCGGCCGTGGCAGAGGCGGCGTCGGCGAATGCGGCAGCCCCGGTGCCCCCGCCGTCGTCGCCGTCTTCGCCGTCTTCGCCGTCTTCGCCGTCTTCGCCGTCGACGCCGCTGGCGACGCGTCGTTCGCCAGAATCACCTGATCTGCCCTCGTCGCCTAGCAGCTCCAGCACCGCACGGAAATGCGCGCCCTGCAGCCGGCTGATATCGTTGGCCCACGACAGGTCGTCGGCCCAGGTGCGGCGACCGGCAACGCCGCCGCCTTCCTTCAGCACAGTCATCGGAACAGCAGAGTCATGAAACGTGTCAAAGTCATCCACCGCCGCTTGCTGCGGCTGCGGCGGCGGAGGCTGCTGCCGCTGCTGTTGCTGGACGGTGCGCGCATCGCCGGCCGCTGCACCCGCGCCCGCGTCGGCATCACCGCTGGCGGCATCATCGGCGAGCAGCGCAGCAGCAGCGGCAGCAATGTCGTCGGCGGCGGCAGCAATCGGCTGCGAGCACATCGTGTCGTGGACGTGAACCCAGACGGTGTTGAAGCCGCGCTGCACGGCGCCCGTGCCGGGCCAGGCGGACGGCGGGTCGCCCGCTTTGCTGTGCTCCTTCAGGAAGTGCTTGTCCATGGTCGCCCTGCTTTTGGCGGCGTACGTGCAGCCAGCCATCGTGCAGACGTGGCCCGGCTCCGACGACAGCAGCCGCAGCGGCGCCCGTGGTCCCAGCAGCGGCACCCACGGCTCGACCACCGTCACCGTGGCAGTCGCGACCCTGAACAGCTGTTTGAGCTCTAGCGCAATGACAGCGCTGTCCAGCGCTGTCTCGCCAGCGTCGTCCAGCGCTGTCTCGCCAGCGTGCTGCCCCCGACCAAAATGGCGCGAAACGCCCAGCGCGTATTTCCAGCACGCCGCCTCCTCCAGCACGGGACCCTTTCCGAGCGGAGTACCGCACTCAATGCACGCCCCAAATCGACCGTGTCTGTACCACACGCATCGCTCCCCGCCGCTCGAGCCGCCCCCGGGGGCGTCGACGTCCAGGAACAGCGGCATCGCGCGCGCGCGCTCGCTCGCCGCCGCCGCTGCTGCTGCTGCTGTGCACGCGCACGGCGAAACGTGGCCTGCCTGCGCCCGCCGGCAGCAGCGGCGAGCCGTCTGTTTGGGCGCCCGTCACCACGGCGGCCTGGCCCGTCCGACGCAAGGGCCCACTTGCTTGTATGCAGGTTGCATGTGGCCCCGGGCTCCGCCGTCACCGGAGTGGTCCGCGCCCGGTCGCTTGGCCGCGGTGTGCGGCTGCTGCCGAGACGCTTCATGCGCCACTCGCGGTGGGCCACTCGCGCCCCGTCACGGCGCAAGTGGACCGATGCACCGGCGCCGCAGCTGGACGAAAGGTGCGTCTACCAGCGTGCGTTTCTGCTGCGCACTGCGCCCGCTCTCTGGGAGCCCGGCTGGCGCCGGCAACGCCGCTGCTGCCGCTGCAACGGCGCTGCCGAGAGCCGCCCCGAGCACTGGGAACCACGCTCCTCGGGTCGGGCGAACGAGAGTCATTGGGCAACCTGCTGGAACTGCGAGAGAGAGAGAGCGCGCGCGCGAGCGAGCGAGCGAGCAGGCGCGCGTGAGCGCGGCAACGTTGTGCCGAGCGCGCCCGCATACCCACACCAAGCCGCTCGCGCTGCTGGCACAGCGGCTCGTGTCGACGACTGACCGGCGCCGGCGTGATGAGATGCACGGCCGGCTGCCTGCGCGCGGGCTCACCCGTGCGCGCACGCTGTGCAAGCCGGCGCCGAGGACCATGCAAGACCGGTACTCGATGGCTGTGAGCCGCCTCACCGCCGCCCGGTGCAGTCGTCGGCGCCGGCTGCCAGGAGACCGCGCGCACGCACGCGCACGCCTGAGGCCGATGGGTCAGGTGCAACGTGCGCCTGCTGCCTTGAACCGCCTGTTCTAACTCTGTACATTGGTGTACACACATACACCCGGCAACCGCACTGCGCCGCAGAGTCCACTACGCGCCGTCGCGCGGCACGCAGCAGGAACCTACGCCGCCCGCCCGGTGCTCGAGCGCGCTGCAGCACTGGGCATGAAACCGGCGGCAGCACGCCGCCGCTGGCAGCACGCACCGTCCGGCCGCACGCACCGTCCGGCGAGTGCCGCAGTCCGCACAGCGAGCGCATGCGGTGCCCTCGAGTGCCGCGAGCAGTGGCTGCCTTGTCGGCACCGAAATCGGTCAGCGGCCATGCACGCCCCACCTGTGCGCTGGCGGGCGTGCCCGCACGCACATACACACCTACACACACGCACACACGCACACACGCGCACACGCACACACGCACACACGCACACACGTACACACGCACACACGCACACACGCACACACGCACACACGCATGCGCACACGCACACGCATACGCTCGTGCACGCACACTCACGCACACTCAGGCACGCACGTGTGGTCGGTCACTCGGCAAGCGCACTAGCACCACCGCGCACAGACGCACGCGAGCAGCTGCCTCGCCGCACCGGCACGGGCGCTCGCGTTGGCGCACCGGTACGGTCCAGCGTGAGCAAGGGCGTTGCGACCGAGCACAGCTCGCGCACATGCCCACACGCTGGCGGAAGGACAAAGTTGTTCCGCCCTGCAGGCCCGCCCGGTGCTCGCACGCGCGCTGCAGCCGCAGAGCAGGGTCCCAGTCGCGAGCGCGCGCCCAGGCACACACCGTCATGTCCGCACGACTCACGCGACCGCGACGGCGTTGCACCGCGCAGAGCGTCATCGCCAGCCGTCGACGCCGCCGCTGCCTGCCTGCCTTGCCCGGCCGCGTCGTCGGCTGGCCCGGCCAGGCTATGGCGCCCGACACCGCGCGTCCCACCGCCGGGTTCACAGCAACGAGGCGTGCGCGCGCGCGGCGCCGTACACGCAATCATCGCCGGCTGTTGGCGCCCTGGACCGCCTGCACGCGCACCGACGACACAGACTGGCGCCCGGGCGCTCGCCGTCTCTGCGCAAACGCGGCAGTGGCCAACTGACTGCAGTGGGTCCCCGGGTTGCGGCCGGCTGACCACTGCGCCAACGGCCAAATCGGAGCTGCTGCAGTTGAGCGGGGCCCTGAACGCGCTCGGTGCACGCTCAGAGCCAGCGCGCTCGGAGCACGCTCGGAGCACGCTTCAGAAGGCCGCCGAAGCACAGCGCACCCGATTCTCCATTGGCGCTGTGCGTGCTCTGCGCGGCCCGCCGCAGCCCGGCCGGCCGGCGACGGCGGTTGGTCGCCTAGCGCCGTGCGTGCATCGTGCGCGTCTCGGTGCCCGACGAGCGACGACCGGAGCGCGCCGACAGTGCATCGTGCGACAGCGGGAGAGTCAATGTGCCCGTGGCCAGCGGGCACTCGCCAGCAGAGCCCGCCGCCGATCGGGCGTCGACGCAGGGCGGAACGCGCCGGTCGCGCACAATGTTCCCGCGGCGGCGATGCGCGCCCGTCGCAGTCGCCGGCGCGGTGCTGTCCACCACAGTCAGACGGGCCTGGTCAGCGTGGCCTGTGGGGTGCGTGCGAGAGAGCGCGAGCAAGCGACTGCCACACGCGCGCCCGGAAGCATCGTCCGCTCAGCGAGACAGAATGCATCAGCGGCCAGCAGGTGGTGACGGCCGCGGCTTGCGGACGCGCCCGCCATCGACAGCGAAGGGGCAGGCGGTCGCCTGTCGCTTCGCCGCCAGACGCAGAGCACTGCCGCGTGCTGCGCGTTTGCGCTACTGGCCAGGACCAGCAAAGTCGGCAACGGGGCACCGCCGCCGCCGTGCAGCGGGCGCGGCGGCGGCGAGCATGGCGAGGCTGTCGCTCATCGCGGCCAGTGTCGGCCTGGTGCGCATGCTCTCGCGGCGTAGCAGTCCGTCGAGCGCCCGCGGTCACACCCGCAGTGGCAGCGGACTAACCCGAGCCAGTGCCGAATGACGGGCATTGTTCTGTCGCCGGCCGCCCGCCCGCGCGCGCCCAGGCGATTAAACCCGCGCCCCCCGCCAAAACCCGCCGCCGCCCCCCACCTCACCCTAACACAGCGGTTGCTCGTGGCGCGGTGTTGCAGCCGCACTGGCTCCGTGTCTCGGTCAACGGCTCCGAGCCGGCGTGGGGCCGACGCACGCTACTGCAGGCGCTCCTCGCCCATTATTATCGCCAGCGCCTTTCGTCGCTCAGATGCCTGCCTGCAAGCGCGGGCGGCTGCGGCGTAAGGGCACGGCGTCACAGGCGAGTGAGTGGCGTCGGCGCAAATGCGCATTCAGCTTCGCTCGCGCAGACACAGACCGACGCACGCCCGCGGCTGCACAGGCGTTGCATGATCATGCGCACGCACACACGCACGCACGAGCGCAAACGCACACGCTCACGCTCATGCTCACGCAAACGTACGAACGCGCGGGTTCGTACGTACACGCAAACGCACGCACACGCACGCACGCACACGCACACACGCACACGCACGCACGCACACAAACGCGTACACACGCACGCGCGCGGGCCAGACGCGCGACGACTGCGCGGCGCGGCGAACGTGCACTCGCGCGTGCCGAGGCGCTCACGCATGTGCGCCCACCGGCGCTGGCGCACGCGCAGTAGCAGCTGGCCCCGCACCAGTGCATGCTGCCAGAACCGGCAACGAGAGGCCCGTCGGCTGGCGCATCTGCTGGAGCGCGCGGGCTTAGACAATGGCACAGGATGGCCAGCGTGCGGCTCACCAGCGCCGTGGCCTGCGCGCCGCCTGGACGGCCGAGCACACAGTCGGCCTACTATTAGCCCGTGGCCACAGCGTGCCGGGAAACGGACGAGCACGGGAATACGCGAGCCACTGTCTGGCACTGCCAGCCAGTCCGCACCTGCCAGAGCGCTCTGCCGTTCAGGCGATACGCGGGTGCAGCACTGCCGTGCAGGCTTCATCATCAGCGTCACCGACGACGCGCGGCGCGCGAGAGAGCGAGAGAGAACTGGAGACGATGCACCGCGGGGTCAACGAGCGGCAGCAGGCACCGGCAAGAGGCACGCCTGCACGTACATAGACGCACACGCCGCGCGAATGTCTGTCGTACGCCGTCTGCTGCTCGCCGAGTGCGACACGGGCAGGCTGCTCGCACAGACGACGCCGCTCTGCCTGCCCCGGGCACGGAGGGCGCCGAGTCAGCAGCCCGCGCCAGCGACGCGTCGACAGCGCACGTGTCTGTATCAAACTGCACTGCCAGCGACGACGCCGTACCGGCCATTTGACGCTGGTCGACCGTGTGCGCAGGCGGCGGCGGCGCAGGATGCGGAGGCGACGAAGACGATGGCCGCCGCAACGCACACGGCGCGCAGAGCAGACGGGCCCGACGCGAGATGCGGCCAGTGGCCCACGTCAGCTGAATGCAGAGACGGCCGCTGGTCTGTGCCCTCCGCTGCGTCTGCACGGCAGGAAAGGGCGCGCGCGTGCCGGGTCAGGCGCGCCGTGGCCGGCGGCCAGCACGGGTCGCCGGCCTGCCAGCGCAGCAGACACTCGGCCACGCCACTGTGCTCAGTCAGCCAGCACAGCGCCATCACGACTTCGGGACGCACCTGCAGCTGACGGCGACGAGGACGGCGGCCACCGAGCAGGGTCGCGCATCTGGCGCCGCCAGCGGCGGGCTCGGCCGTCGGCGCCGCCGCGGCGCTGGCAGCGCTGTTCACCACCACGACTCGGCGCGCACCGGCTCACTGCCGTGCGCACCGTGTCGACAGAGTCTCATTGCAGCGTTCGCCTGCTGCGCGGGCACTGCAGGCTATGGAGGCAGGTGATTTGCCGGCGCGGCGTCGCTGCATTCGCGGTGCTCGCGGCGCCTCTCTGTGCGTCGCGAGGTGGCGGGCCAGACGCGGCTCTGCGTGCGGCCTGCAGCGATAGCAGGCGCGACAACCCGGCGCACGCCTGTCACTCCCGAACCTGGCCTGCTCTCGTACTGTGTGTTTGCTGTGCGCGTGCGCGCTGCTCTCACGCGATGCAGCCGGTGCAGCCTGCCATCGACGGCAGCGCACGCGCGGCTGGTACTGCTGGGCCGCAGGTGCGGCGGCGATCGCAGCAGAGCGTCGGCGCAGCGGTCCACGCCCCGGTCAGTGCCGCCTGGCGCACCGGCCGACTAGCGGCCGCCTGCACCGCGCCGGTTGACTGTCCGTCGCAGTGCACGTGCGGCCCGGCCGGTGCTGAGCGGTTTGTCTGCTGCGCTGCGTCGCCGCTGACATGGCCGACGACCCTCCTGTCCACACAGACGTGCTGCTGTCTGTGCTGACGTCCGGTGCGAGTCGCTTCTCGTACGAGTCGGCTGCGACTCGCAGTTGCGTGGTCTCTTGTACGGGCAGCTCACGCCGGCAATGGCGGCACTGACGGCGACTGCGGCGGCGGCGGCAGCGTCAGTGGCAGCGGCAGTAACAGCGGCGGCAGCAGCAGTGTCAGTGGCGGTAGCGGAGGCGGCAGCAGCAGTGTCAGTTGAGATGGCGGCGGCGTCAGCGGCCGTATCAGCGGCAGCAGCAGCAGCAGTGTCAGTGGCGGTAGCGGCGGCGGCAGCAGCGGCGGCAGCAGCGGCAGTGGCAGCAGCGGCGGCAGCAGCAGCATCAGTGTCAGTGGCGGTAGCGGCGGCGGCAGCTGCGGCAGGGGCAGCGGCAGTGGCAGCAGCGGCGGCAGCAGCAGCAGCAGCAGCGGCGGCGGCGGCGGCGGCGTCAGTGGCAGTGGCGGCGGCGGCAGCGGCACTGGCGGCAGCGGCGGCGGCGGCGGCAGCAGCAGCGGCAGCGGCGGTGTTGGCAGTGGCGGCAGCGACAGGGGCAGCGGCCGCAGTGACGGCGGCGTCTGCAGCGGTGTCATTGCCGATCGGCAGTGGCGGACACGGCGACGGTGGCGGCGACAGCGGCAGCAGAGGCGACGAAGCTGGACGAGCATCCGCCGACAGTCGCCCAGTTGAACCGTGCTGGCGGTGCCCGCGGCGGCAGCGACAGTTTCGGCGCGGTCTCCGCCACTGCTGCGCCGACGGCGGCGGGTGCCTTGATGACAACGGCGTTGGAGGCGGGCGGGTGGGACGAGTGAATGATGCTCCGGCGACGGCGCCGCCCGTTGACGACGATGCGCTCTGGTGTGCCCTGCAACGCCGCAGTCGTAGTTGTCGTGTGTGCTCTGCGACAACGCATCTCGAGCGCCTAACCATTGTGAGCACCGGCGCACAGCCGTGTGGCCCTGGCCATCTGTGTACTGCACCCGATCCGGCCTCACGAGATGTTTCTCTATGGCTAGGCCGATTGAGCGCACAGAGTGCAGCGGTGTTCTGCGCAGCAAGAACCGCGGTGCATACTGTGCCGACTGGTGGTTCGCCACGCGCGCTCGCTGTACAGTGCACGCGCTCGCTAGCACGACTGCAGCCTGGCAGCAGCAGCAGTCTGCTGGCCCAATATGCGTGCGCCCACTGGGCGGCGCACGCAGCCGGCCATCCGCACACGGGGCAAGGGCGGCGCAGCACGGCGACACAGGAAATAGCTGGCTCGCTCGCGCAACGGCTGGCACGCGACGCACGCACCTGGCACACAGGCCGGCTCAGTGATGCAAGCGCCCGCGCTGCGCCTCGACCGATGAGCGGGGATGGCCCGGCGCCGACGAGACGCACACGTCCGCCGGGCGTGCCGGCACGCCAGTACGCCGCCGCTGCTGTCTGAGCCGGTCCACCGCGCGCGCGCACCGGACAACAGGGAGCGCCAGCTGCGCACGCAGCTCACACCGATCATCAGCGTCAGTCAACGTGACGAAGCGCCCAGCGCGCCCGCGCACGCGGCAGCAGAGAGAGAGGAGAGAAAGGCACGGCAGCAGCGCTGTGCCGCGGCCGCCGCTGCTGACGCGGCGTTTGTCTGTTGCGCGGCCGCGGCCGCGGCGTCGGCGGCCAGCGGCAGCGGCCGCGGTGACGTCGGGCACGCGCGCTGAACGGTCGCTGGGGCGGGCAACAGGTCAGTGTAGGCTGCGCGCGTTCGGTAGCGCCGTGGGCCGCAGTGGCGGCAGCCCTGGTCGTTTGGCTCGCGGTTAGGCGGCTGTGCGGCTCACAGGTCGCTGCCGCATAGTGAGCGGCGCGCGCCACAGCGGTCCGCCCGCAGTACCAGTGGCCGTAGAATTCCTGTTCCCAGATTGCCCGCGCGATGGGCTACACCCTGCGCGTGTCGCCGGTCGTCTTGTGTGGGTCTGACCAGGGAGTCGGCCCGGTGGCAGGTGGCTGCCGGCAGTGCTGCGTCGCCCGTCGCCGCGCCTAATCGGCTGCGGCCCGACACTAACCTGCGATGGAGCGGGTGGTTCTGACATGTGCCCATCACATGTCTATTAATCGCCGACCGGCCAGCGCGTCGCCCGGCAAAGCTCGTACGGGCATTCCTGCCACATTCGCCCATTAGCCTGCGCCACTCGAGCGGCCGTCACCGCGCCACTGCCGAGCGTGTTATCGGCCTGCCGGAGGTCCGGCGCCCGTCCGCCGCCAGCCAGTGTTGTTCTCTAGCGCCGTCGGTACGTGCCAATGTGTTCGCCGGCATGTTTGGTTCCAAAAGTGCGGCAGTCCATAGTGCGCCGGGCGCGGCCGGCTGTCGCGTGTGCCTGTGCCCTCTGTCCAGCCGTGAGCCGAGCTCCGTCGCCGGGCCGAGTCTGCCCAGCGCACTGGCGCCTTGTCAGCGAGCGGGCTTGCCCCCCTGCCACTGCGTGCTGGAGCAGCGCGTGTGCTCTTCCGCCGAGGTCCTTGCCGGTGCGTCGCCGCCGCCGCTGGCCGGTGATCGTGTTGGAGTGCGCTGCTGCGACCCTGTTGCCGGCCAGCCTGGCACGCTGCGCCCGCTGCTGAGCTGTGAGCGCCGCTCTGCCGCGATTGCAGCTCGGCGATTGCACTGCGCCCGGCGAAGCACGCGGGAGACCGATGTACCTGGTGCGTGGTCGCTGTCTTTGCTGGCGCAGCCCCCCTGCTCGTCTCTGTGCTGCGGCGCGGCCTACCGCTTCGCGCCTTGGTCTGTGGCCCTCGCTGCCGGCGGTCCGGTCCTGCTTTGGCTTGCCCGGCCCTGATCGCGCATGCAGCCGGCCCCATTGATGCAGCCCGAGCCGGGAACAGCAGAAGCGACCGGACCTCTCGCTCGGCTCGCTCTGGCGCGCGAGACGCACCCAGACGCTGGCTTCGCGACACCGACCCGGCGCCCGAGGACCGTTTACTGCTTGGCTGTGACAGCTGTTCAGCCCGCCGCTGTGTGACGGAGTGTGGTCACGCGCACCGCTCTCTGCCGCACGGCTCGTCGACAGTCGCGCGCCATTGCGCACGGTCCTGCAGTCATCGCCTGTGATTGCCGCCTGCGTGCTCGATTACTGTGGGCAGCGAGCGCTATCTGCGGCAGCGCCCAGCGATCGGCATGAGATTGGTGTCAACGGCCGGCGGCACCGCCCGGCCGGCGGCGTGGGGCGATCAGAGGCCGAAAACAACGAGCGGCGCGTGGCATGTGACGAGCGGGTCAATTCAGTCGACGGGCGGTGAGCTATGTGGCGGCGACGTCTGTGATCGGCGAGCATCGGCAGCGGTATGGACTGCGCGCACCAAGCAGCGACTGTGACAGCAGCGGTGGCCGTGTGAGCAGCAGCGGCCGTGAGAGCAGCGGCGGCGCACAGCGAGCTGCGTGTGGCGTGCAGCGGCGGCAGTCAGCGGCTGCGAGAGCAACTGGTGGCGATCAGCGGCTGCGAGAGCAGCTGGTGGCAATCAGCGGCTGCGAGAGCAGCTGGTGGCAATCAGCGGCTGCGACAGCAGCAGCGTGCAGCGGCTGCGATCATCGGACGCGGCCAGCGAGCAGCAGTGGTGAGCAGCGGGCTGCAGTAGTGAGCAAAGGTAAGCAGCAGTGAGCAACAACGAGCAGCAGCAGCGGCGAGCAGCAGCAGCAGCGAGCAGCAGCAGCGGCGAGCAGCAGCAGCAGCGAGCAGCAGCAGCGGCGAGCAGCAGCAGCGGCGAGCAGCAGCAGCAGCAGCGAGCAGCGGCGAGCAGCAGC
>JGI1356J14229_10004384_pt1 | contig 10506 bp, 10 predicted proteins | sample Subgrocontami58m_FD_14229 | JGI IMG/M metagenome (IMG submission 14229) | reverse complement strand
CGCCTGCCTGTGCCAGCACGGCAGACAGGTCGCACGCAGACAGGCGACTGCCCCTGGCCGGACTCCGCGTAGGCGCCGCACCGGCCACCTCGCCGCCGGGCTTCGTCGTGAGCTCAGCCGAACGGCCAGCACGGCTGAAATCCGCCCAAACGACCTCCTCGCATCGATCCAGACCTCCCCCAGTTCGTGCAATTCCCCTTGACTTCGCGTCGCGCCGCTAGTAGCGTGCCGCCTCGTGAGCAGGATTTGGCCAGTGTCGCCCTTGGAGAGGCCCTCAACGGCTCTCCCCGCGCCCGTTCCGGGCCGGTCTCCTCGCCCAGCCGCTGACCGGCGTTTTCCAGCTTCCTATTCGATGAACCCCAAGATCCAGTGGACCAAGGACTGCGGCAAGGAACCCGAGAGCCTCCGCCCCAAGGCACAGTTCCCCTGGTTCTGGAAGGACGGCCAGTTCACCGGCGAGCGCGTGAACGACGCCCAGTTCACCAACGCCGACAAGCGCGCCGCGCGGGAGCGGGCTGCAGGAGCGAGACCATGCTGAAGCGACTGTATGTCGACAACTATCGGTGCCTCGTCAATTTCGCTCTGGAGTTTCGAGAGCTGACGCTGCTCGTCGGGCCGAACGGTTCGGGCAAGTCCTCGGTGCTCGACGTGCTCTTGGCCCTCCGGCAGTTGCTGAGCGGGATGGCGAAGGTGACCGATCCCGGTCTGTTCCCGACGCGGTCGCTCACGCGCTGGCAGAGCCGAAACCTCCAGGTATTCGAGGTCACCGTGGGACTGGAGGGCGAGGCCGATCTGACCTACCGGATCGAGGTCGAGCACGAGAGGGAAACCCGACGTGCGCGGATCACGCTGGAATCGCTGAAGGCCGGCCAGAACTTTCTGTTCGAGTCTCGCAGGGGCGAGGTCCAGTTGTACCGCGACAACCACTCGGAAGGGCCGACGTATTCTGCGGACTGGTCCGAATCGGCCATGGCCCGCGTTGCCGCGCGGAAGGACAACCGGCGGCTCACGCGCTTCCTCGAGATGATGCGAGGCGTGTCGGTCTGCGCGCTGGACCCCAAGCGGTTCCTGGCTGAGTCGCTCTCCGAGGACCCGGTGCTGCAACCCGACGGCGGGAATTTCGCCTCGTGGTACCGGCACCAGATCCAGGAGCGACCGGATCGGATGCAAGCGGTCGTCGAGGTGCTGCGCAAGGTTCTAGACGGCTTCGACTCGATCCGAATGGAGAAGGTCGGAACCGAGGCGCGAGCGCTCATGGTCGCGTTCCAGGGGGAGAGCGGCCGCTACGAGCTGAGGCTCGATGAGCTGTCGGACGGCCAGCGGGCGCTGATCGCGCTCTACGCGCTCGTCCATCTCGCCGGCGATCAGGATGTTCTGTTCCTGGACGAACCCGACAACTACCTCGCGCTGGCCGAGATCCAGCCTTGGCTCATGGCGCTCTCGGACGCCTGCGGGACGAGACCCCGCCAGGCGATCCTCTGCTCCCACCACCCGGAGATGTTCGACTATCTCGGAGGCGACGCGGGAGTGCTGCTGAAGCGTGAGAGTTCGGGTGTCATTTCCGTGCGCTCCCTCAAGGAGGCCATCGCTTCACAAGCCGGCTCCGGCCTGAAGCTCTCGGAAATCGTGGCGAGAGGGTGGGAGCTGTGAGCAGACGCGTCCAGATCGTTCTTCTGTGCGAGGATACGCAGCACGAAGCGTGCCTCCGCCGGTTCCTGTCCGCGATGGGCTGGGAGACGCGAACGATGCGCGTGGAGAAGGCGCCCGGAGGGCGGGGCTCGGCAGATCAGTTCGTGCGGCAGCAGTTTCCGCGGGAATTGAAGGCTCACCGTACACGGCATGCGGGTCAGGCGCTCGTGACCATGATGGATGGTGATCGGTACGGAGTCGATGCTCGCTTGGGGCAGCTCAACCAAGCCTGCCGCGCGGGCAGTATCGATGTCCGCATCCCGGGGGAGCGCGTCGCGGTGTTCATACCCACCTGGAACATCGAGACGTGGTTCGCCTATCTCGATGGCGCGACGGTGGACGAGGCCAGATCCGACTACCCTCACCTCCCGAAGGAACGCGACTGCCAGCGGCACGTCGCCGCCCTGGCCGAAATGTGCCGCGCGGGCGCGTTGCGGCAACCCTACCCCCCTTCTCTCGACATGGCCTGCGACGAGTATCGCACGCGCCTCGTGGAGGGCACGAGGTGACGACCGACGGTTCGACGCAAGTGGCACTGGTGCTGGACTCCCTCGTGGCAGCTCTGGAGAAGGCCGGCGAGTACAACGCGCAGGATCAGACCCCGCCGGCCGTCATTCTCTGGACCGACAAGGAGCGCTAGTGGGAGCCCCTGGCGCCGCGATTGCGCGAGGCGCTCCCGCAGTTCCTGACCCTCGGCCCCTACGCGCCAGGTGAGCGGACCGGCCCGGCGATCTGGATCAAGTGCATGCAGCGCCTCCCCGCGGGAGTGGGTATACGAACCGCTCTCCGATCTGCCGGTGCGTCGCACGCAGACAGGCGACTGCCCCTGGCCGGACTCCGCGTAGTCGCCGCACCGGCCACCTCGCCGACGGGCTTCGTCGCGAGCTCAGCCGAGCGGCCAGGACGGCTGGTATCCGCCCAGACGACCTCCTCGCATCGATCCAGACCTCCCCCCATTCGTGCAATCCCCTTGACTTCGCGTCGCGCCGCTGGTAGCGTGCCGCCTCGTGAGCAGGATTTGGGCAGTGTCGCCCTTGGAGAGGCCATCACCGGGTCTCCCCGCCCCCGTTCCGGGCCGGTCTTCTCGCCCAGCCGCTGACCGGCGTTTTCCAACTTCCTATTCGATTGTCGGCGCGGTCGAAGTGCGCGGGAAAGCTGCTGGCAGGGTTCGCCTCCAGGTCGTGCCGGACGCCTCGGCTCCATCCCTGACGGGCTTCGTGAAGGGGCACGTCGAGCCCGGTGCCATCATCCTGACCGATGGCTGGGGTGCCTACGCACCTCTGGCGAGCATGGGCTGCCGTCATCGGCCACGAACGCAGGGCACGGCCGAGCGGGCCGGGAAGATTCTGCCGCACATCCATCGGGTGCTTGGCAACCTCAAGACTTGGCTGCACGGCACACACCACGGCGTCGGCCACGACCACCTCCAGGCCTACCTGGACGAGTTCACCTTCCGCTTCAATCGGCGGCGCACACCGATGGCGGCCTTCCAGACCCTTCTGGGCCTCGCCTCGGGCGTCCATGGACCTACGACCTACGACATGTTGTACCGTTCGGAGTCAACCCGATAGGCAGAAAGGGCCTTATCGGACACGGCGAGCTCGGCCGCGACCTGCGTCCCCGCCGGAAGCGGGCCGGAGTGGGTTTCCATCTGAGTCATCCTGATACAGTGTGAGGCCGGTTAGCCGAGGCTTCGATTAGCTGACCAGCTCCATCTCGACGAGAAAACGGGAGGGCTCCTTTTGCCAACCTCGATAACGCTCTGCGCGACTGAGCACTAGGCACTCCTTGGTACGCGTAATAGCAACGAAGCAATTGCGCCGTTCTTCTTCCATTTCGGGACTGTGGTCCCCCTTCTGCCTGCTTTGGTAGGAGGGCATAACATCCTCCGCAAGGCCAATGACGTAGACAAAGTCGAACTCCCTCCCTTTCGCCCCATGAATCGTCATGAGCGTGACGGTCTCGGGCTTCGGAGTGGGCTCCTTTGAACGCAGCTGGAGCTCCTGCAGGAACTGATCAAGCGGGGCATTCTTGCCTATGTGACCCGCGATATCCCGAGATAGCTCACGCCAAGCAGTCATGTCTTCCGCGAGATCAGACTCGGCGGCTGGCCCGGCCAGTTGCTTCGCAAACTCGCCAAGAATTGCCTCGATCGCCGCCTTGGCGGACGAAGGATCACTCGTCAGAGGGACAAGCAGATCGAGGAGGGGGGCCTGAGCGGGTTTGAGACTCTGCCTCCCGGCTGCCTCCAGCCAGGTGGCGAGATAGCTGCGCCCCGTCGTCTCCGCGTCGGTGATGACTTGATCGGCGGCGACATTCGTCTCGGCCATGCGATTGAACGACTCAACCAGGGCCGCTATGTTGCGCCGATCCAGTGGACGAATGAGCTGCCGAAGGGCTGCGACTAGCCAGCGGAACTCCGCAGAAAGAAAGTCGTCACGGCGCTGCGCGATAACCGAGGGCACGTGGCACTGCTGGAGCGCCTTGTGCATGCGTTCCAGAAGAGCCCTCGTTCGCGCCAGGACTGTTGTTTGTCCCCACAGGAACCGGCCGCGATCGGCGATCTCTTGAGCGATCGCGGCCCCCTCCTCTTCGTCCGTCGCGAACACACGAAGCTGAATATGTTCCGATGCCGGGTACTTCAGGTCTATCTTGCCGGCTATGAGAGGCTTTTTGGTGCTCGTCCGCTGTGCGTTGTACACCACCAGGCGATTCGCAGCGTCCACGATCGCGGGGGGACAGCGGTAGTTAGTCGGCAGTTGGATCAACTCGGCGGAAAAGTTGGCGAGAAAGGACTGTATCTGCTTAAAGCTCGCACCATTCCACTCATAGATGATTTGGTCATCGTCAGCGACCGCGAAAAGGTTGCGGAACTCGTCGCCAGCAAGCGCCCGGATAAACCTGTATTGTGCGCTGTTCGTGTCCTGAAATTCATCGATGAGCCAATATGGGTGCGACCTACGGTATCGCACGGCAATCGCGGGAAAGGTCGTAACAAGCCGGTAGGCCTCGAAGATGAGGGAGTTGAAGTCTAGGGCATTCATGCGTCGGAGTTCTTGCTCGTAGAGCTGATAAGTCGCCGCGACCCTTTCGCAATCGTCGAGGCGTGCGAGCGCCGTTTCGGCAGCCGCCGGCTCGATGAGCTTCGCCTTCATCTGGTCGATGAGCCCAAGATACCTGACGTCTTCCACGCTTACTGGCTGTCCCCCAGATTCACCGCGTCGGAGTGCATCCTCCAATACAGCGCGGCGGTCATCGTCCGTTGAGTAAATCGCAAAGTCCGGTTTAATTCCGAGATGAACGCCGTGCTGCCGCAAGACCTGCGCGCAGAAGCCGTGGAACGTGCCGATATTGGCGCGCTCTTCGAGACCTGGTACAAACGTCGCGACGCGGCTTTTCATTTCATCGGCGGCTTTGTTGGTAAATGTCAGTGCTAGGACTCGGAAGTTTTTATCCCTTGAGGCGTCCAGCAAACGAGCAATGCAGCAAGTGAGCACCTGGGTCTTCCCGGAGCCTGGACCCGCGAGGACCAACAAAGGACCCAGATCCCATTCGACTGCGCGTCGCTGGATTTCCGTTAACTTCGCCAAGGCGGTCTCAAGCGGACTCGTCATCAGCGAAGCCCTCTCAAAGCCGCGATCGCATCCCGAAACGGCTCCGGCATCCGTTGCGCTAAAGGCTCGTCGCTGGCTATGCGCGCCGCGAGTTCGGCGGCGTAGGTCGTCTTACTATTTTGCAGTCGCCTCTCAAGCGTCGGCCGGTCAATCGTGAGGGCGTCCGCTTGCCCGATGCTTTGGAGAATGGACCGGAGTTCTGGCTCCAGTCCGTCCGCCAGAAGTTGTTGTTCCAAGTGTCCGCCCGGAAGTGTCCTACATCGCTGAGCTACGAACGCCGGGTCGAAGTCGCGACCGGTGATTGCCCGGACGTACTCCTGGCCGGCTTCATCGCCGTCAAGAACAGCCAGCCACGGAATCCCAAGCGCCCTCGCAAGTGCCGCAAAGGTGGCCGGGTGGCCATTATTAAGGGCGTCAATCACTGAGACTCCGTGCTCGTCAAGATCGTAGCCGAGCCCGCGGGCGAGAGCGTGAACAATCAGATATTCGGCCTGGCCTTCCACAATCATCCAACGCCTGGCGAAAAATATCTCGCCACGAATGCGGTGGGCGAACGTCTCCAACGCGCGCAGCTCCTTGTCCGCCATGTACAAAAGGGACTTATTCTGTAACTCGCGCAGGACACCGTGGATCACAACCCTATCGGGATGGGTCCCGTAGCATGCGAGCAAGCGCCGACATGTATCCTCATCGAGCTTCCCGGCGACGGTGAGTGTCTGTGCCGCGCGAGCATATGCGAGAAGGCCGCCCGAGCCTGTCACGACAGCATCTAAGCCGGACACATGCGGCACCTCAGCCGAGAAATTGGGCGGGAGCCATCGTACCTCAGTGCCGTTCTCCGTGAGACGCACCAGGCGAAGGTCCCGGAATGGCACATGCTGCACGAAATAAGGTGAATGCGTTGTGATGATCTTCTGCCCTGGCAGCGCGCTGACATGGGTCCATAGCGTTCGGACCGCTTGGGGGTGCAAGTGGGTCTCAGGCTCTTCAAGCGCGAGAACAGGTGTACTCTCAGCCTCGTATAGCTCAGACAGCAGATGTTCAACGAAGGCCTGAAACAGGAAGATAACCGAAAGACTCTGAACACCCTGGCCATGCCTTTGAAGCGGGAGCCAGGGCCAGCCCGGCTCGTTGCGCAAAATAATCTCAGCCTTGGACAGAAGGTCCCATGACTTTAGTGGGACGAGCCGAAGCTCGACGCTCCCATCTCGGTCGCGCGCCGCCACGCGGGTTGCGCGGGAGAGGGTGTTCGCGATTTGCGCCAGCCGTGGATCAGCACGTAACAGCTTCTTGTTCAAGAGATCAAGGATTCTTTGAACGCGGCCCTCCAGTGCCGGAGGGATCTCCATCGCCTTCAAGAGCCGTCCCCAAAACTGCGACCGCGATGAGAACTCATCGTCTACATCCCGCAGCGCGTCGAGATAGAATACGGGAACGTACTGCCAGAAGCGTTCCAGGTTCAGTCTCCGAGCGGAACCCGCGATGAGTGATTGACGTGCCGCGTTCAGGAACGCCCACCCAGGCTGAAAGCATCCGTCTGCGGCACTCCAGGCGCAACTGACATGAAGCGTGATTGAGCTTTTCCCTGTTACGGGGTCGGACTGAACAATTTCATCGAGGGCTTGCTGCACCTCCTCCGGCCACTGACCTGGCTCCTGCTCCTCCGCGCGCAACTCAATAGCAACTCCGGGCGACGCCTTTGGATCGTCTGTGTCTGTAGCGAGGTGAACGTCATATTCCGTGAACCCGGTACCGCGCTGACCCCATCGCCGCGTGAGGGCGATACGCACGGCGTCAAGAATGGCCGTCTTTCCGGCGTTGTTCGGGCCGATGAATACGGTGGTGCCACCAAGCTCAATATCGAGCGTCTTGATAGAGCGGAAATTTTCGATCCGCAGCGCTGTGATTCTCATCGCACTGTCCCCGCCCATTCCGCCGATAATGTCTCAGCCTGTTGCAGCACGGTCTGCGCCGCCGCATCGACCAGGTTTACGAGCTGCTTTTTCGCCTTGCTGGAAGGGTCAAGGATGCGGAACTTCCGAATCTCACCAAGGTTGACTGTGTTCTGGAAATGGGGACCCGTAGCACACTTATCGCACTTTCCTTCTTGTCCCTGAAGGACGTTGAGGCATTAGTGGCGCCTCGTATCCATCGGGCGCTGGTTGCCTGCGTGCCTCCTTGTCGCCGTCGGCACCAGGCACTATCACCGGCCTACTGCAGCCAGCGGCCGCGGGACCCGAAAACCCGACGGCCCTTCGGGAGTCACAACTCTCCGAAGGGCCGTGGCGAACGTTACCAGAGTGAGAGGACCGGGGTGCCTGGACCGTATGCCCATGCGGGCCATCTGGCTATCCTCTCCCATTTAGAGTGGAGATGACCTCCTGCCGATGGGACCACAGGAGGGGTTGAATCTCATATGCCCGTAGGGCGGCGAGATATTCCTCATTCGGAGGACGGACTGCATCGTTAATCATTGCAAGGCCACCAATCGGATCAGTGCGAATCGCGCGGATGTCGGCTAAGGCGAAGGCAAGCGAGGTCGCGTTCTCCTTCGTCAAAATATTGATAGCTTGCATAACACGTTGCGACTTCTCGGCCGTCTTCGGGAGTCCGAAATCGAACTTATGGTCGAATCCGCTCTTCCCACTCAGCTTGAAGTCCAGGAATGCGGGGATACTATTCGCCTCCAGAAACAAAGCGACATCTTCCTTGAAGAGGGAAAGTACGTGCTCTTCGGCCATCACGAACATATCATTCACGGCCAATATCGCCTGGACGAGGTTGTGCTTTTTCTGAGGGAAGTCCTCCAGTGAGCCCACGACGCAAATTTCGTCCTTCTCCAGCCGCACACCAAACCCGTTGAGGACAGCAGCGAGGTGGGCTTTTCGCTTCTCGGTGGTAAACTCCATGCCGCTCGCTCGAAGGTCTCGAATCGTATAGCCGTCATCGGTTAGGCGCAACGAGCCGTCCTTCTTTTCAACAAAAATCTCGATTGCATCGTTATGCCGATCTAGAAACGGCGTGGAGATCTGGCAGGAGCCGTCAAGGGCTGTGACCTCTTGCTCCTCTTTGAGCCAGTGGAGGTATTCGTTAATGAGCTGTTGACACTCTGTCCTGGTCATCAGAGTGCAGTCTGAATAGGCGGCCACTGGGCAACCCCACAGTACCGCATGAAACGTTCAAGAGCCGGAATTCCATCAGTTGAGCCTGGATCGGTCCACCCGGGCGCGTCGCCAAGCTCGTACGCGATCCGATCTTCAAAGCCCTCCCTGTACAGATGAAGGTGGGTTTCGCCAATCCATTCTCCCGGCTTGTACGGGGAGTCCGGTGGATTCTTGTGGCGTGGGCCATTCAATTCGAGCCGTGCCAGCACAATGACCCGTCGGGCGCGAGTCTGGTATTTCAGGCGAATCCGCCTCCGCCGGCCACGCTCGATGGTCAGGAGAAACTCCTCCCGGCGATCAGTGGAACGAAGGACTCGGTCATAATCCATTGGTTCAGTGCGGCTGAATTCAATCGGATCTTGATCCACGAAAACCTTTGGCATCTGGATCAGCTCATCGGCCTCGGCCTGTGTCAAGGGCATGACGCATCCATGTCTATTTGAATGCTCTTGATGGCTTCGTCCTAGCAGTCAACGTGCTTCCTCGCCCCGGGAGCCTCCCCACTGCGACTCCCATCGCTGCTTCAGAGGACACGCTGCCTGTCGCCGGGTGGCGGCTGAAAGGGGAAGCGATTCCCCGAAAACAAGACGGCCCTTCGGGAGCCGCAAGTATCCGAAAGGCCCTGTGCATCGCTCCGCACAGCCAAAGTGCCGAGGTGTCCGGGTTTGTGATCGCGTGGGCCGCCATGGCGCCGTCCCCCCTCAGCAGCCGTGGAGAAACCGCCCAGGTGGGCGGATGCTATCACGACCGATGTTGGTGTCAACGCCAAAGTGGGCCCAGATCCCTCCGCATAAGGCATCCAGAGGCAGAATGGAACAGCCTGCCCTCGCGCGGTACGTGCAACCTCGCCAACCCAACCTACATGCGGCGAGCGGCAGGCGCGGAGGGGCCTGCCGTGTAAGCGCGGTGAGATATTTGCCGACTTTGTGATATAGAAAGGAAGTGGCCCCGACCTGTCAGAGCGAATAGCGGGTCCGAGGGTCCACGGCGGGCTGGCATAGGGTGGATGCAGCGCCGCTATGAGGAATGAAAGGCCAGAGGAAACCAGGGGGGAGAAGAAGAGATGATGAACGGATCCCAGACGTACCGCCCGGCCGTCATGGGGAGGCGTGGAATGGTGGCCACCGCCCACCCGCTCGCCAGCGCGGCCGGGCTGGAGATGCTGTGGCGAGGGGGAAACGCCGTGGACGCCGCCGTCGCCGCCGCGGCCACGCTGAACGTCGTCGAGCCGTTCATGTCCGGCATCGGCGGGGACGGGATGCTGCTCCTGTTTCTGGGCCGATCGCGCGAGCGGAAGGTCCTCAACTTCATGGGCCGGACCCCGTATGCCGCGCGGCCGGAAGGATGCACCGAAGCGGACCTGCAAAAGGGACCCCGATCCTGCCTGGTGCCGGGGAATTTCGCGGGCTGGTGGGAGGCGCTGCGTGCGCACGGACACCTCCAGCCCGAGGTCGTCTTCGCCCAGGCGATCCGCCACGCGGAAGAGGGTTTCCCACTCACACACCGCGGGGCCGCCTTCTTTGCCGACCATCGCGCGCGCCTCACGCCGGCGGCCGCCGCCGTGTTCTGCCCAAGCACGGAGGTGCCCCGGCCCGGGACGCTCCTCACCCACAAGGCGCTGGCTGGGACGTTGCGCCGTCTGGTCGCCGAGGGGCCCGACCTGCTCTACCGGGGGGACTTGGGCCAACGCGTGTGCGACGCGGTCCAGGAGGCCGGCGGTTGGTTGACGCCAGAGGACCTTGCCGCGTTCCGGGTGGAGTGGACTGATCCCGTCATCTCGACCTTCCGCGACGACGAGGTGGTGAGCGTCTCCCCGCCGGCTGCGGGGACGCAGGTGCTGGAGACGCTGAACATCCTGGAGGGGTTCGACCTCAAGGCCCTCGGCCACAACAGCGTGGACGCCCTCCACCTGATCATCGAGGCGGTGAAGCTGGCCATGGCGGACCGTGTTGCGTACCAGGCGCTGCCGGAGCCGCCGACGGCCGGCCTGATGAGCAAAGAGTACGCCGCGGCCCAACGGGCCCGCATTGACCTGGCGC
>JGI1356J14229_10004379_pt1 | contig 10517 bp, 13 predicted proteins | sample Subgrocontami58m_FD_14229 | JGI IMG/M metagenome (IMG submission 14229) | reverse complement strand
CGCCATGTCGCTGTTGCGTTGCACATCATCGCGTTGGTCGAAAGGAAGAAGACGTTGGCGTAGCCGCCCGTTGCGAGAATTACTGCATCGCCGACGTACGATTCAAGTTTCCCTGTCACCATATTGCGAGCGATAATGCCGCGAGCTTGTCCATCTACCACAACTACATCGAGCATCTCACGGCGCTCAAAAAACTTTACCGATCCTAAACCGATTTGACGGCACAGTACTGAATACGCTCCGAGCAAGAGTTGCTGTCCCGTTTGTCCGCGTGCATAAAACGTACGCGACACCTGCGCGCCGCCGAACGAGCGATTATCCAACTGTCCGCCGTACTCGCGGGCAAACGGAACGCCTTGCGCGACACACTGGTCGATGATGTTATTGCTGACCTGCGCGAGCCGGTACACGTTGGCTTCGCGTGCGCGGTAGTCGCCGCCTTTCACCGTGTCATAAAAGAGCCGCCAAATGCTGTCGCCGTCATTCGGATAATTTTTCGGCGCGTTGATGCCGCCTTGTGCCGCGATGCTATGTGCACATCTTGGCGATTCGTGATAGCACAGCGCGGTTATGTTGTAACCAAGTTCCGCAAGCGACGCTGCCGCGGATGCGCCCGCGAGTCCGGTGCCAACGACGATGATATGGTACTTACGTTTGTTCGCCGGGCTCACCAGCTTCATGTTGAAGCGATGGTTATCCCACTTCTGTTGGATTGGACCCTCTGGAATTTTTGAATTCAGTGTCATAAAAATTTTCGTCCTTTAGTAAGCACTAATGTAGACACAAAGGCACTAAGTCTGTAAGTTCCACAAAGATTTTTTAGTTCTTTTTTCAAATTCTTTCTTAGTGTTTCTTTGTGCCGTCGTGTCTTTGTGTCCATCTGTTGGTTTTCAACTGAGTCTCTACAATGCAAAGAGGAAATACAACGGGATGATTGCAAAGGCAATCGGGATGACAAGCCAGAAGATTGCGCCGACAGCGTTGATGAGCTTTTCAAACTTTCCCACGCGCAAGCCGAATGTCTGAAACGCCGACTGGAATCCGTGTTTCAGATGATATGCGAGGAACACCAACGCGACCATGTAGAACGCGACATACATGGGGTTTCCGAAAGCATCCTTGATAAGTTCAATCATGGGACGACCGTCTATCGGCGGATTCCCGAAGAAGGAGCGCGACCGGACAAAAAACGTTCTGACATGCACAACGAGGAACACGCCGACGAAAACTCCGGTGAGCCACGCAAGCCGCGAAATCCACGAGCTGTTTTCGTTTGCTTTGTTCACTTCGTAGCCGACGGGTCTCGCCTTGCGGTTCAAGAGAAAGAGATACATGCCGAGCACCGCATGAAGCAGAAATCCGCCGAATAGAATCCACTCCAGCGGACGTATGAGCGGATGCGTTGCCATGAAGTGCGCGTACAAATCGAACTCCGCGCCGTTATCACTCTTCACTTTGAGTGCAAACAGATTGATGATCAGATGCACGACCAAAAAGCTGCACAGGAACAAGCCCGATAACGCCATCGTAACTTTCCTGCCGACTGATGAACTAAGAAACTTTGCAGTTTTGCTCATTGAGAATACTTTCTACGTAGATGATACCTCAAAGGAGTCCTTCGGACTTGGAATGAGGCTTATGCGCCTACGGCGCAGAAGAACAGGGTAAGAACGATTGGGGAGTTGAAAGCCTGAAGTAAACTAATAAAGAAATAGAAATAGTGCAAGACATCAATGCCCCGTTCAAGTACTTCATGTAACAACCGAATTCGTCCCACTAGGTTCTCGCGGCTCTCATTTTTCTTTTCTTCGTTGAGATTGCGCGTGCCGACAAGTGTATGCAGTTGACGAATGTCTTCGAGTCAGGAATATCGTCTCGAATGATTTTCCCACAATCGTTTCTTGTCAACGCCGAATCTGAATTCAGTAATCCAACAATCCATTACTCCATCAATCCTGCTTTTCAATCCGCAATCACCAATCCAAAATCCGAAATCAAGCTCATCCCTCCGCCACCCGCATAAACCTCACAATCGAAATCACTGCGCCAATCAATCCGAGCACCAAGCCTGTCGCAATTACTACAGCATAAAACGGCGGCGGCATGAGGATGTACTTTGAGAAGTCGCTAGCGATCAGGCGAGCTGTGTACTCCAATACTCCATACAAGAGTGCTGATGCGAGCAATCCTCCGACAATGCCCTGAATCATTCCTTCAATCAAAAACGGCAGACGAATGAACGTCCACGTTGCACCGACAAGCTCCATTGTGCGAATCAATTTCCGTTTTGCATAAATCGCAAGACGGATGGTATTGGACACAAGAAGAATCGCCGAAATGCTAATGAGCAATCCAAGCCCGAGCGTAACGTTGTTGATAGTTCTCGTCCGCTTGTCAATGAGCTTAAGCAGCTCTTTGCGGTAGATGATTTCGTCAATGCCTTTGATGGCGACAAGTTCGTTGTAAATCTTCTCCACCCCCGCAGATGTTCGGTACTCAGGCTTGATAAAAATCTTGAATGACGGCGGCAGGGGGTTGAAGTCGAGAACTGTCTTGATGTCTTCGCCGAACTCGTTCTTGAAAATTTCCGCCGCGTCTTCTTTCGAGATGAAGATGAGGCTATCAACGCCATCGACAACGAGTACACGATTGACCAACTCGCCAATTTGTTCGCGACTCACCGGTTCTTGCAGGAATGCTTCCATCTCAACTTTGGCTCTCAGCATTTCAATGAAGCGTGATGTGTTGATGCTGATGACGCCAAAAATTCCCAGCAGCAACAATGAAATCCCAATCGTAATGATAGAGATTGTGGTCGAGAGTTTTGTTCGAGTGAAGCCGGATAAGCTTTCTTTGACTGTGTAGGAGAGACTCATGCGTTTGCGTCAGAAATTTGATTCATCGCGCCATTTCATAATCTTCCACGGCGAGGTTGTTGCCGGTCTCTCGAAGGTTAGATTTGCGTAGCCGTCTACCCTCTGGATGTCGCTTGGATTGAACATGACGGTGAGATTGAATCCGAGAACGACGTTCTCCCGCGTTGACCCTGGTTGTATGGGCGGGATGTTATTCCAAATGAGGTCAAGCCTCTGCGCGTTCTGGAAAAGGTTGAAGGTTGCGCGAAGCTCCGTATCGCGTCCCCACGTTATATCAATTCCACCGTTGTCATAGTCACGATACACAAACACGAATGATTCGTCAAGGAGAGGTGCATAGACAGTGGTGTCGCGAAACGTGTACGCAACTTGCAGGCATCGAAACACGCCTTCAATTGTTTTCGGATCGCAGGAGGATTCTGCCGGAGAAGTGTCAAGGCCCGGTGCGAAAGGGTTTTTGCAGCTCAAAGCAACAATGGTGAGAAGTGAGATGAGAGATATGAGATGACGCTTCTTCATTTAGTCGCTGAATTTTCCCTTAAAGCTGCTCCATGTCAGCGCAGTATCGGTCTTCAAATCAACCCAACGCGAAATCGTCCACTCGCTGTGGTCGTTCACCAGAGTGAATTGCAGGCTCCCCTTTGCTGTTTGTGGGAAGCCGGGCACGTTGTGCTCAAACGTAAGCGTGTAGCCGTAATTGTATGTTCTCGAGTCGCTCGTGATAACCGAGTCTCTTTTGATGAGAAAAAGATTCGAATACCCCTCCGGTTTTTTGGCTCTGAGATTTCGAAAATATCTTTGCTCCTGGTCATACGACCAATTGCGAAGCACGATTCCATACGTCTCTGCCGCATCAGCCGACGGGATGAAGGTGAATGTGCGTGCCGAGCGTGAAGGATTAGTGAAGCAGGCAATGTAGCGCACTTCATTTTTCTCTGCAACAGCTTTTTGAAGATTGGAGATAACGCTTGCAGGGAATGTCTGTTGGTCGTATTGAACACCAGACTGGGAAGGCGGCTCGGCCTCTCGCGGCTCAAACACATTACAGCTTTGAAGGATAAGAAAACCACAGAGCACACAGAGATTGTTCGCGAGAGATGCTTTCTCTCTCTGAGGTCTCTCTGAACTTCGTGGTTGGAACTCTTTCATAATGCTACTCTGCCTTCAAGTGCACGGGTCAATGTCGCTTCGTCAGCAAACTCCAAATCACCGCCGACGGGAATGCCGCGGGCGATCCGCGAGACTTTCACTCCTAATGGTTTCAACAATCTTGTGAGGTAAATAGTTGTCGCCTCACCTTCGACGTTCGGATTGAGCGCAAGGATCACTTCCGATACTTCGCCTGTAATCCGCTGCAGCAGCTCGCGAATCTTCAAATCGTCAGGACCGATCCCATCAAGTGGAGAAAGCGCGCCGCCAAGCACATGATACAATCCTTTGAACTCATTCGTCTTTTCAACCGCCATAACATCGTTTGGCTCTTCAACCACGCAGAGGATGCTTCGCTCGCGCTTCGGGCTTGCGCAAATCGGGCACGGGTCAACTTCGGTAATGTTCCAGCATGACGAGCAGTAACGGATTTTGTCCTTCACGTTCACCAGTGCTTTTGCCATCCGCACAACTTCTTCCCGCGGTTGTTTCAAAATGTGCAGCGCGAGTCGTTGCGCAGTCTTTCTGCCAATGCCGGGAAGTCCTGCGAATTCTTCTATAAGTTGTTGGAGTGCCTCTGATGTATAGAGCATAATCTTTAGATTCCCGGCAAATTCAATCCCGGAATATTCGGCATCAAGCCGCTGGTAACTTTTGCCATTTCTTCCTGCGCCATCTTTGCCGCGTCTTCGAGTGCTTTGTTCGTGGCGGCGAGAACGAGGTCTTCAAGCATTTCAACATCTTCAGGGTTTATAACTTCTTTATCGATGTGAATTTTCACAAGGGCTTGCCTGCCGTTGGCGGTCACCTTTACCATGCCGCCGCCGGACTCCGCGGTGACGGTTTTTTGTTCGAGCTCTTGCTGTACCTGCGCCATTCTTTCTTGCATTTTCTGAACCTGCTTCATCATCCCCGCCATGTTCGGCATACCCTTCATGACTTTCCTTTCGATGTTGAGAGTTAAAATAGTACCTTGCTTTCAAAAAATATACCCTAATGGTGAAGTAAAGTCAACGAAAGACTCCACCACGGCTTCACACGGAATATTGAATGAGTATTATGGAATTCTTTCTTGCAAATGAGACACAACTTGCTACTTTTGATGCGAGCTTAGCAAGGGGAATTATGAGCGACTCGTCTCGAAAGTCTCATCGTAACCTTTACACTGCAATCATTATGGTTGCTTTGACGTTTGTTTTGTACAGCCAAACGCTCAAGTTCGATTTCGTGAATTGGGATGATGATGTGTATTTGTATGAGAACATCCGTGTCCAATCACCCACAATCGAAAACATCCGTTGGTTCTTCGCCAATCCGTATTATCACGCCTACATTCCTCTCACAATGATTTCTCACATGATTGATTTTACGCTGTGGGGATTCAATCCGTCGGGGCACCATTTGACGAGCGTGATTCTTCATTCGCTCAACGCGTTTTGGGTGTTGGTCTTGAGTCTTCAGCTTTTCTCGATTGCTAAGAATGGGTTGGAGATTAGAGGTTTGAGAAAGGTGCTGCGTCGAGAGATTGATGTAGGAATTCTGTTCCCGAGCATTCTTGCAGCCCTATTATGTGTCTGGCATCCTTTGCGAGCTGAATCTGTTGCGTGGGTTTCGGATAGAAAAGATCTCTTGTGTGCGTTCTTTCTATTTCCGGTATTCATCGCCTACATAAATTACGTAGCCGCGAAAGGAAAGAGCGACGGACGGCGTTGGTACCTCGCTTCGCTTACCTTTTTTGTTTTTGCCTGTTTGTCGAAATCGGTTGCAGTAACTGCACCGGCAGTATTTCTGCTGATGGATTATGTATTGTTGAATCGATTGCAGGGAGGCGAAACGATGAAGAGGCTTTTGACGGAGAAGATCCCGTTCTTTATTGTCACTGGTGCCGTTGCACTCGTTGCTGCCAAAATTACGCCCGATGCTTCGTCGAGCGATATGTTTGAAGTGCTGACGCCAATGCAACGAGCGTTTCTTCCGTTCTATAATAGTATCTTCTACCTTGGCAAGACGTTTTTGCCGACGAATCTCTCTCCAATGTATCCCTTAGCAAACGAAGGGGCGATGATGGTGGCGTTCATCATGTTTGCGACAGTTTCAGTATTCTGCTTATGGTTATGGAAGAAAGGGATGAAGGTTCCGTTGCTTGCTTGGCTCTGTTACGTAATCATGCTTGCACCGTCAAGCTCTTTTTCTTCCACGATCATTCAAACCACCGCTGATAGGTACTCGTATCTACCATCGGTTGCACTGTTCTTGTTGTTTGGCGGATCGGTTGGAGAAGCGTGGGAGAGATTTTCATCGAACAAAACAAATCAGATTGCAATTGCTTGTACTGCACTTCTGGTCGTTGGATTTTTAGGCTTCACGAATTTCAGACAGCAAAAGATTTGGATGAACTCCGAAACGTTATGGGGAAGAGCAATTGACCTGTATCCTAGTATGCCGCTCCCCTACAACAATTTTGGTTTGGCGCTGCAAGCAAGAGGCGAATTGGGCAAAGCAGCAGAGGCTTACACTCGCGCCATTCAACTGAAGCCGAATTATCTCGAAGCACATTTGAATCTTGGCAACATTATGTTTGCGAAAGGAAATTGGGACGAAGCGGAACGGTTGTTCCGGCGAGCTGCAGAATTGAATCCGAATCAAGCCGAGGTCTATAACAATCTCGGCGTCGTGTCGATTACAAAAGGGAACACACTTGAAGCGCTTCGATGGTTTCGCAAGAGTATCGAAGTGAATCCGGAATACGCGCAGGGCTATTTCAATCTTGCTGCGTTGTACGCGAAGATGGGAAACAATGAAGCCTCGGTCGAAGCTCTGAAGAAAGCTGCGCACCTGGGACATTATGTGGCACGGGAGAGTCTGAGGCGCGAGGGCATATCGCGGTAGTTTTCTGACCACAACCGCTTTCTTGCCTTCACTTCCCAACTTTCGTATCTTGAATCGTCTTAACGAATTCTCGGGGCGTAGCGCAGCCCGGTTAGTTCGATTCCGACCGACGTTAGCGATTTGAAGCTAACGACGCAGTCGGAATCCGAATCCCGACGAAGGCGGGACGCGCCGACCCGAGAGTGTGGATCCAAGATCGTTTTTCTAAAGTAGTTGTTCGGGGCGTAGCGCAGCCCGGTTAGCGCGCCTGCCTTGGGCGCAGGAGGTCGCGAGTTCGAATCTCGCCGCCCCGACAATTGGACATTCTCTCTTTCCCTTCTTAAGTTCTGAGGGAGAGTGTCCTCCCATCATTTGATTCTCCTTCGTGCTCTCTGTTCTCGTTTGACAATCATCCATACAAGAAAGGAACGTAACTGTGAAGTCGTCTTCTTTCTACCTCGTGTTAGTATTCTGCTTTGCCGTTGCATGTGTATCGTCACCTGTTAACGCTCAACCAACAATAGTTCGAGCGAAGCAAGGCTTTTCAATGCGAGTGAACTTCGATAATCGGGGAGTCTTTGGCAAACCAGTGTATCCTGATCCTATTCTACCAGAATCGCTCGGCATTGAGTATCCAATCGGACAACGGTTCGAACATATATATGGCGGCGGACTTTGGATTGGTGGTAAACTTGATACCTCAATATCTGGAACAGGGCAGAGAATAAAAGTGGTCAGCACTGCATTCGAAGGCTGGGCAGGTCCTCTCTTTGAATTCTTTCCCGGTTCGTCGGCGAGTGATAGCATCTGGAAAGCGTATGGCAGAACTGCGCCGAAACCGGCAGGATGGGACGTGTACTGGGGCACTTCACTTCCCTACCATCCGGTTGCGGATCAAAACTTCTATTGCACGTACTCAGATTATCTCAGCCGACCGTCCGGCCACATTCCGATGCAGGTAAAAGTAATTCAAAGTTCCTATGCGTGGGACAGCTCGAGTGCAGAAGCAATTCACATCATAGAATACAAAATCATGAACAATGGGACGAGGTTACTCGACAGCGCGTACATCGGGGTTTTTGTTGATGGCGATGTCGGTCCGATTGATACACTAAACTACTATACAAGAAATTATTCTGCATATCTTCCAAGCTTGAACACAGCATACATTCATAATCCGATACATACCAGCTCAACGCCTATTGGCTCAACTTCGATTTACGTTTCAGTGGTATCCAGGTCCGCAAAGTCCCAGCCCTGATAATGTAAGGTATAACTTGCTCAGCTTGGGCGGCATCAAGCCCGATGAATTTCCTGCTCTATCAGACACAAGATTCTTGCTTGGGTTCGGTCCGTTCTTCATTCGTCCGGCAATCGGCCCGGATCCAGATACATTGCGCATAGCCGTTGCTCTTCTTTCGGGACGAACGATAAATGCTTTGCAGCAAAATGCCACTCGTGCGCTTGAGTTGTATCGTTCGCAAGTGTTGGATGTAGAAAAATCGCCTGATGGGATTCCCAAACAATTTCTTTTGGGTCAAAACTTTCCTAATCCATTCAACCCTGCAACAACATTTCCATTTGGGCTTGGTCATTCATCATTCGTAACCTTGAAAGTGTTCGACTTGCTTGGGCGAGAAGTTACAACGCTACTCAATGAAGAAAAACAGGCGGGAACCCATTCGGTGCAATTCGATGCCTCACATCTAGCATCGGGTGTCTACTATTATAGAATGCAAGCTGGTGATTTTGCCGACGTGAAGAAATTCGTTGTGCTGAAGTAGATTTGGAGAAACCATTCTCGTTCCTAAACGCTCTGGCAAGTGATAACACCTTTCATTGTGTTTGAAAGGTGAATGCCAGACTGGATGAATCAATTCTAATTTTCGATTCATTGCAAGAGAGCCTCGAAAGCTTTATATTGAACAAGATTTTCTTGAGACGTCCTGCGATATAGGCCCCGTAGCTCAATTGGATAGAGCAACAGCCTTCTAAGCTGTAGGTTCCGCGTTCGAGTCGCGGCGGGGTCACAAGTAATTTTCAATGGTCAACGACCAATTGTCAATTGAAAATTGATCGTTGACCATTGACCGTTTGTTCGCCCCCATCGTCTAGAGGCCTAGGACACGGGCTTTTCAAGCCTGTAACACGAGTTCGAATCTCGTTGGGGGCACAGCACTTACAGGGACATGGTTTTATAGGTGACCAAAACGTGACCACGAGCAAAAAAATATGGCATCGATTCATAAGAGAGGGTCCGCTGATGGTGGATACTTCTACGAAGTTGACTTCGGATTCCGAGGTCAACGCTTCCGACGATCCTGCAAGACCGGCGACTTGAAACTCGCCAAAGCAATCCGCGACGATATTTCCGCGCGCATTTCCCGCGGCACTTTCCGACTTGAGGAGATGACCGAGCATGACATTGCCATTGGTGAATTTGCCGACTTGTACCTGACGACTCATTCGGAGATTGAGAAAGCCGATGGGACGGTCGACATTGATCGGCGCGCGTTGAATCGTTTCAAAGGGTTCGTTGGACAGAAGATAGTTCATCCGGCATTAGTGTAGGTAGAGGTCAAGATTGCCGCAATGGAAGAAGATGGCGGTTTTGAAGTTGTCGAAGTTGCGAAACCCACGGGCGCGTTTCTTGATTTCTTGAATCTTGCTGTTGATCCCCTCGGCGACCGCGTTCGTGAGGGGATGCGTGATAAAGTTGAGAATGTGCCGGGCGTGGCGTTTGAACATCTTGGCTACCTCGATCACGGACTGGAGGCGTGAATGTGTTGCCCAGAAGTACGATCGTTGGAAGAATGCCTGTGCTCGAGCAGGGTACACATAGCTCCACATCGTCCGCAACTGTTCTTTGATGGTCCTGTCCTTGCCAACACGCAGGTTCAACTTTCGCAGACGTTGGAATTCTTGCTTCCGCTCGGCGGGCACGTTCTCGGCGGCATAGAGCCACAGGTACTTGGTCAGGACAGATTCACCCACTTGACGCAGTTCCTTATGTTCACGGCCTCACCCATATACTTCATAAGATGAAACCGGTCCAGCACTATTTTGTCGTCAGCTTGAGGAACAAATTCACGAACCGACTGGTGATACGGCTCCCACATATCCATCGTCACCGTGCTGATCTGGGCACGCTGGGTGTCGGATAATGGTCGGAAAAAGCCATCTAAGCTCTCTTTGGTGCGCTCTCGTGCCACATACCGACCGCTGAGGTCTCCGCATTGACGACCAACGTGAGGTAGTCGTGCCCTTTGCGCAATGGTTTTTCATCAATGCCAATGTTTGTGTCGTTGCCGGTGACTTTGCGTCGTTGTCTTGGTCAGCAATCAGGGTTGGTTGTTGACTTGACCGCGGGCGCAGGGAATCTTTTGCTTCCGTGGCTTGATACGCAAGATTCAACCGACCCGAATAAGATTCGGGCGCTCGGTGTTGAATTGGACAAGGAGAACATTCCGAAGTCGACGCCGTCACTCAATGTCGTCAACGCAAACCTTGCAGAGTTATTTCCGCTACTCCTGCAGGTGGAGTTTCACGCCGATGTGTTTGTGTTGAACCCGCCGTTCACTCTCTTCTGGAATATCCCCGAACTCACCAACAGCGAAGATAAGG
>JGI1356J14229_10004378_pt1 | contig 10517 bp, 9 predicted proteins | sample Subgrocontami58m_FD_14229 | JGI IMG/M metagenome (IMG submission 14229) | reverse complement strand
AGCATTGGCAAGAAGGTCTGCGCCGGCAGTGATACCTAAATGATAAAAATATACATCGCAGGAATGGGCCATCGCCTGATAGAAATCCTGAGGGCCGTGTTCTGACCAACATTTGAAATACCTGTTACCAACTTTTAGCCGGCCAGTGCAGACATAAGTCGTGCTTGGCGAGACCTTTTTTGTTTTTAAAGCCGCGGCTGCAGTCACTATCTTAAATACCGAACCCGGAGGGAACTGCCCATTGGTAGCCCTGTTGAACAAAGGCGCGTCTTCCGAACCTAAAAAATAATTCAGGGCTTTTTTGTCTTTGCGGTCCACAAACACATTTGGGTCAAATGCCGGCGCGCTGCTTAAAACAAGGACATCGCCCGTATTGACATCCATGACTACAATAGCGCCTTTATTTCCTGAAAGCAGCTGATCGGATATGCGTTGCATTTCAAGGTCAATGGTCAACTGCACATCCTTACCTATCGCAGGCGGCCTATATCCTAGAAGCCGCACCTGCCTGCCGCGGCTATCCACTTCTATTTGCTGCCCGCCTTTTTCGCCCCTTAAAAATATATCCAGTTTTTCTTCAAGCCCGCTATAACCTATTTTATCTTTCAGGTCATAGCCGTATTCCTTAAGCCTTGTTATTCTGCTCTTATCTATCTCTCCTATGTATCCAAGCACGTGCGAAGCTATAGACGAGTTCGGATAGAACCTTCTTGAATTAAGATCTACCGCAATACCTTTAAGGTCGAACTTCTTCTCTTCAAGTATTATGGCTGTGGTCTTATCAATACCAGACTGTATACAGACAGGAGTAAAAGGATTGTAATAACCGCGTTCATATTTTCTGGCGACCGAAGACCCATCCATGCCCAATGCTACACCCAGCTGTTTAAAAACAACCTCTTTATCCTTAAGCTCCTGCGGAACAATGACAGCGTCAAACGAGAGGATATTATCAGCCATAAGGCTGCCGAACCTGTCAAAGATCCTGCCCCTATAGGGCTCCTCAGGAATAAGCCTGATAGTATTACGCAGGCTTAATTCATAAAAATGCCAGCCCCAGATGACCTGGACACAAAAAAGGCCCAAGGTAAGCAAGCACATAGAAAAAAATAATATCAGGCTATAAGTTGAGACGCGCATCGTTTGCTAAAAAGATATAGAGGATATGCCAATAAAGTGGTCCCTAAACTTTCTGCTAAGATCCTTAATAAGAATAATCCGCCGTAGTGAGGCGNNGCGCCGCGCGATAGGATCGGTTCCAATATCAGTATAAAATGGCCGTTTAAAAACACGCCCAAAAATACTAACGGAAATAAGAACNNCCAGTTCTGCCTGTATACGATACGAGAAAAAAGCGATACTGAAAAAGCGCACGCGAGATAAGAGATCATATAGGCACCGAAACTATTCAAGCTGAAAATATCCGCCACAAAACCGCAAAAAAGCGCGTAAGCAACTACGTCCTTTGTATCCAGGCTGTGGAAAAATGTATATATGATGACAGCGGCCAAAAGTGGGTCAAAAATATTTAACGGCATGCTCCACAAAGAAGTGAGAGCGAATTTTAAAAATACTAGCCCAAGCGCGAGAATGGACTTATTCATGATCAAGAGACAACGATTAGGACAACTTCAACAGAAGAGACTCTGACAGCAGGTTCAAGAACGGCAAATTTACCCAACCCGGAAGATTCTGTGCCCACCAGCCTCACTTTTCCTATTACAATGCCTTCGGGATATGACATATTAAGGCCGCTAGTCACTATAAGATCACCCTCTTTGATATCACTGTCGGCATCAAGAAACCGCAGTTTGCACCGGCCATCCAGGGTGCCAGAAACCAAGCCTTGTTCTCTAGTGCGCACGTTAAGAGCAGGCACTGAAAGATCGGGATCGTTTATCAGGACTATTTTGCTTGAATACCGACCGACCTCAAGGACTTTACCTACAAGGCCTGATCGCGTCAACACCGGATCATACTTCTTTATCGTAGAGGATGAGCCTTTATCTAAAATAAGGTAAGGCCTGAAAGAATTAAAATCTTTGCCGATGACAAAAGCAGCCGTAGTTTTAAAAGATGACCTGCTCTTTAACTCAAGCAAGCTCCTTAAACGGCCGTTCTCTAACGAGTTCTCTTCAAGTTTTAAAAGCTGCGCCTTTAAAGCGTCAGTTTCCTCTCTTAACTTTAAATTATTCCAATAGCTCCTGTGAAAAAAGGCAACGGCCCTTATCTCATGAGTAATGCCTGTCAATATCAAGAATGGGATCTTAGAGATGTCGGAAAAAGCGGCGCGTATCGTATAAACGCTAGGCTGGGAAGAAAAAAAGAAAACAAGGAAGATTATACAAAATAAAAAAAGAAATGCTATGAGCTTTCTTTTGGGGAAAAACACATTATACTTCTTCGCTCTTCGTCAATATGGTGACATCGCGCAAGAATTTACTTTCAAGCTCCAAGATCTTGCCCGTGCCTAAAGCAACTGCTGTCACGGGATCGTCTGCGATATGCACCGGTAGACCTGTCTCTTCAGAGATCATACGATCTAGGCCCTTAAGCAAAGAACCGCCTCCGGCAAGAACAATGCCGCGGTCAATAAGATCCGCCGCAAGTTCAGGAGGTGTCCTCTCTAATGCTATTTTTGCCAGGTCTACTATAGCCCTTACAGGTTCCGCTATAGCGTCTCTGATCTCTTCTGAAGTAATGGTGACCATCTTTGGCAAGCCCGCGACAAGGTCGCGCCCTCTGACCTCTAAACTTAATTCCTCTTCTAATGGATAAGCGGAGCCGATCTTTATCTTTATTTCTTCCGCGGTCCTCTCACCTATCATAAGATTATAATTTTTTTTCATGTATTCGGCTATAGCTACATCTAATTCATCTCCGGCTATCCTGATGGATTTTGAAAAAACAATTCCGGAAAGAGAAATAACTGCTACTTCAGTAGTGCCGCCACCGATATCTACGATCATATTGCCTGCAGGGTCATGAATAGGCAAACCCACTCCTATGGCAGCAGCTAATGGCTCTTCAACCAGATGGACTTCTCTAGCGCCAGCCCTCATTGCTGAATCCTTGACAGCGCGCCTCTCAACTTCTGTAATACCTGAAGGTACGGCAATGACCATCCTAGGGCTGACTAACACGCGCCTACGATGCACCTTTTTAATAAAATACCTAAGCATGGCTTCGGTAATGTCAAAATCAGCTATAACTCCATCTTTCATTGGTCGGATGGCCAGAATATTGCCTGGCGTCCTTCCTAACATCTTTTTAGCCTCATCGCCTACAGCCAAAACCCTATTGACAGAAGCGCCTTTCTTTAAAGCTACTACAGAAGGCTCGCAAAGGACTATACCCTCTCCTTTGACATAAACAAGGGTTGTCGCTGTACCTAAGTCAATGCCCATATCATTTGAAAACAGACCGGTAATATACCCAAATGCTTTTCTCGGAGCTTTGAAATAGTTTTTCATAGTTTTATAACTATACCAAACGCCTCTCTTTGTGTCAACATTATTTTTCTTTTAGAGACAAAACCTATTATCAATAAATAAGTTGTTTAAAAGCAGCTAAAAATCCTGGGAATGACTTATTGATGCAGACAACGTCATCAAGGCGGCATTCACCTTCAGCTGCCAGGCCTGCTACAAACATGCTCATGGCAGTGCGGTGATCAGAAAAACTTTTTAGATCAATTGGCCTTAGTGCCCTTACTCCGTTTATTTCAAGGGTTTCATTTTTATTCACAGCTCTAACCCTAATATTTACACCAAGTTTGAGAAGATTGCGCGTCATAGAGCATATCCTATCAGTCTCCTTTACCCTTAATTCATTTACACCATTAATAATAGTCGTTCCACTGGCAAGGCTGGCAGCCACCATAAGAACAGGGATCTCATCAACAAGCCCGGGTATCTCATGCTCTTCGATGACTGTCGCGCGCAGATCACTTGAACAAACCTCAATATCGGCTTGAGGCTCAAATGACCCGCTCCTATTCAAAAGCCTGATCCTACCACCCATCCTTTTTAATACTGACATGGCCCCAAAGCGTGTAGGATTTATACCTACATTTTTTATAATGATCTTAGAATTTTTCACTAACAATCCTGCTACAACAAAAAAAGCAGCGCTTGATATATCTCCTGAGATATTAACAAGGCCCGGTGTTTTAAGAAAACTTTTATTTACACACGCCTTTTTTCCCAACACAGTCAAGTCAGCATTAAAAAGTTTCAGCATCCGCTCTGTATGGTCTCTGGAAACAACGCGCTGTGTAACACACGTGTTCCCTTTAGCGTAAAGCCCGGCAAGAAGTATGGCGCTCTTGACCTGTGCGCTGGGAACAGCCTGTCCCCATTTTATCGCTTTTAACTTAGATGGGAAAACTTCTAACGGAAGGAATTCATCTCTCCCCTTCTTATGGGCGCGTATATCCGCTCCCATAAGGCGCAAAGGCACAATGACCCTGGCCATCGGCCTCTTTAATAAAGAAGGAGCCGCCGTCAATTTTGTCGCAAAAGGCTGCGCGGCCAAAACACCCAAAAGCACGCGGGCACTCGTCCCTGATTCGCCCATCCAAAGCGGTGACTTAGGACGGCGAAGGAGGCCATCGGATAATATCACCACTTCATTTTTATTTTTATTGAGCGAGACTTTTACGCCCAGAGCCCTCAAAGCAGCCAAGGTCGTAATGCAATCGTCGGAAAATAAAAAATTCCTGATGCAGGTTTTACCGTTAGCTAAGGCAGCTAATATTGCGGCGCGATGCGAAATAGATTTATCGCCGGGAACTATCACGATCCCGCGTAAACCAAAAGCAGGTTTGATCTTAATAGGTTTCATGATCACTGATTATAACACATATCAGATTTTCACGCCAGGCATGGCGGCTTTAATTTCTTCGGGGAGTGGGGACGAGAATTTAACAAATTCGCCGCTGGCCGGATGGATAAATCCAAGGTCTTTAGCATGCAGCGCCAAACGGGAAAAACTTGTTTTTTTTCCATATACACTGTCGCCTAAAATAGGATGCCCAAGATAATTCAAATGAACCCTAAGCTGATGGGTCCTCCCTGTCTGAGGAAATAATTCAACAGCGCAATATTCGGGGTATCTCTTTAATACGTGATAACGTGTCTGAGCGGGTTTTGCCTCATCGGTAAAACTTACGGACATTTTTTTCCTGTCCATCACATGCCTTTTAATTGGGATATCGATAACGCCTTCGTCAAATTCAATATTGCCGTAGACCAAAGCGATATAGCGGCGCTCAATAGAATGTTTCTTGAATTGTTTGGCAAGCTCCAGATGGCTATGATTATTTTTCGCTATGACCATGACACCGGATGTGTCTTTATCCAGGCGGTGCACTATGCCAGGCCTCTCCTTGCTAACAGAAGAAAGGTCTTTTGTGTGAAACAATAGGGCATTGACCAGAGTATGCTCAAGATTCCCTGCGCCAGGATGCACCACAAGCCCTGAAGGCTTATTTAAAACTATTATATCTTTGTCTTCAAAGACTATTGTCAAAGAGATATCTTCTCCTTGAAGGCTGCTTTGCGCAAGCACAGGCACCTGCCAATTTAACTCATCACCTGCCTTAAGCCTATAGTGAGGCTTGACCTTTTGTCCGTTGACAGAGACCTTCCCTTCAAGGACAAGGTCCTTTATCTGTGTCCTGGACAGGTCAGGCTCTATGTCTTTCAAAAAGACATCTACCCTGGTGCCTGCGCATTCAGTTTCTATTAAGCAGTTTTTTTCCTGCATATGAGTATGAGGTATAGTATAGAACCACAGAAGAAAAGACCGATACTTATCCATTGAAAAATACTTAAATTGAAATAAAAAGGCCGTGGATCGTTGCGCGCAAATTCCATTAGAAATCTCTGCAACGGGGCGAGCATAAGGTAAAAAGAGAATACAACGCCTGCTCTGCTTGCCCTAAAACTTTTTAGGATGATAAAAACGACAAGCAATGTAAAACAATCAAGCAACTGCGCGGGAAAAAGAGTGGCGTGATGCACGGGAAAATATATGCCCCACTTAGACTCTCCTCCAAAGCAGCAGCCGTTAAAAAAACAACCTATGCGGCCAATGGCCTGGCCTAAGATCACATAAGGCGCGAAAAGGTCAAGCGTTGAAAAGAGAGGCATTTTTTTTAATGATATGAAAACAACTCCGCAAGCAACGGCTCCTATTAGGCCTCCGAACCACACAAGGCCTCCGTGCTGAAGCATGACTATCTCAATAGGATTGGCCTTAAACTCGCTCCAATTCAAAAAGACATAGAACAGGCGGGCCGAGATGACCCCTGAAATAAGCAGAAAAATGCATAGGTCATATATAGTGTTCTCATTTAATTTCTTTTGCCGGGCCTCTCTGATAAGTAAGAACGATGAAACCAAAAAAGCCAAAGCTACAAAGACACCGTAGGTATAAACTGTGAAAAAAGGGCATTTATAAAGTATCGGCAGCATTTATTTGCTCCTAGGTTTGCTAAGGCGCAACATTTTAAAAAATATCAAGATACCACCTATCGTTATAGCCGAATCAGCTAGATTAAATACTGGCCACACGCGAAAGTCTAAAAAATCAACTACGTAAGAAAACCTGACGCGGTCTATAAGGTTTCCACAGGCTCCACCAAAGATAAGCGCTAGTGAAAAGCGCGCAAGCTTATCCGTACTATCCAGGTCAAAAACTTTTTTGAAGAAAACCTTATTGCTGAGAAGAAAAATGATAGCCGCAAGGCAAAGAAGAGTAACAGCTATAAAAATAAAAGAACTGCCTCTTAAAATACTAAATGCGGCGCCTTTATTGTGCGCTAAGGTAAGATGAAAAATGCCATTTATGACTGGAGTGGATTGCCCGAAGACCAAAAGCGACTCGGCAGCATACTTCGTCCATTGGTCCAATATTAAGATAGAAAAAGAAATGAGCAGAAAAGATAGCATGCGGCGTGTTACTTCTTTTCTTCGTTTTGCTGGCACTTCAGGCAATGCGTGGCGTAGGGGACGGCTTTCAATCTTGCCTGCGAGATAGGCTTCTTGCACAATTCACAGGAACCAAACTTTCCTTCCTGAAGCTTTTGGAGCGCGTGATTGATCTCAAAAAGGACACCCCTCTCCTTTGAAGCGAGCCCTAAAGAAAATTCACGGTCATAATTATCAGTTGCCACATCGGCCATATGAAAAGAATAACCCGAAATATCTCCTGAGGCGTCCTTCTGGGATTTCTTCAACGTGTCCTCAGATATCTGGCTGATATCTCCAACAAGCTCTTCCCTCTTATCAAGAAGGAGCTTTTTATATAATCCGCTTATTTTCTTACTGAGTTTTTTTGCTTTCACTTTTTATCCTCCCGTTCCCTAAAAACTGATAGATTATATATTGGAATAAAAAATTAAGCAACTATTATTTATCCTTTAATGGCTTGCGCGCAACGGCCGCATATTTCCGGGTGTTCTTCTATCCGGCCTACGTCCTGGCTATAGTTCCAGCACCGGGCGCATTTTTTCCCTTCGGCCGGCAGGACAGTGACTTCAATTACTTCGCTAGACTTCTCTACTCTTACGACTTCAACCTGAGAAACAATAAAAATAAAAGGCAACTCCGAAGCGAAGCGCGAGAATATCTTAAAAATAGCCTCGTCTTTTATGCCTAATCTTGCCTTGGCCTCTAAGGAACTGCCTATCTCGCCCTTTGCCCTTTTTTCCTCAAGGGCCTTAAGTATCAAAGGCCGCAAGCTCAACACCCGGCTAATATCCGAAACATCCACCTCCTTCACATCAAGATCTGAGCGCATCTTCGGCCATGATGACAAAAGAACGCTCTCTGCTGATCCATCCTTGGCATTCGCCATGTGCTTATAGATCTCATCAGCTGTAAAGGGGCAGACTGGCGCAAGAAATTTTGTCAAAGCGCTGCCGATCACATAAAGGCAGGTCTGCGCCGAACGCCGCGATATAGAATTTTTGCCGGCTGTATAAAGCCTATCCTTAAGAATGTCCATGTATAGAGACGACATCTCCTCATTGCAAAAACTAAAAAGCCTCTGGAAAACATGGTAAAATTTATACGTATCGTATCCTTGTGTTACATCCTCAATAAGCTTTGAAAGCCGAAACATTGCCCAGCGGTCTATTTCAGGCATGTCTTCGCGCTTGACCGCGTCTCTTACAGGATCAAACTCGTTTAAATTACCTAAGATGAAACGCGCGGTATTCCTGATCTTGCGATAAGCATCGGCGGTAAACGTAAGGATCTCTTTTGATATCCTTACGTCCTCGTTATAGTCACTGGATAACACCCAGAGCCTTAGAATATCCGCGCCATAATCTTTAATGATCTCCTGCGGGGCTATGACATTACCCAGAGACTTAGACATCTTTCGGCCGGCAGAATCCACCACAAAACCATGGGTAAGGACCGATATATAAGGCGGCCTGTTGTCAATTGCCATGGAAGGTATTAAAGACGCCTGGAACCACCCGCGGTGCTGGTCCGAACCTTCAAGATACAGGTCAGCAGGAAGTTTAAATCCTTTGTTCCCTTTTAAGACAGCCTGGTGGCTCACTCCAGAATCAAACCAAACATCAAGGATATCCGTTGATCTTTCAAAATCAACACTGCCACACTCGCACTTCAAGCCAGTCGGTAAGAAATCCTTGATATCAGCCGTAAACCAAGCGTTAGTCCCTTCTTCTTTAACGCGTTTTGCTAAATTCCTTATGACCCTGACATCCAATAACTGGTGTTGGCACGACTTACATATCACAGCAGGTATAGGCACACCCCAATATCTCTGACGGGAAAGACACCAATCAGGCCTATTCTCTACCATTGAAAATATGCGCTCCTCGCCAGATGGGGGTATCCATTTGATGTCTTCCTTTATTGCCTTTAAAAGTTTCTTCCTTAGATCGTTATGGCCTATCTTTAGAAACCATTGCTTGGTAGCGCGAAAGATTATAGGGCTCTTACACCGCCAACAATGCGGATAAGTATGCTCAAACTTGGAAGCGAGCTTGAGAGCGCCTAAACTATTAAGCTTATTGATTATTTTTTCATTCGCCTTAAAAACATGTTCCCCGCTAAACTCACCGACGGTTTGATCGAACCTGCCCTTCTCATCAACCGGCATAATGACTTCTAACCCATACTTCGCCCCTGTCATAAAATCTTCCTGGCCGTGGCCAGGAGCCGTATGCACGCAACCGGTACCCTCTTCTTTAGAAACATAATCCGCGAGCACGACCTTGCCTTCCCTTAAACCAAATGGATGGCGATAGACAAGGCCCTCCAGGTCAGAGCCTTTGACTTGCGAAACGATCTTGTAATCATCAAACCCGAGTTTTTCATGCAACGAAGCATTGAACAGGTCTTTTCCTAAGATAAAAGCATCACCTTTATGCGATACAACTATATATTCAAGGTCAGGATGAACGGCAACAGCGACATTGGCCAACAAGGTCCACGGCGTTGTCGTCCATATAAGGATAAACAGCTTGCCGTCTTCAGGCGCGCCCGAAGACATGCCGAACTTCGCGCTCATTGCGTCGTCCTTAATTTCAAAATTAACGAATACCGAATCAGATTCATGAGGAGCATACTCAACCTCGGCTTCCGCGAGCGCTGTCTCGCATCTACAACACCAGTTAACGGGTTTCAGGCCTCGATAAACATAGCCTTTCTCAACAAGGTGCGCGAAAGAATTCAATATAGCCTCTTCATAACTCTTATCCAGCGTAAGATAAGGATGGTCCCACTCTCCTATGATACCAAGCCTTTTGAATTCCTCTTTCTGGATATCTACATATTTCATCGCGTAATCCGCGGCGAGCTTGCGGAACTCCACGCGGCCTATCTGGTCCTTAGTTTTTTTAAGGTCCTTGAAAAGCTGATGCTCTACAGGCAGGCCGTGACAATCCCATCCGGGTATATACGGCGCGTCAAATCCGCGCAAAGTCTTATAACGCACAATAATGTCTTTTAAGATCTTATTAAGCGCGTGCCCTATATGGATACGGCCATTAGCATACGGAGGCCCGTCATGCAGTATGAACAGATCCCTGCCGTGGACTTGGCTACGCAATTTTTTATAAAGCCCGGCCTCTTGCCAAGACCTCAAAATTTCCGGTTCCCGAAGGTTGAGGTTCGCCTTCATGGAAAAATCTGTCTTAGGTAGATTAAGCGTATTTTTATATTCCATGGAAATTATTTACCTATGTATTTTGCCGTGATAGGCGCTAGGTCTTTCTTAAGTTTGCCTGAGATGTCGTTTTTATGCGTTACAATGGCATACTTGAGCGATTCACAGCAAGAACATTGCCTCTTATCTATGATACTCGCGACAGACTCACGCAGAAGAAGTTTAGCATTATCCGCGTTTTTAGTAAGGTTACTTATTATCATTTCAACTGTCACTGTCTCTTGCGATTCATACCAGCAATCATAATCCGTTATAGCGGCTATTGTCGCAAAACACATTTCAGCCTCTCTGGCTAACCTTGCCTC
>JGI1356J14229_10004367_pt1 | contig 10538 bp, 7 predicted proteins | sample Subgrocontami58m_FD_14229 | JGI IMG/M metagenome (IMG submission 14229) | reverse complement strand
TTCATAATGGCATCTATGGCTTGCCCGTTCGCATGAAGAGCGCGGCCAAGCATGAGCGAGCCAGTGGCAACACCACGGTGATCATTCAATTCCTCGTATATCTCGACTGATTCTGCCAGGTATTGCAAGGCATCCGCCATCTTGCCCTGGTAGATACATGCCGACCCAAGCAGCGTCAGACAACGCGCCTCCAACCAGCGGGGGCAGCCAGTCCGTGCAATTTCTCGGGCCTCGCTGCTCACCTGTTCAAGATCACCGAATTTTGCCTGGTCGGAGTACAGTTCGCCCAGCGTCAGCAGCGCCTGAGCTTTACCTACGGCATCGTCCGTGTTGTGGTGCAACGCGATGGCATGCTCAGCACAAATCACGGCGTCCGCGGAATGACCCTTGAGGCGAAGGACTCTCGCCTTCTGCATGTTGGCCGTTGCTTCTGAGATGACCACATTCCGAATGCTTGACAATGTTTGTGCCAGATCAAGGTCTTCAATAGCGGAGTCATACCGTCCCAGCGACTCCTTGACCAGGGCCCGCCGCAACAGTACGTCTGTCTGGACATCCTGTAACTCTTTGTCGGCCACCTGGAAATTGCCCGCAGGGTAGCGCTCGGAGAGGCGGCTCAACAGGGCAAGGGTATCGTCGTAACGAGAGAGGGCGTCCACAAATGACCGGTTCAGGTAAGACCGTTCTCCGGCGCGCCAACCGTAAGAGGCTGCCTTTACAATAGCGTCCACGTCTACTTCGTCATTAGCAAATTCCTGCAGCGTGGCCTGTCCGTAGTGGTACGCAAGAAGCTCGATGAATTCCTCTTCTCTACCAGTCACCTTCTGTTCTAGCCACTGCGCTGTGCGCTCATGCTCTTTGCTGCGTGACCTGCGGGTTAGGCCCTTGTACGCGGATTCTCTCGCAAGGGTATTCACAAAAGATAATTGTCTATCCCCTACAAAAGCCGACTCGCGAGCTTCTTCGAACCAGCGTTTTGACAGCAGTGTCCTCAGCAGAGCCTCTTCTTGGTCCACGTGTTCTGCAGGATAGGCGAGCGCGCTCATCCAAAACGTGTTGCCGACCACCGCCGCGCGTTGCAGTACTGCTTTTTCAGGAGATGGTAATTTGTCCAGCCGGGCAGATATGGTCGCATATACGGAATCCGGAAGTTCTGGCAGTCTCTCTGAGTCCAGAGGGGACCATCCCGCGGATCCCCGTATGAGTTCTCTGTCTTCTATGAGCGACCGTATATATTCCTCTACATAGTAGGGTACCCCACCGGATGACGCAGCAACCCGCTCTTTCCATGCCTGGGAGAGGTTGTTGGGCGAGAGCAGGTTGTCAATGAGACCAACGGTCTCTTCTTTTGACAGAGGGTATATCTGGATCAGTGCCCGCCGTTCCCCCTCCAGCCAACCGGGGGACTCTTCAAAGAGCTCCGGGCGGGTGAGGCAAAGAAAGAGAATGGGCACACCGTCCAATGAGGTCAGGATGGACTGCACCAGATCGAGCACCACCTGGTCGGCCCAATGAATATCCTCAACCACGAAGACAAGAGGCTGCAAGCTCCCCCAGCAGGTCAAGAAGCGCCGCCATGCCCAGTGTAGCTCATCCTTCACGTTTGCGGGGTTAATGCTGATGAGATCGCTGTCTGAGAATGAGACCCCCATGGTATGGCCCAAGCGGTGAGCAATTTGTCTGGCTTCCTGAGCGCGTGCCTCTGCAGGAACCGTGCCCTCCAACGTGCGGTCGAGCAACTCCTGTATGCCTTCAAGCAGTCGTTGCTGCACCCATTCCCTGGTATCGCTCTCTTTTAGAGAGAGATACCCCTTGATCATTTCTGCAAACGGGTGGAACGCAATGCCCTGTCCGTAAGGGAGGCTCCTGCCTTTGCTCCATGCAAACGAAGCGTTCACGCTATTAAGATTCTGCTGGAACTCGTCCAATAACCGGGACTTACCCAGTCCCGGCGCTCCGGAAATAGTGACGAGGTGCGGAATTTTTGTCTCTGCGACGTCGTAGAAATGTTGCAGCAAAACCTGAAGTTCGTAGCTCCGCCCCACCATTTCTGATTCAAGGCCCTCGACACCTCGCCGCCGTTCCCTGTCGGCTCTGACTTTTACCGGCCGATACACGGCCAAGGCCTCTGATTTCCCCTTGACAGTGATTGGATCCAGTTCCTCGTAGTCGATCATGTGCTTGGTGAGGGCGTACGTCTTGGCCCCCACCAGTATGGTGCCTGGTTCCGCGGCCCCTTCAAACCGTGACGCGGTGTTCACCACGTCTCCCATGACCGTGTAATCCTTCTCGCGACCAGAGGCCACAGCTCCTGATATCGCTTCTCCAGTGTTCACGCCAATGCGCATCTTTAAGCCGAAGCCCTTGCGTTTCTGAAGGTCTGCGGCAAAACGGGTCAGCTCTTCTTGCATGTCCATCGCGGCCAGGACTGCGCGTTCTGCGTCGTCCTCATGGGCCACGGGCGCGCCGAACACCGCCATGATAAGGTCGCCTTCGAACTTGTCGACCGTGCCCTCGAACTTGTACACCTGATCTGCCAGAATTTTCAGGCAGCCGTCCATGATGAGCTTGAGCTCTTCCGGATCGAGCTTCTCCGACATTGCGGTGAACCCTGAGACGTCTCCAAAGAGCACCGTGATCAGCCGCCGTTCGTCCTGGAGTTTCGGTTGTGCTGTCTCTTGTGGAGGAGAAGGCGCTGCCGGAGGTGCGTCAACACGAGGCTTCTCCACTTGTTCTAGAACCGGTTGCTGCCGGGGTAACAGTGTCAGCGGTTCTGGTTGAAGAGCCCTCTCAGCCGGCAACTCCACTACAGATGGGGGTGGCTCTTGCTTTGGCGCAGGAGCGGCGACAGGACGTACAGGTGGTGGCGCTGAAGGGGCGGCGCTGGCCGCCGGACGTTTTATCGTCTCAGTGCCCTGCACTGCCAGGGTGACGCCGCAGCCGTTGCAGAACCTTGCGCCGTACAGGATGGGCGCGCCGCACTCGGCGCAGCGGCGTTCAAGCCGCTCACCGCACTCTTGGCAAAAGCGGGCGCCTGGAGGCGTGGGGGATTGACAGGTGAAACAGAGGGTGACGAGGCGGACACCACACTGCTGACAGAACTTGGAGCCTGGGCGAGACACACTCCCACATTGGACACAGCGGAAGTCTAGGTTGCTGCCACAGTCGGAGCAGAACTTCGCCCCAACCGCCGCCGCCGCACGGCAATACGGGCATTGCAGTTCCAGCCGAATGCCGCACTCCAGGCAGAACTTGGCGTTCTGCGTGTTTTCTGTTTTGCAGACCGGACACAGGGTGTACACGGGCCACATCCTGTCCGACAACTATAAGCAGGTCAGGGCTTGATCTCCCGCCTGCGTTCTATATTACATCTTCAACAACAGCCGTGAAGCCCAGGAGTTACAACTTCCCGCTTCAATGCTGCCGCTCTAGCTCCTGACACCCACAAGAAGGGCGGTTTTGGCATCCCGGAGCACACGCGTCAGCGCAGGAACAACTTGAGTCAGATCTCCCACGATGCCGAAGTCGCAAACTTTGAAGATGTCTGCGCTCGGGTCATTGTTGATGGCCACTACCGTCTCCGCCCGTTGAATGCCGATGGTATGGTTCAGGGCGCCGCGCACGCCCACGGCCACGTAAAATCGTGGCGAGACTGCCCGGCCTGTCAAACCAATCTGTAACTGCCCGGGCATGATCCCGGTGGAAACGGCGCGCAGGCTGGACGCGAGCGAGCCATCAAGGACGCCTGCCAGTTCTTCAAGTAGTGTCAGGTTCTCTTTACTCCCGACTCCTGCGCCAACCCCTATCAACGTCTCGGCATCGTCCATCTCGATGCCACTGACGCCCGTCACAGGCTCAAACCTCACGAACTTGGCCCGCTCCTGAGGCAGCGATCCAAAGGTCAACTTTTGCACGACCGCTTGCCGGGCAGGCTGAGGCGCTAGCTTAGCAAGCATTCCCGGCCGCACTGTCGCCAGCGCAGGCGTCGTGCGCGAAAGAATGGGCGCAACAAAGGTGCCACCAAAGGCCGGTTTCAGTTGCACCAGTTGGCCCTTGCTGTCAATTTCGATGTCGATGCAATCGCCCGTAAGGCCCAGTCTCAGTCGCGCGGCTATCCGGGGCGCAAGGTCACGACCATCTACTGTGGCAGGCATAAGGACGGCAAAGGGGCGATAGAGCGTAATTGCCTCAGTGACCACACTGGTATAACGCTCGGTATCGTAATTGGCCAGGCGAGGGTCATCAGCCAGATAGACTTTGTCCGCGCCGTACGCAGCCAAGGTGGCAACGTGCTCCTGGACGTTGTGCCCCATCAGCACAGCGGCAACCTCTCCTCCGTTTTGAGCCGCAAGCTCTGTGGCCCTCCCAAGCAACTCCAGCGTCACATTCCGCAGCCTGCCGCGCACATGCTCCGCCACCACCCAGATGGCCTTCTCAACCGCGCCTGGCCCACGTTGCTCACCCGGAGCGGCCTTTGCGGTCACCCGCTGCCACGGCGTGAAAAGCCCCCGCGTGACGAGATAGTCACGCAGATGTTTGGCAGATGCTTCCGGATCATCACCCTGAATGACATGTTTCTCTCTGGTTATTTCCATTTCGCGAATTTCTGACACCATTGTGGGAGAACCGGCCTTCCCAATCTGGTCAGCAGGCAGCCCGAGGTCAGCAGCGTTCCACACCTCTATGTTCCGACGTCCTGCCTCCTCCATCACTTCCGCTGCAGGCCGGGGCAGCGGCTGCACAAGAAACTCGCCCGCCGTGATCAGGCACGGAGTTGGAAGCTCAAGAACCACAATCCCGTCATCTACCTCACGCGAAGCGATGAGCGTCTTCCCATCTTGAGAAACCTCCAGACGACGCAGGTTTGTGGCCTGAGGAATATCGAGAAGCTCGGCAATTTCCGGTCCCACCTGTCCCGTTTCCGCATCAATGCTGAAACGACCGCACAGAATCACATCAAAATCCAGCTTTTTGATGGCAGCAGCCAGGACACGCGCCGTGGCAAGGGTATCTGAGCCAGCAAAGGCCATATCCATAAGATGTATTGCCCGGTCCGCGCCCAGAGCCAGGGGTTCTACGAGAATGTCCTTGGCTTGAGGCGGCCCCATCGTGATAATAGTCACCTGCCCGCCAAACGCCTCTTTCAGCTTGATAGCCTGGGTAATTGCCCGACGGTCAAGGGAGTTGACTCTGAGCTCCACGCCCTCTCGCACAAGGGTCTTGGTCTCTGGGTTGAATTTCACCTGGTCAATTGCCGGGACCTGCTTGATACAGACGACGATATTCATGGATTATCCTCTCAAGAGCGAGGAATGTTCTATTATCCCATTCGCTTCACTTTATTATTTGTAGTGGGATTATACCACTTTTGAAAGTAAAGTGACTTCTTCACAATGTAAATGAGTGAATACGGAGGGTTGCTTCCGGCTTTGTGTGGGGTTATACTTCCCAACGTAATTTTGGACGGAAGGATTGCAGCCTGTGGAATTTCCCAAGTGTCAGAAGTGCAAGTCTGGTGACCTTGTCCCTCTCTCAGATTTTGGCAGCCAGGGAGCTGCGATCCACTACAAAGCCTGGGTCTGCACCAACCCCGAGTGCGGGTTTAATCTCAAAATACGGAATGGTGACGTGTACGCCAACGAGCCCATCAACGCTGGAACCGCCCACAACGCTCGCGTTCGATAGCGCCGCTATCAGGTAAACAGACCGTGTCATAGGGAGCAGGAATGCCGGCGTTCTCGTAGGGACCATCAATGCGTTGCTTCTTTTGAGATGTCGGGCTTACATCGCTCAAACCACCACTTTGCAGAATCAGCATCCTAGCGACACAGCAGCGCCCCTTCTTCCCACAGCATCGGCGCCATCACGCCGTCCCACCCGCCGCCACACCGTCCTGAAGATTGCTCCCACCTCTTTTTTCGCCGATTACGGCTGCCACGTGCGCATTTATGAAGAGACCCGCGTGCTCCGGAACCTGGGGCACCGTGTCGTCATATGCACCTACCACACCGGCAGAGAAATTGACGGCCTGGACATACGCCGCGCGTTGAACACGCCCTGGCAGAAGACCGTGCGGGTCGGCTCCAACATGCACAAGCTCTACCAGGACGGGCTGCTCGCTCTGAAAGTCGCGCAGGTTGCGGCGCAGGTGCGGCCATCGGTGATCCACGCGCACCTGCATGAGGGCGCGCTCATCGGCTACCCCGTGAGCAGAGCGCTCCAAGTGCCTCTCGTCTTTGATTACCAGGGAAGCCTCACCAGCGAAATGCTGGACCATAAGTTCCTCCGTCAAGACAGTATTCTCTACCGGCCGCTCCGCTTCCTGGAACAACGAATTAACCACATGGCAGACATCATCGTTACCAGCTCTCAAAATGCGGCCGACGTCCTGCGCAACGAGTTCAGTTATCCATTGCATAAAGTAGTAACGCTATCGGACAGCGTGGATACGACGGTTTTTCTGCCCCGAGAGCAGCTCCCGGATCCGCAAGCCCCTCTTCGTCTCAAGCATGCGCTGGGGATACCCGCCGACCGCGTCTTAATCGTGTACCTTGGCCTCCTCGCCCAGTACCAGGGCACTGACCACATACTGGAAGCAGCCTCCCTGATTGTGCAAAAGGGACTGCCGGTGCATTTCCTCATCATGGGGTTCCCTGGCGAGGACGCGTATCGCGCACAGGCGTCTGCGCTGGGACTTGGACAGCATGTCACGTTTACCGGCCGTATCCCCTATGACGAAGCTCCCCTCTATCTGGCGACGGGGGACATCGCCACCTCACCAAAGCTCTCAGAAACAGAGGGGAATGGGAAACTGTTAAACTACATGGCAGTAGGACTTCCCACGGTCGCCTTCCGCACGCCGGTGGCTGAAGAGATCCTTGGAGAGCTTGGAAACTACGCAACACCCGGCGATTCGGCGTCCCTCGCCCGCGCGATGGAGGAACTGGTCACTGACCAGGCGCTGCGGCGGGAGAAGAGCTGTCGGTTGCGGGACCGAGCGGTGGAGCGATTCTCCTGGTACGCTGCAGGACAGCAACTGGAGTTGCTCTACAACACGCTGTCCAAACAAAACTGAGCGCGCCCTGTGGGGCAGGTGGATGGAGGGGTGGACCTGTTTCAGCATCTTCAAGAGCTTTTCCGGTACAGAGAGCTGGTCAGGTACCTTGTGGCCCGTGACCTGAAGCTGCGCTACCGGAACTCTGTGCTGGGTTTCCTGTGGTGTCTGGTCAACCCGCTGCTCATGATGACCGTCTTTACGGTGGTCTTCACCGTGCTCCTTACCAATAACACCATTCCCAACTATCCGGTCTTCATCCTCACCGGCCTGCTTGCCTGGAACCTGCACTCCACAGCTCTCATGGGAGCCATCAACTCCATTATTGGCAACGGAGCATTGGTGCAGCGGGTTTATTTTCCAAGAGAAGTCCTGCCCATCGCGACGGTGCTGTCAACCACCGTCAACTTCCTGCTCTCCCTCATTGTGCTGTTTGTGATGGTGCTCCTCTACCAGGTGCACCTCTCGTACACGGTGCTGCTGCTGCCCGCCGTTATTCTCACCCAGGTCATCTTCACCACAGGGGTGGCGCTCATCCTGTCTGCGGTCAACGTCTATTACCGGGACACGGGGATCATCATGGAGACCCTGATGCTGGCTTGGTTCTTCCTCACCCCCATCTTCTATCGCATTGAAGATGTGTTTCCCGTTTACAGCAGGCTTATGTACGTCCTCAACCCACCGGCTTCCATCATCGCCGCATACCGGGATATCCTCTACTACGGGACCATGACAAATTTCGATTTCTTCTCGCGCACCTTTGTCACCGCGGTCCTGATCCTCTTTGCCGGCTACTTTCTCTTTACCCGGGTCAGCCGCTCATTTGCAGAGGCTCTCTGATGTCTGCCATCAGCCTGAGCGCGGTCTCCAAGCGCTTTATCCTTCACCACGAGCGGCCGCGCTCGTTCCAGGAGCTGTTGCTTCACCTTGTTCACCGGCGCAACGGCGAGAAGGAGACCTTCTGGGCGCTGCGGGACGTCAGCTTCAACGTGGAGCACGGCGAAACTCTGGGGATCATCGGCGAGAACGGGTCCGGAAAAAGCACCATCATGAAGCTGATTGGCAGAATCCTGGAACCCACCTCCGGGCAGGTCACCGTGAACGGGAGAGTGGCCGCCCTCATTGAGCTGGGAGCAGGTTTCCACCCTGACCTTACCGGACGGGAAAATATCTTCCTGCTAGGTTCTATCATGGGCATCTCCACCAGGGAGATGCAGCGGCGGTTTGACGGCATTGTCGGGTTTGCAGAGTTGGAGCAGTTCATCGACACCCCTATCAAGCACTACTCCTCGGGCATGGCGACGCGCTTGGGCTTTGCCGTGGCCATCAATCTCGATGCCGATATCCTGCTCATCGACGAGGTGCTGGCAGTGGGCGATCTCCATTTCCAGGAGAAGTGTCTGAACACCCTGGACGAGTTTCAGCGTAAGGGCATCACCATGCTCTTCGTCTCCCATGACCTCAATCTCATCACCCGCTTCTGCCATCGCGCCCTGCTTCTGAACCACGGCCGGGTCATCGCCAGCGGCCCCGCTAAAGAAGTCGTGGAGCAATACACGAATATGGCGCTGGCCTGAGGCAGGCCGAAGGCATGGAAACCCTCTTGATCACCGGCAGCAACGGCCTCCTGGGCGTCAAGCTTATCGAGCAAGCCATGGGTCACTACAGCGTGGTCGGTCTCAGCAGGCAGCCATCAACCCACGCGCCACCTACGGCCTGCTTCACGTTACATCAGCTCGATATAGGCGACGCAGCGGGCATAACGTCCCTTTTCCAGCAACTTCAGCCCAACACCGTCATCCACACCGCCGCCATGACCAACGTCGATGACTGTGAGCGCCGTCCTCAAGAGGCCTGGGACGTGAACACCGCGGGCACGGAGAACGTGGCCCGGGCATCTCGAGACGTCGGGGCTCACCTGGTCTTTGTCTCCACGGACTATGTTTTCTCCGGCGAGCGCGGGCCGTACCGGGAAGATGACGCCACCGACCCCATATCCGTTTACGGCCGGACGAAGCTGGAAGCAGAAAGGATAGTGAACCGCCTCTGCCCCGATGCCGTCGTAGCGCGCACCAGCACGCTCTTCGGCCGCGCGCCCGGCGCACGCCCGAACTTCGTGACATGGCTGGTTGACACCCTATCCAGAGGCCAGCAAGCCACGGTGGTGACCGACCAGACCAGCTCCCCTACCCTGGCCGACCACCTGGCTTCAATGCTCCTCACCATGGCCGAGAGGAGGATCAGCGGCGTCTTCCATACTGTGGGAGCGGAATGGCTCTCCCGCTACGACTTCGCGCTGCGCATCTGCAGGATGTTCCATCTAAACCCATCCCTGATCATCCCAGGCGTCACAGATGCCCTGCAGCAAGCGGCGCCCCGCCCGCGTCACTCCGGCCTTGTGACCCGTCGTCTGCAGGCAGAGTTTGGCATCCAACCCCTCTCGGTTGACGATGCTCTGGCCCGCCTCAAGAGGGACTTAGAACAGGCGCAGCCATGAGTCGCATTCTTGTGTGCGGCGTCCAGACGCTGTACGTGCGGGGCGGCGCTGAGCAGCTCGTGGACACCCTCACCGACAAGCTGCGGGAGTGGGGCCACCAGGTGGATGTGGTCAACCTTCCCTACGCCGACGCCCCCCGCAGCCAGATCGTCAAAAGCTTCCTGGCCTGGCGGAGCCTCAACCTTCGCTCCATCCACGAGAAGAGCGTCGACCTCCTCATTTGTACAAAGTTCCCCTCCTACGCTGCCAACCATCCAAACAAGGTCGTGTGGCTGACCCACCAGCATCGGCAGGCGTACGACCTCTACGGCACTAGGTTCAGCGACATGCACACGCGGCCGGACGGCTGGCTGTTCGCATGGCTGGTGCGACGGCTGGATAGCTGGGGACTCAAGGACGCGCGGGCGCTCTACAGCATCTCCAAGAACACCGCTGATCGATTGCAGAGGTTCAACGGACTGCGCGCGCAGCACCTCTATCCGCCCCCCAGATTAGCGCCGCTGCTGCGCTGCGGCGAGTACCGGGAGTACCTGCTGGCCATCGGCCGCTTTGAGCCGATCAAACGTTTTGACCTCATCCTCAACGCGCTCGCCATGACCACCTGCGGCGCGCTCCAGTGCGTTGTGGTGGGCGACGGCATGGAGGGAGACCGGCTGAAGAAGCTGGCCGAGGAGCTTGGCATCCAGGAGCGCGTGCGCTTTCTGGGCCAGGTGGACGACCGGGAACTGGCCGACCTCTACGCCAACTGCCTCGGCGTCATCTATCCCCCCTATCTGGAGGACTACGGCTACGTCACCGTGGAAGCCTTTCTCGCCCGCAAGCCGGTCATCACCACCAGCGACGCCGGCGGCGTCCTGGAGTTCGTGGCCGACGGCGTGAACGGCTACGTGGCGGAACCAACGCCGGATGCTCTGGCCGACGCTATCGAGCGCCTGTGGCGGCAGCGCAGCGACGCGCCCCGCCTGGGGGACGAGGGGTATGAGCGGG
>JGI1356J14229_10004363_pt1 | contig 10547 bp, 25 predicted proteins | sample Subgrocontami58m_FD_14229 | JGI IMG/M metagenome (IMG submission 14229) | reverse complement strand
TCCGGGACAGCGTCGGGGACAGCGTCCGGGACAGCGTCGGGGACAGCTTCTGGGCCTACATAGGTTCTCTCTTCCCCAACGTCACCGTCTGGAATTACATCGACCACACGCCCGGCATCTACCCGTGCCAGCCAGCCGTAGACCTATGGCGTGCTGGCCTGGTCCCATCCTTCGACGGCACTACCTGGCGCCTACACGCCGGCGAGAACCGCGCCAGTGTCTACGAGGAGCGCCAGTGTCTACGAGGAGCGCAAGTGAGGACGTATAAGGCGCGGCCTAAGACAGTCAGGTTATGTGAATGCGGCTGCGGCCTTCTCGCCACCGGCAGAGCCGACGTACTCTATGCGTCAGCCGCTTGCCGCAAGCGTGACGAACGACGACGCGCGAAGGAGCAAGCGAAATGAGAGAAGACAAGGTCTGCAAGGCCGTCGGCCATGACTGGCGATTCATAGACACACGACAAGCACACTGGAAATGTAGGCGTTGCGGCAAAGTGTCTGCCCGTCCCACTGACCGCCCAGCGAGGCGGATGGCATGAAGCCCGGCTAAGCAAGCAGAAGCCCGCTGACACTGCCGATCTGCGCACCCGCCCAATGACATAGGCACCGCACATTAAGACGGCTGACGGTCATCGTAGGGGCAGGACAGGGCATTGTCGTCGTCACGCCGTCGCCTCCGGGTGCTGCGCCGCCTCAGCGCGGGCGAGTACGACAACAGCCAACTCATGGCTATGCATTCCCGGCTTAGAGTAGTGCCGTAGCGCCGCCACCGCCTCGTCCAGCGCCGCTTCGTAGCAGGCGACCTTCGCCTCAAGTGTGTTGAGGTCATACTCGAATACCCTAACGATGGGCACTCCCGAAGGGGCCTGCGTAAAGTCTTGGTGGTTAAGTCGCTTGATCGTCATGTGGCCTGCGCTCCTGCTTCGGCGGCTGCGATGGCAGCACGCGCTATATCGAGTATCGCCTCGAAGTCTGACCTCAATCCTACCGTGTCCAACGCAGCCACAACGTAGCGTTCAACATTCCGTAGTGCAGCCACCAGGCCGGCTATGGTGGTGTCCTTCTCAGCGTGCGCCCTCTCTAGCGCGTGTAGGTGCTTGATGCTCCATAACCGCTTACGCCCTCGGTCAGTGGACGCTAGTTCTTCCAGCGCTGCGGCCAGTGGATTGGCAGTACGTACACGGCCCTCAATCTCGGCGTCGGCAGTCTCACGCACCGACGGAACTTCGCCACGTATGAAGCGCTCAACCGCGCTGGCTATCGTCCAGTCCGTGGTATGCGCTGACAGATGGAGAAAATAGAGTACGTCCTCCAGCGCTGCGGTGGCGGCAGCTAAGCGCCGCTCTAAGGCGGCTAGGTCAGTAAATGCCAAGTCCAACACCCCTCCCAACGCATCGTCATACGAAAGGTCAGTGCTCAATTGCGACCTGTAAGCGGCGAAGCGTTCAGCGTGAGTCTTCGTCTCGTCTGCCATGTCCTCGTCTCCTGTCTGGGTAACTACGCCGGCCGCGTCCTCTATCTCTCGGGACCGGCGATGATGGAGTCCTTCTCGGCAACCGTCTGCGCGGCGTCGTGGCCGGCGATGCGTGCGAGGGCGTTACAAACTCTGCGGTAGGCTTCGTACTTAGCAGAGTTCGGCGAATAACCGATATGCGGTTTTGCCAACTCTAGCGCCGCCCGTGCCTCGTCCAGCGCCGCGGTGGCGGTGGCTAAGCGCTGCTCGCTCACTTGTCTCACACCGTTCCAATGCAGTGCATCACAGTGGTTGCAAAGCAATGCGGTTACTGCCGTCTGGTCGGTATGCTTACACGTCGTCTCGTCTGCCATGTTCCTCGCCTCCTTGGCTACACGTTAAGTGGGCGGTCGCAAGGGAAACTGCCCACCTCATCGTCACTACAGATCGTCACGATGTCTCGCGGCTTTGAGCCGTACTCTTCTTCAAGTTGCTGGTCCGATAATTGATCGGTCTCAATAACGACGAACTCACCGAGTCGCGGGTCGTTGAACAGAATCAGTCTTGCCATGATGTCCTCCTGTCTAGTCGTCGTGGTCGCGCTTCTTGTGGCGTACAAGGTCGCCAGCCGTGAGGAAGCCGAGCACTTCCTCACACGACCCGTCATCGCAAAGGTAGAGGCGGCGCTTAACCAGCCTCGGGCGCTTACCATCGTGCTCGTTCTCGCAGTAGCTACCGGCCTCGAACACGGGCAGGTAGAAGCCTTCGCCCTGCTCCCAACAGGCACGACAGACGGCCATCGTTACGGGTTTCATCGCGCCGCTACCTCTCTAAGCATCTGGACGCTGCCGCCGCCCGCGGAATATTCAACGTCCCGTTTCTTTCCTAGGCTGGAAGGTGGCTTGCCGTCGTTGTTGCAGCGGTCGATAACCGTCACGGCATACGCCCAGCTCGGTGTCGGCGCCGCTATCGTTTCGTTGACGATAGCCCAGGCCCAATCAGGATGGACGTCGTGAAAGTTCCTCAGGGTTCGTGACTGGTCCACGGTCAACGCTCCAATCAAACTTTTCCAGTGGTTCCTTAGTGCCTCGAAGTCAGTAAGTCCGGGCTCTGCCGAATGCTCTGGAAGAACGGGCTCAAGAGTCGGGACCGCGGTAGCGCTCGCAGGTTTCGGACTACCGACTCCGTATACCGGATCACTTACCGTATTACTTACTGACTTACTTACTGCCCGAGTCGTACCGCCATTGGACGTAGCGCTCTCCCCATTGGCGGTACGAGCACGGTGCTTTTTCGATTCTGGAATGCAGCTCTCCGCCTCGTTCACATGCGGGTGTTGGTGCCTCTCCCATGTCACGATTTGGATATAGCGTGCGCGACCTATGACATAGCGGTGCACAAATCCCCCCACTCGGAGCGCTTCGAGCAACGGTTCGCAGTCGATGTCCTCAAAGGGAAACACCTGGCCCTTGATCCAGAGGGCGTCATCCTTCAGCCGACCGGCCTTGTCAGCGATAGTCCAGAGCCCAGCGAACAGCAATCGTCCATGCGCCGGCACACGCGCGAGGTCGGCGTTGGCAAAGAACCCTGGCTTTATCAGCCGAGCCCTAGCCATCGGGGGTGCAGTGGCGGGGAACCATCTGACTCTCCGTTTCTGCCGGGTACGAAAACGCCCCGGCCTGGATTCGCAACGCTGTCAACACGCACGGTCCAGACCGGGGCAAGGGCACGATACTCTTGTGGCGCGGTTGCGTTCAACCATGCGTGTTGACGCAGTTATTCTACCACGATTAGCCTGCACGTTGCACCTCACGTTGCCGCGCAACTTCGCCCGCCGCTCTGCGCTGCGCATCTGCCAGCCATACGCGGCCAAGCCATGCAAACTCAGCGTCGGTAAGCGAGCTGATAGCGCACCACTTTTGCGTCGGCGATGGCTCACGTCTTGGGCACTCGCCTCGCATACGGAACATCAGCGAGAGCCACGGCGCAGGCGGCTTGTAGCGGTTGGCGACAACGCGGCTGGTCATTGCTGCCATCGCTTTGCGTTTCCAGTCCTTAGTAGCATGTAGTGAGGGAAGCAGTAACCGCTTAGCCATTCCACTTTGGGGCAGTCTTCGTAACGGCACAGGCCGACACGGGGGTCAGGCTGGCGCTCAGGCGAGGACGACACGGACCCCGGATAACCAGCCCTCACCCACTCGTTGAACGATGCGTAACCGTTTGTCATTACGATCTTCATTACCCCAATCTCCCGTTCTCTACGCGCTCGTAAGCGTCGAGCACTAAGCAAATTAATAGCCATACCTCGATGCCGGTCGGCTCATGCGTAGACCTCAGCGGCAGCGCCCTCAGCTCCCACAACCGCGCTATCAGGTACGACGACCGCGTGCGGGCGTTCATGCGAGCACCGCCATGAGTTGCTTGCCGATGTACTCGGTGTAGGCGGGCGGTATCGACTCGCGCAGTTCGTCGTATGTCATCCAGTCGATGCCCATTGCACGCTGCCAGTCGGCGACAGTATTGCGATGTTGGTGCGGTAGCGTGTTCCAACGTCCACCGACAACTGTCCAGTACTTACCGTCGCCAATGCGCCCCGAATGCCGCGGCGTATGAAGCACCATCGGGCAGTTCCAACTCGTCTCGAAATAGCGGTGCCTAAACACGCCCAGGTCGAACATGGTTCCGCAAAGCAATAGCGGTGAGTCCATCTCACGGCGTGCGCCCGTGACGTTCTCGATCACGTAGGGCACATTTGCGGGGATAAGCTCGCGGACCGGCGCAATCAACTGAGGCCACCTATCCGCAGTGCCCATCGCGCGGGCGCCGGAGGTCCAGGCTTGACAAGGCGGGCTCGCATGTATCGCGTCGAACCTCCACGGCGGGACGCCTATGCCAACCTTGTTACTTAGCACGTCCAGGGCATCGACTTGGTAGAACTCGAATGGGTAGTTCTTTTGCGGCTTGATGTCTACGCCAACCACGTCGAAGCCCGCACGGTGGTAGCCCATCGCCGCACCACCAGCGCCGCAGAACAGGTCAAGCAGGCGAGGGCGGCTCACGAAGACAACTCCACCCGCGCAGGCGCCGTGGCGCCGCCGTCGGCGTCTGAGATGGGCTCCAGCGTCCACCACTGGCCCCATAGTTCTACTCTAACGAGAGCCTTGGGGCCTTGCTCATATCGTAAAGAGCACGACCATGACCTGACGTCGTCATCCGGCAGCAGGCCAGCGTCAACGATGCCGTCGATGCCCGCCTTGAAGGACGCCAGCAGGTTGTCCCAGTCGTGGCGCCGCTTGTCCTTGAGGACGAAGGTGATGGTGGCGGTGGTGTACTGCGGCATGGTCATGCCGTTAGTCTCTTGGCGACACAGCACCTTGCACTCATAGCGGTACGCCTGGACGGCAGCCGCCTTCGCTCGCCAGCCACAGCGGGAGTTGGGACTGAGTTCAGCAGGCGGGAACGGAAGGGTAATCACAATGCTCATAGCAGCGACCCTCGCCGGTACACCTGGGTCGCAAAGAAATCGGCGCGATCGATACGGCCTGCGGCGTACAACTGCTTGAGGTATTTCTCTACCCGGTCTGCCTTGAGGCCGAGGTCGTCCGCTACCACGTCAACCGACTTGAAGCAGAACACTTCGAGCGCCCCATAGATACGATCCTCTAGAGGCACCTGGCGGGAAGCGTTCAGCGTCTTGGCGGTGCTATTCATCGGAGTCTGCCAGCATCAGCAGTGCTACCCATGTCGCCTTGCGGCAGCGCTTGCACTGCATCCAGACCACGTAGTTACCCTTATCCATGCACAGGCTCTCATTCGCGATGTCCCATGCGGGGACTCTACATGCGCAGGTCGGTACTGGGCTCAGCGTCTTGGCGGTCATGCGGCTGGCTCCCTTAGCAGGTCGCTAACGTACTGCGGATCACGGAAGGGGCTGACTGCGTGCTCATCGCAGCGATGGGAGACGACCATCCCGTTGTGGCGCAGGATCGTAGTCGCTAGCTTGGGACAGCGTTCACCTACTCCTGTCCAGATGTCCTTCACGGTACGGATGCTGCATTGAATGGCCATGCTGTTCTCCTTCTGCATTTGCGAACGGAGCCGAGCCGCCCTAGCCAGTAGACGGCCCGACCCCGAAGGCGAATGCGGTTAGGCGCTCTCGTTGAGCTTGTCAGTCAACGCGTGCAGTTCAGTAGGGGTAAGCTGCCCAGGGTTGCGGCCCTCGTACAAAGTGTTGCAAGCAGCGAGCACGTCAGCCCGCTTGAAGCCAACGCCCAGTGTGGCCTCCCAGAATGCCGACACCGTGTCAGCGTCCACTGTCTCGCCTTCCCACGGTGCACGGCCTTCTACGGGCGCTGACGGGGCACTCTTGCCGTTACCCTTCTTCACGGGCATCAGCGACTTCGGCTCGATGCGCGGCCACTTGCCCTCTTCGGTACTGATCTTCCCCTGCAACACGCGTCCGATTAACAAATCCGTGTCGAAGGGCTGGCCGGACGGCGGCGCCACGCCTGCCGCCACTGCGTACAGGTAGAGGTTGCTGGCCTGCGTCTTGCCTGCTGGCTTGTACTTGAGGCTGAGGATGGGGTCCAAGTAGATGTCGTTGCCGTCCTCGTCCAGCACTCCCATGATCAGACACTTCAGGGTCAGGGTTAGTTCGCCGGCGTGTCCGTACTCGTCGGACTGGCGTACTCCCTGGGTGGTCTCAGTGATCTGAAACGTGTACAAACCATCTTCGATCTGCGGCGCTGTCCCTGTGCTCTCATTAACGATTGGCATTTCCTTTTCCTTTCCGATTTCGCTTTGCCTACTTCGGTTGCGGTAACGGTTTGCTGTCTGTCTCTTCGCGTACCTCCCTGTTGAACTGCTTGCGTGCATCGGATAAGCAGGCGTCGAAGCTGACATCGTTATTGCGGCAGACTCGCATCCAGTCGCAAAGATGTCGGATGACGGTACGGTTGGCCTTCACTTGATCGCCTTGACCTGTAGACTCGGAGTGCGTTCGCCTTCATGCGCGAACCCGAACAGGTCCCCTCGGCTGAGCGCCCCTTCTTTGATCGCCTTCTCGATGGCGTCTTTATCGATGCGGAACACGCCAAGTTCTTCGAGCCGTGCCCAGAGCTTCGGGTTGACGGCCTTGATTGCAGACGGCGGATCGTAGTAAGCGATGCGCCCGCCGAACTGCATGTAGGCGCGTAGGTTCCACTCGCTATCGACCAGCTCCTGCTCGTCCGGGTGTGTTAGCAGCCAGTTGCGCAGCGTGACACCGTGCCCGTCCTTCGCTGCCTTGGCCGTGGCCTCGTTGCTGCGCTCAACGTCGTACGCCTTGATGCTGGCGACGGCGGCACGGCGGGCGTCCGCCTCCTCCGCATCGAGGTCGGCCATGAAGCCGGCGAGCGGGTTGTCGGCGGTCATCGCAGCGACTCCAGTTGTCCGTGTCGCTTGCTGTCTTTCCTTAAAGCCACACAGTTGCCGCGCGGGTCGTGCCCGGCAGAGCCCTTCTTGCAGACGAAGCAGATGATCTCGGGCCTAAGCATCGCGGGTCGCTCCGTCCAGCCAGAGCAGGCAGATGGCGCAGGCGACGACCCATGCGGTGAGGATGATCGCGAGCGTCATCAGCGCACCGCCGAGTGATCGCGTACGTCGCCGCAGCACAGTGCCAGCGGGCCGCAATCGCCGTCGCAGATGTGGACGGCGGGCGTCTTCCCCCACCGCTTGCCGAGGTCTGCAACCCACTTGTCGAAGTCGGCGTGGAACTTGACACAGCCGGGGCAGGTACAGGTTTCGGTTTCGTCTCCGGTGCAATCGATCTCGTTCATCACGACTGCGCTCCGTTCATCTTGGCCTTGAGCGCTTCAGCGATTCGGTCGGCCCGGTTCTGTGAACGCTGGAGCATGAGCGAGAGGGCTTCAGGGCTCTGCCTTTCGTAGTAACCGTTGGCGTTTAGTGCCGCCTTCGCCGCTGCCTGTGCCGCTGCCTGTGCCTTCATCGCGGTGCGGTAGTGCTCCATGAACTTGTCAACGTCACGGAACAACGCGGCGTAGCCTTCCGTTGTTCCCCACTGGATCGCCTTACGGCTGATGGGGTAGATGATTTGCGCAAGCTCCTTACGCTTGGCCTGAACTGCGGGGTTGTGTAGACCTAGGTTCTGCGTTTCCATTGCGATATGCTCCTTCTGCCGCATCCATCGCGGCACTTGAGACGCTCAGCTCACGCGGCTGAGCGTCTTGCTTCTTATGCGAACATCGCTATCTGTACCGGCTCGGGCAGCAGTACGCGGTAGCGGTGCAGTCCACGGGCCACGTACTCGCGCTCGACCACGTAGCCACCGAAGAGGGGCTTGCGCAGGTCGCGCAGGCGGGCAGAGACGGAACTCTCTGGGAACCTGCATTCATAGATGGCTGACAAGATGAGGCTAATCTCGCTGAGCGTGTGCCATTCACCGTCAAGGACGTACGCCTTGACGCGTGCCATCTCGGTGCTCAGGCGCTGGCCGTCACGGTCCTTGTCAAAGGTGTAGCCGTCGAAGGTCATGCGAGCACTTCCGGCTTTGGGTACGTTCGGCGGTGGCGTATCGAGATCGTCAGGTCGTCTTCGCCGCTGCTGCTGTAGGTGCGGCGCTCGTTGCATTTGCGGCACACGCCCTCGCAGGTCGGGCCGTTAGGCGATGACAGGATGAAGTGGTGGACGCAGTAGGCGCCGGAGGTAGCGCCTATGCTCGGCACCACCTCCGGCGCGGCGGGGCTTGCACCAGTGGGGTGCATAGCGGGCGAAGCCCCGCGCTCAGCGTCGGGCTGTATATGGTATGTCAAGTCCACGACAGCCTAACTCCCTCGTCCAGCAGGCGCAGCATTAGCAGTCTCGCCTGCTCCTGGTTGACTCGGATACGTCGCCGGATTACTGGTTGGCTGATCCATCCGCGATCCAGCAGCATCGCCTTCGCTATTGCCAGATGCCGGTTTATCAGATTCGCTATCCGGCCTCGACATGCGAGCGCGGGGGCCGCTCTTAGGGTTCATCCAAACGTAGGACTTGCACCGGGGGCAGACAGTCGGTAGCTGCTCCCGCTTGGGGAACCAGTCGTGGCCGCAGCGGTAACAGTGGAGTTGAGAGATTGTCGTAACCATGTCGTCATATTACTACGTAGGCGTAGTGTGTCAACTGTTAAGTTGCCAACAGTTCAGTAGGCGATAGGCTCACCCTCGTAATCGTCGTGGATGTGACCGCCCGCCAGTACCTCAGCGAAGCCCACGCATATCCTGCTCCAGTCGAGCGGATGGTCGGGGTACTGCGCCAGCACCTTCTGCGATACCCCGTCGGCAATGCAGGCGCCGATGTTAGACAGTTGCGTTACCGTGCCGTCTACCTTCTCGGCGTACCTGGCAGCGATCTCGAAGTAAACACTGGCGGCGATGCGCTTGTCGGAGTGGTGCGACATCATCGATATCGTCGGGTTGATCTGCAGGTGTAGCGCGTCAGCCTGGATGGTAGCCGTCACCCGCGTCCCCTCTTCCGGGATGCTGCGACCGAACTCGTTGCCGCCCTCGAAGACCGGCGTGAACATGCCGACCAGCAAGATCGTGCGGGCGATGTCAGGATCGCAAGGCGTGATCGTGAGCCTACAGCACACGGTTACTCCTTCGGCGGCGACAGGGTAGCCGGCGGCACCGGGTTGCCGGGCTGCGACACCGCGATCTCCTCGCGCCGCTGAGCTGCCACGTCCAGCTTCTTGTTGGCATTCCATGCCATGATCACGCCGACGACGGCGGCACCAATGACCGTGGCGGTTGCACCGATGGCGCCAATGATGGCAACCCATCCCTCTGCGGTAATCTCTAGCATCATGCGGGTATCCTCTCTACTGCTGCCTTAATCGCGGCCTTGTCCCCTTCACTGAGGTCGGCTAGGTTCCACCCGTTCCTGATGAAGTGAGCCAGCGCTACCAGCGCCTTGATCTGAGTGTCGTCTGTCGTCATAGAGTCCTCCTGCAAGAATGCCTCCCAGTCGCGAGGAACGATGATGCCGGGGCAGGCTGTACCTTCACCCGGTAGCGCCCACTCACGATGTCCCATGATCGGCACCGGCCCGAACTGCCTGCGCTCAGCCAGCAACGCCTCTTTCATCCCCTCAAAGGCTGCGACGGTGGGCTGCTCGTTGGTGAATGTGCCGGAGAATACCCAGCCGCGCAGTTCGTGGTTGCGGCCCTTGACGTGGGCTCGCTGCCCACTGCCACAGAAGTAGGCACGCCCTGAGGGGAAGACGATGCCGTGATAACCGAAGCCGCCGAAGTCCTGCGCTACATGCTGCTGGTCAATTGCCCGTATCGTCGCCCGCTCCTCGGCTTCCGACTGCACCGCGTTGTTGCCAACCGTGTGGTGGATCGCGATACCGATGACGGCGCCCTGTGCAGCGTTACCGTTGGGGTTCGTTACGAGGGCCGATCCGTTGTGGATCATCTAGTCCCTCCATCCTCGCGACCAGCGCACTCCCTTGCGGTGAGTGATCGCTATGTCGATACCAGCCCAGTCGCCGAACCTGTTCAGGTACTCGGCGGTAAACTCGTCGTCGTTCACCAGCGTCCAATCGATGCCCTGCGGCGGCGGCGGTGGCGGTGCTACCTCATCGGTACGGGGCGCCGCCAAGATTGCACGTATCTGCGGCGCCATCGCTCGCGTGAACCGATGGGTAAAGCGGGGGTCCTCGGTTACGAAGTCGGTGTAGGCCAGTCCCCCACCGGCCATCCAACTTTCGCCCGGCTGTTCCCAGTACGGTCCACCGAACCACGGATGCGCGTCTGGCACCGCGTGTAGGAGAGCGTTCAGCGCTGGCCTCATGCCCCGGCTGAGGATGTAGAACACATCGATGGCGTGCATAATTTCCGCGGCCATCACCCAGTCGATATTGGGCTGCTGCCCTCGTAGGGTGTTCTCAATCTGGATGCGACCATCGAACCAGAACAGGCCCCATGCAGCAGCGGCTGACTCTTGCGGTAGACCAGGGACACGGTTGCCGAACATGATGTGGCCTTCGTGGGCATGGTTGTCCTCCGCGTGGCTCGAGGCGTCCTCACTGGGGCCGAACGCCGAGAGGTCGGCGAA
>JGI1356J14229_10004354_pt1 | contig 10557 bp, 8 predicted proteins | sample Subgrocontami58m_FD_14229 | JGI IMG/M metagenome (IMG submission 14229) | reverse complement strand
CGTATCGATCTGGTAGAAATAAAGCAAAAAATACTCGAGGTGAATCATGATAGAAGATCTTAAAGGCGCGGAAACCTGGCGAATATTCAGGATAATGAGTGAGTTTGTAGAGGGTTTCGAAGAACTCTCAAATATTGGTCCCGCCGTTACCATATTCGGCTCTGCCAGATTTCATAAAAATCACAAGTACTATAAAAAAGCTGTAGAGATTTCTAGCCTTCTGGCAAAAAATGGCTATACCATTATAACAGGCGGTGGGCCAGGGATAATGGAGGCGGCCAACAAGGGCGCTTCAATGAACACGGGCGTCTCTGTAGGGTTAAATATAGTCCTCCCAAAGGAGCAGAAGCCAAACCCGTTTCAAAATAAGTCTCTCAATTTTAAATATTTCTTTGCAAGAAAGGTGATGTTTGTGAAATATGCAATGGGCTACGTGTGCATGCCGGGTGGATTTGGGACACTAGACGAATTTTTTGAGGCTTTAACCCTTATACAGACACATAGGATATATCCATTTCCCTTGATACTTGTGGGAAAGGAATACTGGGATGGGCTTATACACTGGATAAAAGCAACCATGCTAAAAGAAAAAACGATATCGAAAGAAGATATAGATTTGATTAAATTAACAGACGACCCCAAAGAGGTTCTTTCTGTGATCAACGCCCACAGGGACTGGAAAATAAATATGATAAAAAAATCAATGGGAAAAAAGAAAACAAACGTTTCAGGTACAAAAGAAATTTTATAAATTAGAATGATTTTCGGTCGCTACAAATTACCCCTCCCTTGATGGGAGGGGTTAGGGGCGGCATAAGCGCTAACTTGTTTTTGCTATTTTTTTATCAGGTTGGGATAGTGCTATTACTTTTTATGAGGATTCCAATATCGAATATCGAACAAGGAATAATGAATGTCGAAGGATAATAGAATATTTGAGCCGATGTCAAAGCTTGAACCCCTGATTAATGAGAATAATGAGCTTATTTCTATTTTTGTAACAAGTGTAAAAACCGCGAAACAAAAGGAGGATAAGAAAACCTCATAATTCGAAATTCCTTGATCCTCCCCCTATGTCCCCCTCCTGAGGGGGATAAAGGGGGAGGTGTTATTCAATACACGGTTAAATTGATCCGTCATTTTAAGTTAGCGCTTATGGGTAGGGGAGGGTGGTCGACCTTTTTCCTTCACCCCCACCTGACCTCCCCCATCGTTCGACTGAGCTCACGACGAAGTCAAGGGGGAGGACGTAATTGTTCGAAATTCCTTGAGCATTAAATTTATTACTTTTACCACTATGAACAAAGATACTAATTTCAAACGTTACCTGAAGCTCGATTTGCTGCCCACGCCGTGGTGCCCCGGTTGCGGGAATGGCATTGTCCTGAAAACGATCTGCCAGGCATTCGATGAACTGAACTTGCCCAAGAACGGCACTGTGGTCGTATCGGGAATTGGCTGTGCCGGCAGAAGCGCTGGTTTCTTTGACCTTGATTCAGTCCATACGGCACATGGCAGGGCTATCCCTGTGGCTGAAGGAATCAAGTATGCCAATGACGCCCTCAATGTCGTGGTGGTAAGTGGAGATGGCGACCTGCTCGCTATCGGAGGCAATCATTTGCTGCACGCTATACGACGGAATACAAATATTACCGTCATTTGCTACGCCAATGAGATTTACGGTATGACTGGAGGTCAGGTCTCCCCCACGACTCCGCACGGCACGAAGACCCTCACCACACCGAACGGCAACCAGGATCAACCTGCAGACGTTCAATCGCTATTTAAGCGCCACAACTGCTATTATGCGCGTACGACAGCTTACCACCTGAATCACATGAAGAAATGTATCATAGAAGCATTGAAATTTAATGGCTTCTCTTTTGTGGAGGCGAGAACCATGTGCATCGTCAATTACGGTCGCCGCCTGGGCTACAAAAACTCCAATGAGATGCTCCTGCACTACAAGGAATTTTACAAGGTGAACGATTATGCAGAAGAATTGGCTCAGAATGAGATTGGAATAATAAAAAGTGCTTCGTGAGGTTTACAGATTTCTCCCGGAGCCTGTCCTGAGCGAAAGATTTCTCGTCACTTCGCTCCTCGAAATGACAGAAAGCGAGGGGGTCGAAATGACAAAAGTATGGGTTTTCGTTCAAATAAACGAAGTAAGAAACTCTTATATCTGACCTCTCAGCTTTGCCCAGATGAGGCCTAAATATTCGTATATAACACCTTCAGCTTTGCGTAATCCTCCTGAACAGGGGAAAAAGTCGCCAGGGCTAATACTTTGGCTTCTTACAATCGAATAACCAGTGGGAGCCGGGATTGGTTGCATCCCCAATTTCTTAAACATCCCCATTGAGCGTGGCATGTGTGAGGCGGAAGTCACCAGAATAAATTTGTCATTTCCAACGATTGATTTAATGATTCGGGCTTCATCTATGGTGTGTTTTGATTCTGATTCCAAAATCAAATCTTCTTGCTTTACACCCATAGATTTTGCAACCTCAGCCATGGTTTCCGCACCTGGAACTGGATCAAAAACCTTTCCCTCTGACAAAATAAGCTTGCTTCCTGGTATCTGATTATGTAGTCGAATCGCTTCAATAAGGCGAACTAAAGATGCCCCTGAGAGTTGACTGGTAATGGGAATATTTGGGTCAGATATGTGCCCTCCACCCAGAACGACAATCCACCTGACCTGTGGTACAGCCTCACCAGGCACAAAATCGGATGTTGCGGTTGTGATAAGTGGTGGATACCGATATTCCAATCGCCTGAGAAATGTATTCGAAAGAGCAGGATAGCTCAGGAGTGTAAATAGAATTACTCCCACAGAAAGAATAATCTTTCCTGCCTTTTGTTTCCGCGTAAACAGAAGCAGCAGCAATCCCACGATCAATATTTCCAAACATAACGGTACAGGAAAAAATAATTGACCAATAATTTTTTTTAGGATAAACATCTTTTACTCCATTGCTATTTTTTGCCAATAAATAAGGCTGAACCGGATTTAAGGTCAATCTTTCTTATCTGTTTAAAACCCGCATCTCCAAGCCATTTTCTATATTCAGATTCGCTGTAAGACGCCCCTTCCTGTGTGCCGATGAGCATATTTAAGCTGAAAAGGGCGGCAAATTGTGGCCGTGTCTTGGTCTCATCCAACACAAATTCGTGAATAATGACCCGGCCGCCTTCTCTCAAGGCATCCCGGCATTTCCTGAGTATTTTCACGTTGTTCGCAGGATTATAAATATGCAGGATGTTTGAAACAAGGATAGCATCATACTCATTCATTCCGAAGGAATCCTCTAAACAATTACCTGCCTGGACAGCGACTCGCTCTTCCATGCCGGAAGCCTTAATAAATTCCTGGGTAAGCCTGGTTACATGTTCCAGATCAAATACAACGGCATGAAGCTGCGGATTGGCCTTTGCAAATGCAATTGCGTATGTACCAGGACCGCCTGCCAGGTCTAATAATCTTCTTGCTCCCTTTAAATCAATTATGCTGCACAGTTCATCTGCCTTTACAGAGGCGATATTGTGCATGGCCGTGATGAAATCTCTTGCATCGTGAGGGTCTACTTCTTCAGGTAAATCCTTCAATGAAACGGCATTGCCTGTTTCAATGGTCTCCCGCAGCATTGTCCAGTTGTCCATTATGTTGTGGGCATGATGGACAGCATCTCCCAAATAAAGCGGTTTCCCTTTGATTAAATGAAGGTTTGAAACAGGAGAATTTTTGTAATGGTTTTTTTCCCTGGTAAGTAATTTAAGAGAAACGAGGGCATTCAGGAGCATCTCCGTGGCGCGTTCATTGGNGTGAATGGACTTTGAAATACCTCTGGCAGTAACTTTGCCTTTGCCAATACGGGTAAATATGTCAAATTCTACTGCCGTAAACAGGATACATGATTTCCAGTATCCAAAACCGAGTTGGAATATGTAGTCAGCGTTTGTCGTGTTCGTGTTGGCCATAAATATTAGTACCTCAAGTCAATGAAAGCCTGTTATTATCAGGAGAAGCATTTTAACAACAGCCTGCCCCTCTTGTAAAATAATATTATACATGATCATCATTACGTTCAGGAATGGTTACCGATAGCGGATTGTTTGCAAAAATTGTCTCCACTTCATGCGCAAGCTTCTGTCTGGTATCTCTAATTGCGTCAGGATTATCAAGGATTCTCTTCGCTTCGAAGCCGCATAGGGTTTTCTCAAATAGGGTCGTCAGGGCAGTATTTATCGTATTTAAACTTGATTCATTGCCCGCATTGGACGCATTATTTTCACAGGTAAAGGTTTTTGGGAGCAGAGATAAGGCAGTCCTGCAAACATGAGAAATAACTGTTGAAAAAGCCTCTGCTTTCTGGTCTTTTATTTTATAAAAAATTTCATAATTTGTAAAAGCAGCGCCCTGGCAGGCTGAATCATGTATCATTGACTGATAGTCAGGCGTCCCCTCAAAAATGGTCTGACGGTGATGCAGCAGGTGCGCGGTCACGGCAGGGTTGGTCATGATACCCATCTCCTGTAAAAATACGAAATTATTTCGGACACTTTCCAGTGTGGAATTGGGTTCGAACATAATAAAACCGAAGGTAGGTTCGATCCCATAATCACGCAGCAATTGAATAGCCTGTTTATTTTCGTCAACGGTAGTGTGTTTTTTGAATCGATTCAACGATGCGGGATCTCCGCTCTCTAAACCAATGAAGACGTTGGTAAGACCTGCTATAACAAGCCTTGAGATTGAATATTCTTCGATATCGTTTGCGCGGCACTCAAAACCAAAACGGATGTTCAAGTCATGTGCAAGAATAAGCTCTGCCAGGGTAACAGCCCGTTCCTTACCAGATTTTCCAGGACCAAAGAAATTTGCGTCTGAAAAGTAGAAGTTCCCGATAGAATGCTCCGTGTGTAATTTGATAATCTCGTCAAATATATTCTTTGCGCTTCTGCCGCGCCATAAGTTCGTTTGCATATAAAAGGGATTCAGGTAGCAAAAGGTACAATGCCCATAACATCCACGGCTTCCCTGTATATACGTTGCAATTCCCTTTTTCTTGTAAAGATCAATATCTTGTCGGTCAGGATAAGGAAGTTGCTCCATATTCTGTATAGGTGAACGGGGATTAAAAACAATATTTCCCTGTGCGTCCTTAAAAGCCAGTCCTGCGATATTCGTTTCCCCTGAAATGCCCTTTCTGGACAGGATATGCTTTGCAAGGTCAAGCGTAGTAAATTCGGGTTCACCGACAGTCACAGAATTAATGAATGGAAAACTCTCAAGAATTTTTTTATAGGCAAAGGTTGGATAATATCCATAGAGGTTAATATGTGCTGTTGAATTCATCGAGCTGAGAATCGAAAGCATATCAAAAATATCCTGTGTTTTCTCCCATGAATAAACGGTATGAACACATAAGAGCTGAAAAGATTTTTGTGAGAGGTGTGTGATTGTCTGCTCTATTGACCAGTCATAAAGATGCGCATTAACGATCTCTGTTTTTATTTTATGCCCGCGCAATACGGAAGCTATATAACCAGTAAATAGACATGCAGAGAGCGGGGCATTGACAACGTCCTCAAAACGGTTGTGATTTTGAGGGCGTGGGGGTTCAAGTAGTACGATAGACAAGGTAATTAACTCTTATAAGGTTTACGATAATTTCTGCAGTTTTTTCGATTCTATTTAATGAATAATGATTCAATATAATAATTCAGCCGTCTATTTAAAAGAAAAATAATCAAATTAATGCTGAGTTGATACGGAATAAAAAACTGAGCAATGAGACAAGATGTGAGTATTATTACTCCTTCCGGGCAATCCACAACGGTGGGTTATTTTCTGATATTATTTATATGCAACCTTGAGTTTCATTGCTGCTGATTTCAATTTCGTGTCAAAAGTCCACAAATCGCTGTCTTTATTTTCGGTTGTGTTTTTGTCCCTTCTTGTGGTATATTCTTCATCGAAAAGGTAAACTTCCTTTAAGCTGTTCTATAATCTCAACACCATGGAGATTCTACCTTTTTTCTCTAAATCCTGCAGCGAGGCTTTGCCTGGTTTGCAGGATTTAGGTTACCTATTGTCAATTTGTTAAAAACTGGAATACGAAAAGGCATTTTATGGAAATCAGGAAATTTAAAAAACTTCTCGTTGCCAACCGTAGTGAAATTGCGATACGGGTCTGTCGGGCAGCGCATGAAGTTGGTATAAGAACTGTGGCTATGTATTCCCATGAAGACCGCTTTGCGCTTCATAGATTTAAAGCAGACGAAGCTTATCAGATTGGTAAGGGTAAAGACCCCGTCAAAGCTTATTTGGATATCGATGGAATCATTCAACTTGCAAAAGATAAGGAAATTGATGCCATTCACCCGGGTTATGGGTTTCTCTCTGAGAATGCCAACTTTGCCCGTGCCTGTGAAAAGGCAGGTATTACCTTTGTAGGTCCCCGTCCGGAAATTCTTGACATGCTCGGCAATAAAACCTCGGCCAGAGAAATTGCCGGGAAAGCCCAGGTTCCTATACTTTCCGGATCTAATCACGCCATAAAAAGCCTGGATGAGGCCAAGTCTCTTTGCAGCAAACTGGGATATCCGGTTATCATCAAGGCTGCCCATGGCGGTGGAGGTCGAGGTATGCGTGTGGTCCGCAGTGAGTTAGAATTGAGCCATCGCCTGAACGAAGCGCAGCGCGAATCCTTGACAGCCTTCGGTTCTGATGAGTGTTTTATAGAAAAATATGTCGAAAAAGCACGCCATATTGAGGTACAGATTCTCGGCGACCGGTACAATAATATTGTACACCTGTTTGAACGCGACTGTTCACTCCAGAGGCGTCACCAGAAAATCGTCGAGATTGCCCCAGCACAGAATCTTGAAAAAAGCCTCAGACAGCGCATCTGTGATGCAGCCGTAAAAATATGTAAATCTGTGAATTATGATAATGCCGGCACGGTAGAATTTCTTATTGACACAGAAACCAATAAGTATTATTTCATCGAGATCAACCCCAGAATTCAGGTTGAACACACCGTCACCGAGACAATTACCGGTTTCGATCTGGTGAAGAGACAGATATTAATCAGTGAAGGATTCCCCCTCAATTCGCCGGAAATCCGCATACCGAACCAGGAAGCGATTCTCATTAATAGCATTGCCTTCCAATGCCGGATTACGACAGAAGACCCTTCCAACAAGTTTATTCCCGACTACGGCCGTATCCAGCATTACCGTTCTGCCGGCGGCATGGGCATCCGTCTTGACGCCGGGACTGCCTTCTCCGGCGCCATCGTTACTCCCTACTACGACTCTCTGCTCGTGAAAGTTACGGCTTTTGGGACATGCTTCGAAGAAACAGCGCACCGTATGGACAGGGCATTGGATGAGTTCCGGATCCGCGGCGTGAAAACCAATATTCCCTTTCTCATTAATCTGATCAACCACAAAGATTTCCTGAAAGGAAAATGTACTACGCGTTTTATTGATGAAAATCACAATCTCTACCAATTTCCACGCCGGAGGGACCGTGCTACCTGCATCATGCGTTTTATGGCAGACGTTATGGTCAACGGTCACCCGCTTATTAAGGAAACGCCGAAATCCGTATGCCGCCGCAAAGCGCCGGTACCGACTATTGATCGTAAAAATCCCAGACCCAAAGGCAGCCGTGACCTTCTTCTTGAAATGGGACCGAAAAAATTCGCCCAGTACATCCTCAAAGAGAAAAAACTGCTGCTGACGGACACGACATTCCGCGATGCACACCAGTCCCTGCTGGCTACCCGCATGAGAACTGCAGATATGCTGAAAATAACCGATGCCTATTCCAGAAATCATGCCGATTTCTTCTCCCTTGAAATGTGGGGTGGAGCAACCTTTGATACCGCAATGAGATTTCTCGCGGAGTGTCCCTGGGAACGCCTGCACTCCATGCGCAAGCTTGCGCCCAATATACTCTTCCAGATGCTGCTCAGGGCGTCTAATGGCGTGGGTTACACCAACTACCCGGACAACGTCGTCAAGGCATTCATAAAACAGGCCGCAGAAAGCGGTATAGACATATTCCGTGTCTTCGACTCTCTTAACTGGGTCACAAACATGAAAGTAGCAATGGATGCCGTTCTGGAAACCAATGCCCTGTGTGAAGCAGCCATATGTTACACCGGTGATATTCTGGATCCGAAACGGACCAAGTACACGCTGGACTATTACGTGAAAATGGCAAAAGAGCTGGAACACCATGGAGCACACATCCTGGCAATCAAGGACATGGCCGGACTTTTAAAACCTTATGCTGCCTATAAACTGGTGAGCGCCTTGAAGTCAGAATTGAAGATACCCATTCACCTTCATAGCCATGATACGTCAGGCGGACAGATTGCCACCCTCATCAAGGCCGCAGAAGCCGGTGTGGATATTGTTGATGCCGCCATGGGACCTCTTTCTGGTCTGACATCACAACCCAATCTTAACACCCTGGTGGAAATGTTGCGTTTCCACGAACGCGACACGGGTATGGACTTCAAGGCCCTGGGGTTACTCTCGGACTACTGGGAAGTGGTCAGAGAGTATTATGCGCCATTTGAGTCCATTCAAAAATCAAGCACTGCCGAGGTGTACCACCATGAAATACCCGGCGGCCAGTTTACCAACCTTTTCCAGCAGGCACACTCTATGGGTCTGGCACACCGATGGCATGAAATCACCGATGTCTATGCGGACGTCAACCAGCTTTTCGGAGACATTGTGAAAGTCACTCCGTCTTCGAAGGTCGTCGGGGATCTGACACTTTTCCTGGTGACAAATAACATTACGGCTCAGGATGTCGTTAACAGTAACAGGGACATATCGTTCCCCACCTCTGTTGTGGAATTCTTTGAAGGCCGCCTTGGTCAGCCGACCGGAGGTTTTCCCAAAGACGTGCAGGATAAACTATTGCGTGGGGCGCCTGCTTTCGCGGAAAGACCCGGCGCCAATCTGTCGCCTGTGGACATTGATAAAGCTAAATTAAAAGTTGAGGAACGTATTTCAAGACCCATCACCAACGAAGAACTCATGTCCTCTTTGATGTATCCGGACGTCTTTATTCAATATGCGGAGCATAGAAAGAAATACGACGACGTTTCCGTCATTCCCACGGATGTATTCTTTTACGGCCTGCCCATGAACGAAGAAGTCACCCTTGATATCGAAGAAGGAAAGACCCTGATTTTGAAACTGGTAGCCATAAGCCCGGTAAATGCGGAAGGAAACTGTACCGTCTTCCTTGAGCTAAACGGACAGCCGCGTGAAGTAGTTACTCCCAATCGAAAGGTTGCCGCTTCGGTAATCAAACGTCCTCAGGCAGAAGAAGGGAACATCAAACACGTCGGCGCACCCATGCCAGGCATGATTGTCAATGTGAAAGTGGCAGTTGGTGATAAAGTCGCCAAAAATGATCCGCTTATGATCATGGAGGCCATGAAGATGGAGGCGACCATTTATGCAGAACATGACGGTGAAATCAGTCAGGTTCCGGTTAATGCAAAAGATTGTGTTGAGGCCGGAGATCTCCTGATCGTCTATAAGTAGTCATACCTTGAAAGGTGGTCTGGTTTGGGGGAATCTACGCAGATTACGAGGCAGACAGAAATGTCTGCGGGATAAGAGGGGTTGCCATCAGTGACAAGGGTGATTTCTTATTCACGGGGAACGGTACGAATGGCTTCGTGCATAGCAGCGATAGCAGGCGGAACACCTCGATTATCAGCGACATGGCAAGCGGTAATTGTGTGATTTGAGGAAGAGATAAAGATATAAGCGTGTTTGCCCTGTATTTTAATAAAGGGTTTTGCTTTCAGCTACAGCTTGGCTACGGTTTTCTCCCTGGCTATCCCGCCCGTTGCTTGGTCAACAAGTACGGTGTTGCTTGCATGCATGCACATATCTCTTGACTACTTCGGGGACCAATCCTTCGATATTCCTGCGACCTGCTTCGTCTAAGCCGATTGGAAAATAGTTCTTACCTTCTACAGAGCCGAGCCATTTTAGTGTCTGTTGTATTTCTCCTTCTGCGACTAAATCGAACGTTATAAGGATGTACTTGTGCCTGTTCTTTAAGAAATTAAGAAGCACCCCCATTCTGTAAGTTACCTATACCGTTGTAAGGATAGCTCTCCAGAGATTTCAGCTTACTCATCCCATGGGCGTCATCGTGAAGTAATTCCAGGTACTCTTTGTCTGTGCTTCCTACTACGAGGACTACATGGTCGCGTTTGGTGAAGAATAGGTCACGCCACGATAATAAATTTAATTACTTTGGTCACCGAATGTCAAGAAAATGTTCATTGTACAGTCTGAGATTTTCGCTTCATTAATTTGCAGAAATTATAAAAGCAGAAATATTCCCACGCAAAAGGCCCAAATCCCAGGAATCCTGCCACGGGCATTTCAAAGATTTTTACGTCCCTCATGAAAGGGGCTGTGTATACCCATTTTGATGCAGCCCAGTAATTCCAGAATTCCCACAGGAAACCACAGATGTAACCACCCATAAATAAG
>JGI1356J14229_10004353_pt1 | contig 10558 bp, 14 predicted proteins | sample Subgrocontami58m_FD_14229 | JGI IMG/M metagenome (IMG submission 14229) | reverse complement strand
ACCTTGGGTCTGGAGAGGTAATCATTTGCTGTCAAGAACAGACTGCATGCCAAGATGACCGCCAAGATCCATTTCATGTTGCCTCCTCGTGTCAGGGGTGAATTTAGGAGCAGATGTCTCTTTGCATTATACAACACTCCGTCTTTAAAAGTCGAATGCTGGTTAATATCACTCTTTTATGCTAAAATAAACGCATGATAATCAGCTACCACGGCGCGGATTGCTTCAAAATCTCCCAAGGAAATTTGGCCCTAGTACTCAACCCATCATCTAAAATGAGTGCCGATATCACGCTCTTTAGTAACGGTCGAAGTGAGACGGCGGAGAAATCAGGATTCGTTATCGACGGCCCGGGCGAATACGAAATTAAAGATGTTTTTATTAAAGGATATCTTTCAGCCGGGGCTGGTAATAAAATTAATATCCTCTATCTTATTTCTTTCGAGGGCATGAATCTTTGTTTTCTCGGCTCTCTGGCTGATCCGAAACTTTCTGACCAAACGCTTGAAGCGATTGAAGACATTGATATTCTTTTTGTCCCTGTAAGTTCTGAAACTCTCGACCCCGCATCGGCTTATAAACTTTCTGTCTCGCTTGAGCCATCCATCATCATTCCGATGTACTATACTAAAGAGACTCTGGAAAAATTTTTCAAAGAAGGGGGGGAGGCAAAAGTAGATTCTCTAGATAAATTTGTGGTAAAAAAGAAGGATCTCGAAGGCAAAGAAGGCGAGATAGTAGTATTAAAAGAAGAATAGTTCGATGGTTCGACAAGCTCACCATAAATAAACTAAATGAGAAGATATTTATCCCAACTTCATAAGAAACCGGATCATCACAAGAGGCAATTTGCTCTCCTCGCATCAGGCACTATCACATTGGCAATTTTTGGTATCTGGTCTCTAGCCACTTTTGGCACAAGTAAGGGATCTTTTATCGGTGAGATCCAAACTTCAAGTGTCGCCGAGACTTCGGGCAGTGAGGTCAGTCCGTTTCAATCTCTCCGCTCTAGTTTGGCCGATACTTTCAATGCTGTAAAAGGCAGTTTTGGAGAACTTAAAAAAAATATTGAATCAACAGATCTTGAAGGCAAATATAAAGAGATGAAAGCGGGAGCTTTAGATACTTATGGACAATAAACCAGACGACAGAGTCATAGCTCGCTCGATTACGAGCGAGATGAAAGAGTCATTTATCGACTATGCCATGTCGGTCATTACCGACCGCGCTCTTCCCGATGTCCGCGATGGTTTGAAGCCCGTGCATCGCCGCATTCTTTACGCCATGAATGAGATCGGTTTGAATGCGAGCGCAAAGACAAAAAAGTCGGCCACCATCGTCGGTGATGTACTCGGCAAGTATCATCCCCACGGCGACTCCTCCGTATATGAAGCGATGGTAAAGATGGCGCAGGATTTCTCAATGCGTTACCCATTGGTTATAGGCCAAGGAAATTTCGGTTCTATAGATGGAGACAGTGCCGCCGCATACCGTTACACGGAAGCAAAAATGTCTCGCTTAGCGGGTGAAATGCTTAAAGATATTGACAAAGATACAGTCGATTTCCGGCCAAACTATGACAATACTAAATTGGAACCGGTTGTCTTGCCATCAGTCGCACCCAACCTTTTGCTAAATGGCACTTTAGGTATCGCCGTTGGCATGGCTACCAATATCCCTCCGCACAATCTTGCGGAGGTCATTGATGCCACAGTTTTTCTCGCCGATAATCGTGCCGCCACGACCGAGGATTTGCTTCAATACGTGAAAGGACCCGATTTTCCGACTGGTGGAATTATTTTTAATGAAAAGGATATTCACCACGCCTACGCCACCGGTCGCGGGCCGGTAGTGGCGCGCGGAGTGGCCGACATCGTCGAGGCGAAAGCCGGTCAATTTCAAATTGTCATCACNGCNATTCCTTTTAGGGTAAATAAGTCTGATTTAATTACCAAGATTGCTGACCTTGTGCATGAGAAGAAAATAGAGGGCGTAAAAGGTCTTCGTGACGAGTCGGCCAAAGATATTCGCGTCGTCATTGATCTTAAAAATGGTAGTCAACCGCAGAAGATTTTAAACGCGCTTTATAAACACACTCAACTCGAGGACACTTTTCACTTCAACCTTGTGGCGCTTGTCGATGGCGTGCCCCAGACACTCTCGCTCAAGAGCATGCTGGTCGAATTTCTCAAGCATCGCGAGACGGTGGTCAAGCGTCGCTCTGCCTTTGACCTCAAGCGGGCCCTAGAGCGAGAGCACATTCTTCTCGGTTTAACTATCGCTCTCGACAATATCGACAGGGTGATCAAACTCATCCGTGCCTCTAAAACTGTAGACGACGCTCGTGTCGGTTTGATGAAAGAGTTTAAGCTCTCCGAGCTTCAGGCCAATGCCATTCTCGAAATGCGACTCCAGAAACTCGCCGGTCTTGAGAGGCAGAAAGTGGAGGATGAATTGAAGGAAGTACAAGCATTTATAAAAGAGATGAAAGAATTGCTTGCTTCTACAGTCAAAATTCTCAAAGTAGTAAAAACAGAACTTGAGGATATCAAAAGCAAATATGGTGATGAGCGCCGGACCAAAGTGATCAAAGGCGGAGCCAAGACTCTTTCCGTCGAAGATCTGATAGCGGAAGAAGAAAATACTTTGGTTCTAACATCGGGGGGTTATATCAAACGCACCAATCCAGATGAATACAGACGACAGAAGCGCGGGGGAGTCGGCGTGGTGGACCTTGATACCAAAGAGGAGGATTTTGTCACCAATTTCTTAACTGCCTCGACGCATGCCGATCTCCTCTTCTTCACCGATAAGGGCAAAGTTTATAAAATTAAAATGTACGATATTCCGGAAGGTAAACGGGCCACTCGAGGCAAATCTGTTATGAACTTTATTTCTCTCTCTGATGATGAGAAAGTGACATCCATTTTGGAAATGCCGAAACCTGTTTTGAACACCGACGGATCTTTGTTTATGGTCACGGAGAAAGGAACCGCCAAAAAGGTTTCTGCCAAGAGTTTCCAAGACGTCCGTTCTTCGGGCATCATTGCCATTAAGCTCGCTCTGGGGGATAAACTTATATCGGCCGAACTTGTGGTCAAGGGTGACGACATTTCTATAGTAACGAAAAAGGGCAAAGCCATCCGATTCAGGGAATCTAGCATTAGAGAGATGGGTCGTAATGCTGGTGGTGTGAGGGGGATAAAATTGGGTAAGGGTGATGTAGTTATCGGCGCGCATCTTATCAAGCCGGAGTGGAAAGCAGGTCACCTCTTAGTGATTTCAGCCAATGGTTATGGCAAGAGAACAGATCTCTCTGACTACAAAATACAGGGCAGGGGCGGTTCAGGGATACTAACCTCTAAGGTCACGACGAAGACTGGTCAAATCATCGCTTCACAAGTGGTAACTGATGAAGAAAATGAGGTCATCGCCATATCTAAGAAAAGCCAAGTAGTGCGAGTAGGGCTCAAAGAGATTCCTCTCCTCGGTCGTCAAACCCAAGGTGTGAGGATTATGAAACTTCGCGAGGGGGACTCGATAGCATCCCTGATTTGTCTATAGAATCTAAGCAAGAACGAATCTAAGCAAGAACCGTTCTTGCTTAACCAGAAATAAGTCCTATTCAAAAAGAGTGCCAAGAATTAATTTTTATCTTCACCAAAATCGCGAGTTCCTCCCGCTCTTAAAGTTTTGAGTGTGGACAATACCCCTTTTGGCTCGTTTAATTCATTGAAAATTCATTGGAAATTGGAAATTGCAAATTTTAAATTATGCTATTATTAATGCATGTCCAAGTTTCAGATTATTCTCCTAGCAGTCTTTGGGATTGCTATTGTTGCGGGTGTGATGGTTTTCTCTCTTTATCGTGGTTCAAGCAATGTCGGTTCTGCTGTACTTGTGTGGGGCGACATTTCTTCAAACGATTTTTCAACCCTGCAGAATACCCCAGCCTTTAGCGCCGATAGGTCAATTTCTATAACTTATGAAGAAAAGTCGCCGGATACAATGGGGTCGGAATTTACCGAGGCGTTGGCTCGAGGCAGTGGACCCGATCTTATCATTATTACCCAAGACCATCTTTGGGTGAACAAACCTAAACTCGCGGTTATTCCTTACGCAAGTATTAGTGAAGGAGATTTCAAAACGACATTTGTCGAAGAGGGAGAACTCTTCCTCATTCCGACGGGCATTTATGCCCTTCCGCTCACCATTGATCCCTTGGTGCTTTACTATAATAGAGACTTGCTCTCCGATGTCGGGCAGTCGCGACCGATGGCTTACTGGGATGAGATATATGGAGCGGCGGCCAATCTTTCGAAGATGGATCCAGCGGGCAATCTTGTCTCATCGGTGATGGCCTTAGGCGAGGCCCAAAATATTCCTCATGCCAAAGAAATCGTCTCTCTCTTGATGCTCCAAGCAGGGACGCCCATTACGACACTATTCAATTCGGAATTACAAGCGCGCCTGACAGAAAAATTTGGCCAGCTTCTAGTCCCCGGCGAAGCGGCTCTAAATTTCTACACCCAATTTTCCAATCCAGCAAAAATCTTTTACAGTTGGAACCGATCACTCATAGATGCCCGAACCCACTTTACGAGTGGCGACTCGGCTTACTACTTGGGCTTTGCTTCTGAATATCGTGTGCTCAAGAATATGAATCCCAATCTCAATTTCGGCGTCTCTCTTGTGCCCCAATCAAGAGTGTCCAGTAAGTCTCTAACTTTTGGCCGTGTGAGAGGTGTGGCCATCTCACGTGGCGCCAAGAATCTCGTCGCCGCCTACACTATCGCGTCTAAGCTCATCTCTCATGACTCTTTAAATTCGCTTTCTCAAATTCTATTTCTGCCACCGGCTAGACGCGATCTCTTGGCGCTTAAGCCGACCGATGCCGTATTACCCGTTTTTTACGATGCCGCTCTCCAAGCAAAGGGCTGGCTTGATCCCGACGCGCGAGCAACCGATGTCATTTTTAGAGATGCCATAGACTCCATCACCAGTGGTCGAGCTCGCACCTATGAAGCGCTTAAAAAGGCCAATGACGAGATAAACGCTTTGATTAAATAAAATATTATGGACGCCTGGAAAAATCTTATAGTTTGTGATGGTACAACGGATAACCCATGCACTTTCAATAGTCTCATCGTACTGGCCCAAAATCTCATCAATGATCTGATAATTATCTCTACACTTCTCGCCACGGCCGCCTTTGCCTACGCGGGCTTTCTCTTATTGACCTCTGGAGGGAGTGAAACTATCAAGACGAAGGCCAAAGGCATCTTCATAAAAGTGCTTATAGGTTATCTGTGGATACTCGGAGCATGGCTTTTGGTCTACACTATAACTAGTGTTTTGCTTAATGAGGGCTACTCTATACTTGGCGCGCCATGAACAATAAAATAATTTTAGCTTCACTTCTATCACTCTCGATATTTTTTATCATGGGTACTGCCTTAGTTTCCGCGGCAGAGGGTACTGCATTTGCTACACTCAATAACCCTTTCAACTGTGGTGATATCAGTCCGGAAGATTGTACTCTCTACACCATGTTCGAGGCAATTATAAACGATATTATCTTGCCGATCGGGGGAGTACTTGCGGTTATTGCCTTCATCTATTCCGGCTTTCTCTATGTCACGGCTCAAGGCAACGAGACCAAGCTCAAGACTGCCCACACAGCTCTTCTCTACACAGCCATAGGGACAGCTGTTCTCCTTGGGGCGTGGGTCATCTCGCAGGTGATAGAATCGACTATTAATCAGCTTAAGGCATAGAAAGTGACTGACACACCAACAGATTTTTCTTCTCTTGTTGACTTGTTTCTTGAATTGATCCAAGCGGCCTTGCCGGTGATTGCCGCTCTGGCCCTCCTCGTCTTCCTTTGGGGTTTGGCGAAATTTATCTTCCGCTTGGCCGATGATGAGAAGGCGCTGGCAGATGGTAAGAACCTCATGAAGTGGGGACTGATTGCTCTCTTTATCCTTCTTTCATTCTGGGCAATCATTCAAGTGATTCATCAGGATCTCGGCTTTGGCGACACTCTAAATGTGCCCTTCTTGCCGGAAAATCCACCTGCCGAATAGATATGCTAACTCTTATTGATGCAACAGGTAAACTGATAGACAAGTCAATTAGCGTGGCAGTGGCCATTGCCTTACTTGTATTCTTTTGGGGATTGGCTAAAACACTTTTCCGCATGGGTTCAGATGAGAAGGCGGTGGAGGAAGGCAAGAGACTTATGCGGTGGGGAATTGTGGCGCTTTTTGTCATGATTAGTGTCTGGGGGATAGTTATCTTCATGCAGAATGCACTACTACCGGGCGGAAGCACCTCCCCTCCTCCTTGGGAGGATTACTTGTAGGGGGGGATAACCGCATTGCGACTCATGCTGGCTTAAAGTATTATATAGTCATACCACATAGGTATATAAATATTAGTAATTAGTAGATAGTAAACAGTAATTAAAAATGAAAAAAGTTATTCTAGCTACTTTGGCATTTGCTCCGGTGCTTGCTTTTGCCCAGAGTCTCAACAACGTAAACACTTTAGTGACTTCTATCGGTACAGTGGTATCTACCGCTACCCCTATAGTAGTCGCTATAGCGCTTCTGGTCTTCTTCTGGGGTCTTGTCAAATTTATCTTCGCACAAGGCAATGAAGAAGCCAAAATCGAAGCTAAGAAGATCATGCTTTGGGGCCTGATCGCCCTTTTTGTGATGATTTCTGTCTGGGGTCTTGTCCGATTTATACAGTCTGCTCTTGGGCTTCAGGCTGGCGGTGGTGAGACTGTTACAGTTCCTAAAGTTACTCCCTAGTGTCTTTGGTCTAGTTTGTGAATTTAGATGGACATATCCGAGTTTCTCAATAAGATCAATCAGTACATACTGAACCCTCTGATCCTTTTGGGCTTTGCTGTTGCTGTCATAGTATTTTTCTGGGGCATAGTCCAATTCATTAGAACCGAGACAGCAGACGCTGGGCGCGAAGAAGGCAAGAGGAAGATCTTCTGGGGTCTCTTCGGCATATTCATCATGATCTCTGCCTACGGCATCATTAATCTCATACTAAACACTTTCGGCATTCCGCAAATAGGATATCCTTACTTCGGCAACGTTTAATGTGAAAGGGCGCCACGGTCTTCTAAGACCGTGGCGCCCTGATTGTATTCCGCGTGCGTTTACCAGACGCACACGAATTTGAGTTTCCCTTTCTGGATTTCGGTGGTTGAGGGGGTGGCAGTGAAGGGGTGACTTCTTTTGTTCCTGTACCCCCGTTCCCGCCAGCAGTTCTTCGGCACTTCTCCTTCGAATCCCTCAAACACCATCCGCCGGCCGGCCGGTACTTTGATGGTGGCCGGCTTCTCTCGCCGAAGCGTCACCGCCTCGGCCCGAGTGACAGCAGATTTCGTCGCCAGCTCTGGGAGGGGAATACCCTTCGCCAGAGCCAAAAGCTCTGGTTCCCAATTGTGACGACTTGCATCCCAGTCCCGCAGGCCATTTTTAGCGAAGAGATAGTCCGCCATAGCCTTGTTACCTTCCTCGGTTAGTGGGTTATGGCCGAGTCTTCTTGCAAGATCATCGTGTTGAGAGTTGATCTGGTACATCCCGCGATCAACAGAACCGTTTCGATTCTTGTTGATGACGACAGTCCCATCCTTGTTGAACTGTCGCCCCCTTGATTCGTGCCAAGCAACCACTTTGAGCATGACGTCCCTCGTTAGGATAGAAAAATAGCTGGCGGTGGGCCTACCTTTCAACCCCGCCCCTTGCTTGCTATGGTCTAGCCAAGCGAAGTACGATGGGGGGCCCCACATGAGAAGCGCGATGAAGACCGTGATCACCGCCCATTTGGGCGGGAGCCACCGCCTCCTACGCCTTGGTGGCGTGCTTGCTAAGGGCTGTACCGCAGTTGGTGTCCGGGCCGGTCTAGTGCGTTGAGTGGGCACAGAACTCACCCAGTTCCTGTATGCCATGTAGCTGAATAACAATGTTCCGAGGATTCCAACGGTGATCACTACTGCTAGTGTCATTGGTCCCGTCCTTTCTTGTGGACTGAAAGTAATTTCTTTCGAAGAGCGTCTGCCGGTATTATATAATATAGTTTATTGAAAAGTCAAGGGCCTGGTGACGTACTGTCACCAGGCCCTGTTCCTACAAAACTACTTCTTCTCGGGTTCACCTCCCTGTTTCTTTTTCGCAATCTCCCCGCCGAGAGCGAGGATGCCACCGATGACCCCGAGGTCACTTGGCATGATGACCAGGTTTGCCTTGGGCAGAACTTGTTCAGCGACATCGAGTTGGGCGATAAGAATGGCGTTGGGGTCACGCATCACTGCCGCCATCGCTCCGATTCGAGCAGCTTCTCCTTCTCCTTTCCTCTGTTCGGCGTAGGCGTCAGCATCAGCTTGAACCCTTGTGGCTCCCGCCTTTGCCTCTGCATCTCGAATTGTTCCGAACTTATTGCTGATCGTGGCCCCCGCTTTCGCACGGGCGTCGTTAATGGTATGTCCCGGATGGATCGGCTTGAGATAACTCTCTCCCACACGAATGCCCCAAGGCCTGTCGCTGGAGCCGGCCACGCCCGCTCCACTTTCTCCGACCAACACCTCCAACCTCTCTTTGATGAGACGGTTGAAAAGTGGGGCCATCTCAATGGCGTGGCCTAGTGTCGTGGGTGCTAGATACTCTTGGAGGGTTCGTGTGATCATGTCCTCTGCCCGTTTCCGCACTTCCTCCTCTCGAGAACGTCCCTCTTCAGGGCTTACGTTCTGAATGAAGTCTTGAACTGCGTTGATAGTATCGCCCTTCAGGTGCCATTCGAAGACCGCTGCCGCCTCGCTAGTAAGCGGGGCATTGAGCGAATCTTCTTGCATGGCCGTTTGAACGGCGTCCGGTAGTTCCGAGAAACGTACTCTCTTGAGTTCTCCCATGCTACGGGAGCTGTCAAAAGGATCTCCAGTTCGTGTGCTTACATCATAGTCCTTTCGGACATAGAAAACGGCTTCTGCCATCCCCTTGTGCGGAATACGGAACGGTAGCTTCTTACCCGGGAGCGCAATGTCGTTGAGTCGGTCGATGTTCTCGGGCTCGTCAGGCAATTCATGCTGGTGAACTTGGGTCGAGTATCGCTCAATCCTGTCGATCAGGGGGATGGTGAAATATGGGAATGTTCTGGGCAGGAGGACACGATAGAATGTCCCGAACCGGAACACGACCGCGACTTCTCCCGTCCTTCCCAGAGTGATGCCGGCGATGCCGATGAGAATTGTCCAGGCTACGATGAAACCAAGTATCCAGTACATGATCGTCATTGATTCTCTCCTTCTCTCTCCGCGCCCTAGGCGCTCTTGAAGTAGTGAATTGCGTGGAACTGTCTGTGCGGATTATACAACAAGTATTTGTAGAATGCAAGCATAGCAAACGTGAATCATTTGATGCTACAATACGAACATGAATACAGAAATTATATTTCTTATCGGTCGGCTCTTGTTGGGAGGATTTCTTCTTTACAACGCCTACAATCATTTATTCAAAACAAAAGATTTGACTGCTTATACCGAATTTAAAAAGATTCCCATGGCGAAATTGGCGGTTGTCGTCTCTGGTCTCTTACTTCTCTTCGGCGGTTACTCTATTATTGCTGGGGTACGTGTGACAGCGGGCATTGTCGCTCTGGTAATTTTTTTCATACCGGTAACATTTAGCATGCATGCGTTTTGGAAGGAAGAAGTAGGACAGGCGCGACAAATGGATCAAGTCCAGTTTATGAAAAATTTGGCAATTCTCGGCGCAATCTTAATGCTTCTTGCAATCCCTACCCCGTGGCCGATGTCTTTGGGTTATTAACAGCTTGTTATTGACGTTTAGCTAGTTCGTGGTAGTCTATGGAAGGACAGTTGTTCTTTGTCCGATCTGTTTCTAACCCCCTACCGTCCTTGGAGGTGTCTATGGGATCTAGCAGTCGCCAGTTGATGTTCCTTGCTGTAAGCGTGGCGGAGGGCAAGGAGCACCCGCGAAGCGTCAACGTCGCGGACGCTCTCATGCGGGAAACCCATAATTCCATAGTACTTCCTACGCTTGAGGAAGCTAGGATCGTGGCCAATGGATCATGGGTAATCCCGCTGGTTGATGATGACTACGACGTTAACAGATGGAGCCCGCGGCAGATCACAAACCTATGGACACCTGCCTGGGTTCGGCAATACGCAACATCGGGATGGTGGATTGCAGTAGGAAAGCCCTGCGTCAGCCTTCCTCACGAAGCCATGGGGAAGCTGGCTGATCAAATGGCCAGGCGCTTCTCACTCAACAACAACGACCCACGTGGGGAGGAGAAGTGGGGACCTCGGCCGGCGGAAAAGACGTATAGCGTGACGGGTCGGCATTTGCCCTCACACGGGTGGTCGCAGGGACGCATTGGGTGAGGTAAGAAGGCCAACAGTTTCGCCGGCGGACCTTCACAGGTCTGCCGGTATTTAATTTACAGGTACTTTTTTTATAATTTCTATAATCTTGTCGTGATTGTCCTCTATATGAAAGAGGTTTAGATCTTCGTC
>JGI1356J14229_10004351_pt1 | contig 10560 bp, 7 predicted proteins | sample Subgrocontami58m_FD_14229 | JGI IMG/M metagenome (IMG submission 14229) | reverse complement strand
GAGCACTGTGCGGCTCGCGCCGATACCGCGGGATTTCTCGCGCGCGAGCAAGGCTTCCACGCTTTGCTGCGAGGCACGCACGCCCGCTTCGTCTTCGCGGCGGATGGCGGCATCGCTGACGTCGTACCAGGCGCGCATCACATAGCCGTCGTTGATGCTCACCGGCATCATCGGGGCATGCGGGAAAATGTAGCGCACGGCGACGGGCAATTCGATCTCATCGGCCAGGGGCGCGAAGTCGTTGCCGTCCGCGCCCAGGCCGTGCATCCAGATGATGCTGGCCTGCGGATTGGGCGCAGTTTCGATTTCTATGGTTTCCAGCGGTTCTGCGCTCAAAGCGGCTAATCCTTTTTCGGTCGGATCGCGGATTTCGGACGGAACGCCTTGATCACGTCCTCGTTGGTGTCGATGTACGGGCCGCCGATGAGGTCGATGCAATAGGGCACGGCGGCGAATATGCCCGGGACGAGTTGTTTGCCTTCCTTGTCCTTGAGGCCTTCCAAGGTCTCCTTGATCGACTTGGGCTGACCGGGGAGGTTGATGACGAGGCTGCCTGTCACGGGAACGCCGACCGCGCGGCGGTAGCGGATCGCCGCGACCTGGCGCGACAGGATTGCGGTGGGCACGAATTCCAGGCTGATCCTGCGCATCTGCTCGCCGAAACCGGGCATGGACTTATCTGCGATGGCGAGCGTGGCCTCGGGCGTCACATCGCGCCAGGCGGGACCGGTGCCGCCGGTGGTGAGTACCAGATGGCAGCCTGCCTGATCGACCAGTTCGATCAGTGCCGCTTCGATTGCCGGCCGCTCATCGGGAATCAGGCGTTTTTCCGTGCGCCACGCGGGTGCCGCGATGGCACGCGAGAACCAGTCATCGAGCGCTGGTATACCCTCGTCCTGGTACACGCCGGCCGAGGCGCGGTCGCTGATGGAAACCAGGCCAATTACCAGTACGTCTGGGTTATTTTGCAACGGATTATCAGGCATCGGCGGCGGGCTCCTTGGTAGTTATATCGCGCAGTACCCGGAACAGTTCGCGGTAGCTCTTGGGCGGCAGGGCCGCGCCTTGTTCGCGCCGCGCATTGCGGATCAGGGTGCGCAGCTTCTGGCTGTCTGCGCCCGGGTGTTCGCGCAGAAAGCGCTCCAGCGCGGGGTCGCCGGCGAGCAGGTCTTCGCGCCAGCGCTCCAAGGCGTGCAACTGCGCCGTGTGTTCGCGTCCTTGCCCCAGCCACTTGTCCAGCCGGTCGCGTATCGGCGCAGCGTCGAGGTCGCGCATCAGGCGGCCGATGTATTGCATTTGCCGCCGCCGCGCCTCGTGTCTGGTGAGGCGCCTGGCTTCCAGCACCGCCTCGAGCAGGGACTCGGGCAACTGCATGGCCTCGAGCTGCTGCTCGTTCAATTCGACCAGCTTCACGCCGAGGTCCTGCAGGGCGAGCATGTCCTTTTTTTTGCGCGTCTTGCTGGTGAGTTCGTCTTGTACGTCTTGCATGGGGCCGGGCGGGAAGATTCGACCTGCTATGATAACGGCTTTTTCCGGTTGCACTCCATCCCAATGGCCATATTCCAATGACGACAGCGCGCTTCACCTATCCGCTCGATACCCTCAGGCAAATCGCCCTGGATTTGCTGCGGCAGGCCGCCGCGCAGGGCGCGAGCGCCTGCGAAACCGATGTGTCCGAGGGCTACGGCCAGACCGCCGTGGTCCGGAAGGGCGAGGTCGAGACCATCGAGTACAACCGCGACAAGAGCATAGGCGTCACCGCCTACCTCGGCCGGCGCAAGGGCTTTGCCAGCACCTCGGATTTTTCGCCCAAGGCGTTCACCGACACGGTGGCGGCGGCGGTCAGCATCGCGCGCTTTACCGCGAGCGACGACTGTGCCGGCCTGGCCGAAGCCGAGTTGATGGCGCGCGAAATCCACGACCTCGACCTGTTCCATCCCTGGGACTTGCCCATCGACGAGGCGATAGCGCGCGCGCGCGCCTGCGAGGCCGCGGCATTTGCCCTGGATGCGCGCATCGTCAACTCCGAAGGGGCGGGGGTCTCGACCCAGCAGCACCAGTTCGTGGTGGCCAACTCCAACGGCTTTGCCGCCGGCTATCCGACCACGCGCCATTACCTTTCGTGCGCGGTGATCGCCGAGGAGGGCGGGTCGATGCAGCGCGACGACTGGTACGCCGAGGCGCGCGATCCACGCGATCTGCCGGCCGGCGCGGCCGTCGGGCGCTATGCCGGGCAGCGCGTCCTGGCGCGATTGCGCAGCCGCAAGCTGAAGACCATGAAAGTGCCGGTGCTGTTCGAGGCGCCGATGGCGGGCGGTCTGCTCGCGAGCTTTGTCAGCGCGGTGAGCGGCGGCAGCCTCTACCGCAAGACCTCATTTCTGCTCGACAGCCTGGGCAAGCAGGTGTTCTCGCCGCTGGTGCAGATCAAAGAGCGGCCGCACCTGAAGAAAGGGCTGGCGAGCGCCTACTTCGACGACGACGGCGTCGCCACGCACCCGCGCGAGGTGGTGAAGGACGGTGTGCTGCAGGGCTATTTCCTCGGCACCTACTCGGCGCGCAAGCTCGGGCTTCGCTCTACCGGCAACGCCGGCGGCAGCCACAACCTGATACTTCAAAGCGGCGAGCTCGATCTGCCCGGCCTCTTAAAAAAAATGGGCCGCGGCCTGTTCGTCACCGACCTGATGGGGCAGGGCATCAACATGGTCACCGGCGACTATTCGCGCGGCGCGGCCGGCTACTGGGTGGAAGGCGGGGTAATCCGCTACCCGGTGGAGGAGATCACCATCGCCGGCAATCTGCGCGACATGTTCAAGGGCATCGCGGCGGTGGGCCGGGATGAGCTCACGCGCGGTTCGCGCCGCTGCGGCTCGATCCTGGTCGACAGCATGACCATTGCCGGGAACTGAGCGAACGCCGCCGAGATCCACGGCGTCCAGGCGCGGCGGACCTCGATGCAAGCAGGGTAATTCCTTGCCGGCTACGCGGAAAAACCTCCTATAATTCCTCGGCCGTTACCTGGAACGTCAGCTTACCGACGCGGCTTGATGTCCTTGTCTCATGCAGAGGGATCCCGTGAAATTTCTGCTCCGCTTCTCCGGCCTGGTCGATGCGATGAACGAGCGCCTGAGCCACATCGCAGACTGGCTGGTGCTGCTGTCTTGCGCGATAAGCGCCGGCAATGCCTTCTCGCGCTACGCGTTCAGCATCAGCTCCAATGCCTGGCTGGAAATTCAGTGGTACATGTTCGGCGCTCTGGTGATGCTCGGCGCCTCCTATACACTGAAGAGGAACGAGCACGTGCGGGTCGATATCGTCTATGCTAACGTTTCGACGCGCCGCCAGATAGGCATCGATATTTTCGGCACGATCCTGTTCCTGCTTCCGGCCACGCTGATCCTCGCCTACCTGTCCTGGCCGGTGTTCTACAACTCCTGGACTGAGAACGAAATCTCCAGCAACGCCGGCGGCCTAATACGCTGGCCGATCAAGATCTTCCTGCCTCTGGGCTTCGCGCTGCTCAGCCTGCAGGGGATTTCCGAACTGATCAAGCGTATCGCCATGCTCACCGGCCACATGCAGGCCGACCTGCATTACGAAAGGCCGCTGCAATGATACCGCATGACATGATGGCACCCCTGATGTTCGGGGGGCTGGTCCTCTTCATGCTGATCGGATACCCGGTGGCGTTCTCGCTCGCGGCGGTCGGGCTGTCGTTCGGCTTCATCGCGATACGGGAGGGCTTCTTTGACTTCAGCCTGATGCAGGCGCTGCCGGAGCGCGTGTTTGCCATCATGGCGAACGATACCTTGCTCGCGATCCCGTTTTTCACGCTGATGGGCGCGATCCTCGAGCGCTGCGGTCTCGCCGAGGATCTGCTCGACGGGCTGGGCCAGCTTTTCGGCCCGGTGCGCGGCGGGCTCGGTTATGCCGTAATCGTGGTCGGTGCGATCCTCGGCGCCATCACCGGAACTGTCGCTGCCTCGGTGATTGCGATGGGCCTCATTTCACTGCCGGTGATGATGCGCTACGGCTACGACATGAAGTTCGCAACCGGCGTCATCGCCGCCTCGGGCACGATTACCCAGTTGATTCCGCCCTCGCTGGTGCTGATCGTGCTGGCCGACCAGCTCGGCCGCTCGGTCGGCGACATGTACGCCGGGGCCTGGGGCCCGAGCCTGATTCAGGTAGTGCTGTTCAGTCTGTACGTATTCGGCGTGAGCATGGTGAAGCCGCGGTGGGTGCCCGGCATACCGCCCGAGTCGCGCACCATCACCGGCTGGCCGCTGGTCAAGCGCTGCCTGTGGGGGATTGTTCCCTCGCTGGTGCTGATCTTTCTCGTGCTCGGCACCATCTTCCTCGGGCTGGCGACGCCGACCGAGGGGGGCGCAATGGGCATGGTTGGCGCGATCGTGCTGGCCGTGCTGCATCGCAAGGAGTTCTCGCGGCGCGGCAAGATCGCCGCCTGGATCGCGCTTGTCGCCATCTGCGCGATTACGCTGCTGGCGGCAACAGCATGGGCGGAAGCATCGATGCCCGCGGGGCTGGTCGCCGCGGCGAGCGGGTTCTTCGCCACGGCCCGAATTCCCCTGTTCATCGTTTTCTACGCCGGACTGGCGGTCCTGCTGTGGGAAGCCGTGGTTATCGGCGAGTTGCGCGGCCTGATCGACCAGGCATCGCGCATGACGATGCGCATCACCGCGATGGTGATTTTCATCCTGATCGGGTCGACCATTTTCACGCTGGTGTTTCGCGGCGTGGATGGCGATCTGTGGATCGAACACCTGCTCACCAGCCTGCCCGGCGGCAGGATCGGCTTCCTGGTGTTTGTCAACGTGTTCGTGTTCTTCCTCGCCTTCTTTCTCGACTTCTTCGAAATCGCGTTCATCATCGTTCCCCTGCTCGCGCCGGTGGCCGCAAAACTCGGCATCGACCTCATCTGGTTCGGCGTGCTGCTGTGCGTCAACATGCAGACCTCGTTCATGCATCCGCCGTTCGGCTTCGCCTTGTTCTACCTGCGCGGCATTGCGCCGCGGGAAGTGAAGAGCGCGGACATCTACTGGGGCGCGATCCCGTGGGTGGTGCTGCAGCTCATCATGGTGTGTATCGTCATCGCCTGGCCCGGACTCGTCACGGCTCTCCTCGATAAGGGCACGGGCGTCGATCCGGCAACCATCGAGATCCAGCTCCCGCAGAGCGACTATGGCGCCGAAGGCAACGCCGCGGGCGATGCAGCCGCAGCAGCGGACGCGCCCTACGGCAAGGAAGAAGAGCGCGCGGCCGATGCGCAGAAGGCCGGCAAGCGCAGCGAAGAGCAATCGAGCAGCGACCTCGAAAAGGCGTTCGGGCAGCCGAGAGCGGACGAGCCGCCGACGCGGAAACGACAAACCCCGCCGTAGCGGGGTTTGTGGCTTACCGCCGACCTCCCGGATGCGGCGCGCCTGCGCTACTTCTTCTTCGCCGGCGCGGCGCCGACCTTCGAGCTGAACACGTAGTTGTCGTAAGTGTTTTCCGCAACGCGGAACCAGAGGAATTGCTCGTCCCGGAACTTCTTCCACTCCGGATAGATGCGTTTCCAGTGGGCGCTCTTCGCCGACAGTTCGTCATAGACTTCGTACACCGCTTTCTCCGCCGCCTCCAGCACCGCCTTCGGGAACGGACGCAGCTTGGTGCCGCCGGCGACCAGCCGGCGCAGCGCCTGCGGGTTTTTCACGTCGTAGTCCGCCATCATGCGCACATTGGCCTCGCCGCACGCCGTCTCCAGCGCCGCCTTGTAGGGCTTGGGCAGCTCGTTCCATTTCTTGTCGTTGACCAGGAACGCAAGCATCGGTCCGCCTTCCCAAAAGGACGGATAATAGTAGTACTGCGCGATCTTGTTGAAACCGAGCTTTTCGTCGTCGGCCGGACCTACCCACTCGGTTGCGTCGAGCGTGCCCTTCTCCAGCGCCGGGTAAATGTCGGGGCCGGCGAGTTGCTGCGGCACCACGCCGAGCTTCGCCAGCACCATGCCGGCCAGGCCGCCGATACGGAATTTCAGCCCCTTCATGTCGGCCAGCGTCTTGATTTCCTTACGGTACCAGCCGGCCATCTGGGTGCCGGTATTGCCCGCCGGGAAAATGACGCAGTTGTACTCCTTGAACAGAGGCGCCATGGCTTCGGCGCCGCCACCGTAGTACCACCATGCGTTCATCTGCCGGGCGTTAAAGCCGAAGGGTATGGCGCAAGCGAAGGCAAAAGCCGGATCCTTGCCGATGTAGTAATAGGTTGCGGTGTGCCCGCATTCGACGGTGCCGGCTTGTACCGCGTCGAGCACTTGCAGCGCGCCGACGATCTCGCCCGCCGCAAACGCGCGGATCTGGAACTTGTTGTCGGTTATTTCGGCAACGCGTTTGCCGATGAATTCGGCGCTGCCGAACAGTGTATCCAGGCTCTTGGGGTAGCTGGTTGGCATGCGCCATTTGATCTCGGGCAGGCCTGCGGTCTGCGCCTGTGTCAGGGCTGGCGTGGCAAGCGCGCCGGCGGCGAGGCCAGTGCCTGCTTTTTTAAGAAAGGAACGACGTTCCACGGTTATCTCCTCATTTGATTGCCCGGCCTCGAATATGAAATGCAACACTTGCCGGGAGCCAAAGTGTTGCGATGAAAACGAATGAAAAATATCTGGGTTGTGAACGACGCACAATGATCCAGTAGGGTCTTGAGCAGGGCTGCAGCATCAGTGCATGCCCAGTGAAGCAAGCAGCGCGCGCTGTTGGCTGCGCACACGGGCCGCGTTGGCCGAGCGGACATGGCCGTAACCGCGAATCTCGTCATTCAACGCGAGATAGCGTAGGGCGGAGGCGTAGTTCGACTCGTCGAGATTGTCAGCCAGGGCCGCAAGTTCCCGTTCGAAAGCCGCCAGCAGAGCCACGTGCTCCCTGCGTTCCTCGCTGTAGCGGAAAGGATCAAGCCAGGTGCCGCGAACGCCCCGCATGCGCGCCAGCATGCGCAAGGCGGGCAGCATGAAACGGGTCGAATATTCCTTCTTCTGCAACTTGCCCGAGCCCGGATCTCTGTGCGCCAAGGCGGGCGGTGCGAGATTGAATACCAGCCGGTAGTCGCCCTCGAACTGCTGCTCGATGCGCTTCAGGAAGCGCGGCTGAGTCATCAGACGCGCCACCTCGTACTCGTCCTTGATCGCCAGCATCCTGAAGTAAGCGGCGGCGGCTGCCGCCGCAAATTCCCCAGGCGCCCCCTTGATTCTGCGCTCGGCCGCCAAGATCCGATCGAGCATTGCGCTGTAGCGCGCAGCATAGGCCGCGTCCTGGTACTCGGTCAGATAGTCGCGCCGGTACGCAAGCGTCTCATCGAGCCCCTGCAGCGTCGGGACCGGCACGCTCGCATCGCCCCTACCCAGTGCAACCTCCATCACCCGCGCCGGGTCGACCGCGGCGCGCCGCCCCCACTCGAATGCCGCTTTGGTCAGATCGACAGCGACCCCATTGAGTTCGATCGCGCGCACCAGCGCCGCGTGCGACAGCGGGATCTCCCCCCGCTGCCAGGCAAAGCCCAACAGCAGCGAGTTCGACAGGATCGAATCGCCCAGCAGCGTGTTGGCCAGCGATCCAGCATCAATCTGCTCGACACTTTCCGTCCCCAGCCGCCGGCGCAGTTCGACGGTCGACGCCTCAGGCGAGGGCGGCGCCAGATTGGCGTTGCTCGCCGCTGCGGCCGTGACAATGGCCGTACTGACGATGGCGCGCGTGGTTCCCTTGGCAAGCACCTTGAGGGCGGTCGCCTCGAGGGCAACCGTGGCCTCGCAGGCAATGAAGATATCGGCGAGGACCAGGCGGACCGCGTTCAGTTGGGTCTGGGACTGCGCAATCTGCACATGGGAGAACACTGCGCCGCCTTTTTGCGCGAGTCCCGTCATGTCGAGGACCGTCACGGCCTTGCCATCGAGATGGGCTGCCATGCCGATGAGGGCGCCCATGGTAACTACTCCGGTGCCGCCAATCCCGCCGATGAGTATTCGGCGCGGCTGATCCAGCGAGGGAAGGACCGGTTCGGGCAAAGTCCTGAACGTGTCAGTGAGCGTCTGCGTGGACTTGCGCAACTGGCCGCCGACGACCGTAACAAAGCTCGGGCAAAAGCCTTTCACGCACGAATAGTCCTTGTTGCAGGTGGACTGATCGATGGCGCGCTTGGTCCCCAGAGCGGTATTCAGCGGAACCACCGAAATGCAGTGCGACTGCTCGCTGCAATCGCCACAACCTTCGCAAACGGCATCGTTGATCACCATCCGCTTGGGCGGATCGGGATACTCGTGCCGCTTCCGCCGCCGGCGCTTCTCCGCCGCGCAGGTCTGATCGTAGATCAGCACAGTGCAGCCCGTGATTTCGCGCAAGTCGCGCTGGACCTGGTCCAGGTGGTCCCGATGAAAAACCTCGACGGCGGGCAAACTGCCGGCCGCATATTTGCCCGGTTCGTCGGTCACGATCACGAGCTTGGCCACGCCTTCGCTCAGCAGCTCGCCGGCCATCTGCGCGACGCTCATAACGCCGTCGATCGGCTGGCCGCCGGTCATGGCGACCGCATCGTTATACAAGATTTTATAGGTCACGTTGACCTTGGCCGCAATCGATTGGCGCACCGCCAGGAAGCCGGAATGAAAGTAGGTGCCGTCGCCCAGATTCGCAAAGACATGGCGCGTCGTCGTGAAGGGAGCTTGGCCGACCCAGTTGACACCTTCGCCGCCCATTTGGGTGAAGGTCGCGGTCTGGTCGCCGTAGATCCACATGGCCATGAAATGGCAGCCAATGCCGGCAAGTGCGCGCGAGCCCTCGGGAACCCGCGTCGATGTGTTGTGCGGGCACCCGGAGCAATAGTAGGGCGTGCGCGCGCCGGGGGTGAGAATGGCCTTTTGGTCCTGGGCCGTGGGAGCGGGCGCGAGCACCATGGACTGCCGGGCGCGCTGCTGCTCGCGCGCTTCCATCTCGGCGAGCCGGTCGCGGATGCGCTTGCCCAGCCCTTCCGGCATCGCGCGGGCGAGCAGTCTGGCGCCAAGGACCCGGGCGATGCGCCCCGGATCGAGCTCGAAGACCGGCGGCAACAGCCAGTCGTCGGACGGCACGGCCCACATCGAAGCACCGCCGGTCTTGCCCACGATCATCGGCCGCTGTGCTTCGTTGTAGAGCAGATCCTTGAGCTGCGTCTCGACGGTCGGGCGTTTTTCCTCGACCACCAAGATTTCTTCCAGCCCGGCCGCGAAGGAGCGCATGCTCTCCGGTTCGAGCGGCCAGATCAGATCCACTTTCATCAGGCGAATGCCGGCCTCGCGTGCCGTTGCCTCATCGATGTCGAGCCAGTGTAATGCCTGACGCACATCGAAATAGGCCTTGCCGGTGGCAACGATACCGAAGCGCGGGGCGGGACTGTCGAAAATGCGCCGGTTGAGGCTGTTGGCACGCGCGTAAGCCTGTGCGGCGTATACCTTCTCGCGCAGCAGGCGGTGCTCCTGCGTGAGCACGGGGTCGGGCCAGCGTATGTTCAAACCGCCGGCGGGCGGGGTGTAGTCGTCGGGCAGTTGGATCGAAAAACGGTCCAGATCGAATTCCACCGACGCCGAACCGTCGACGATTTCGGCCAGCACTGTCATCCCCGTCCACAGACCGGAATAGCGCGACAGCGCGATGGCATGTAAACCCAGTTCCAGGTAATCCTGAATGAACGCGGGATTGAAGACCGGAATCATGGCTGAACTCAAGGCCAGTTCGCTCTGGTTGGGCACCGATGCCGAACGTGCCGCATGATCGTCGCCCGCCAGGACCAGGACGCCGCCGTGCTTGCTCGATCCGGCTGCGTTGGCATGGCGCAGCGCGTCGCCAGAGCGGTCGATGCCGGGGCTCTTGGCGTAAAGAATCGAATAGACACCGTCGACGGTCGCGCCCTCGAACAGGTTGACCTGTTGCGAACCCCACACGGCGGTCGCCGACAGTTCCTCGTTGACGCCTGGCTGAAACTTGATACCCTGGGCGTCAAGGAACCTGGAAGCCTTCCACAACTGCTGGTCGTAGCCGCCCAGCGGGGAGCCGCGATAGCCGCTGATGAAACCACGGGTGTTCAGGCCAGCTTTTTTGTCGAGGGCTTTTTGCAGCAGCGGTATCTTGACCAGGGCCTGGCTGCCTGTCATGTACCAGCGGCCGGAGGTTTGCGCATACTTGTCGTCGAGCGACACCCTCAGCAAGTGCGACAGATCCTTGGGATTACCCATGCCATATCACTCCGTTTCGTCCGCGCGGTGTGGCGTGCCGGAGGCGCAACGCTTCATGACGGCATGCCCCCGGTTCCCGGCGCCCCCGGATTGGCTGTCATGATCGTCGCGGGGTTCGCGGTCAGTGCTTTCGCCGGCAAACCTGCCAACTTTCGCGCGAGTATATCAGTCGGTGCTGTCGAAATCTGTGCGCCTATCCATACGCCATCGCGTGGGTAACACTTGCACACCCAGTTCAGCGCCCCCGACATTAAAATTAAAACACGTTTTCGTTCGAACTGCTGGAGCGGGCAATCTGCGCGACATGTTCAAGG
>JGI1356J14229_10004349_pt1 | contig 10561 bp, 9 predicted proteins | sample Subgrocontami58m_FD_14229 | JGI IMG/M metagenome (IMG submission 14229) | reverse complement strand
TAAGCTGGGCACCCCCGCCGTTGATACCCAGTCTGTAACCCTTTTTATCAAGTCCTGTTTGTTTAATAAGTTTTTGTATAACTGTTTTTAATTCCGACCAAAGCTCGCTGTCGTTGGTAAAATCGATAAAATCCTTGACATGTTTTTTGGGCATCACCAAAAGATGCACGGGACGCAGAGGATAAATATCGGGAAAAACCATTACCTTTTCCGATTCATAAGTAAATTCTTTGGAAATTTGATGTTTGGCAATTTTGCAAAAAATACAGTCAGACATTTTTTAACACTTCTATAATTTCTTGTAAACTCAATTTCGTCGGACGCATCAGTGGGTTTTTGGTGGTGCCGTTTAAGAGCATCCGCTTTGACACATGCAAAAACCAGGTTGCCTGCTGATCCATCTTTTTTAATTTATTATACACCGCCGTCAAATCAATAGACTCATTATTAACTATGCCAAGCGGTGAGGCTTTTATTCGAACGTAGGCTTTTCTGGGGTCTTTGCGGACAACTATTTTATAACCCAGTCTTTGCGAAAGGTGAACAACGTCATCGTTTAAAGTTTCTATACCAATGCCAGCACCAAAACGTGTTTCAAAAATAATTCCTTTTTTCAATTCCCCTTCCGCCCAAACTTTATTCTTAAAAGCATGAAATATACTATCCACCAGAATAAGTCCAATTTCCAAAACTTTGTCGTCACTGTCCCGCTCCATCAGCTTTAACCCGTCCAAAATGCGGGGCGCTGTAATTTCGTATCTGTCCGAGGCCGCGTCGGGCCAGGAAACTTCTTTGAAATGATCAATTTCGCAGATAATATCCATTAGCCTATTGCCTGCCTCAAGCCCGTGGGGGTGGTTTTTAAAAGAAGAAGGAGCGTTGGCGACTACAAATTCCCAGGCCCGTTTGGCCGCACAAGTAGTATCATCGCTGGTCTGGTGGTGATCAAGCGGACCTAGTCCTGTATCAACATGAATAACTTCATCATCACCGATTTTCTCTATAACTTCATTCAACTTTGAACTTTGAACTCTCGCCCTGAGCGAAGCCGAAGGGTTGAACTTTGAACTTGTTAACCTTTCTCCCGCTGGTACAAACTTGACCTTCGCTTCTTCCCATCCCGGCAAAAAGCGCTTAATGGCCCAAACGGCCCCTACTGCATCCAAATCCGGCCGCATGTGAGTAACAATAATTTTCATTGCAGTAAAGTATACTACTTTTCTTATTTATGTTACAATGTTTTTTTAACCAAAATTATGGCATTGCCCGTTGGACATATACTAGCAGGCTTAATAGTAAATAAGGCCATCGCAGACAAAAAAGCAAAAATCAATTTATTAACAATCTTCATTCTTGCCAATCTTTCCGATCTTGACTATTTCTTCGGCTTGTTTGCAAACGGCAACATGCTTGCTTTTCACCGCTCGCCTCTGACCCACTCGCCCTTTTTTGCCCTTTTTGTCGCTTTGCTTTTCTGGCTGTGGGGAAAATTTATCAAAAAGCCTTTTTCCCAAAAATATCTTATCGGAGTTTTTCTGATAGTTCTTTCTCATTGGATAATTGATTTTAATATTTTTCTTCCATACAACTTTGATGTGCATATCGGAAAAGGTGGACTTTTTGACTTTCTTTTTACCCATCTAGTAAGCCTTGAGGGGTTGCGCAATAGTTTCGTTGATCTAATATTCTACGGCACAATTTACGTGTTGGTGGTTAAGTTTATTTTGAAGAAAAAGTTATTATGAATGTGAAGAAGCACCGTTCTCTCCTCTAAAATATTCCCCCATCCCCAATTCTTCGAGCGGTTGAAACATAAACATTAAAGCTTGATCCAAGCCTTCTTGATCGCCAAAACCCGCAAAACGCCTAAGTAACCATCTGACAACCCGTGGATCGTTTTGACTTAAAACATCTTCCCTCTTGTCTTCATCAATTAGGCCAATAAGTTTACCGCGTATTTGTGCTACTACAGTAACAAGATCAAATTGCTTAGGCTTACTTTCTATAAATCTGTGTACATACCTAAACTCCTCGTTAGTAAGTTTTAACCCCATCTCTCTCAACTCTTCCTCATCTTCTTCTACATCAGGGGAGAATAATCTATTTACCCTACATAATCCAAAAGCTAAAATATAAACTTCTGTTGGGGTAAAAAGATATAATCCTCCTATCTCTTTTATTACTGTACCAGCTATAGCTTCTTCTGCTGTTACTATAGTCCAAGCCAGCGGCTTTTCTGTAAAAGTTGAGCCTAAAGGACCAGATACTGTGTGAAGAACTCCATTCTCATCCATTCTTACTCCACTATGAACGCCTGTTCTATAACTTCTTATTTCTTGGTTTGCTTCGCGGTTAGGGTTCCTAGACCGAGGCCTTCCTGCTACTTCTTCAACCATATATTTGTTCCTTTCTGTATTTGGTAATATACTCGTTTAACTTGAGTTTGCAACTCTCGTTAAACAATTATGTAATCAAAATATTATTATAGAGTTGCAAGCTAGAGTAGCTTGATTATAAGTGAGTTTATACGATAAAAGCTGGAAGAAGTCAAATTGCGAGTCTGGATTGCTAATATTGGCTAAACAACACTTCAAGTCTTTCTCTTATAATTCCCGTGTTGTGGAAGACAAAGAATAATTCCAAGAGTTTTGCTATTTTAGGGTTTTGCTCCAAAAGAGCTTGTCGTTGACTGATAAGCGATAAGCTTAATTTCGCCGGAAAGTCACGACGAAGCAGTCTTAATTCTTCCGGTGAAATAACAATATTGTTTAATCTTTGCATAATGTCTTTGGCTAATTTCCAATGTGCTGCTGTCATAGGAATACGGGCTTTCCCAAGAGCTATTTCCCCAATTTTTTGATACGCATTAACTAAGGAACCGACAAAAACAATTAGTTCTTTATCTCCTAACGTTAGTGGTCCTCTTTCTGCCTCCTGTTCTATTGCTTGAAACCCATCGCTTTGAGTAAAATCCGCCACAACAACCGCCACCGACAATCCAACTCCTCCATTAACTCCATCTCTTGAATATCCCGCTTCTATCTCAAATTCTTGATGACCATCTCTGCCAACAGCTGTTGGTTTTGCTCTAAAAATTACTTCAGCACCAGCTAATTGAGTACCATCAGCGTTTGGTACTTTTTCTTTTGTTTCTCCAGCGCGCCCGCGCCCATTACCATAGATTTGTCTATTTATCTGGGGCGGTCCAATTTCGCGACACGCATCCCGAAATGCTTCTTCTGTCAATGGTAAACGCCCTCTATCCCCAGCTAATATTCCATGCTCCCCAGCAATCCTGGCAACAATATCCAATTGTCCTTTAGATAAAACGCCCGCATTATTACGACCAGTAGCTCTCGCAATATCTTGTGTGCCAAATAGTTTTCCTTCGGGGTGATTTTTAATATATCTTTCAACATTCAGTTCAAAATCTGTTAGAGGTCTAGGAATATCACCATCTATGCTTGATTTCCCCATTAAAACCGCCGAAGGCGCTAAAACAGCTCTGCTTCTATGCATTTCAATAGCTCCCCTTATACCTTGCTCCTGTCTTGTAGGATCTGCTTCACCAATTTTTAGAGCTATTTCTAGAATTGCCTCTCTGGGAAGAGATCTTTTTCCTCTCAAATCCCTAGGAATACCATGACTATCAAGAACTTCATCAACTACCTTAGCCACTCTAGCAACTCTCCTATAATTACTTGGGCTTCTCCTTACTGCCGTTAAGGCATCAACCAGGTGCAATGGACCACCTGGTCTTTCCTGTAATAACCTATCAAACCTTGCTATAATCCTATCTTTTTCTTCTGGACTGACAACTCTTCCTGGACGAGTTTCTACTTTTTCTACCATATTTTTGGCAGGTTAATTCTTTTATAACCAATATACATCTATTTGCAATAAAAATAGTATGTTGGTTACATAGCAATCGTACGATATTTTCCAAAATTAATGACGATTGATATATTTTACACTCCGCAAACTAAAAATCAACGAGGAGTTTTAGTTTTTTTGACAACCTTCTTTTCTTATGTTAAGCTAGGAATATGACGGAAGGAGGAGCTGATGTCCTTTCTGCAGGTGCATTTTATTCAAGAAACTTTCGTAAACTCAAACCAGAAAAAAGTGGCAGCGCATTGCGAGGATTAAATGGTAACAAATCAGCGGAAAAACAAACAGCGCCGCCTACCCCAACCGCCCCACCGCCTCCGAAAGGGGAATAATTTCCGTTTTATCGCTGTCGCGCTTTTTCCATTCGACCAATGGCCCTGAGCGAAGTCGAAGGGTTTTTGATGAAACTACTAACCGAACCGGAATACCAATCAAATCCGCGTCGGCAAATTTTTCCCCGGCAGAAACATCTTCCCTATCATCCCACAAAACCTCTATCCCCTGACCGGATAACTTTTGATAAATGCTTTCGCCGGAAAGTTTTGAGTTTTGAGTTTTGAGTTCTATCAAGTGAGCTTGAAACGGCGCCACCGCCTCCGGCCACCTAATCCCTTTTTCATCATTATGCACCTCCACAATTGCGGCCATGGTTCTGGCTAAACCAATACCATAACATCCCATGTAGTAAGGTTGTGGTTTTCCTTGAGAATTGGTAAAATTTGCCCCATTCATTTTGGAAGAATAGTGGAAACCCAACTGAAAAACATTTCCCACTTCAATGCCTTTTTTGGCAACTAAAGGCTTGCGATTTTTTGACAAATATTTCTCTTTTGCCAAAGCAATATCTGCCTCAATTTGAACTTTATAATCTCTATCTATATTTACATTAAGCAAATCTCTGTGTTTTTTATTCGCTCCAGTGTAAGCATTTTTTATTGTTCTAAGGGATAAGTCTCCGATAACTTTTACTTTTTTGCTTATTCCAACCGGAGAAATAAATCCCGGTTCTGAACCTAATTTTCTAATCTCTTCTTCTGTTGCATGCCGCAATCTGTATGCTTTTGCAACATGAGCCAGTTTCATCTCATTAACTTCCAAGTCTCCTCTGATAACTGCCAAAATAAAATTGCCATTTTCATCAACCATCATTAAATCTTTCATCTGTTGCCACAAAGGCAGATTATGTAGTTTTACCCCATCTTCCATGGTATTACCACGGACTGCTTCCACCTCTTCCATTTCTTTTGTTTCTTCTTCCAAATTTTTCTTATCAGGTTCAAAAACAGCCACATCCTCATGAGCGCAGTATCCCTGTCCGTCAGTTAAGTATCTGCTTTCGCCAACCTCACTTTCCACCACAAATTCATGGCAATATTCACCCCCGATATAGCCATTATCAGATTCCACGATTTGAGTCTTAAGACCAAATCTTTCAAAAATCCGCGAGTAAGTATCCATCATTTTTTGATACTCTTTTTTAAAATCTTCTTCCGTGGCGTGGAAGGAATAAGCGTCTTTCATCACAAATTCTCGAAGTCTTAAAAGTCCACCGCGGGCCCGCAGTTCATCTCGGAATTTGCTGGAAAATTGATACAAATTAAACGGTAAATCTTTATAGCTAATTTGAAATTTACGGACCAGATCAACAAGCATCTCTTCTGCAGTTCCGCCCAAAACAAACTCAAATTCATTTCTGTCTTTAATGCTCATCAATTCAAAACCAACCGAGCTTGCTCTATTGGTTTCTTTCCACAACTCTTTAGGATGCAAAACAGGAGTAATAATTTCTTGGGCGCCCGTTTTATCCATTTCTTCTTTAATAATGGCTTGAATTTTTTGATGCACTCTTATTCCCAAAGGCAATAGATAATATCGTCCCGCAGTGCTTTCGCGAATAAATCCACCTCTATAAAGAAGCTTATGTGAAGTCAACACAGTATCTCTTGGTGTCTCCTTAATCGTTTTCCCAAAAAGCTGTGAATATTTCATTATCAGTTTACCTCTTTTATCTTACCCTTTCCCACTCTAATATCCACCTTCTCAAAATCTTCAAAACTAATCTGTGGTTTAATCATAAGTTTAGTATAACACCTCCCTTTATTGACGGCAACAAAACATATTAGATAACCGACATCAGATCTTTAGGATCTTTCAATACAGGTATAAGATTTAGCTCTTCGCCTATATTGTATTTTTCTGCTAACTCATAAGTAAGTCTTAAAACAGAATAATCTTCTAATGCAATACCAACAGAATCAAATAGTGTTATTTCTTTATCTGTTTCACGGCCTTTTTTTGAGCCATTTACTAATTCATAAAGCTCTGCATATAGCATTTTTTTTGCTTTTTCTTTACTCAAGCGTTGAATTTCCCCTTCAATGAACGCCTGATCAAAGTACTCTACCACTATACGGCTTCGTGATAAAATACTTAATTCTAGTTCTGTTTTACCGATAGTATCTCCACCAAGAGCATTTATGTGTACTCCGACATTAACCCATTCATTTTTGATAACATCAACATGAGCTTTGCAGGCAGTGCAAACAGTTATAATATCTGCCCCTTTGATAGCTTCTTTAGCATCTGCGCATCTTACAAGTTTAAGCTTATTATTTCTCATATTCTTTTCAAATTTATCCATAGCTTTAGGATCAATATCAAAATATCTAACTTCTTTAATATCACGCACTAACTTTAGGGCTAATACCTGAAATTCACTTTGCGCTCCAGTGCCAATGAGGGCTAACGTGTGCGCATTTTTGCGCGCCATTAAGTCTGTAGCAAGGGCCGAGTTTGCAGCAGTACGAAGCGCAGTAAGTATAGTCATTTCGCTAAACATCAAAGGGTAACCGGTATCAATTCTTGATAATTGTCCGGTGGCAACTATTGTCTGCTTCCCGCTCAAGGGATTTTTGGGATGACAATTTACATACTTAAAAGTATAATACTTTTTATTATCACAAATAGGCATGAGTTCTAACACGCCGCCGGGTACATGCATAGACGGACGGGGCATTTTAGTAAATGATTTCCATTGACTAAAGTCTCTTTTAAGAGATTGCATCAAATCCATCATGTAATTATCAAACCCATGACGCTTTAATAATTCAGTTAATGATTTAACAGTTATAATTTTCATAAATATAAAACGTATTGTTTTTTTTCTTCACAAAAAAAACCTCTCCTTTATAAGGACGAGGTTTGCTCGTTTACGGTGAGCTTGTCGAACCCGTGTTACCACCTTATTTCCCACGTTCATTTACTGAACGTGGCTTTGTCCCGACTATCATCGGGTGCTCTATTTTACGGTCAAGCTTCCGTATTGCTTACCCATACTTATTCAGCTTAGTATCGCAATCAGCGTTCTCCTTCGTAGCTTTAGCGAAGGAGGATTGTTTGGTAGGATGCCAAACTTAAACGCCTTTCCCAAATTGTCAACAATAATATTATACCAAATAAATCCTATCTGTCAATCGTCAACAGGCTGGCTGGATAAATTACCATATTTAGTATATAATTTTGCCCATTATACCAACTTCAGAACAAGCTAGACCAACTCCACTATTACTTGCTATACAAAAGACTGCCAAATGGGGATATTATTGAAATTGATAATCTAATGCCTTACTATGTAGATGGCCGATGAAATAGTTATAACAGGTATATCTGTACCAAGATAATATTTGCAAAATAGGTTGATTTGTGGTATATATAACCTATAATATGACAACGCCATTAGAACAAAATTCTGGTCAAGACCCGGCAGAAACTGTTTTTGGTAGGGTGAGAGAAGCTTTAGCAGAGATGGACACGAGGGCGGTGCGGAAATATTATGGCCGGCTTACTACGGCGCTAGCCGGTGCAGGAATTACCCAACAAAGTCTTGCGCAAATGTCTGATCCAACGCGTCCTTTTAAATTTATTGATGCTCCGAACGACGAGTTTATTATAGCCATTGGCGTAGATACTATTAATATAACAAAAGCTACTCCTCAAAATGGCGGGCTTTCTAGAGAAAGTTTTGAAATCACTGCCGACGGAAACGCTTCATATAGTGTAACTAATTTTAGTAGAATAGACGCGCAAAGAAGCATAGAAGAAGCTCGCTACGGCCGCATTTCGCCAGACGAACAGGAAGAACCCGAAATAGTTGTTGATAGACTACGGGATTTAACCGATAGCCTGGAAAAAAGTTTAGCTAATCCCGCATATTTACCCCGAAACATCAAGTACCAAATCGCCGCACTATATGGCAGGCTTATACAACACCTAACACCGAAAGGAATTATTAGAACAGGAGAACAAAAAGAATCTATTGACTATAATAACGTTGCATTACCCGGCCTAGACAAAGTAACCTTAAATTTTATTAGAGAAGAAGGCATAAATGGGCTTCGACTAACCCAAAGACGGCCTGATGGTATAATTAAACGGTTACATTTATTTGAAACAGGAAACGCCAGCGTTTTAGTCTTTCAACCAAACGCAAGCAATAATCCTGTCTGGTCCGGAAGAATTCAAATACTTAAAGATAATGATCACTCAGAACGTGACCGTAGCCTTTATCCTTATTTAACTTTCCTAGAATTTCAAAGAGTAGCCACCCAAATTCCTTCAATAACATCTTGACGTCAGCCCTTCTTAACCCCTTTACCCTGCTCGTTCCGATGACGTATCGTCAGAGTGAAAGCTTGCCGAACGGGATGCGCTCCGAAGGCCGCCCGCAGGGCGGCCACCATTTTGGCAGTGTAGCTTTTTTGAATTTTTTTATCTTTTTTTGAGCGTTTGCGATACTCCAACGACCGTTCAATTATCTCAACGGGAATCCCCAGCTCTTTGGCGGTTTCAACCGTCCACTGGGCCTCGCCGCTGGCATCAATCACGCCGGTAATTTCATTAACTATTCCGCTTTGCAATGCTTCAACCGCCCGGTCAAGCATAAATCCCGATACCAAAGTCCCCTTCTGATAAAGTTTGGCAACTTTTAGCAAATCAAATTTATACGGCGAGTTTTTCAGCAAATCAAATCCTTCGCCCAAACTTTGCATAATGCCGTACTCCATGCCGTTATGAATCATTTTGACAAAATGTCCCGCCCCACCTTCGCCAAAATAGTCATGCCCGCCACCTTGCCCTGAGCTTGCCCGCCCTGAGCGAGGCCGAAGGGTCGAATGGGTTGGTTTAGCCAGACTGTCCAAAATTGGCTTGATAAATTGATAAGCACTTTTATCTCCTCCCGTCATCATCGGATAGCCGTCTTTGGCGGCAATAATTCCCCCGCTTACCCCAATTCCTAAAAACCTAATGCCCCGCTTTTTGAATTTCTCAAATCTTCTCTGGGTATCTTTATAAAAACTATTTCCGCCGTCAATCACTATATCGCCCCGCTCCACATATTTACCAACCTCCAACAAGACCTGTTCCGTCGCCTCCCCCGCCGGCACCATGCTCCATACCACCCTCGGCTTCTCTAAACTCTTAACCAATTCTTTAATCGAATAAGCAACTTCTAACTTCTTACTTCCTTGCCCTGAGCTTTGTCGAAGGGTAGCTTCTAACTTTAATTTTTCAGATTGTTTCGACGAGCGATTCCACACCACCACCTCATGCCCTTCTTGCAAGAGCTTTCTGACCATATTCCCCCCCATCCTCCCCAGTCCAATAAATCCAAGTTTCATAAATTAATCTTACACGCCGGGCGGTGATAAATCAACACGCTGAACAAGATTAGCCCATGGTGAAGACTCTGTAAGATAGGGCCAGCCTCCCTCCCAATGAGGCTTGAGAGTTGATGCATATTGTGCATTAATCTGACCGCTTGCTTCTTGTAGTCCATTTACTCCCTTAACCATTTTTACCACTGCCTCCGCCGCCTTTTCCAAACTATACCCTCCCTGCAAATGAGCCAAAATTAACCCTCCTGTCAAAAAATTCCAGAGACTAAACAGATGTTCTCCACGTCCAGTCTCCACATTACCAATAACTCCGCTTCTGGCCAGCGCCTGAGTCAGGACAAGCGGTCTCATTCCTGCCAAAAATAAACCATACAACTCGGCTGCCTGACCTGTTTTTATCGGAAAACCTACTCCTTGCTCCTGTATTTTGCCGATAATATTTGCAAGTTTTTGTCCAATTTCTCCTTGCCAAAAAGGCTCCGATAGGTCAGGATGCGGCACTTTCCCCTCGGTTGACCTATTTTTCCCTAGCTTGATTACTCCCTCGTTATCTTTCCTCAATCTATCTAATCCTCCCGAAAACTGCGGCTCGCCGATAAGTTCTGCCAAACTGCTCCCTTCAAGCGCTTCTCTGGTTTTTCCCGCCAAATGCGCCAGCTGAATTTGACCGATAAACACCCGCCTGTCGCTCGCCTGCCTGTTACCGCTATCGTATCGTTCCTTATATTCCCCATACATAAAACATAAAGCGGCAAATGCCAACATTCTATCTCTATCAAAAGCAGGAACATTAACCATTTTTTTTCCTCCACGATTATTCCCTTGCCTCACAGGGTGAGTAGTGGGTTTAATAACTCTATCTTGGCTTTCACGAAGAAGCGCTTTGATCCTCACCGCACTAAGACCCAGCGTTTGTTCAAGAGGTGTTAAATTTATCCCATCAATAACCCACTTGTTCTGACCAGGCTTAAAACCTCTTTGATATTCCGTGAGAA
>JGI1356J14229_10004347_pt1 | contig 10565 bp, 14 predicted proteins | sample Subgrocontami58m_FD_14229 | JGI IMG/M metagenome (IMG submission 14229) | reverse complement strand
CGTTGGAAGCGTGGCAACAGGAATCCGCCTTAGCCATCGCCAAACGTCTTCTGGTCGCCAGCATGGCCTGTGTCACGGTCTGGGAAATCGCCGCCGACAACAGCCCGGAAGCCGCCGAATTGCGGGTATTCCTGATTAGGCTCAGTGGCAGGCAAATGCGCCATAAACAGGAGTCCAGCAATCCTTGAGCGGGACGGGGTTTCGCAACCCCGTCCCTAACGTTTTAAACTGCCGACAACCAATCAAAACATTATGGAACGGGTAACAAACTCGTTCCAGCTCCTGTTGCTTCCAGCTCCCAGTTGATGCGTATACCCACCGTGACACTCCACCCGCACCAAACAACAAGCTATACTTTCCCATCATTCCCAATCAAAAAACGTCGCCCATGCCCTCACGCCGCGTACCAATAGCCTTAAACGCCGGAACTTATTACCTGACGCTGACCATAGAACGTTGGTATTATCTTTTTGACCGTTTCAACCGTTGGCAACTGCTCGCTGATTCCTTACGCTATTGTCAGGAAAACAAAGGCTTGCAGTTAAATGGTTATGTGTTCATGCTGAACCATATCCATTTGATTGTTACCTCACCTGATGTCGCTGGTTTTTTGCGTGATTTTAAGCGGTTTACGTCCAAGCAATTGCGGGAGAACCTACAAAACCATGAACCCCGCGTTTTGGAGCTGTTTGTTGATAAGGAAGGGACGTATCGGTTTTGGCAGGAGACCAACGCCCCAAAGAAAATCGAGAATCCGGCGTTTTATCTGCAAAAGCTGAATTACTTGCACGAAAACCCTGTGCGTAAGGGTTATGTGCTGAAGCCTGAGTATTGGGTTTGGTCATCGGCTAATGCTGGATCGCCGTTGTTGGTTGCTTTTTTGTAGATTTTTAAGCAGGTCGAAACGTTACGGGCGGGTTGAATAACCCGCCCGGCATCGGTTTCGTAACCCCGTCCCAAATCGCCTAAACTGCCCCAATCAATCAAAACGTAATGGAACGGGTAACAAACCCGTTTCAACTCCCAGTTATTCGAACATTGAAATATTGCATCCCCCATTTACTCAATGCTTCTATGGATTTTACAGAAAACACCTTAACCAGCCTCGCCAATGACATCAAGCAATGGGGTAGGGGGCTGGGTTTCCAGCAAGTCGGTATCAGCGACACTAATTTATCAGACGCGGAACAGCATCTGCACGATTGGTTGGCACAGGGTTTTCAGGGTGACATGGATTATATGCAGCGGCATGGTTTAAAACGTAGCCGTCCGGCGATGCTGCAAGAAGGGACAAAAAGCATCATTTCCGTGCGTATGGACTACCTGCCGGAAGCCCCCGCCATGCACGAAACGTTGGCTGACCCCACCGCCGCCTATATTTCCCGCTATGCGCTAGGCCGTGATTACCACAAAGTCCTGCGCAACCGCCTGCAAAAACTCGCCGATAAAATCCAAACGCAATGCGGTGAATTGGGCTACCGTGTGTTTGTGGACAGTGCGCCCGTGCTGGAAAAGGCGATTGCCGAGAAGGCGGGGTTGGGTTGGATAGGCAAGCATTCCAACCTGATCAACCGCAAGGCCGGGTCGTGGTTTTTTCTGGGGGAGATTTACACCGATTTGCCGCTGCCAGCCGATGTGCCGACCAGCAACCATTGTGGTGAGTGTGTGGCGTGCCTTGATGTTTGTCCGACCCAGGCGATAGTCGCACCGTACCAAGTCGATGCCCGCCGTTGCGTGTCGTATCTGACCATTGAATTGCATGGCGCCATCCCTGAAGGCTTGCGTCCCTTGATCGGCAACCGTATTTACGGCTGTGATGATTGCCAGTTGGTTTGCCCTTGGAACCGTTTTGCGCGTTTTACTGGGGAAAAGGACTTCCATCCCCGGCATCGGCTGGATACCCGGCAATTGCTGGAGGTGTTCGCTTGGGATGAAGAAATGTTTTTAAACAAAACCGAAGGTTCGGCGATACGGCGGATTGGTTATGGGCGGTGGCTGCGCAATATTGCCGTGGCTCTGGGCAATGCGCCCGGTTCTGTTGGCATTGTCGATGCTTTAAAAAACAGGCTGACGCATCCGTCCGAATTGGTTAGGGAGCATGTGCTGTGGGCTTTACGGCGTCATAGCCAAAACCGGTAGGCAAAAACCGCTGCTGTGCCACACTTGAAAAATGTTAAGCTTGGACTACATTACCAATATACAGGAACCCCTTTATGGACGCGCTCAACCAAATAACCACAACTTTGGCGTTAACCATGGGTTTGGCGTGGGCCAGCGGCATTAATCTGTACGCGACCTTATTGACCCTGGGTCTGCTGGCCAATACCGGCAATATCGTGTTGCCGCCTGATTTACAAGTTGTCGCCAACCCTGTTGTTTTAGGTGCGGCGGGGCTGATGTATTTTATCGAATTTTTCGCCGATAAAACCCCCGGCGTGGATACGGGTTGGGATGCCATCCATACCTTTATCCGCATCCCGGCGGGGGCTATGCTGGCGGCCGGGGCGATAGGCGATTTGAACCCGGCGGTTGAAATTGCCGCCGCCATTTTGGGCGGAAGCTTGGCGGCAGGGAGCCACGCGACCAAGGCCGGGACGCGGGTGCTGATCAACACCTCGCCCGAACCGTTTAGCAACTGGTTTGCCTCGGTGGGTGAGGATGTCGCCGTCATAGGCGGTGTTTGGGCATGTATCAACCATCCGGTGTTGTTTTTGTTTGCCTTGGCGGGTTTTATCGTGTTGATGATCTGGTGGTTGCCCAAAATTTGGACGGGCGTTAAAAAAGTTTTCCGTTTTGTCACTAACCTGTTTAATCACGGAGCCCCGCCTCCCAATGCCAATCCGCCACAATAAAAAGTGTAGGTTGTTTGTCTGTCTGTCTGCACACATCGTGCGTCTAATTTATCCAAAGCACAGGTTCATTAAAAAGACATAAAGACGGCCTACAATCCTCAAGTTTTACTATCCGCCCCCAGTAACAACTTTAGGAGTTTTATGAAATTTCGTGCCGCTATCGCTGTAAGCCTTGCGCTATCAGCCATGTCATCAGCCTTCCTTCCATCCCAAGCAGAAGCGGCGACTAGCCGTAAGGCTTGGGTCGTGCAGAAAATCTACAACCAAAACCACCCGTTCGCCGCCAATCTGCCTGGTGAGTTGGCGGTTAAAATGACCAAAATGGCGGCCAATGCGTTTGCGTTTTATCGCGGCACCGCGCACATTTTTTACGAAGACGCCAACAACACCGCCACTTGGCCTGCTTCATGGTATAGCAATGCCATCACCAACGGTGTTTGGCTTGAAGGCGACATGCACATGCAGAACATGGGCGGATTCCGCGATGCCAACAGCAATGCCGTCTTCGACAGCAATGATTTCGATGAAGGCTACTGGGGGCCTTACACCTGGGATTTGCGCCGCATGGCGGTCGCCATTTTGTTGGCGGCGGAAGAAAATGGCCTTGGCAGTACGGATCGCCAGGCCTTGGTCAAAAATTTTGTGGGCAGTTACGCCACCCAAATTGCCGCCTTCAAAGGCAACGACAACGAATTGTCCTATCGCCTGACCACCGGCAACACCAACGGCATTGTCAAAGACACCATCCAAGCCGCCGACGGCAAAACCCGCTCCGGCTTGTTGGCAAAATACACCGCCGTCAGTGGCGGTTCACGTTATTTCCTGACCATCAGCGGTTCCTTGCAACCCGTCGACAGTTCCACATTTTCGGCCATCAACGCCGCTATGCCGGGCTACATCAGTTCAATCGCCGCTTCCAAGCGTAAAAGCAACAGCTATTATGCACTGAAAGATGCGGCCTTGCGTTTAGGTTCCGGCACTGGCAGCTTAGGCCGTTACCGTTATTATGTGCTGGTCGACGGCCCGTCCACGGCGACCAGCGATGATGTGATCCTGGAAATGAAGCAAGAAACTGATAGTGCGGTGGCCATCGCCGCTTCCGGCAACATGCCTGCTTGGGTTTATGATGGCCACAATGGCGAACGCGTCACCAAAAGCATGAAAGCGATGCTGACCAACACCGACGTTTTGGCGGGCTACACCACGATGAATGGCTTGCCGTTTTTTCTGATTGAGCGTTCACCTTATCAGGAAGATTTTGATTACACCTTGCTGGCCACCTACACAAAATTTAATGATGCGGTCAATTACATGGGCAAAATTTTGGCCAAGAACCATGCGTTGGCAGATAAAGATTATGATGTGGCTTTGATCCCTTACAGCATGGATAAGGAAATCACGGATGTGATAAACGGGGATGTTTCGGGTTTGAAAACCGAAACGTTGAACTATGCACTCGGTTATGCGGCCCAGGTAAAACAGGATTACACGGATTTTGTCAGTGCAAAGAATAGCGGCGCGGTGCTTTATTAGCCTAAAAGCCAGCATAATGCCATTGGGTTTTGCCTGATGGTTTAAAACCCCATGGCAATCGGTGGCCGGAATCTGTGGTGCGGAGATGTTAGCCCTGTAAAGGTTTGCAGAAGGGTCTGGGCCCAATATCCCCTAACCCTATGATGCGGTTAATGCGTCAATCAAACCGTCCGCGCGCCTTGGCGGGGGGAGTGCCGGGTTGAGTGCTTTGTCGGGTTTTGTCCGCGTTTTGGGTGAGCGCCCTGTCCAGAAATTCCAGGATATGCCGGGCAATCTCTACGGCTTTTTCCTCAACCGCAAAATGGCCTGCATCCATTAAATGTAACTCGGCATCCGGTAGGTCTTTAAGGTAGGCCAATGCCCCTGCCGCAATGAAGGCAGGATCATGTTCGCCCCAAACAATCAGTGTTGGGGGCCGCCTCTTGCGTAGGAAAGCCTGCCACTTCGGATAGGCGAGGATATTGTTGTAGTAGTCCTGAAACAGCTGGACTTGGATGGCCTTATCCTTGTTGCTTTGCAAAAATACCAAGTCATGTGTCCAGCTATCGGGGTTCATGATGGCTTCTTTGCCTTTCACATCCCTCAAATACTGTTTGTTGATCACGGCTTCGCGCCCGACAAATTCAAAGAGCGAGGCCACTTTTTCAAGGGAACGGTCTTGATTGGCCGTCCTAAAGAAGTTTTGCCGGGCATCCGTTAAGCCGGCTAGATAGGCGTTTGCGTTCTGTACGATCAAGGCCTGCAGCGACTCTGGCGCAGCCAACATCATCCTGTAGCCGACGGGGGCGCCGAAATCCTGCATGTACAGCACGTATTTCGTAATATCCAGTGCGGACAATAAGCCAGATACATATTTTGCAAGAAGGTCGAAGGTGTAGGTTGTCTGCCCGGGATCAGGATGGTCGCTGTAGCCGGAACCCAGATAATCCGGTGCGATAAGATGGAACTTGCCTGATAGTAGGGGGATTAGCTCCCTATAGGTGTGCGAGGACGATGGGAAGCCATGGAGCAGGACTATCGTCGGTTTGGACGGGTCCCCCGCCTCGCGAAAGAACACTTTTTTGCCTTCGACTTCCTGGAACCGATAGTAGGTTTTTGCAGGCCATCCCGGCCCTTCTGCGTAGGACAATGAAACCAGGCCGCACCAGAAAATTGCGATAAGGGCCATTTTGCTTATGCAGGTTAAGGAAGCGGAGGATTTCATGGGTTTTGTGCCTCAAATAAGGGTGGGGGCTGGCTCTATTAGGGTTAAGATGCGTGGCAAGCCATTATGGGCCATGGTGGCCTTCAAAATACAAAATACCTGCCATCCCGGTATGGATTGCTAATGGCCTGTTTTGATCCGGTCTGTTGTCCTGTAAGCACTCACCGTATTGGGTCGGAACTGGCATATTGGCTGCCCCGATCCGAATAGTGAAGCAACCCTGAAGTTGGTTTCCGTCGCCAAAACGCCACTTGCCCCGCAGGTATTTGCCGGGCTCGGACACACAAGGATGTGTGCATGTGGCCGTCAATTGCCCAGCCCACAACTTGCCGGGAAAGCAAATCGACGACAACGGCTACGTAGAGCCAGCCTTCCTGTGTCCAGACCTAATTATCAATAGGACGGTATTATCGGGCTTCATATAATTTAACATAATATGCATTATGCGAAGTCTTTGGGAGAGGAAAAAACGGGCTTGGCTCACAGATACAGAAAGTTTCCGTTACTGTAACAATAAATATTACCCGCCTTCCGGCTAGCCAAAAAGCGGCCGTTTAGGGTCAAGGATGGCCAGGTCCGATGTTGGGAAATGTGCGAAGCTGATAAACCGGCGTGATGGCCATCCTTTCCGGCGATGTGAAAAGCTAGCGCCGCTACGCTTTTAGTATCGGAAGGCCACGCTTCGCTATATAAAGATGCGGCGCACTTCATGGGCGGTGCGCTCCGCGGGATGGTTTGGATATCGCGTGCTGACGGGAGGTTCGGGCTTGCGCCTGCTTGGCGTGGACGCCGATTGTCAATAAGCATAAAAACAGGCGGCGGGATGCCGCCATGACAGCCAACCGCCAAGCTGGCGCATCCGGCAAACGCTCGCCGGCTCGCTGTTTGGCGGATGCGCCAGGCCAAGGCGCGTGGCCTTGGGCGCAACGTCCGCCGCTACCGGGCATCCGCTTCGGGCTTGTGGTACAGGACATCAAGCCGCTTCAACAAATCCACAAAGCGGTAGTTCAGGCCTTCGAGGACGGCGCAGCAATGCGTGGCCTCGGCCGAGGAATCGGAGGTGATGACCTGCAGGCCCTCATAGGAATAGTACAGCATGTGCAGGTCGTCGGCGACATGGAACACCTGCTTTTTCAGGTCGGCAAGCTGGGACTCCAAATGGAAGGCTTGATCGGCCAAGCCGGACACGTCATCATGTTGCGCAGTCATGGGCATTAACTCCTAATTAATGTCAGTGATCAGTCCCGCCGTGATGTCTCACCATCAGGGCGGGACGCCAAACGCCTACAGCCCGCCCGCTTAGGCCGCCTGTTTGTGGAGGTGCTGGTAAATCTGTTCGGTCAGCTTGTCGAACGCCTCCAGGAACGCCGCCGTGGCGGGCAGCAACACCGTCGGCGCGAACGCGTCGAACGACAGCCCCGCGTATTTGTCAGGCCGGATGTTGGCCTGCAACTCGAACACATAATCGCCCTCAGGGTAACATTTGACCCCCGCCGGCAACCGGATCTGGTATTCCGTGGGGAATTTCGAGCCGAACTTGTGCACCCAGACTTTCTGGAGGAACTCCATCTCGCCCGTGTTCGGGATGGCGCGGCTACGGACGGCGTCGACTTGGGGGCGTTCGACGGACACTTTGACTAATGGCATGGTTAATTTCCTATTGGAGTGATGAAAAATCCGCTTGGCAAGCGTCAGCAGGAACACCGCCAGCATGGAAGGAGTGGACAAATTTGGCGTGTAAGCCTTCAAAGACCGGATAAGCGGCTGATTGGATTTGAAGGAGGTCAGCAAAACCGGAACGGATAGCGAAAACAGTATTATCCAACAGGTAAAATAACTGCAAACGTTCCTGTAAGGTCATCAAAAAAGGCGTTTCAAGCCCACAAATCAGGCTTTTTAGGGCATCCGAGTCAATCATCTGGTTGTTTACGGTCGTTGGCATTATGGCGCTCCGGTTTTTTGGTTTAAGGGATTGGGTGCGGCGGCAGGCATTGGAACAATAGCTGAACAGACGGCCTGACGAAACGCGCGGGACAGGATTGCCAAAAACACGGCATGGCGGAAAAGGTAATGTAAGCATCACTGACCCCCTACCCTATAAGCCGCGTATTCCGTAACGCTTCCGGTCGTGTGCCGGGGTTTCGTAACGGAAGCACGGACACGATAGGCCTTCATCTTGCACGCATTGGAGCAATAAACCGGAGGCCGCCCCGTACGTTGGGCAACCAACAGGGCTTGGCAAACGGGGCAAGACAAATCGTTACGAAAGTCGAAAGCGAAAAAATCCGCACTAAAAAAGTCATTCGGGTCTTTCATAAGCCCTCCCCTAAGCGGCGATCAGGCCGCGTTCATATGCCCAAGCCGGAGTGGTCACAGGCACGGCCTCGATGATGCGCATCAGCGGCACGACGTTGTTGTGTTCCGGCGCCAAGTGGGTGGCGTTGATGTCGATGCCATGCTCAAGCAATATTTTGCGGTGGCGGTAAAAAGTTTGGGAGGGCTTAGTCGGCGAAACAGACATAAGGCCGCGAAGGTCTGCGCCTTGCCGCCAAAGCTGGTAAGTCGCCTGCACGGTGCGGGGCAGTTTCAGCAGTTGTTCGTCTATCAGTGTGGCTTGTGTGGTCATGTCGATTTTCCCCAAGTACGTGGTAAACAGTTCGTCGAGTGTGGTTGGGTTCAGGTGGTAACCGTGCGTGATGCCGTGTTTCTGTAGCTCTTTCGAAAATATGCGCAGCTCTGCGCGGAGTTTGCCTTGAACGAAACCCTCAAGGCCAAGGTTTTGTAGATGTTCGGGGAGTTGGTGGCTTTTGCCCCTAGAACTCATTTCCCTAAATTTGTTGTAAAACTTCATCCCCCAGCGGCGCGAATGTTGCCCCAAGTAAACCGTGCCCTTGTCGCCGGAGCTTTTGCCGTGGCGGCTCTTGGCGCGCATGTGCGCCGCGTGTAGCCAAGCCTCGACGCTGGCGTCGTTGCCCACGTCATACAGCTGGTTGATGTCCAGCATTTTTACCCTGTAATCGCCCTTCCTGATCTTCGCCTCGGTCAACGCCGTGCCGGAATAGACACCCAAGTGTCCGGAGTACAGTTCAACCACCTTACGGAACGCCAACAGCAACAGCGTGTTGAGGTCACGCGAGCCAAAGACGTTATGGCCTTGCAGGAATTTGGACAGATTGCCGTCCACCTGCAACGTGGTCGCCCTGCCCTCGCCGTTGCCGCCGGATGACTTGACCTTGATGCTGGTCTCGTGGGAGCTACGGCAGACAATCGACTTGACGCAATCCCACTCCACCGTGCCGTCCGCGTCAAATGACAACACATGACCCGCCGGAATGGGATCATGCAAGAAGTCTATTTCGCCACGGAACCAGTCAATCATTATTTACAAATCACAAAAAATACTTACAGTATTTATACACAAATCCCTAATTATGAGTCAATAAATAATTAAGGATTTGTAAATTTATGATTAAAATGAGCTACAAACAGCCACAACCAGCTTAAAGAGATAGACGAGGTATAAAATGGCGGCGCAACACTCGCTTAGAGTCAGAGGCTCAAGATGGGAAAAAATTGAGAAGAAAGCTTGGGAGCTATCAATAAAAGCAAACAAAGTTATAAAGCCAACCGATGTGGCGGACGCATTGCTTGCCAGAGACATCGACAGCATCACGATAGAAGATATAGAAGCGGCAAAAGAAACCAGATAGAAACCTCAAAAATGAGGAAAAAGGACAGTACTACTTGCCCCTGTCCTCGCGCCGTTGCGAAATGTTCTTGACAGAGATAATAGCGAATGAAAAAAATAAATAAATCTAGAGAATTAGATCGGGAATATTTATGTTGCCTATATCGAGTAGACCTTGATGAAATACTAAACCTCTCCGAAGCAAGAAACTTTAATTGCAAAATTTCAGATGAAGATTATGAATATGAATCACTTGATGAACTTCAAACCAAATGTGGAAACAGAATTTTTTATTTAAAAATCAATGTGTATCCAGCAAACACGTCCGATAAATATTGCAATTGGTTGAACAGCATAGAAATTAGAATTAAAAAAAGTGGAATTACTATTAGTTCCCCAAAAGAAGATAAGTTTATGCTTTTATGGCAGGAGATAAATGACTTAGTAGCTAGCAAAGAACCTTGGTACAAAAAGATCATTGCACCTCTAGGCTGGGGATGGGCTACTATAATTTGGATATCAATTATTCCAAAAGATCATGAAAAATTAAGCGAACTTACCCATTTACAAGGCTCTGTATTGTTTGGCGTACTAGGGTTGCTTTTTTGTATGAGCACTTTCTCTTGGATATACAAGAGAAAAAATAGTGGCGTATATCTGCAAAATAAGCATGAAATAAGTGGGATATGGGAACGTTATGGAGAAAAACTAATGTTTTTAATATTTGGTTCAATCCTTACAGTTGCAGTTAAATTCGTAACCGATTTATTTTCTAGAAACTAATTCAAAAAGCCCTCGCATAATGGGGCCTATGCAAAAAAGGGCGGGTGTGCCGTGAGCATACACCCGCCCTTTTTTACATAAGCCTTTCACTGATTATGCGAAGTCTTTGGGAGAGGAAAAAACGGGCTTGGCTCACAGATACAGAAAGTTTCCGTTACTGTAACAATAAATATTACCCGCCTTCCGGCTGGCCAAAAAGCGGCCGTTTAGGGTCAAGGATGGCCAGGTCCGATGTTGGGAAATGTGCGAAGCTGATAAACCGGCGTGATGGCCATCCTTTCCGGCGATGTGAAAAGCTAGCGCCGCTACGCTTTTAGTATCGGAAGGCCACGCTTCGCTATATAAAGATGCGGCGCACTTCATGGGCGGTGCGCTCCGCGGGATGGTTTGGATATCGCGTGCTGACGGGAGGTTCGGGCTTGCGCCTGCTTGGCGTGGACGCCGATTGTCAATAAGCATAAAAACAGGCGGCGGGATGCCGCCATGACAGCCAACCGCCAAGCTG
>JGI1356J14229_10004340_pt1 | contig 10571 bp, 6 predicted proteins | sample Subgrocontami58m_FD_14229 | JGI IMG/M metagenome (IMG submission 14229) | reverse complement strand
AAAAAACTGGGTTTGTTCCATCACAACCAGGAGAGATCGGACAAGGCCATCGAGGAAATACTGCTCGATTGCCGCAGAATTATCAAAGAGCAGCGATCTTCCCTCGAATGTGTTGCTGTTCATCAGGATATGTCTATAAAACTTTAATCATTTCTTAAAATTATATATTATTGATAAGGAGGAGTTCGATGCAGATTCCCAAGTATGTGTACACTTTTGGTGGAGGCAAGGCAGAAGGCGATGCCTTGCAGAAAAACCTTTTAGGCGGCAAAGGCGCCAACCTGGCGGAGATGTCGATACTGGGACTACCGGTACCGGCGGGTTTTACGGTTACCACTGCCTGTTGCAACGACTATTTCAGCGGTGGCGGAAAGTTTCCCGACGCTCTGCATAAGGAGGTTAAGGATGCCCTGGCGTCCGTAGAAAAAACAATGGGTAAGAAATTCGGGGACCGGGATAATCCGCTCCTCCTCTCCTCGCGCTCCGGTGCGCGCCAATCCATGCCGGGCATGATGGAAACAGTGCTGAACGTCGGATTGGCATCCAGCACCATCCCCGGCCTTATTGCCCGGACACGGAACGAACGTTTCGTTTACGATGGATATCGCCGCCTGATCATGATGTATGCCGACGTGGTCATGGAAAAGGCAGAGGGCATTGATCCGCAGGAAGGCCATGGCATCCGGGTGCAGTTAGACAAAATGATGTCAGAAATGAAAAATGATCGCGGTTACAAGGAAGACACTGATCTGACAGCCGCCGATCTCAAGGAACTCTGCTCGTCCTTTCGACGGCGCGTTCGCGAGGTATTGGGCCGTGATTTTCCCGATGACCCTGAGGAACAGCTGTGGGGAAGTATCGGGGCCGTGTTCAAAAGCTGGCACGGACGACGCGCCGTCTCCTACCGACGCATTGAAGGTATTCCCGACAGTTGGGGAACAGCCGTAACTGTTCAGAGTATGGTTTTTGGCAATATGGGCGATCAATCCGCCACCGGCGTGGCTTTTACGCGTAATCCCGCAACGGGCGATAATCTTTTCTACGGTGAGTGGCTCGTAAATGCGCAAGGGGAAGACGTAGTTGCCGGTATTCGCACCCCCAATCCACTTAATAAAGAAACTACCAATGAACAAAACCGCCATTTGTTGTCCCTGGAAGAAGTAATGCCTGNGGTGTATCAACAGCTCGTTGATATTCGTCGCCAACTGGAGTCTCACTATCATGATATGCAGGATATTGAGTTCACAATAGAGGGCGGCAAGTTATACATGCTCCAATGCCGTAACGGGAAACGCACCGGAACGGCAGCTCTCAACATGGCCATGGATATGCTTGCCGAAGGACTGATCGATGAGAAAGTAGCCGTTATGCGTGTCAAGCCCGCCCAGCTTGATGAACTGCTGCACCCCATTCTCGATCCTGAAGCGGAAAAAAAGGCCATCCCTGTGGCCAAAGGATTGCCCGCCGGCCCTGGCGCCGCCTGTGGGGTTATTGTCTTTACCGCGGCAGATGCCGTAGCTGTCGCTAAATCAGGGAAAAAGGTCATCCTCGTGCGGGAGGAAACCAACCCGGAAGATGTGGAGGGCATGCGCGCCGCCCAGGGGATACTTACCGCCCGCGGCGGCATGACCAGCCACGCGGCCTTAGTTGCCAGAGGTTGGGGAAAGTGCTGCATCGTCGGCGCTGGGATGCTCCACGTGGACACACGCTTGCGGCAGATGTCCGTTGGCGGCGAAATATTTCGCGAAGGTGATATGCTGACGCTGAATGGCACCCTGGGTTATGTTTACCGGGGGGAGATTACCATGATGGAGGCAACGGAAAACCCCCGTTTCAAAGCCTTTATGGAAATGGTGGACAAACAGCGCACCATGGGGGTCCGTGCCAACGCCGATACGGCGGAAGATGCAAAGATCGCCCGTTCCTTCGGTGCGGAAGGGATTGGACTTTTTCGTACGGAACATATGTTTTACGGGGCCGGCTCCGATAACGCCCTCTTCTTGCTCAGGAAAATGATTTTAAGCACGACAGCAGCAGAACGCCGGGCCGCTTTAGCCGAACTTTTTCCCTACGTGAAGAAGGACATTGCCGCCACCATGGAGGCAATGTCCGGTCTGCCCGTAACCGTCAGGTTGCTTGACCCGCCGCTCCATGAATTTGTGCCGCAAAGTGAAGAAAAACGTGCTGAGCTGGCCCATGCCCTGGGCATTTCCGCAGATGATATCCGCCGGCGGGGCGAGGAATTGCACGAGTCCAACCCCATGATGGGACACCGCGGGGTAAGACTGGGCATTACCTATCCCGAGGTAACGGAAATGCAGGTACGAGCCATCTTCGAAGCGGCGGCTGAATTATTGCAGGCCGGCAAGACCGCCCAACCGGAGATCATGGTGCCCGTAACATGCGATGCCCGCGAATTGTATGTTACAAAGAAAATTGTCGATCAGGTCCACAGCGAAACCCTGGCAAAATTCAGCTTAAACGACCTTCCTTATAAATACGGCACAATGATTGAGATTCCTCGCGCCGCCTTATTGGCAGACCGCATGGCGGAGGTTGCCGAATTCTTTTCTTTCGGCACCAATGACTTGACCCAGATGGGTTTCGGCTTCAGCCGGGATGACATCGGCGGTTTCATGGGAGCATATTTGGAACAGGGGATACTGGACGCCGATCCTTTCCAGACTATTGATCAGGACGGCATTGGGCAGCTCATTCAGATATCCACNGACAGGGGAAGAAAGGCACGACCGGAATTAAAGGTNGGCATCTGCGGTGAGCAGGGAGGCGATCCGGCCTCCGTCGAGTTTTGTTATAAAACGGGGCTCGACTATGTCAGTTGTTCGCCCTACCGCGTGCCGATTGCCCGGCTGGCAGCCGCCCAGGCGGCCATCAAGGCCCAGGCAAAAAATAACAACGAGGTTTAGCATAATCCTATGGATTTAACATTCCTCCGGGATTTTTTTCTTTATCATAATGATTACGTCATCTTCTTCTATGGGGCTTCCTTATGCATCCTGGCAACGGCATGCTTTATCATGAAGCGACAGGAAGGGGAGGATGAGCTGCCCTGGGCATTCCTTGCGGCGTTTGCTCTTTTGCATGCCTTTCACGTATGGTTGGGGGTCATTCCATCCCTCGCCGACAGGGGGTTATTCCTGGTAATTTTAGATAACTTCCTGAGCATCGTCTCGTTTGTCATGTTGTTTGAGTTCGGCCGCCGTGGCAATACCAATTTAAAAAAGAAAGGCCCGCCCTGGTGGATAACTATTCCCCTGCTGGCCATAACTGCCAGTAGCTGGTTCAAGTTGGGCTGGACAGGATTAAATGAAGCTGGCATTTTCTTTCTCTTCTTCCCGGGCGGATTGCTGGCGGCCGGGGCTTTCTTCTCCGCTTCCCGGGTGAGAAAGCCCTGGCCTCGTTATCTGCTCGTCGCCTGCAGTATGATAATGGTATTGTATGTCGTTGAAACCATTCTATTTACCCAGATTCCCTATTGGGCTGATTCCTTATCAAACCGTCGGCTATTTACCAAACATGGGTTTCTAACAAGCGAGTCGATCAAGGGGGGCCTCGCCGTGGCCATGGCCTTCATTCTTTCGCTCTATTCCCAGTCAGCAGACCAGGCAGAGACGATGCTCCATTACTTCCGGCGGCGCTCGAGGTTCGCTTTTTGGTTTTCCACCTGTGCAGTAATTTTACTTATCGTTTCCGGGTGGTTTTTTGTTCAATATTTGGACGATATTGCCACCCGCAAGCATGAATATGATGTAGCTAAAAGCGTGGAACTTATGAATAATAAATGGCTGTTCTTTGTGGATGCAGCCCAACGGGATGTGCAAGGCATAGCCGGCTCATCATCGGCAGTGCTTGCCGCAGCGTCGGGCGGCAAGAACTGGCAACGCGCTGCAGCCGATTTGGAAGATTACAGGATGAAGCATCCCGTGGAAGTCTGTTTTTTGCTCGATGCGAAGGGGAAGGTGATTGTCTCCTCTGCCCTTGCTGGTTCCAAAAGCATTTTGGGAAAGGATTTTTCTCGTCGCCCTTATGTAGAACACCCCCTGAACGGGGGCGAAGGCAGCTATGTGGACTTTGACCCGGCCACGGAGAAAAGCGCCTATTATGCCAGCTATCCCATCTACAGCGCACAGGGGGCAATCATTGGACTCGCAGTAATTAAAGAAAACATCGAGCGCTCCATTCTGAATTTCGATACACGGCCTGACCTTGCCTTCCTCGTCAATTTCAGTGGAGAAATCTTTTTTTCCAGCCACCCACAGCTGGTCGGCATGAACCTTTGGCCGCCCGATGAGAATACTCTGGCGAAACTGTCAGTTTCCCGACAGCGACAATCCAGCGCTAAACCGCCTAAGACGCTTTTGCGGCAGGAAGTAAGACAGGGCGACAATACCCTCTTCGAGGGGAGGCACTACCTGGTAACGCGTCGTTTTGTGATGGAGCCGGCCAACTGGGCAATTATACTCCTGAGCACTAATAGGGAGGCCGCCACTTATCGCATCATGGGGATTGTTGTCGTCATCTTGTTTTTTTCTTTAATTATCGGCTTTTTTATCGTTTTTGAAAAGTCCCTGGCCTCATCCGCCCAAATTGCCGTTACGGAGAATCGTTTTCGTGCGCTTTTCGAGAGCGCCCCCGGCACCATTTTTATTATAGAAAAAGATACGCGCAAAATTCTTTCGGTAAATAAGTTTATGTCCAACTGGTTAGATTACCGGCCAGATGAGCTTCTGTCCATGACCCTGGATGACCTGCGCGTGGATAAAGAGGAAAACGCCGCCTGTCGCTACCGCAAGCGTAACGGCGTAGTGGTGCACGTGGAGGAAGTGCGCAGTGAGATATCATTTCGCGGCCATACAGCTTATCTAGTAATCGCCCATGACATAGACGATCGCAAAAAAGCAGAAGAACTGCTGAAGACCATTTCCATGTCGGATGGGCTCACGGGAATCGCGAACCGGCGCCGTTTTGACGAGTTTCTGGACCAGGGATGGCGGCGAGCCATGCGTACGGGGACAGCAACTTCATTGATCATGTGCGACATTGACTTCTTCAAGAACTATAACGATACCTATGGCCACCAGGCAGGTGACGATTGCCTTAAGCTCGTGGCGCTCGCTATCGGGGATAATTTCCACCGTCCCGATGACCTTGCGGCCCGCTATGGGGGAGAGGAATTTGCCATAATTATGACTGGAACGGACGTCCAGGGCGCTCTTACACTGGCCGAGGCGGTGCGCGCAGCCGTGGAGGCGCTGGGCATACCCCATGACGCTTCCGCCGTGTCCTCAGTGGTTACCATAAGCGTGGGCGTCGCCACTATTAAAGCGCAGATAGGGTCAAACGCCGAGGCTTTGTTGGCTGCCGCCGATAGAGCCCTTTACCAAGCCAAAAAGGAAGGGCGCAATCGGGTCGTGGCGCCCCCTTCCTGAAAATCTCCGTCAGGTCCGTCCGTAATCATCGGCTTGACGCTCAATGTCGTCTTCCCCAAAATATTCCCCCGTTTGTATCTCAATAAAAACAAAATCCGCTTTACCAGGATTTCGTATCCGGTGCCAGGCGCCACGGGGAATTTCGATAGAGGCCCCTACCCTTAAATCCATTTCTTCGTCATTCAAGGTAACAATGCCGGCGCCACTTATGACATACCAATGCTCTGTTCGCAGACGATGACGTTGCAAACTCAAGCGTTGGCCTGGCAAGACAACTAGCCGTTTAACCTTGTGATCCCGTTCTTCGGCCAGAACCTCGTAACATCCCCAGGGACGATAATCTCGCTCCATTAGTTTTTTGACCTGTTATCCGATTTGCCGTCCGGTTTTACGCTTTTTTGCCGCTTGCGCTTTCTGCTGAAGCTTTTTTATCCAATTTCAGCGTTTGACCAATTCTTAAAAGGGAACCCTTGATATTGTTATTTTTTTTAATCTCAGCAACACTCGTATCGAAACGCTGTGCTAAAGAATGCAACGTATCGCCTTTTTTCACTTTGTAGCTGAACTGGGAATTGGCAGCCACCGATTTCTCGGTGCTGTGTTCCGTAATTTTCGCCAGTTTGGCGCCTCGCAAGACAATCACCAACCGCTGACCAGCCTTGACATTTCGCTTCCCCAGAAATCTATTTTCCTTCCTGATAGCATTCGGCGTGGTCCCGTATCTCCTGGCTATACTAGACAAGGTTTCTCCGCGCTTAACCTTATATCGAATAGTTGCCAACCGTTTCGTCTCGCTCTGGCGGGGTTTTTCCGCCAGGGGAATTTCATCTTTGACCTGCGCAAATTTATCCAGAAAAGCCGTGGGCAGTTTCAAACCATACTCCCTGTCCGGCGTTTTATTGAGCCTCAATTCGGCATTAAGAATGGCAAGCTGTTCATCAGATACGCCCAGACTTGAGGCAATATCACATAAATTCATTGTCCGGGTTGTCTTTACCGTATCGTAAGCGTAAGTCGGGCGGCTTTCCAGCGGCACTTCCAGGTTAAAACCATATTTCTGCGGATCCTTAATAATATGTAACGTTGCTAAAAAACGGGGCACATAACGGGCTGTCTCTTTGGGCAATTTCTTATAAAGATCCCAAAAGCGATCCAGGTATTCGATGTGCTGTCCCGATATAACCCGCATCATCCTGCCCTCGCCGCAATTGTAAGCGGCCAACACTGTTAACCAATCACCAAACATGTCATGCAGATCCTTCATGTAACCGATGGCCGCCTGGGTTGATTTTTCCACATCCATCCGCTCGTCGATCCACTCGTCACGGCTCAATCCGTATTTATAACCCGTTGACGGAATGAATTGCCACATGCCCAACGCTCGGGCAGAAGAAAGGGCGCGCACTTTAAAACCGCTTTCCACCAGGGGAAGCCAGGAGAGTTCTTCCGGTAAACCAGCCTGTTTAAGTGCGGCAAGAACCGCAGGGCGGAAAAAGGCAGATCGCTGGTAGGAGTTAAGAAAATATTCCCGCTCCACAGTTTGAAAGCTGCGAATTTCTCGCTCCACCTCGGAATTCATCACTAATGGCACTTCACTTCTTCTGCCTTTGGTAACAGTTTGCCTGGAAGTATATATGGAAAGAATCTTCTTGGATATCAATAGACGTAGATCGTCTTTTTGCCGGACGATGTCTGCATCACCGTCGGTTTCCAAAAGAATGGCATAGGCATCGTCTAAAGCCCCTAAAGCCTCCTCAATATCACCATTAACCCAGCTCTTCTGTGACTCATTCACCGATTCCAGAGCCTTTTCCATAATATCCTGCTCTAGTTCCAGCTCCTCAGTGTTTTTTTTACTGGTTGCCGTAGCGGGAAGATCGCCCTGTTTATTATCCTGTTTCACGGTGGATGAATTTATTTCAGGCTTTTTGCCCGCTGCCTCTTCAGCCACAAGCAGCGTGGATAGAGCAATGGGAGCGATTCCAGTGGAACCTTCTGATACATCGGCTGCGACAGATTGTACGGCGGTGAAAATGGTGAGTAAAAAGCTTAAAATCACCGGCGATAGTAACCAAAGCATTCTTTTTCCCCTCATCATTTTGCGAGTCTCCTTTTTCTGTTATTATTCCTGCCGTATTCATTGTCCTTTTCACCCCGGGTCTTCAGTAGAACACGGGTTTTCGGAACCGTACCACATCTTTACTTTTTTCTACAGAATTATTGGAAACTGACAACCTTTCCCCACCACTCTGGCCATGTACTGCACAAAGCAAAGAGGCCGGTTATGCCAACAATTCCAGCAATGGGCGCCCCTAACCAAGGGCGTTTAACCTTGCAGAAGATAAGCTTCAATGAAGTCATCGATATCACCGTCTAAAACCCGATTCACATTTCCTACCTCCAGGCTTGTACGGTGATCTTTCGCCATGCGATAGGGATGAAGGACATAGGACCGGATCTGGCTGCCCCAGGCAATATCCTTTTTAGTCCTATTTATCTCTTTTTGTTTACCTCTCTGTTCCGCAAGTTTTAACTCGTACAGACGCGCTTTTAAATACTTCATCGCCATGGATTTGTTCTTGTGCTGCGAACGCTCATTCTGACATTGCACAACCACACCGGTGGGAAAATGGGTAATCCGCACGGCGGAATCCGTCTTGTTGACATGTTGTCCTCCTGCCCCGCTTGACCTGAAAGTATCAATGCGTAGATCTTTGTCGTCGATTTCCACCACAATGCTGTCGTCTATCTGCGGATAAACGAATACCGAAGCAAAGGAAGTGTGTCGGCGTGCGCCGGCGTCGAAGGGTGAGATACGGACGAGGCGGTGAATGCCTACTTCCGCCTTACAATATCCATAAGCATATTCACCTTCAATGGTCAAAGAAACGCTCTTGAGACCGGCTTCGTCCCCCGGCTGATAATCAATAACCGTTGCCTTAAAGCCCTTCCGGTCAACCCATTTGAGATACATACGCAGCAGCATTTCTGCCCAATCCTGGGCCTCCGTACCGCCAGCGCCGGCATGAATGGACATAATGGCATCTAAGGGATCCAATTCGCTGCCCAGCATCCTTTTTAATTCCATTTCTCTCACCGCTCTGTCAAGCTCAGAGAGTTCGCTTTTGATGACCTCCAGTGTCTGACTATCATCTTCCTCCTGGGCCAACGCCAGGAGTTGGGTCAAATCGTCGAATATTTTCTTCTTTTCTTGCCAACCTTCAACAGCTGCAAGAAGCTTACTTTTTTCTTTAAGAGCCTCTCTGGCATTTTCCGGTTCATTCCAGAAACTATCCTTAAGAGATGCTTTATCCAATTCTTTTATGGCGTATTCCTTATTAACTATGTCAAAGATATTCCTTGAGCAGCGCTATCCGGTTATTTAATTCATCAATATTCGCATTTAAATCTTCATTCATTTTTTGTCCCCCTCCGAGAATTAATGTATAGCAACAACAGCGAAATAAAGCACAAATACGCAAAGGTATTGCCATATGCCACATAAAAGGTTTTGCTGTCAATAAATCTTACTTTCCCCGGTAACACGGTTCTGACGCGCAGGGCACTCTGGGAAATTATTTTTCCCAGCGGATCAATGATCGCACTAATGCCCGTATTAGCGGCACGCAGCACATAGAGGCGAGTCTCCACGGCCCTGAACACCGTCATCGATAAATGCTGATACGGTGCCGAGGAAAAACCGAACCAGGCATCATTAGTAATATTTACTAGTAGCTCCACTCCTCTCTGCCTGTAAAGGCGGCTCGCTTCCGGGAAAATACTTTCATAGCAGATAAGCACCCCTATCTTTTTTTGGAGCCATGATAGAGGACGATATCCTTCACCTGCGTGGAAATCACCATCGCCAGCCACCAGCTTACCGACAAAGGGGAAAAAGCTGTCGGCTGGAACATATTCACCATAGGGTACGAGATGCACCTTGTCATAACGTCCTGCTATCTCCCCCGCCGGTGAAAGGAGAAAGGCGCTGTTGAAGAAATAAAGACCATCCGGATTATTCCTGTAACTGGGGCTGCCGAAAAGCAGCCATTTTCCCGTCTCCTTGGCTGTCCGGGAAACTATCCTTGCCTTCAAATCACCGTCCTGAAAATAAAAAGGCAGGGCCGTTTCTGGCCATATTATCAGGCCGGACCCGTGAGGCATGGCTCGCCGGGAAAGATCATCATAAATTCCCAGAGTTCTTTGCTGATAAAGGGGATCCCACTTGAGACTCTGATCGATATTGCCTTGAATAACAGCAACGTCGATGGTTGGCGCTGCTTTAAGTCTGGCTTGCATTTCATCAATACGCAGTTGCCCATAAGCCAGTACTCCGGTAATCAACAGCATAGCGCCGCTCACCTCAACTGCGATACTTTTATTGCCCTGCTTTTGAATACCGAAAATAAACCCACCCATAAAGTCGCAAATCACAGCGTTGATGAATACCAGCAGAAACGAAATGCCATATATTCCTGTAATATCCACGATTTGTATTAGGTGGGCATAAAGGTACTGTGAGTAAGCAAGGTTTTCCCAGGGAAAACCCGTCAGCAGATTAGACTTCAAGAATTCGAGACAGGTCCATAAGAGAGGCGCGGCGATAACCTGGGGCACGCCTTTTTCTCTAAAATAACTTATACCACCGGCAAAGAAAGCGACATAGACACTCAGGTAGGCCGCCAATATAAACATGACTGCTAAACCAGTCAACCATGACTGCTTGCCATATCTGACGGCAACGTAGGTTATCCAATAGATCAGCCCCACGTTGCCGATAAAGCCTGCCAGAAAGCCATTTTTCATGCTTTCCCTGAGTTTGCCCTGGGACAAGGCAAGCAATAGGGGAACCAACGCTATCCAGGCAATAAAACCGCAACCATAGGGAGGGAAGGAAAGAAAAATCAACACCCCCGAGATTAGCGCTAGTCTTTTTCGGCAACGCGGGTTAGCAAGATAGATAAGAGCCCTCCCTGTAATCCTCTGGAGGTGATAACATCTGACTGGACGATAAATAAAATAAGGGGGTTACACATCGTGTAACCCCCTTATAAATAATGGCGGGGCCGATGGGACTTGAACCCACGCCCTCCGGCGTGACAGGCCGGCGTTATAACCAAC
>JGI1356J14229_10004330_pt1 | contig 10583 bp, 8 predicted proteins | sample Subgrocontami58m_FD_14229 | JGI IMG/M metagenome (IMG submission 14229) | reverse complement strand
GGAGTTCCGCCCGGAGCGCGGGCTGATCGACCGCGTCTTCCATGAGCAGGTTGACGTTCATGAGAATGCTCGTGAGCGGATTGTTCAGCTCGTGCGCGACGCCCGCGGCCAGCAGGCCGATCGAGGCGAGCTTTTCCGACTGCACCAGGGAATCCCGCGCCCGCCCGAGCTCGGCGGTCCTGGCGTTCACGATGCGCTCCAGGTGCTCCCGGTGCTCCTGCAGCTCCTGCGCCATCGCGTTGAACGATCGGGCCAGCTGCCCGATTTCGTCCGGCTGCGCGACCGCCACGCGATAGCCCAGCTCGCCTTGCATGATCTTCCGGGTCCCGGTCAGCAGCGCACCGACATGTCGCAGAAGCCGCCGGGACAGGAGATAGGCGCTCATGCCAGCGAGCAGGAAGATCAACGCTGCCGTGGCCAGGATCAAGATTGCCGCCCTCCGGCTCAGCGCCTGGGATTTTTCCTGGAGGGATGCCACGCGCAGGAGCAACGTCGAGGACATCCGTTCCAGCCGGCGGTTCGCCTCTTCTCCCTGTTGATTGATCTCGTGGAGCACACGCACCTTCGCCTGCCCGGACCGCGGCCCGCCGCTTCCGAAGACGATCGCGGCGCGATCCTTGATGCCCTGGATGTAGGGAACCAGGCCGTCGGCCATCGCTCTGGACTGCTCGGAGGTGCCGTGGCAGGCCGCTCCGCCGCACGTCTGCAGGCGCACCTCCACGTTGCGAATCGCGGCCTCGAAGCGCCGCTCTTCTCCCGAGGCGCCATCGACGAGAAACGCGCTCAGCGGCGTCACCGCTCTCGCGACGGCGGTTTCCAGACCCTGCACGGCTTCCAGGGAGCGGCTGATCTCCTGCAGTTCATGGTTGACGCCGGTCAGATCCCGCAGCGCATACAGGCTGGTCGTCACCATCACCGCGAGAGACGGCAGGGTCAGCAGCAGAAATCCAGAGATGAGTTTGGCCGACAGCGAGAATCGGATCCCCGAAGTGTGGAATTTCAAGATGACCTTCCCGCCTGCGTCTCTGGAATGTAGCACCGAGGGTCATTATTGCCTCGTTTCGGGGGAGAGAGCACAGTGTGTCCGCCTCGGCCCGCGCGCAGCCTTCGCCTACAATGTCGAGGTGTAGTCGCCCATGGCCGGCCGCTGCTTCGGCGACTTGCTCGTCGTGACCGTTCCGACGCAGAGGAAGCAAAGCGGCTGTTCGTCTTCCGCGAGTTGGAAAAGCGCCCTGATGCTCCGGGAGTACAGGGCCCTTCCGCTGGACAGGCCGGCGCCGAAGCCCATGGCGTGGGCGGTGAGCAGCATGTTCTGGATGGCGCAGCCTGCGGAGATCAGGCGCTCCTGCGGATGCACGGGTCCGAGCGCCGCGCCGAGGCGCGCGACCGCGAGCACCAGGAACGGGCCCCGGAAGGCCTTTTCCCGCGCTTCCCGCAACTGGAATTCGGTCGCCTCCTTGTCGCGCTCGGCGAGCGCCTCGGCGAAGGCTTCGCCGAGCAGGTGGCGCCGTTCAGGCGGAATGATCACCAGCCGCCAGGGCGTCACCCGGCCATGGTCTGGCGCCGCGCCCGCCGCGGTGAGGATCTGCTGGATTTGCCCGGCGTCCGGGCCCGGATCGCCGAGCCGCTTGGGCGACACGTGCTGGCGGGAATGGATCAGCGTGAGCGCCGCGTCGAGCACGTCGAGGTCCTCGTTGGAATTCATGTCCGTGAATATATTACAGCTTCGACAGGAGCGAAGCTCCAGGTCCGTTCCTTGTCATCCTGAGCGAAACCGAAAGACTCCTCAGAGCCCGCTTTAAAATGAGTTGTCATTCCGAGACTGAAGGCCGAGGAATCTGCTTCTTCCCCGATTCAAAAGCAGATTCCTCGCTGCACTCGGAATGACACCGCTAGGACTGCGGATCAGAAGTAGAACCGCGCCCGCAGCTCGATCCGGTTCGAGTTCGGCTTCTCGCCGAAATCCGTTCCCCCGCCGCCGACCAGGAACGACATCCGCAACCGCAGCTCGAGGTTCTTGATGCCCGTGTAGAGCAGGTCGGGCGTGACCGAAAGGCTGCGATCGTCGAGGTTCGCGATCACGGTGACCGAAGGCGTGAAATACAGGATGTCGAACGGCTCCTTCTGGCTCGCCTGCACGTAAAGATAATTGCGCATCGGGTTCGGCTGGCCGTAGCCCGAGCGGGCGAGGTTGAGCGCGCTTTGCACCAGTGCGCTCCCGCCCGGCGCGCCGGCGCCGGCGAACGCCCGGTCGACGAAGCCGTAGAAATCGCCGATCTCCCCTTTGCTGTAGCCCGTGCCGTTGCGGTAGTACTCTACGATCCAGGTCGTGTCCCGCTCCGTCAGGTAGCGCATCCCGAGCAGGGTGCTGACCTGGCTGCCGCGCTGCGTGCTCACCCGGCCCGCGGCATCGACCACGGGCTTCTCCGCGTCGAGCGTGCGCGCCCACTCGCCGTGCACTTCGAGGTTGCTCTGGAGGTTGCGTGAAAAGTCCACGCCGTAGCGCGCCGGTCGGCTTCCCTTGCCCATGTACACGAAGTCGATGTCCGTATCGCGGTGGAGAAAATAGAGCTTGCCTGCGAAATTCACGTAGCCCGTCTTGCCGAAGTCGTCGTTCACGTCCGCGCCGACCGGCAGCAGCACCGGGGTGAAGGCGACCGTCTGCAGCGGCCCGTCGAAATTGCGGATGAAATCGGCCGAGACCGCCGTGTAGCCCTCGCGGGCGAGCTCCGGATCGTTCGGGTCCTTGCGCCGCTGCACGAACCCGACCGGATTGAACGCATAGCCCTTGCCCCACTGCAGCGCCTGCTTGCCGATATCGACGGTGAGCCCGGGGTTCGGCCGCAGGGAGAGCGCCGCCTCGTAGAAGCGGTTGCTCTCGTCCTTGACGACGGCGTCGCGCTGGATCTGCGAGTACGACCGGAACCGCGCCGAGACGATGCCGCTCACGAACTTGCCGTCGAGCTGCAGCGCGCCGGTCGTGCGGTCGAGCGAATCCCGCGAGAAACCGGCGGGGTAATTCAGCTTGTACCCGGTCGAGCCTGGATTGAGCGTGAACCGCTCGGGCCTGAATTCGAGATAGCCGCCCAGCTCGAACGGCTTCTTCTCGAACTCGGAGGCGTCGAACTTGAATTCCTCATCCGCGGCGAGGGCTGCGGCGGAGTGCGCGAGCAGCGCGGCGAGCGCGAGCGGGGCCCAGCGCTGCGCCCGCAGGCTCACTTGCGCAGGTCCTCGACCCGCGGCAGGTAGTTGAGCGTGAAGACCTCGTCGGGAAGCTCCTTCTTCTTGACCTGGGAATAGAGCATCACCGACTTGTATCCCTTGTACAGCGGGCTGTCGGTTTCCACCGTCGCCGGGCGCCGGATCCCGCCGCCGAAATCCTTGACGTCCTTGAAGTACAGGGTCTTGATCAGCAAGCCGCTCGCCGCGAAGGCCTCGATGCGCACCGGCAGTATCGATTTCTTGTCGACCCACATCTTCAGCCGGTCGTACGCCACCTCGGCGGTCTTGGCCTTCAGCATCAGCAGGTGGCTGCCGCCGTCCTCCGCGGCGCTTTGCACGTCGTACTCGATGGAATAGTCGACCCTCAGGATGTCGGCGTTGTTGAACNCCCCGCCGATCACCGACTGCAGGCTGGTGATGCGGATCGGCTTGCCGACGCTGGGGATGTACAGCCACATGTTGTCGCCCAGGCGCAGCGTGCCGCGCCCCTTGTCGCTCGCCGGCTGCAGGAACAGCGCGACGACCTTGTCGCGGCCCTTCTTTACCGAATACAGGACGAACTCCTTCCTGCTGCCGTCGGGCTCGACGTTGATCAGCTTGCGGAACATCTCGTAGGACTCGGGCTCGAGGTTGCGGTCCACCTTCTTGAGCAGCTCCTGGCCGTCGAGAGCCCAGGCCGGGGCGATCAGCAGGAATGCGAGGGCGAACAGGATCTTCTTCATGGCGATGCCTTTCGTGTTCAGACGTGGCGCAGCGCCACGATGGGATCCATGCGCGAAGCTTTCCACGCGGGCTGCAGGCTCGCAAGGACCGACACCACGATGACCACCGCGGCGATTGCCGCGACGTCGCCCGAGCCGATCACCGGCGCGAGCAGCAGGTCCTGCTGCTGGCCGAACGAGAACGTGAGGTGCATGAGGTTCAATGCGTAGATGGCGGCGAGGCTGAGCAGCGTCCCGACGATCGTCCCGGCGACCCCGAGCAGCAGGCCCTCGGCGAGGAACAGCGCGAGGATCCGGCGCGGCGGCGTGCCGATCGCCGCGATGGTCCCGATCTCGCGGATCCGCTCGTACACGGCCATCACCATCACGTTCATGACGCTGATCAGCACGATCGCCACCAGCACGACCTTGATGAACACCGTCATGAGATCGATCATGCGGGCGAGGTTCGCGAAAGGCGACAGGTCCGCCCAGGTGTGGACTTCCAGCAGCGGGGCGCCCTGCGGGCCCCTGTTTGAACCCAGCCGCTCCTTCAGCAGCCCGTTCACGCGGGCGAGCTGGTCCGGGTTCTTCAGCCGCACCGCGAACTCGCTCACCTCCGCCTCGGGAAGCCGCAGCAGCTCCCGCGCGTCGTCGTAGTGCACGTAGCCGTCGCGCCCGCCGGGCCCGGTGATGCTCTCGAGCACGCCCTTTACGACGAAGGTCTTGCCGTTGACCGAGCCGTCGCGGTTCGTCGCCACCAGCACCACCGTATCGCCGACCTTGACCTTCATGCCGCGCGCGAGCAGTTGCGGAATCAGGATCTGCCCGCGATCGACGAGCGGCCCTCCGGTCGCTCCCTCGACGATGCGGCCGGCGAGCAGCGGCAAGGTCGCGGCTTCCTTCGCGGGATCGATGCCGTTCAGCCGGATGCTCGTCGTCTCGGTGAAGTTGCTGAACATCGCGCCCAGCTTGAGCCGCGGCGACCAGGTCGCGACTTCGCTCGTGCCGTCCAGCGCTTCGCGCACGCGCGCTGCCGCGCCGGCGCCCATGTTGAGGTTGAGCGGCAGGTTGTCGATCGAGGCGACATAGCCCTTGCGGTGCACCTCGAGGTGCCCGAGGACGGAGTCGGTGAACTGGCCGATCATCATCGTCTTGAACGAGCCGGTCACGGCGATGAACAGCAGCACCCCGACCATGCCGATGACGATGAGAATCGAGGTGAGCAGGGTGCGCCGGTGGTAGCGCGCGAGATTGCGGCCGGCGATCTTGATGACGTTAAGCATGGGCCACCTCGCCGGCTTGCTCGCGGATACGGCCGTCCTCGAGGACGAAGGTCACTTCCGCCTCGGCCATTATCTTCGGATCGTGGGTGGAGAAGACGAACGAGGTGCCGAAGCCGTCGCGCATCTTCTTCATCAGGTCGATGATGCGGTACGCGGTCTCGTGGTCGAGGTTCGCTGTCGGCTCGTCGGCCAGCACGAGCTGCGCGTTGGTCGCGAGCGCGCGCGCGACGGCGATGCGCTGCTTCTGCCCGCCGGAGAGCTGGTCGGGGCGCTTGCCCGCCTGGTCCGCCATGCCGACCGCATCGAGCAGTTGCAGCACCCGCTGCCGCCGCTTGTCCGGCGCCCAGCCCTGCACCATGATCAACGGATACTCGATGTTCTCGTAGGCGGTCAGCACCGGGATGAGATTGAAGTCCTGGAACACGAAGCCGATGTGCTCGCCGCGAAACCGCGCTGCGCCGCGCCGGTCCAGGCTGGCGATGTCGGTGCCCAGCACCTTGAGGGTGCCCGAGCTCGGGTGGTCCAGGCAGCCGATCATGTTCAGCAGCGTGCTCTTGCCGCTCCCCGAGGGACCGACGAACGAGACGAAGGAGCCCGCCTCGATCGCGAAATCGACCCCCTTGATGGCGGGAACCTCGACACTGCCGACGCGGTAGCTCTTCGCCAGGCCGGTTGCCTCGACTAGACTCATGCTTCCTCCCACTGCGACTTGCTTATTGGAACTGCGGGGCGGCGCGTCCGCCCCGCAAACTTCTGCTCAGCGAAAACGTCCCCCGGGTCCGCCGCGATATCCCGCGCCTGCTCCCGGTCCGTATCCGCCGAGTTGCTGGTCGGCGATCGCCTTCTGCTCGGGCGTGAGCGCAGCGTAGAGGTCCTTGAGCGCCGTGGTCATGCCGTCCATCTGGGCGACGCGCTGCTTCATGAACTCGTTGTGCTGCGCGATCCGGTCGGGCGCCGAGGCCGGCGACTGGGTGTTGAACCTGGCGTTGTGCCAGGCCTGCATGGCTTCGGCCTGCTGCTTCGCTTTCCCCGCGTACGCCTGCCATGCGGTTTCCTGCGCGGCCGTGATCTTCAGCTCCGACTTCAGGAAGGCAAGCCTGCCCTCCATGATCGAAGCGGGGTTGGCGTTCGCCATGGAACGCGGCCCCATTCCGTAGCCGCCCATGCCGCCGCCCATGCCGCCGCCCATGCCCCATCCCATGCCGCCCCCTGGGCCCATGCCTGCGCCCGGGCCGTAGCCTTGGGGATGCGCGTTGACTATTACGGCCGACAGTGCAAGTGTCAGGGCCGCGCCGATGCCGACTGCGATTTTGCTTGCGCGTTTCATGATCCATCTCCATTCGTTGAGGTTGTCTGCGGAATCCCTTGGTCTGCACCGTGGTAGCTTGCCGCATCGATGCCCATTCCACCACCCGAATGTAAGCCGGCCGTACGCGTTTTGTACCGCCCCGTAGCGCGTGCGGGGCCTGTTACGCTACGCTACAAATCCGTTCCACTGCGTCACCTCCGAGGAATATAAAGGCGACATGGAAACCCCTGACCACATCCTGGTCGTCGACGACGACGCCGAGATCCGCAGCCTGCTCGGCGAGTACCTGCGCAAGAACGGCTACAAGGCCTCGGTCGTTCCGGACGGCAAGGCGATGTGGGCCGCGCTCGCGCGCGGCAAGGTCGACCTGATCGTGCTCGACCTGATGCTGCCCGGGGACGACGGCCTCACGCTGTGCAGGAAGCTGCGCGCCGAGTCCGATACGCCGGTGATCATGCTCACCGCGCGCGGCGAGGAGACCGACCGCATCGTGGGCCTGGAGATGGGCGCCGACGACTATCTCGCGAAGCCCTTCAGCCCGAGGGAGCTGCTCGCGCGCGTGAAGAGCGTGCTGCGGCGCACGCGCAGCCTGCCCCGCAACCTGCGCGCCGACGACGCCCGCACCATTGTCTTCGCGGGCTGGCGCCTGGACACGGTGGCGCGCCACCTGGTATCAAAGGAGGGCGTGGTCACCTCGCTCTCCGGCGTGGAGTTCCAGTTGCTGAAGATCTTCTTGAGCCACCCCAACCACGTGCTCACGCGCGACCAGCTCATGATGCTCTCCAAGGGCCGCGACGCCGATCCGCTCGACCGCAGCATCGACATCCAGGTGAGCCGGCTGCGGCATCGCCTGGGCGACGATTCCGCCGATCCGCAGATCATCAAGACGGTGCGCGGCGAAGGCTACGTCCTCGCGGTGCCGGTCGAAGTGGAGCGATAGTGCGCCTGCTGCCGCAAAGCCTGTTCGGACGGCTGGTGCTGGTGCTGCTGGCCGGACTGGTGCTGGCGCAGCTCGCCACCACTTACATCAACCTCTCCGAGCGCGACCAGATCCTGTACCGTGCAGGCGGCATGCAGCTCGCGCAGCGCATCGCCGACGTCGGCAAGCTGCTCGACTCGCTGCCGCCGGCGGAGCGAAGGCGGATCGTCGCGGTATTCAATGCACCGCCGCTTTCCATATCGCTCGACCAGCCTGCGCTGGAGACGGGCCCGGCGCCGGCAGAGACCGACATCCCGCTCACCATGTTCACGACCGTTCTGCGCTTTGCGCTCGGCGACGAGCTGCCGGTCAAGGTGATCCGGCGCGAGGGCGCGCCCGAGAGCTTCCGGCCGCGCGGCCGGTTCGGGCCGCAGGACATGCCCATGATGCAGCGTCGCATGGGCGGCGGATACGGCAGGCCGGATTTCGCGCCGGACAGCGCGTTCTTCACCGTCCAGGTCGCGCTGCGCGACGGCACCCGCGTGACCTTCGATACCTTCCTTCCGCCCCAGGCCACGCGGATACCGGTGCGCCTCGCGCTGACCTTGCTCATCCTGCTCGGCACGGTGATCGTGCTCTCGCTGGTGGCGGTGCGCTGGGTGACCGGGCCGCTTTCCTCGCTCGCGACGGCCGCCGACAAGCTCGGCGCGGACATCAACCGCCCGCCGCTGCCGGAGACCGGGCCGCTCGAGGTCCGCAACGCCGCGCGCGCGTTCAACACCATGCAGAGGCGGCTCGCGCGCTTCATCGCCGACCGCACCCGCATCCTCGCGGCCATGTCGCACGACCTGAAGACGCCGATCACGCGCATGCGCCTGCGCACCGAAATGCTCGACAACGAAGAGATTCGCGGCAAGTTTGGGAAGGACCTCGAGGAGATGGAGACGATGGTCGCGCACACGCTGGACTTCATGCGCGACGCGAGCGCGGTCGAATCCGTGCAGCCCATCGACCTCATGGCGCTGCTCGAGAGCCTGCAGTCCGACTACCAGGACACCGGCGACGCGGTCGAGGTCGAAGGCCGCGTCGGGCAGCCCTATCCGGGCAGGCCGCACGCCCTGCGGCGCTGCCTCACCAACCTCGTCGACAACGCGATCCGCTACGGCAAGCGCGCCGCGATCAAGCTGGAAGACGGCGCCGGGCGCATCACCATCCGCGTGCTCGACGAAGGGCCGGGGATTCCCGAGGAAGAGCTCGAAAAGGCGTTCGAGCCCTTCTTCCGGGGCGAGGCCTCGCGCAGCCGCGAAACCGGCGGCACGGGCCTGGGGTTGGGCATCGCGCGCAACATCGCGCGCGCGCACGGCGGCGAGCTCGCGCTGAAAAACCGCGCCGGCGGCGGGCTCGAGGCGGTGCTCACGCTGCCGCGCACCGGCGCGGCGTAACGACGGCGCTTGACGGTGTCATTCCGAGGGCGCAGCCCGAGGAATCTGCTTTTGCGGCGAGCGAAAAGCAGATCCTTCGCTGCGCTCAGGATGACAAGGTGTGAGCATTGTCGCGTCTCGCGACGGCCTGCTACGTCGCCCCCTTCACTTCGCGCTTCACCTTCGCCTGCTCGAAATCCCCCGGCGAGACGATCGGCGTCGGCACCGGGGTCTTCACGAGCCGCGGCGTGCCGCCCGCGTCCTGCACGTCGACCCAGCACAGCCAGTTCGCGTCGTCGCGGAAGTCGCAGTCCTCGCGGAAATGGGAGAGCCGCGACTCGGTCCGGTAGAGCGACGCGCGCAGGATGATGCCGGCGGCGAGCAGCATCGCCTCGGTTTCCCTCAGCCGCACCAGCTCGTGGGTGTGCGGGGCGCGAAGCGAGGCGAACTCGGCCTCGAGCGCGGCGAGGCGCTCGAGCGCCGATTCCAGTCGCGAAGCGTGCTTCCACACCGAGACGTCGTAGGCGAACATGAGCGACTGCAGGCCGCGCAGCACGGAGTCGCTCGCCGCCTCGGCGCGGTCGTCGCGCACGCGCGCGCTCTCGTGGTGCAGCGCGCGCACTTCCTGGGGGTCGAGCGCGGGCGCGGCGAGCCGGTCGAGATCCTCGACGGCGCTCCTGCCTGCGATCCAGCCGTTGCCGATGCAAAGGCCGATGTGGAAGCCCGCGAAATGATTCGCCGCGCCCGCCTGCGCGAGCCCCGCGGAGAGCAGCCCCGGAACGTCCGAGCGGCAGGTGTGATCGGTGCGTATCCCCATCTTGGTCATCTGGTTCTGGGGATAATAGGGCGTCGGACCGAACATGTCGGTCTGCGTCTCCTTGGCGAGCTTGCCGTAGAAGCACGCCATCCACTTCACCTTGCTCCGGATGAAGTATTCGCGCGTCTGTTCGGGCACGCCGGACATGTCGAGGTAGAGCGGATCGTTGCCCTGCTGGCGCTCGATCGCCATAGCGCGCGCGATGCGCGGCACGTCCGCCTCGTCGCCCCAGCGCGGCTCGTGGCGCTGCATGAAGCGCTCGCCCTTCGCGTTCACGAAGCGCGCGCCCTCCTGGATGGCGAAGGTGATGCCCTCGAAGTAGAACCGCGGCGTTCCGGGGCGCGTGTAGCTGAACTCGGCGTTCCTGAGCGCCGCCCCGGCCTTGTAGGCGAGCAGCGTGCCCGTGCCGGTGATGTCGCGCACGAACCCCGAGCGGAAGGTGATCGCGTTGGTGCAGACGATGGTGGCGCGCGCCTTGATGGCGTGGAACTCTCCGGTGCGGCTGTGGATGCCGACCGCGCCGACGATTGCCTCGCCTCGCCCCGCGTTCGGGCCGTGCATGAGCCCGGTCACGAAAATCCGGTCGAGGATCTGCACGCCCGCGGCTTCGAGCCCGCGCCGCAGCCGCCAGCAGAATTCCAGTCCCCCGCCGAGCGGACACAGCACGCGGGTATCGTCCAGCCCGCGGGTCGGTCGGCGGCTGTACCGCCCATTCTCGTCCTTCGGGAACTGCAGCTCGAGCCCTTCGAAATCCTTCAGCCGGTCGTAGGAGCCCGCCAGCGTTTCGCGCACCAGCACCTGGTCGGCGATCCAGTCGTTGCCCGCGAGGATCTCGCGCGTGATCGCCTCCAGGTCGTCGTCGGGCTCGACGACGACCATCCAGGCGTTGGAGAACGCGGCGTGGCCGG
>JGI1356J14229_10004308_pt1 | contig 10605 bp, 12 predicted proteins | sample Subgrocontami58m_FD_14229 | JGI IMG/M metagenome (IMG submission 14229) | reverse complement strand
ATAATTATAATGATTACTGATGATGTAAAGTTAAATCTAAAATTATTTGATGAGGATATTGAGCAAGTGCCATCCAGGAATGGTTATGGGGAGGGGTTGGTGCTGGCAGGGGAGGAAAATCCTAATGTAGTGGCTTTATGTGCAGATCTGACAGAGTCTACCCGCACTCAAGCTTTTAAGGATAAATTTCCTGATAGATTTGTGGAAATTGGGGTGGCAGAACAAAATTTGGCTGCTTTAGCCTCCGGCATGGCAGCAGTTGGCAAAATTCCTTTTATCACTTCATATGCCATGTTTTCCCCGGGCAGAAATTGGGAACAGATTAGAACCACTATTTGTTATAATGATCAGCCGGTTAAAATCATTGGTTCTCATGCGGGGATTTCCGTGGGGCCTGATGGGGCTACTCATCAAGCTTTGGAAGATATGGCCATCATGAGAGCTTTGCCCAATATGGTGGTGATTGCTCCGTGTGATGCAATAGAAGCTAAAAAAGTTACACTGGCCATAGCTAAAACCAAAGAGCCTTCTTATATCAGGTTATCTCGGGAGGGAGTCCCTGTTATCACCACGGAAAATACCCCATTTGAAATTGGTAAAGCAGAAGTTTATTATGACCCTTCGGCAAGCTCAGGGCGAGCGGATGTGGCAGTAATTGCCTGTGGTCAGATGGTTTACAGAAGCTTGCTGGCAGCTAAAGAATTGGAAGAGAGTAAAATTAGTGTTCGAGTAATAAATTGTTCCACTATTAAGCCTTTGGATAAGGATACTTTGCTAAAAGCAGCAGAAGAATGTGGGGCTATAGTGACAGTGGAAGAACATCAGGTTAATGGAGGTTTGGGTTCAGCCGTAGCAGAGCTAATTTCCCAGAACTTTCCCGTACCCATGAAAATTATCGGGGTGGAAGATAGATTTGGAGAATCTGGTGAACCAAATGAACTTTTAGAAAAATTCGGCTTGACCAAAGAGGCAATTATAAAAGCAGTAACTTCAGTCCTGCGCATGAAAGAAAAATAAATGATGAATTGCAGTTTGTGTACACAAACTTTGGCAGGACTTTGGGGAGGAATGCTGTTTCTCCTAAGCTTTACTTTTATACTACTTGCGGAATTTTTCCGTGGCTTATTTTTTAGCGGGAAGCAACAAAATCAGGATTCTTAATGTAATTACTAAAACAGAAAAAACAAAAGTTATTTGGCCAAGAAGCCTTTTTATTACTAAAACTCCATTTACTTGTTCCATTAAATAAAAATGAGATACTGCCAGAGTCATGGCTAGATATGAAGTTAGTTGAACAGTTTTCCAAACTTTGGGGGAAAAGCCAAAAGTCCGGAAGTTTTAATCATCTCTCAGGCGATGCTTGAGTGTTTTGTCTATATTTTGGCTTGTTAAATAAAGATGTAAGCAGTAAGATGAATATAGATATAAAAAGAAAGAAGGTGAGAAACTAATTTAGAAAATGACTAAAAATTTATCTAATAAATACTTATTATTTGTTCTTGGGGTGGTGGGCTTTATATATTTAAAAAGCAGCTGGGGAAAGATCATGGGAGGAGAATTTGTTAATAATTTAGGGGGGACCTTGGGAAAATTTGCCAGTAAAAATCCCTATCCTTGGATGCAGAATTTTTTGCAAAGCGTGGCTATCCCTAATTCCAATATATTTGGACTGTTGACCATGTGGGGAGAGTTTTTATCAGCCTTGGCAATTCTCGTATCTGTTTTTTATCTGGTTTTTAGTACACAAAAAAGCAAACTCTTTATCTTTCTGCTTTTAGCCGGTAGTTTTGTTGGTTTGTTTTTAAATTTAATTTTTTATTTTGCAGCAGGTTGGATCAGCCCATCTACGGAAAGTTTAAATTTATTAATGTTTATGGTTGAACTTACGGGATTGGTATATGGTCTGAAACTATTGAAAAAGTAATATAGTTTTAATGGATACTTCAAAATTAATACAAAAATTAAAAGAAACCTTTAAAGGGGANATTGTTTCTGATGAGAAAATACTGGCTTTGTATAGTCACGATACTTCCCTTTTTGAAATTAAGCCTCAAATTGTGGTTTTTCCGTCAAATGTAGCTGACATAAAAGCTTTAGTTTCTTTTGTTAAAAAAAATAAAAATAAATATCCCAAACTTTCTATAACTGCCAGAGGCGGAGGCACGGATATGACTGGGGGAGCTATTAATGATTCAATCATCCTTGATTTCTCAAGACATTTAAACCAAATAGGTGAGATTAATCCAGAAGGAACTATGGTTGAATCAGGAGTTTTCTATCGTGATTTTGAAAAAAAGACTTTAAAGAAAGGCTTATATTTACCATCTTTTCCTGCTTCAAAAAATATCTGTTGCCTTGGAGGAATGATAGCCAATAATGCAGGTGGAGAGAAAACTTTGGCTCACGGTAAAATTATTGATTATGTTCTGGAGTTAAAAGTAGTTTTAAGTGACGGGCGGGAGTATATATTTAAAAAAAATAGTAAAAAAGAGCTGGAGAAAAAAATTAAACAGGATAATTTTGAAGGGGAGATTTATAAAAAAATCTATAAATTGGTAGTAGAAAATTTGGAAGTAATAAAAAATGCTAAGCCAAAAGTAAGTAAAAATTCAACAGGATACAATCTTTGGGATGTGTGGGATGGGGTTAATTTTGATTTAACAAAGCTGTTTGTAGGCTCACAAGGCACTTTGGGAATGGTGACAGAAGCAAAAATAAAATTAATTGAAAAAAAGAAGCACTCGGGACTTTTGGTAATTTATTTAAATGATATAAAAATATTGCCCCATTTAATTAAAGATGTATTGTCCCTGCACCCTGAAAGTTTTGAAGCTTTTGATGCCTATACTTTAAAGCTGGCTTTGCGGTTTATGCCTCAATTTATCCAAATTTTGGGTTTAAAAGGAACAATCAGCATGGGAATGCAGTTTTTGCCTACTTTGTTCTCGTTTGTTTTTAAGGGTTTACCTAAATTTACTTTGTTGGTGGAATTTGACGCAGATACCCAAGAAGAAATTAATAAAAGGGTAGAAAATTTAAGAGCAAAAATAACCAATTATCCAATAAAAACAGTCTTAGCTGAAAAAGATAAAGAAGCAGAAAATTATTGGACTATCAGAAGGGAAAGTTTTAATCTACTGCGGAAAAATGTTAAAAACAAACACACTGCGCCTTTTATTGATGATTTAATTGTTAGGCCTGAATATTTGGTGGATTTTTTTCCCAAACTGACAGCTATCTTGGAAAAACATAAACTGGAATATACAATGGCCGGCCATATGGGAGATGGCAACTTTCACATAATTCCTTTAATGGATTTTTCTAAGGCTTCGGAAGTTGATAAAATTCCCGTGATAGAAGATGAAGTAAATCAGTTAGTGATCAGTTTTGGCGGATCAATTTCCGCGGAACACAACGAGGGGCTGGTGAGAGGTCATTATATTAAAAAAATGTACGGAGAAAAAGTCTTTGGTTTTTTTAAAGAAGTAAAAGAGATATTTGACCCGGAAAATATTTTTAACCCTCATAAAAAAACCGATGCCAGTCAAAGCTATTCCTTAAGCCACATTAGAGAAAAATTTTAATATGGAAAAATTATTTAATAGGGCTATTTTTTTCTTGAGTTTAATTGGTCTTTTAATATCTGTTTTTTTGTTTTATGAGTACAGTTTGTCTGGCCCTATGGTTTGTCCTTTAGGTGGGGGATGCGACATTGTGCGTTCCAGTCCTTATTCCAGTTTTTTGGGAATTTCTATCCCCATTTGGGGAATAGGATTTTATTTAAGTTTGGCAATTTTATCGGTTTTCCGTTTGGGTAAATTGCAACTAATGCTGGCTCTTTGCGGATTTGCCTTTGGGCTGTATTTAACCTTTTTGGAAGCGTTTGTGATTGGGGCATTTTGCTTTTGGTGCGTGTTATCATTTATAATATCGTTTGTAATTTTAATATGCGCAGTGAAACTAAAATTTTAGGCGGGGTGTTAATTTTTAGCCTTGTATTAATTATGGGGGCGGTCTTTTTACTGAATCAGGGGGGCAGTTCAAAAGAAGTTAAGGGTGAAAAAACTTTTGCTATTGATTATTCCAAGGGTCAGAAAATAGGCAGTGACAGCGCCAAGGTAAAACTAGTGGAGTTTTCAGATTTTCAGTGCCCGGCTTGTAAGGCAGCAGAGCCTGAAGTTAAGCAGGTTTTAGCAAAATATAAAAATGATTTGCAGTTTATTTACCGTCATTTTCCTTTGCCTCAACATAAAAATGGCAGGGCTGCAGCAACTTTGGCTGAAGCAGCCGGAGAAAAAAATAAATTCTGGGAAATGCATGAAAAGCTTTTTAATAATCAGGAGGGTTGGTCTGTACTTCCTGACCCCACCAGCTATTTTCTGGATTTAGCCGGATCAATAGACCTTGATAAAGACCAAGTTAAAAAAGCTCTGGAGAATAAGCCATATGAAGGAAAAATCAATGAAGATGTGGCAGAAGGACAAGTTTTGGGGGTTAATTCCACCCCCACATTTTTTGTTAATGGCAAAAAATTAAAATTACAAAGTTTTTCCGATTTAGACACTGCTATTTCAGACGAGCTAAAAAAGTAATCCCTTATGAGCCTGTGAATAACAAAAAATCCGTAGGTGTCAACCTATTCCACCCCAAGGGTGGAAGTACTCCATTTTCTCCATTTTTCTGTAAATTCCCTAGGTGTCCTATCTAATCCACCCCCCAGATGGACATAGACAGGTGGACATAGACATGGTAAAATACGCTCATGGTTGAAAAAGGCCTTTATTCGGAATAATTATTGGAGCTTTGCAAGATAGGTATATTGCTAATAGATTAAGGCATGGTAATACTACAAAATATAGTGTATCAGAGTTTGCTCTATCTCATTTAAGAGAAAGAGGGTTGAGAGGTTTACCGTCTGCATTAAATGAAATAAGGATGATGAATACAGCGGAAGAGGAGAAACATAGAAAGTGTGGGCGTTATTACTGGGGGAATACATGGAGCGTACTTGCGATTAATGCAATTGCATTTTTTGCGGTTGTTATCGGAATCAAAATACCCATTACTGATAAAGAATTAAAATAAAATTTATAATATCTTTCATTTTTTTTGATTGAGCTAAGTTGAATCTGATATCTTGACATATCCCCATAGGGGGGATATAGTTAAGTAATGTTTAGACCAAAGGATACCAAAGAAAGAATTTTACACAGGTTAAAAATTGCCAAGGGGCATCTGCAAAAAGTTATTTCCATGGTTGAGGGCGGGCAGTATTGCATTGATGTTATTCACCAATCCCAAGCTGTGCAAAGAGCTTTGAGTGAGGCAGATAGCCTTGTTCTGGAAAATCATTTAAAAACCTGTGTAGTAGATCATATTAAAAAAGGAGAAGTAGCTAAAACTGTTAAAGAAATTATGGAGGTAATGAAAAAAACCAAATGACTGATAAAAAAATCGTCATCGGCATTATTTTAATAAGCCTTATAATTTTAGGAGGAGGAATATTTTTACTTTCCCAAACTACTTCCACCAAGCCTCAAAATGCCACTCTTTCTCAAAATGTTAAAATAGAAGCGCCGGAGAAAACTTTTGATTGGGGAGTGATTAAATATAGCGGAGGTAAAGCTACTAAAACTTTTATTATTAAAAATATTGGTTCAGACCCTCTAAAACTTTATAATGTTAAAACTTCCTGTGCCTGTACTAAGGCCAATTTAACCATTGATGGCAAGGTCAGCCCTAAATTTGATATGCACACTAAATCATCATGGACAGGAGAAGTGGCTCCCGGCAAAGATGCTATACTGAATGTGATTTTTGACCAAACTTTTCATGGTCCAACTGCACTTGGACCAATGGAAAGATTAATCTCCATGCAGACTAATGATTTATCCTCCCCCACCTTGGAATTTAAATTAACAGGTAATGTGGTAAAAGATTAATGAAAAAAATATTTAATTTTAAATTGCCTTTATGGTTGGTTTTAGTGCTAGTCATTGATGCGGCTGTTTTGACTGGTTTGGGAGAATTTGTCTGGTGGAAAAATCAAACTCCTCCTGATCCTGCAGCCAAAGTGGCCTCTATTAAATTGCAGGTTTTACCCCAAAAAGGTTATGTTACATCTTTAAAATGGCAGGATTTGGCTAATAAATTGGTTGATGCCGGAGCCATTGACCCGGAAAAATTCCAGTTCAATCCCAGTCCAGAGGATTACATTAAAATAGATGAACAAAACTCCCGCGAAATAGTCAATTTTTTCTGGGCCTTGGGACTGACCCAAAAAAGTAAAGTTTTAGACGAGGGACCTATGAAAAAAGGAGAAACCCCTTTGGGAAATTTTGCCTCAACAGGAGGTTGGACTTTGGGTAAAAAAGATGCTGTGGAGCTTTATTCATCAGTGGAACTTTTCCCGTTAAATGATTTTCAGCAAAGTTTGGTTAAAAAAATTAGTGATAATGTTTTTAGGCCTTGCTGTGGCAACCCCACCAGTTTTCCCGACTGCAATCACGGCATGGCAGCTTTGGGTTATATTGAGTGGGCTGTTTATAATGGTTTGAGTGAGGAGCAAATCTTTAAAGATCTGCTAGCTTTTAATACTTTTTGGTTTCCTCAAAATTATCTGGAAATGGCCATGTATTTTGACAAACAAAAAATAGACTGGAAAAAAGTTGATCCTAAATTAGCTTTATCTAAGGATTATTCTTCGGCTCAAGGGGCAGCCAGAATAAAACAGGAAGTGCAAAACATGCCCTGGCTGCAAAGCCCCGGTGGCAGTTGCGGAGTATAAACATGGAAGGAATGCTTTTACAAACATCACTCATAGCCGCCTTTGTGGCAGGGATGGTAGCTTTATTTGCCCCTTGTTGCGTTACTTTTTTACTGCCCGCATATCTGGGTTCGGTTTTTAAGGAAAAAGAAAAAGTCATATTTGCGACCTTGGTTTTTGGATTGGGGATTTTTGTGGTGTTACTTCCCGCGGTTTTGGGAGTGGCTTTTGTATCCAAGTTTTTATTTCGCTTTCATGACGGGATTTATATTTTTGGCGGTGTAGTAATGCTGGGGGTCGCCTTGGCGACCTTTTTTAATGTTAAAATGCCCATGCCCAGTTTGCCCGGGATGCAGGTTGGTAAAAGAACAGATGTAATGTCTATTTTTATTCTGGGGATTTTTTCCGGTATTACCTCGGCCTGCTGCGCGCCTGTTTTAATTGGCATTCTAACTTTGACTTTTTTATCACCCAGTTTTTTAGGAGCCATTTTAGTAGGAGGGATGTATGTTTTGGGTATGGTTACCCCGCTTCTTTTGATGTCTATCTTTTTGGAAGGCAAAGTTAATAAATTAACAGCTTTAAGAAAACCGGTTTTTGGCAAAATAATTTTAAGTAATCTAATTGCCTCTTTGGTTTTTTTAATAACAGGTATAACTATTTTGTATTTAAGTTTTACCGGCAGGTTGTCTTCTTCCGGCATGGATAGCTTTACCAAACTTATCCAAAATGCCGGAGGATATGTAAATAACATGATGGGTAATAATTTATTAGTAAATATACTTTTTCTTATTTTGGTGGGATACTTTATTTATTGGGTAGTTAAAAGGAGGTGAAGAAAATGCTTAATGCTAAAGCTTTTGCCAATGCGGCATCTACAGTCATGGGAATTTGGGTGGTGGCTTGCGTTTTACTATCTTTTATAGCGCCGGATATACTTTTTAGTGTGGCTCAATCTTGGATGCATACTATTAATCTGGAAACAGTCAAGTCTACATTCAGTCCTGATTTAGGTTTAATGATTGTGGGATTTATGAGTGCAGTTGGTTTAACCTGGATTACGACTTTTGGGGTGATTTCTTTGTATAACAAATGGACAAAATAATTGTTACAGCTCTAGGATTTATCGGCATAATTTTTACTATCTGGTTTTTTTTGATGAAAAAAGAAAAACAAGTTTCAGTTGTGGATGAAGTGGATATAATTGTTAATGGTGGATATTCACCTGAAGTTATCTCTATTCCTGTTGGGAAGACCACCAAAATTAACTTTTTAAGAACTGATCCAACAGATTGTTTGGGGGAGGTAGTTTTGGGGGATTTTAAGATTAAAAAAGAATTGCCCTTAAATCAAAAAGTTACTGTTGAAATTAAGCCGGAAAAGATAGGGGAATATGTATATTCCTGTGGCATGAATATGTATCATGGAAAAATCATAGTCAAATGAATACTCAAACTAAAACCTTTCCAATTCAGGGCATGCATTGTGCTTCCTGCGTTGGGCTGATTGAAAAAGCAGTTGGTAAACTTGATGGAGTTTCTGCTTGCAATGTTAATTTGGCAACCAATAAAGCCTCGGTTTCCTTTGATCCGCAAAAAGTTTCAGATCAAAGAATAACCTTGGCTGTAGAAAGTGTGGGTTATAAGGTAGTAATTGAAGACAAAGATTCAAAGGTAAATGAGTTAAATAATTTAAGAAAAAAAGTTTTAGTAAGTTTGGGTTTGGGTGGAGCAGTTGTGGTGGGGGGATTTTTAGGGATGCCTTTTTGGATGCAGTTAATTTTGGCTATTCCTGTGCAATTTTGGGCAGGATGGGGGTTTTATCAAGCCACAATTCCTGCGCTGCGTCATAGAACAGCCAATATGGATACATTGGTGGCTATTGGCACTTCTGTGGCTTTTGGATACTCAACTTTTGTGACTATTTTCCCGCAGGTTGTTGAAAGCATAGGTATAAAACCAGAACCATACTTTGATGTGTCCACTATTATTATTGGTTTAATTTTATTGGGTAGATTTTTGGAAGCACGGGCTAAAGCAGGGACCTCTGAAGCCATAAAAAAATTAATTGGAATGCAGGCCAAAACTGCCCGGGTCCTTCGCAAAGCTCAGGATAAATGGGTTGAGGAAGATATACCAATTTCCGATGTGGTGGTGGGGGATGTAATCAGGGTTAGGCCCGGGGAGAAAATTCCTGTTGACGGGGTGATTTTAGAAGGCGAGAGTTCTATTGATGAGTCAATGGTCACAGGGGAAAGCATGCCTGTTGATAAAACCAAAGGGGATAGTGTGGTGGGAGCAACTATTAATAAAACCGGCACTTTTACATTTAAAGCTTCAAAGGTAGGGAAAGATACTTTACTTTCACAGATTATTAAACTGGTGGAAGAAGCGCAAGGATCTAAAGCTCCAATTCAGAGATTGGCTGATTTAATTTCCTCTTATTTTGTGCCTGTAGTTATAATTTTGGCAATTTTAACTTTTGTGATCTGGTATATTTTTGGCCCTTCCCCGGCATTTTTATTTGCCATGCTAAATAGCATTGCAGTTTTAATTATAGCTTGTCCTTGTGCCATGGGTTTAGCTACACCTACTGCTATCATGGTGGGAACAGGTATTGGAGCAGAGCATGGGATTTTGATTAAAGATGCCAAAAGTTTGGAAACTGCCCACAAAATTAAAACCATTATTTTTGACAAAACCGGGACATTGACAGAAGGGAAACCTGTGGTAACTGATGTAATAGGGGGTGTATTGCAACTTGCTGCATCATTGGAGCGAGGGTCAGAACACTCGCTGGCAGAGGCAATTGTTAAAAAGGGTGAGGAAGAAAAAATAAAGTTTTTGAAAACAACTAACTTTAAGGCAATTCCCGGACATGGAGTAGAGGGAATGATAAATACTAAAAAAGTGATTTTGGGAAACAGAAAATTAATGAGCAAAGAAAATATTTCAGTAGATGAAAAAGAAGTAGAAAAATTAGAAGAAGAAGGGAAAACTGTAATGATGCTGGGAGTGGATGGAAAACTGGTGGGCTTAATTGCTGTGGCAGATACTATTAAAACTAGCGCTAAAGATTCCGTAGCAAAACTGCAAAATATGGGAATTGAAGTGGTAATGATTACAGGGGATAATCAAAGAACTGCGGAAGCTATTGCCAAGCAGGCAGGAATTAAAAAAGTTCTGGCAGAAGTTTTGCCCGGTGAAAAAGAAGAAGAAGTTAGAAAATTGCAGCAAGATGGTAGGCAGGTGGCTTTTGTTGGTGATGGAATAAATGACGCGCCTGCTTTGGCTGCATCTGATGTGGGGATTGCCATGGGATCCGGAACTGATGTGGCTATTGAGGCAGGGGATATAACTTTAATTAATTCAGATTTAAGATCTGTGGCAGCTGCAATTGAACTTTCCAGAAAAACCATGAGAACCATAAAATTAAATCTTTTTTGGGCTTTTGGTTATAATATAATATTAATACCAGTGGCTATGGGAGTGTTATATCCTGTTTGGGGAATTTTACTAAACCCTATTTTTGCATCAGCTGCCATGGCTTTGAGCTCAATATCAGTGGTTAGTAATTCGCTTCTTCTGAAGAGATATAAGATTTAATTCCTTTACTCATACAAAAAAATCTTATTGACTTTTCTTATTAAACCTACTACTATTTGAATAGTTGTTCAAATAATATGTTTAAGTATCAGCAGATAAAAAAAGAATTACAGAATAAGAAAGAGCTAACCGTTTGTGCCAAGCAACTGGGAGTTGTTGGTGACGCCACAAGACTCAAGATTTGTTATCTCCTTTGTCATTATCCAGAGGTTTCTGTTGGTGAAATGGCANAAA
>JGI1356J14229_10004299_pt1 | contig 10622 bp, 12 predicted proteins | sample Subgrocontami58m_FD_14229 | JGI IMG/M metagenome (IMG submission 14229) | reverse complement strand
TTTTTGAATGCAGGCGCCGAGGATCGCTGGCCGGCATCAAACATTCATCCGACCCACCAGATTTTCCCGGAATTTGATCCGAAGCGGCCAATTCCGGCGGGGCAGTCCTGGTCATTTGTATTCGACAAAGTGGGAATTTGGAGATGTCATGATCATTTACAACCCTCAATCTCGTGTACGATCACGGTGGAGTAGCGACGGAGAGAATAGAGCGTAGAGAATAGAGCGTAGGGGATGGAGAGTAGGGCTAAACCCGACCCAATGAGACGAAGTCTCGTCTTGGGTCTAGGGTCGCCCGAACATCAAATTCTAGATTTGATGTTTTAGGGGATGGAGAATGGAATGACACAAATGAACATGGAGCTCCACCCCGACTTTGGTCGGGGTGGAGTCTCTTGTTCACCCCCTCCTTTTCGTGCTTCCTAATGAGCTATATATATCATAGGCATTTTGCCATCTTGTGTTTCGCTATTACGTAACAACGCAGTTGCGCAAAAGAAGGGGGTTATTTGTTTGTAGCTCCGACGTTCTGTCGGAGGCAAACAAATAAAAAAATCGCCGGGGCCTTGCTAGGTTCCGGCGTTTGCGTTTGCGGTGTCCCCCGCGAGCGGTCTCACGAGGTGAGGTGCGTGTGTTTTGATCGCCGTCGACACCAGCCCCTCGATATCTCCGAGACTGCTCACGAGTTCGTTCGGCGAAGTACGGGCGTATATCCGCACCCGCCACCACGGCTCTCCCAACTTTACAGCGTCGGGATTTCGAGTGCGGTAGGGGAGGGATATGTCATAGGGGTCGCGCCACCATCCGACGTAGGCCGCGATCTGCCACGGCTCGACACCCGCGAGCTCGGCTACGTGGTCCGCGATCGCGTTTTGGACCGCACCGTCATCCCAGTCGCAGTTGAATGGGATGCCCTTGGGGGGCTCTCCATATTCCGCGATTTTGACGGCGGAGTACGGATAGCTACTGCGGACTGCGTTGACGATGAGCGCCGATTCGCGGCTAGCCCTTGCAAGCACATCCATCACCGTAGCTTCTGAAGTCCTCCGGGACCAGATTCCAAGAGTAGCTCCTTGCTCCTTTTGGGCGAACCAGTATGCTCGTTGGAGCATCGCAGTTCCGACCAGGGTATCACTGGAAATGATCGTAGCGTAGCGCACAGAATCCTCCCTCCTTTGTGGTCAGAATAGTGGGGGACACCAGTCCCTCCTCTCATAGCATGTGGTTCTGTTTCACGCAATCTCCGCATCAGTGCTTCCATTTTTGACCTTATTGCGGTACAATTTTTTTGTCCCCCCGTAGCTCAATGGCAGAGTAGCTCCCTTTTTTCCGCCCGAGGCGGATCCGTCCTTTGGCGGACAGCAGAGGCGGATCCGCCTCTGGCTGAAAGGAGGTAGTATAGTAGTTAAAGAATATATGCCGTTTGTATATATATTAAGGAGTTTGAAAAACGGAAAGCGATATATTGGAAGCACAAGAAAGAATCCAGTTGAAAGATTGAAAGAGCACAATGAAGGAATGAGCCGATTCACGAAGGGAAACAAGCCCTTTATACTTATTCGGCAAGAAGAATACGCTACCATCACCGAAGCAAGGCAAAGAGAGAATTTCTTAAAATCTGGTGTTGGGAGGAAGTTTCTTGATGATATTCTAGGATGAGAGTCTCCTCTCTCCGCCCATAGCTCAATTGGCAGAGCAGTCCCCTTTTAAGGGAAAGGTTCCAGGTTCGATTCCTGGTGGGCGGAGAGAGGAGACTTGATAAAACAGTAGCTCCCTTTTTCAGCCAGAGGCTGATCCGCCTTGGGCGGAAAGGAGACGGTCGTAGGTTCGAATCCTACTGAGTGCACCAGAAAGGAAATTGCAAGCCGGAGGGGTTCGCCTCGCTTCGCTCGGCGACTAATTTGTATTCAATTTTGGGGGCAAAAACGAATTGGCGGTTTCGCATTTTGGGGGAAGAAAATTTTTTAATCCAAATCATATGAGATACATACTTTACGCTCGCAAGAGCACCGAAGAAGATGACAGACAGGTTTTAAGTATTGAAGCGCAACTCGTAGAGTTGCAAGAGTATGCCGCCAAAGAAAAACTTGAAATTGTCGCCTCGCTCTGCGAGGCCAAAACCGCCAAAGAACCCGGGCGAATGAAATTCGCAGAAATGTTGGCATTGATTGAGAGAGGAAAAGCAGACGGAATAATCTCATGGCACCCCGATAGATTGGCAAGAAATAGTGTGGACGGCGGAAAGATTATTTACTTCGTTGATCGCGGCTTGATTCGCTCTCTAAAATTTCCCACTTTCTGGTTTGAACCGACACCACAAGGACTATTCATGCTTAATATCGCTTTCGGCCAAAGTAAATATTTTGTAGATAATTTGCGAGAGAATGTGAAGCGAGGGCTCCGCCAAAAAATACGCAACGGCACTTGGCCCGGCTGGGCTCCGGTGGGCTATCTGAACAACGCTAAAACGCGCGGTATTGATGTTGATAGCGAGAAAGCTACGAAAGTTCGTAAGATGTTTGAAATGTACGCCACCGGAGCATATACGCTTCATTCTCTCGCAAATTGGTGCAAGGAAAAGGGTTTGCGCGGCAATCTTGGTAAAGAGATAGCGCTGAGTAATGTCCAAAGTATTCTACAAAATATTTTCTACATCGGATTGATGAAATATGGTGGGGAAATTCATGAGGGACAGCACGAGCCGTTAATCCCAAAGAAACTTTTTGATTCCTGCCAAGAAGTGATGGCGAAGCGTGGCAAGGTTCACGAACTACACAAAAATGATTTTGCTTTTCTTGGCCTCTTGAAATGCGCTTCGTGTAGTTGCTCAATTACTGCCGAGAAACAAAAAGGTCATAACTACTATCGTTGCACAAAAAAGAAAGGTCTTTGCCAAGAAAAGCATTATCTCCGAGAGGAAGTATTAACCGAGCAAATCACTTCTTATCTTCAAAAAGTTTCTTTATCGAGCCAAGACACCGAAAAAGTTTTGGCGGCGTTGGATAGTGAGCAGGATAAAGCGAGAGAAGACGCACAAACTGAGGTTATCGTTTTGAAAGAGCAGTTATTACAAGTTGAGGCGAAACTTCAAAAACTCCTCGATGTCTATTTAGCAGACGCTTTATCCACAGAAGAATATGCCGCCAAAAAACAGAGTCTGCTTTCTCAAAAGGTCGCACTAAACGAGAAAATTACTGACTTTGAGATAAAAGGAATGTCTTGGCTCGAACCGGCTCGTGAGTTCGTAAAATCTTTAAATCAAGCCACTAATCTGCTTTCCTCTCCCAGTCCGAATGAAATGACAACATTTCTGAAAAACATCGGCTCGAACCATATTTTGCGAAACCGCCAATTCGTTTTTGCCCCCAAAATTGAATACAAATTAGTCGCCGAGCGAAGCGAGGCGAACCCCTCCGGCTTGCAATTTCCTTTCTGGTGCAGTATTCTTGAATTAGTCCGAACGCATTTTTCCGAAAAAATCCCCCCGCGAAAATTCGGAAAGGCGGCGGAGCCGCACCGCTCAAAACCGCAAAAGAACCCGGAGAAAAACATCGACTCGAACCATATTTTAATTTTGGGGGAAGAAAATTTTTTAATCATAAAGTCGAAAATTATTAACTAGCAAACTTATGAACATGAACCAAAAAGGATTTGCGAATATAGCTCTCATTGCTTTGGTTGTTATTCTTGCCGGGGTAGCTGGTTATTTTGCTTTGGTAAAAAAATCTGAACCAGTTGTTCAACAAACAACACCGCCACCCACAACCACACAAACTCCGACCCCACAGCAACCCTCTCCAGCACCGATAAATGAAACTACGAGTTGGAAAACATATACTGGAAATGCCCAGAGTTTATCATTTGAGTTTAATTTGCCCACTGACTTCAGTCTCGGAAAGCACCAAGAGTTAACTACAAACTATCAATATTATCTTGATTCGTTTACTTCTCAGAGTAAAATCAATCAATATTTTTCAGTACTCATTACACCAGTGGCTGAGATCAGGGAACGCAATCGTGTTCTCTCTGATGGAAAAGATAATAGTCAAGAACCTATCACCCTGGGAAATATCATTGCCGAAAGTCACAAATATAATACCTATTTGGCTAAAGTAGTAAATAAAGGAGAAACGACGGTAAGCGGCATCCCAGCAATCAGACAAGAGATAACCATTGTTGCTGACTCTAGTGGAGGAATTAGGATTTCCACCTTTCTCCTAAAGGATGACATGTTGATTGAATTATCTGTTCCCAAAACTTTCGATGAAACACTATATAGGCAGATACTTTCGACCTTTAGATTTACAAAGTAGCTTTATATTTCCCGAGGGTTCCTAGAATTTGCCGCCAAAGAAAAACTTGAAATTGTCAGCGGTGCGGCTACGCCGCCTTTCCGAATTTTCGCGGGGGGACTTCCTCGCCGCCGCAGGTGGCGAAATGCGTTCGGACTAATTCAAGAATACTGCACTAAGGGAGTTACAAATTAAAAATGTCAGTTTTGTCCTTTGCAACTTGTAATACTTTTACGCTATAGTTTGTAGTATGATTCATAAGAAGTTAAAAGTGAGACCTTATTTTACTGTTGAGTTTGATAGGGAGGATGATGGGCGCTGGATTGCTGAAATTCCGAAATTGCCGGGAGTAATGACCTATGGGCTTACAAAAAAAGAAGCACTGCAAAAAGTCTACGCTATTGCCCTTCGGGCACTCGCGGATAATGTAGAACAAGGCAATACTCCCACGCCGGTTACTCGGCTATTTGATTATGGAATGGCGCGCCGCTAAGGCATCGTTTGTTCTCAAAGCTCTCATTTCTATCGGTTGGCAAATTAAACGGCAACGCGGGTCTCACCGAATACTTAAGAGAATCGGCTTGCCGGAATTTACATTTGCGTTCCACGATCGAGAAGAAATTGGGCCGCACATGCTTAGCCGCATTGCAAAACACACAGGCCTTACTCTGAAAGATTTATAATCAACATACCTTTTTATCTTGTCCTTACAAGACGGAGTGGAAGCATATGCAAATCATTGCAGGAAAAGAAAATCAAATTGTGCTCCGCTTTGACCCTGGTGAGGAAGTCATAGAGAGTTTCTCTTCGTTCCTGAAGGAAAAAGACATTCGTGCGGCAAGTGTGAGCGGTGTGGGCTCGGCTCGCGAGATCGAAATCTCGTGGTATAATTTGAAAACCAAAGAGTATGAACGAAAAACCATTACCGAGGATCTTGAAGTTTTATCACTCATGGGAAGTGTTGCGCGGCTTGATGGTGATCCCGCAATCCATATTCACGGCACATTTGGTCGGCGCGATTTGTCAACACTCGGCGGGCATGTCCATCGCGTAGTCGTTCTTGCAACGGTTGAAATAATTCTCTCCGTTCTCCAAAACGTTGAGATGCGCCGTGCGAAAGACGAAGAAACAGGATTGAATTTACTTCAATAGTTTGATGCCCAGAGGTGGGCCTGTAGTCCCGATAAATTATCCCGGGCTACGGGATAGATTTATCGAGGATTCTCGATTTGCTTTCAAAATGCTACATTTTGAGCAAATCGGAACTTAGTGGTAGTCCTGCCTGCCGGCAGGGTACCCGGCCTGCCCCGTAGTCAGCCGTAGGCTGTACTATCGGGGTTTGTGCCGGTTATCATCTAGAAATTTAAAAATTAGGAACCGAGCATCCTCGACAGCAGAGGTGGGCCTATAGCTTAGTGGCAGAGCACCCGGTTTGCATCCGGGAGATCGGGGTTCGATTCCCCGTAGGTCCACCTCTGCTGTCGGGACATCCGATAGACGGGAGTTTTCCCGTTTTGTCTCCGACGTACCCGTCGGAGTTACAAAACGCAATCCGTCTCTGGTGGACGATTCTCCCCGGGTCCACATGGGCCCACCTTACATATCGGGACATCCGGCCCGCTTCGCTGAAGCGAAAGCGAGGCGAGGTGGCGGGAGTTCCTCTGCTATCCACTCCAACGTACGTCGGGCGGGCTAGGCGACTCGTGTTCGCCTGAAACCCTTGCAATGAGAGTTTCATGATAAAATTTGCGTATGAATATTTCTCACAATAAAAAAATGTTTCTACTTGCCAATATTGGATTCGGACTCGTGACATATGTGCCGATCGTGGTGATTTTTTGTTACATCTTTTTCGGCTCACTATCGGTTCCTCATATTACTAATCCTCTTGAACACGCTCTTAGCTTTATATTTTCACCGACTACTTACTTACTTGCTTTTGGTCTATTCGGAGCGCTAGTTGCCATTCCCGCACTTGTCTTCGCGGTAATTGGTTTACGTAGCCGGACATATATTGTGCTCAATGTAGTGACGACCGTATTGGCGATTCTCATTTTGCTGTGGAATATTTTTTCGCTTTTGACTGGCGGTGCATGGTTCGCATAGGATTGTTGGATGTTCCTGTGTAGTGTTCCAAACTTTTATTTCCTCAATCCAAAGTTTTAGCTGGAGTTCCCCGCCTGCCGGACTGGCAGGGATTCTCCCCGGGTCCACCAAAGAAGTATTATCTCGAACCATATGGAATACACTGGAAATGACCTCTACTGTGACGTTATTCTGAAAGATACATTGTCGCTTAGGAAAGAGTACGAAAGTGATAATGTGCTTGCGTATCATCACACTCGCCCATTTTGTCCTGTGCACATTGTAGTTATTCCCAAAAAGCATATTTCTTCTTTTACTAACAGAGATAGTGTCGATGATTCAATAGTTACTGAAATGCTCGAGGTTGTTAGGAAAATTGCAAAGAAAGTTGAAGATGAGCAAGGAGCAGCAAGGATTCTGACGAACTTGGGTAAGTATCAAGATTCCAAGCATTTCCACATTCATATTAGTAGCGGTGAACCACTTAGATAGTTTTTCCACCAAACACCAAAAATTTTTTAGTGACCTGCGAGGTCCATAGAGAGTATTATTATCTACATAACTTTATGAAAAACCCAGGCTACTTTTTGAGGAGCTTCTTACATGCGGCTGGCGTGTTTGTCTACGTGTCGTTCGTCGCGTGGCTTATGTTCAATAATCAGAAGATTTTTGACGAGCAGGATAATTTTCTCGTGCCCGTCTTTATGCTGTTGCTGTTTCTGATATCAGCAACGGTAACGGGTCTCTTGGTTTTAGGAAAACCGATCCATATGTATATGAATGGGCTAAGGAGAGAAGCGTTCACACTTTTGTTTGCGACACTCGTATGGCTCGTTTTGTTTTTTCTTGCGGTTGCAGTTGTGCTTTTGCTACGATAATTTAATCTCACTCGTGCTAAATTAGAAAAACAGCCCATGGGTTGTTTTTTGTTGCGGCATTGATCGCGGTCTTTTTTAATTGCGCTATGAGTTTTGGCGAGTCGGCAGAATAAATCTGAAGAGATTTGCGGCGAGCAAGCCCCACAACAACGCCGCACTGTTGAATCCGGGCACATAGGAAAATACGATTGTCATAGAACCGGCCACAGCACCGAAAATAATTTCATTGTGCTTCCGTGGCGGAGACGTAACTGGTTCGGTAAGCATAAACAGTGCGAAAAACCACGGTACGAAATAGAGGGTGTAGAAGGTTACGTGCTGGATTGAGCCGATAAAAACGAGAAATGCCATATAGACGGCGAGAAATGAACCTACCTGCCAAAACTTACGCACACGCAAGATATTTCCCGCCCCGAGAAGAATAAGGAGCCATAGAAATGAGTCGGCATTCCAGGCAAGTGAAGTATCGAACACAAGGGTAGCGACCGCAGTTCCGAAAGCCGCCGGATTGAAGATATGCCGATCAAAGATTCTCAAGAAATGCTTTGAGCCGATTGCAAGAGTAACCGCCACAATGAGAGGCGCGAGTGGAATATCGGCGGGCAGAAGGATTACCAGGATCAGTGATGTGATAAAACCAGAATAGCGAAAGCCGCGCTGATGCGTGCGATGCGTTCGGCACAGAACATAGTCCAACGCAGTTCCCAATACAATGATGATGAGTGCTGTCCGGAGATGGGCAAGCGGCCTCCCCGATACAAACACAGCGAAGAGCACGATGGCGCTCATGTAGAGCGCCATGGCAGTCCACGGGTTCATCCGCGCGTATTTTTTGAAGAGAGGGGGAAGCAAGGAGTACTGTATGAGATTTTGCATGTACTTCATTCTTCTCCGGATTTCCTGTTCGACCAACAGGCGCAATGAGGCATCATGCCTGTGGCGCCTTTGGGACGGCGATGGTGATGGTTGAGCCCTTGGGGTGATTTCCAGAGAGAATTTCTTTTGCGATGGCCGACTCCAGGGTATCCTGCACCACTCTCCGGAGTTCTCGGCCACCAAATATCTGCGAATAGCCGCGCTCGGCAAGCCACTGGATGAGTTCTTGACCCCAGGCAAGGCGGAACCCTCGTTCTTCAAGGCGTTTGGCCAGATTTTTTAGCATGATTTCTGCCACTTGTTTTACGTGTTCGAGCGAGAGCGGCGTGAAAACAATTGTGCCATCAAATCGATTCAAAAATTCCGGCCGGAAAATGCCCTTTCGAAGTACTTCGTCAATAAGTTTTGCTTGAAGTTCGGGATAGGGCATTGCGCTCGTGAGGGATTGGCGGATAAATTCTGACCCCGCGTTCGAGGTTGCCACAATAATCGCATTCGTGAAATCAATTTTTTTGTCATAGGCGTCTTTGGCGTGTCCCTCGTCAAGAATTTGCAGGAAAAGATCGAGAATGTTCGGGTGAGCTTTTTCAACTTCGTCGAGAAGCAAGAGTGAGAAGGGTTTGGCACGAATTTCGCGCGCAAGGTACCCGCTCTCTTGACCATTCTTCGATCCAATGAGACGGGCAAGATCGGCCGGGTTTTGATATTCGGACATGTCGAGCCTAATCATTTTCTCATCCGATCCGAAATAGGTTTCGGCAAGGGCTTTTGCGGTTTCGGTTTTTCCGACTCCGGTCGGGCCGAGGAAAAGGAAGGACCCAGCCGGACGCCCTGGTGCGCTAATACCTGCTCTCTTCCTCCGCACGGCATCGGCAATCGCCTTAATTGCTCCTTCCTGATTGACGACGCGCTTATGGATGCGTTCCTCGAGATTGAGGAGGGTCGCACCTTCAACTGTACCTGGCGTCGTGATCACATTCCCTACCTTTCGCGAGACAACTTCTTCAACCAATTGCTCGGTGATGATGCGTGTGTTCCCGGCATCAGCCGCCGCAAATACTTCGTCGAGTAGGGTGACTGCTTTTTCAGGGAAGGGGGTGCTCGTGAGATACTGTCGCGCGAGGTTGTAGACCGAATGGAGGGCCTGATACTGAATCGCACTTCGGTAACGGCGTTCAAGCGCGAGAGCTGTATCCTCGAGAATTGAGATTACCGTCTCCTCATCCGGTTCATCAACCCTAATCTCATGGAAGAGAGTCAGCATGGCGGGATATTCGGATGCGGCCTTCGCAAATCCTTCCGGAGTGGTGAGGGCAACCACTTTTACGAGCGGGGAATGAAAGAAGGGAAGTAGGCCCTCGGCAACGTGGGTGGGCGCTCCTTTCGACATATAGTTTTCGATGTCTTCGATGACGAGGATAATGTTTCCGGCACCTTCCGCCTCATGAAATACGCGCCCTATCGTGGCCTCAATCGTTCCGAATGCAGGTTGTGATACCACGTCTTCCATATTTAATCGCCGCACCCTGTGAAAGTTAAGCGAGGGGAGACTTTGCCCTTGCCTAATATTTTCGGCAAGCCCTTCGACGATGGTTCCTTTTCCCACACCCGGATCCCCAACCAGGATTGCGTTTGCGGCATTTGATTTTGAAAGGGATTCTTCGACTTCGCGGATAGTGCGGCGGTGAGCTCGAACGTGGAGTTCGTCCTCCCGGAGGAATCCAATATTGCTCGACATGCGGTCGAGATACGGAGTAAAGGCATAGGCCCATGTTTTTCCGATGCCGGGGCTTCGGAGTAAACGCTCAAGAAATGGTTTTGTGTGGTGTTCGGATGCAATAGTCATCCAATCGGCGAGGTAGTCAAAATCCCGGCCATGGAAGCCGCGTCGAATCAAGATGTTCGACATTTGCACATCGGATTCCGCGAATGCGGCAAAAAAATCTGCCGGAGTTATGAAGGAGTTGCCCGATTTGATGGCTATCGCGGCGGCGCGAACCGAGAGCTTCGCAAGATCAAGCTCGGGCATGCCACTTGAACGGCGAACCTCGCCGTCGGGCAAGCCGCCCGATGCGTGAGCCGTGTTGTCGGGCGGGCCACTAGAAGGCTGAGTCTCACCTTCGGGCAGGGGAGTACGGTAGGCTTGCTCGAGTTCATCAAGGATTTTACGGAGCGGAATTCCGGTCCTCGTGCTGAAAAATTTTCCGACATCTGATGAGAAGAGTGCACTTCCGAACGAAACGGGATTTTGAATGTCGCCGAGCGATGCGAGAAACCTGGCTGATGCAAAATCAATGTGAGTGATCCAGCGATTCTCAACATCAAGCCAAGCGCTTTCACCCTCAAGACCGAGCGACACAAGTCCGCGGCCGCGATAGAACAATATGAAGCGTAGCCAGAGATGGCACGTGAGAAATACCGCGAACACGAGTGCGGCAACGGCAATAAAAAGTGAGTCCGTGGCGACAATTGCCCAGAGGAAAAGCACGAC
>JGI1356J14229_10004298_pt1 | contig 10622 bp, 8 predicted proteins | sample Subgrocontami58m_FD_14229 | JGI IMG/M metagenome (IMG submission 14229) | reverse complement strand
GCGATCGCCGGCGGAAACGCGAACCAGTCGATCGGCGCGCCCTTGTTCTTGAGCTGTTCGGCCTTGTAGTTGTAGACCGTCAGCGCGAGCGGCACTTCGCCCGAGGCGACGAGGTTCGTCAGCAGCGTATGGCCCTTTCGCACCGAGATGCCGTTCTTCGCCACGATGTCCTGGAAGAGCTTGACGCCTTTCGCCTCGCCCATCACCGCGATGACACCGGAGAACCAGTCGAAGTCCTCGGCCTCGATGCCCAGGCGCCCCTTCCACTTCGGATCGAGCAGGTCCTCGTAGGTCTTGGGCAGCTCCTCCTTCTTCACCAGCTTGGTGTTGTAGGCGGCGGTGAAGATGTTGAGCCGCGTGCCGACCCATTCGCGGTGCGGCATGATCGCCTGCGGGATCACGTCCCCGAGGTAGGGCGACTTCACCTCCTGCAGCAGCTTCTCGCGATGCAGGCCCTCCATTTCCGGCCCGTTGGTGTCGATGACGTCGACATCGAACCGGTTCGCCCGCGCCTCGGTCACCGCGCGCTGCAGCACCTTCTCCGAGGCCGCGCGCCAGACCTTCACCTTGACGCCGTACTTCTTCTCGAACGCGCCTGTGAGCACGGCCACGTCGTCGACGGGGGCGGAGGTGTACACGGTCAGCTCGCCTTCCTTCTTCGCGCCCTCGACCAGCCGCTGCTGCCGGTCCGGGCCCTGGAGCTGCGCGACGCGCGAGCTGTCCGCAGGGGCCTGCGCGGGCGCCTGCACGGCGAACAACGCCAGCAGGATGCCGGCCGCCGCCGGCAATGCTCGGCTTCGATGCTTCATTCCTTCTCCTTCTCGACCTTCTTGCCCTTGAGGAACAGGTTCGACCACAGCTTCTCCCACTTCTCCGACTCGTCCAGCACGGTGGCGGGGTCGATCATCTCGTACTTGAACTTGTTGAGCGGGCTGTCAACGGCGTTGCTCGACGGCACGCGGTTGCGCTTCTTGATCAGCTCCTGGCCCTCGCGCGACAGCATGAAGTCGGTGAACAGCAGCGCCGCATGGGGGTGCGGTGCGTGCTTGGCGACGCCGATGCCGTTCGGCCTGCCGAAGGTCGGCGCAAGCGGCTTCCAGCGCACCGGCGCCCCCTTCTCCACCAGGCGCTCGACGTTGTGGTTGTAGACGGAGGCGGCGAGCGGGATTTCACCCGAGGCGAGCAGCTCGGCGATGAGCGTGTGGCCGGTGCGCAGCTGCGGTTTCGAATCGGCGAGCTTGCGGAAGTACGCGAGCCCCTCCTTTTCGCCCATGCCTTTCACCACCGAACCGAACCAGTCGACGTCGCTCGCCTCGAGGCCGACCTTGCCCTTCCAGCGGGGCTGCAGCAGGTCGGCGTAGGAATTGGGCACTTCGCCGGGCTTCACGAGGTTGGTGTTGTAGCCGAGCACGAAGAAGTTGAACCGGTCCGCGACCCAGTGCCGGTGCTTCGGAAACGCGGCGGGCGGCAGGTCGCGGAACGCCGGGCTGTAGAATTCGTCGAGCAGCTTCTCGCGGTAGAAGATGTCCATCTCCGGACCGTTGGTCTCGAACACGTCCGGTGTGAAGCGCCCGGCGCGCGCCTCGGTCAGCGCCCGCTGCACGACCTTCTCGCTGCTCGCGCGCCACAGCGACACCTTGACGCCGTACTTCTTCTCGAACGCCTCGGTGATCGGAACCGAATCCTTCAGGTTGAGCGAGGTGTACAGGGCGACCGTGCCTTCCTTGCGCGCGCCTTCGAGCACGCGCTGGTCGCGGTCGGCGCCCTTGTACAGGTAGATGTCGTTCGGCTTGGGCTTGCCTTGCGCGAGCGCGGCGACCGGCAGGCCAACAATCATCAGCGCCGTCGCCAGCGAGCACAGCGCGCCGGTTCGCCGGAGAATCGAATTCCGCATGGCGTCTCCTCCTTCCCTCTCGTTGCGTAGCCACGCTCCTGGAGATCGGCGTCCCACCCTTGAACGCCGTTCCGTCCCCCGGTGGGGTTATGTTCTTATATGTGGAACAACGATCCTCTCAATAGAACGCTGTGAAGACAGTATCAATCCTCGCAAATGCTGTCAAGCGAGAGACGGCGGGGATGTGAGTTTTGCGCGGGCGTGCGCGGGGGGGGCGGACCACGCCGGCCTCGCCGGCGTCGGGGCAACATCAAGCGGCGCGGCGGCGCCATGGCCGCCGCGCCGCCGCTTTCGATTCGAACTCGATCAGAAGCTGTGTCGGATTCCGAACGCGTACTGGGTGATGTCGGCGCCGGGTGCAGGAGTCGCGTTTTCCAGGTTCCGGTACTGCGAAGCGCTGCCGTTGTTGATCTTCGAATACAGGGCGAACAATGCGGTACGCTTGGAGAACGAATATTCGCCGGCCAGCGTAAGCATGTTCCCGTTCAGGCCATTGGTCGAACAGGCGGCCCCGCCGACCAGCGAGCAATTGCCTGCCGAGGAGTTGCCGTAGGCCGCGACGCTGCGCCATGGGCCGCCCCAGCGCTGCTCCCATGCGAGCGACCAGCGCGTGTTCTTGTATTCCTGGAACTTCCCGGTCGCGCCGCCCGATTCGGTGAATTCGATCGTCGAGACGTTCGCCTGGATCCTCGCGTTCCCCACGCTATAGAGCACCGTCGCGCGGGTCGACTGATCCTTGGAGTGGACGCTGCCGGCGCCGGTCGTCGGGTTGGCGACCGGCGAGCTGGAGCCGACGCCTTTCGACCCGGCGAACAGGTCGTTGTGAATCTCGTGCGCGATCGACGCTTCGATCGGTCCGCGCTTGTACTCCAGCCCCAGTGACCAGAGGTCGGCGTTGAGATTGCCCGTTCTTGTCTCGTCCGGACCGTACATGATATGGCCCTGGAAGCCACCGAAATCCGGCGTATCGTACATGACCGAATTCGCGCGCCGCAGGTGGAAACTGCCGGCGGAGCTGGTGCCGAAGGGCATGCGCGAGGAGATGATGTTGCTCATCGACACGAAATTGCCGCTGGAGATGCCGAGGATCGTGAGCGGATCGCCGAGATCCTTGTAGACCGTCGTCATGTTGCCCAGGCGCACGGTGCCGAAGCCGCCGCGCAGGCCGACGAAGGAATCGCGCGTCGCGAACAACCCGCCGCCCTGGTCGATCGGAACCGTGCTCTCGATCTGCCAGATCGCGCTCAGCCCGCTGCCGAGGTTCTCCGTCCCCCGGAAGCCGATGCGCGAGTTGGAAGCATCGACCGAGTTCCGGCTTTTCAGATCAAGGCCTGTCGGTGTTGCACCCAGGGTACTCGAGCTCGCACCTGCCGGAGTCGCGCCGCTGGTCTTGGCCACCGTGAACTCCGGGTAGAGCTTGCCGTAGATCTGGACATTCGATTGCTGCGCGGATGCGGCCGCAGGGACGCCCAGCGCCCCGGCCACCGCGAGGGCAAGCAGTTTCCTCTCGTACATGTCTTCTCCTCCGATCGTTTGCATTCTTGTTCGCTTCACGCGGCGGCCCGGCGCCTCGGCCGGCAGCGCTCGCGGCGGCAGCCTTGTTCTTCCATGCGGAACTTCGATCTTTATCGAAGAACAGGTTGGCAGGAAAGTACCAAGCCGGTCGGTACCGGTCAATCAGGCTTGCCCGTAGGGGTTTGCCCGCATCGTGCGTGGGAAGCGGCAGGCGGGCGGGACGAGCGCCCGCAGCGGTCAGCGGGGCCGGAAAGGCGGAAACGAGGAGGAGTGCGCCGTAAACGAACACGCGGCGGCGCGATCAAGCTCGCGCCGCCGCGCCGGGTTCAATGCGATCAGAGATTGTGCCGGATGCCGATCGCGTACTGCATAATGTCCGCGCCCGGGCTCGGCGTGGCGTTCTCCATGTTTCTGTATTGCGATGCGCTGCCGTTGTTGATGCGCGAGTACAGCACGAACAGCGCGGTGCGTTTGGAGAAGGAGTAGTCGGCGCCCAGCGTCAGCATGTTGCCGTTGAGGCCGCTCGTGCTGCACGCCGCGCCGCCCACCAGCGAGCAACTGCCGGCCGAGGAACTTCCGTAGGCCACGGAAGTCCGCAGCGGACCGCCCCAGGCCTGCTGCCAGGTCAGCGACCAGCGCGTGTTCTTGTAGTCCTGGAATTTGCCGGCCGCGCCGCCCGATTCGCCGAACTTGATGGTCGAGGCGTTCAGCTGGATCTTCGCGCCCCCGATGGAATACATCACCATGCCACGGGTCGACGTGTCCTTGGAGTGGACGCTGCCGGCGCCGGTCGTGGGGTTGGCGACCGGCGAGGTGGAGCCGACGCCGTTCGAACCGGCGAAAAGGTCGTTGTGGATCTCATGCGCGAGCGACGCTTCGATGGGGCCGCCCTTGTACTCCAGGCCGACGGACCAGAGGTCGGCGTTGAGGTTGCCGGTCCGGGTTTCGTCCGGACCGTACATCGCGCTCAACTGGAAGCCGCCGAATTCCGGCGAGTTGTACAGCAGCGAATTCGATCGCCGCAGGTGGAAGCTGCCCGCGGAGCTGGTGCCGAAGGGCATGCGCGAGGAGATGATGTTGCTCATCGACACGAAGTTGCCGCTGGAAATCCCGAGGATTCCGAGCGGATCGCCGAGGGTCTTGTAGACGGTTTCCATGTTGCCCAGGCGCACGGTGCCGAAACCGCCGTGCAGACCGACGAAGGAATCGCGCGTCGCGAGCAGACCGCCGCCCTGATCGATCGGGACCGTGCTCTCGATCTGCCAGATCGCGCTCAGCCCGCTGCCGAGGTCTTCCTTGCCGCGGAAGCCGATGCGCGAGTTGGAGGCATCGATCGAATTCCTGCTCTTCAGGTCAAGGCCCGTCGGCGTCCTGCCCAGGGTGCTCGAGCTCGCGCCCGCCGGGGTCGCGCCGGTGGTCTTGCCCACCGTGAACTCCGGATACAACCTGCCGTAGATCTCGACGTTCGATTGTTGCGCCCATGCGCTCACCGGCACTGCGAAGGCTCCGGCGACCGCCAAGGCTAGCGTCTTTCTCCTCATGTCTTCCCCCTCTCCTAGAAAGTGCCTTATTCGCTTCTTCCCCCGTTCCGGCACTGCATTCCAGCGCGCGCCGCAATCGCCGGCGGCGTCGAGCTGTTCTTCTATGCGGAATGCGGGTCTTACCTACGGAAATGACGTAGGTAACTTAACGAAAAGGGACGGCGATGTCAAAAGATATCCCGCCAGCTTGTCGCATCTACGCAACAAGCGGCGGCAGGTCGGCCAGTTCGGCTTGGTAGGCGCTCTCCATCCTGGGCTGCAGGCCGCGCTTGGCCAGTTCCTGGGCGAACATCGTCCTCACCAGCGGCTTCTCGTCGGCGTAGTCGATCTGGTCCCCGCCCACGCGGCGGCTGATCCAGGCCTTGGGCACGCCCTGCGCGTTGCGGACCGAGACGACCTCGTGCTTGAACGCGAGGTAGCGCGCCGGAATCGTCCCGGTATTGAAATGCTGGTGGAACCAGAGGTTCGGCGGGACGATCATCGACCCGACCTGCCAGTCGTAGCGGCGCGGCTCTTCGCCCTCGGGCCACATCAGGCTGTAGCCCTCTCCGGTGAGGATGATCACGTGCGCCCCCGGACCGTGGCAGTGCGCCTTCTTGTAGGTGCTCACCGGGAACTGGGAGATGTGGCTGTTCATCGAGCCCTTGGCGAGGTTGAAGCGGATGTGGCCGCCCCCGGCGCCGCGCTCCTTGGCGCTCACGAGCGGCAGATTGACCGCGTCGGCGACGAAATTGGTCTCCAGCAGCAGCCCCTTCTGCTCGCCCTTGTTGGCGAAGTAGTCCGGTTCGCCGGAGAACCGGCTCTTGAAGTCGTAGCGCGTGTTGAAGACGAAGTCGATTTCCTCGTAGAGGTTGATCACCGAAGGCCCGTTGGTCACTGCGACGAAGCGCGCCGGGTCGCGCCCCGAGCCGTTGAAGTGCTGGTGCCAGGCGTTGAGCGGGATCGCGAACAGGGCCCCGGCCTTCCACTCGAAGGTGATGCGCTGGCCGGCGTCGTTCCACACCGTCGTCGATCCGCGGCCGCCGAGCACGTAGATCATCTCCTCGAACAGCTGGCGCTGCGGGGCGAGTTTGCCGCCGGCCGGGATCTCGCACACGTAGCAATCGTTCGAGGTGCGCGAGGCCTCGTGGTTGATGTAGACGCCGTGCCCGCCGCGCCGCGCCCAGGGCTTGAGCTCCACCGTGTTCAGGTTCGCAATATAGTGCGCGCTGATGATGTCCAGGCCCTCGGCGCGCACCCAGCGCGTATAGGGAGTTTCCTTTTCCGTGGCGAACTTCTTCGCCATGTCGTCCGAGACGATCGCGTCCTTCCCGCCCATGTGATGCTCCTGTTCTTGTCCTCGATCGATCGATGCCCTGCCGCGTTCCCGGTTACGCGGGCTCCTTGATCTTGCGCTGGAGGTACTGCTGCACCAGCGCCGCGGTCAGCTCGACCGCCGGATCGTATTCCGGCGCGTCCTCGAGCTGCTCGAGGTCGTTCAGCCCGCATTGCCGGTAGATGCGGTTGATCGCCGAGATCAGCCGCACCGGCCGCTCGGGATCGGCATTGAAATGCTGATGGATGGTGTTCGGCGGTATGTAGATCACGTCCCCCGCCTCCCACTCCCAGCGCTTCACCTCGTCCTGCGGCTTCCAGTGGTAGGTGTCGGTGATCTCCACGTCGCAGTCCTGATGCAGATCGTAGCCGCGCCCCTCGAGCACGTACAGGCACTCTTCGGCCAGGTGCCGGTGCTTGCCCGAGCGGCTCCCCGGCGGGATGACCTGCATGTACGCATCCACCGTTTCCATCCGCGTGTTCATCTGCTCGTTCAGCAGGTGCTTGAGCAGCCCCTGGCGCGACATCTCCCAGGGCATCTCCTCGGGATGCACGATCTTCCTGCGCTTGGCGTTGCGCTGCGGCGCCTCGGCCGCATCGTCGAGCAGCCCTTTGTACAGCTTCTGATTGACCGTCCCCTTCAACCACGCTTTCGATTCACCCCAGGCCATTTCTCGCTCCTTCCAGATATCGATCGGATCTTCGGCGACTACTCCGCCGGATGGTTGAAATTCTCTTCCAGGTGGCGCGCGTCGAAGCCCACGCCGCCGGGCGCGGGTTCGCTGGGACGCGGCTCCACCTGCTGCTGGAACAGCATGTTCATGAACATGTACATCGGTTTGGTCTTGATCACCAGCGCGCGCGCGGGCTTGTCCGGATCCGCATTGAAATGCTGGTGGACGCAATTGTTGTGCACGATCGCGATGTCGCCCTCCTTCCAGTCGTAGCGCACTCCGTCGTGGATCTCGTAGCCCTTGCCGTCCAGGATGTAGAAGGCGGCCTCGTTCACGTGGCCGTGCTTCTGCGACTTGCCCCCCGGGCCGTACTCCTCGATGTGCAGGTGAAACATCTGCGTGATGCCGTCCTTGGGCTCGACGTAGTGGCGGCTGTAGGTCTGCGGCCCGTCGTTGAACTTGATGTCCGCGCCCTTGCGCACGCGCGGCATCGAGCGCAGGCGCTTGAGCTCATCCTTCAGGTTGTACGGCCCCGCGATGGCGCGCACGAAAGTGCGGTCCTTCTTGCTGTGGTAGTGCGATTCGTTGCCCGTATCTTTTCCCGCTTCCTTGCTCATAGGTCCACTCCTGTTCCCCGGGCAGGCTGCCCGGCACGTCCTGTTCCCCGCCTATTTTCCGTATTCCTCGAGGCGATACCGCCGCGGCTTGAGCCCCCGGCAGATCTCGCGCACGACGCCGGACTGCGGCAGCGCGATGCCGCAATCGTCCGCCATTTCCGCCACGATTGCCATGTCGTCCTGCGCCCAGGCCATGGTCTGATTGCCCCAGTTGGCGAGCGCGCCGTTGGTGGCGCTGTTCGTCAGCAGCGCGCTGCGCAGCGCCTCGACGTCCACCCCGTAGCGCTGCGCCAGCGCCAGCCCCTCGTGGTCGGCTACGAGGCATGCCCACAGGATCAGGTTATTCACCGCCTTGGCGACCTGCGCCGTCCCGACCGGGCCGGTGCGAACGACGTCGGAGGAGTACGCGCGCAGCACCGGCGTGAGCCGCTCGACGGTCTCGGGACTGCCCCCGACGAAGGAGAGCAGTGTGCCTTCGTCCGCCGCCCAGCCGCCCCTGCACACGGTCGAATCGACCAGCCGGATGCCCAGCGGGTCGAGCCGCAGCGCGAGCTGCTGCATCGTGCGCGGGTGGATCGTGCTCAGGATGGCGACGATGGTGCCGGGCTTCGCCCCGGCCAGCGCGCCGCCTTCGCCGAGCAGTTCCTTCACCTCGCGGTCGTAGCCGACGCAGACCAGCACGAATTCCGCGCGCTGCGCGATTTCCGCCGCCGATTGCGCCCATCGCGCGCCCTTCGACTCGACGACCCCGCGCTTCGCCGGATCGAGGTCGTGCACCAGGACCGCAAACCCCTTGCGCGCGAGGTGACCGACGATGGGCAGGCCCATTCGCCCCGCGCCGATCAATCCCACCACCTGTTGCGTCATGTCGCTTCGTCCATTGAACCCGCCCCTCAGCGCTTCTGCGTCAGGACATCCACCAGCGCCGGCTGGCCCGCCTTGACCCGTTCGATCGCGCGCCTGAGCGCCGGGCCGATGTCGCGGCCGTGCGCGACCGGACCCTCCGCGTACCATCCCATCGATCTCGCCAGTCCGGCGAAATCCACCGGCGGTCCGTCGAGGTCCATGCCGATATGGGCCCGCTGCACCGGCGTGCCCCGCTGCCTCGCCATGCGCAACTGGTGCTCCCAGTCGTTGTAGTAGGCGCGGTTGTTGTACATCACGGCCAGCATCGGGATCCTGTGCTTGGCCGCCACCCACAGCGCCCCCGCGTCGAACATGAGGTCCCCGTCGGGCTGCATGTCGACGACCAGGCGCCCCGCGTCGCGGTGGGCGAGCGCCACCCCGAGCGAAATGCCGAACTGCGTCGAGGTGCCGAGCGACTTTCCCGGATGGCGATAGTGCTTGTCGAAGTCCCAGATCTTGCGCGTCCAGTCCTCGAGCGTGCCCGCGGTGAGCACCCAGTCCTCCTCGCGGATCGCCTCCCACACCTCGCTCGCGAGGCGCGCGAGCGGCACCGGGCTCGCGTCCCAGTCCTGGCGCGCTTCGCGCGCCCAGCGCGCCCTCGCCTCGCGGTGTCGCTCGGCCGTCCTGCGGCCGCGCACGCCGACGCGCTTCTGCAGCGCGGGGTCCCTGGCGATGCGCGCCCGGCAAAGCCGCGTCAGCGCGGGTATCGCGATCGTGGTGTCCCCGAGCACGCGCAGCCGCGCGTGCATCAGGCGCTGGTAATCCATCGCCCAGCTCGAGAGCTCCAGGTCGCCGAATCCGATGTCGATCCAGACGCAGCCGGGAGGAACGATGCTCGTCACCTTGCGCGTGGTGCTCACCAGCTCGGTGGTCGGCTTCTCCCAGTCGCGCACGTCCAGGCACAGGATCAGGTCGGCGTCCCTGAACACGTCCTTGACCATCGACAGATTGAGCGGATGACAGCCCGGAAAATTGAGCCGGCTGTTCACGTCGTAGACCGGCGCGCCGAGCGTCTCCGCGAGCTGCACCAGGGCGTCGAATCCGCGCGCGTCGCGGCCGACGTATTCGGCGACGATCACCGGCCGCTTCGCCTTCGCGAGCAGGTCCGCCGCGCGCGCGAGCGCGGCCGGATCGGGCGCGATCGGCGACGGCACCTGCATCGCCTGCCGCGGCGGCAGCGCCACCTCGTGCTCCAGGGGCTGCTCTTGCAGCCACGCGTCATAGCACATGTAGACCGGCCCCTGCGGCTCGGTCATCATCACGCCATAGGCGCGCGCGAAGGATTCCGGCACGCCGTCGATGGAAGTGGGCTGGTAGTCCCACTTGGTGTAGTCGCGCACCGCCTGCCCCTGCACGTTCGCGGTGTGCGTCCAGTCGATGCGGGGCCGGCGCTTGGTTTCGTCCATCGGGCCGGTCGCCCCGACGATGAAGACCGGCGCGCGGTCGATATAGGCGTAATACACCGACAGGTTCGAATGCAGCAACCCGACGAGATTGTGCACGATCGCCACCATCGGCCGGCCCGATGCCTTGGCGTAGCCGTGCGCGATCTGCACCGCCGTTTCCTCGTGCTGGCACAACATCATGGTCGGCTTGTTCCTGCCGTAATTGACGATCGAGTCGTGCAGGCCCCGATAGCTCGCGCCCGGGTTGAGCGCCGCGTGCGGCAGGCGGTACTGGTGCAGCAGATCGACGATCACGTGCGACGCCCAGCGCTGCGTCTTCGGCGCGACGGCGCGCGTGCCCTTCTTCGTTCGCTTCGTCGTCATTCTCCTTCTCCCGCTGCGCCCGGATCGTCCGCCGATTCCGGAATGGCGACGCACTTCTCCGGGTTGGTCCGCACGTAGATCGGCTGGCCCACAGGGGTCTTGAGCGAGGGGTGCACGCGGGCGAGCAGCAGGCGGTCCCCCACCTTCACCTGGAAGTCGAGGTACTCGCCGAGGAATACCTTGACGTCGACGACCGCCTCGCAGACGTCGCCGCTGTCGGGGCGCCGTTCGCTCAGCTCGACGTCCTCCGGACGGATCGAGAGGACCACGCGCTCGCCCGGGCGCAGCACGTCCACGGAATAGGCGCCGATGTCGCCCAGGCAGGTGCTGACGCGGTAGAACCCCTGCTCGCCTTCGGCGCCCTTCACCGTCGCTTCGACGAAATTCGTCGA
>JGI1356J14229_10004289_pt1 | contig 10636 bp, 9 predicted proteins | sample Subgrocontami58m_FD_14229 | JGI IMG/M metagenome (IMG submission 14229) | reverse complement strand
CCGGCGGGCAGCCGCGCCGCGGGATCGGGTCGACGGGGCGCGCGCTCGCTTCCTAGCTACGCGATCCGGTCGGGAAGGAAGCTGCTGCTTCCATCTGAGATCACTCTGCCATTCTGCCAGCAGAATGGCAGAGTCATTCGTAGGTCGGTGGCAGCGGTCGGCTAGGTCCGAGCGGGCGCGCTCCAGCTGACCACGCCGAGGCGCGGCACCTGCGCCGGGGGCCGGGGCTCCGCGAGCAGCGCCAGCAGCGCCCGGTCCTTCGCGCTTCCCTCGCGCACCCAGAGCATTCGTCGGGCACGCGCGAGCAGCACCGCCGGATCCGCCGGTCCCGTGCTCGGGCGCTCCAACAGGCGCACCTCGCAGAGCCTCCCGCGCGCGAGCTGGAGCGCGAGGAACTCGGGGAGCGCAGGAAGGGTCGCCCGCGGCTCCCCGTGGACGCGCGGCCAGAGCGCGTCGACCTCGTAGGGCGGCGGCACCTCGAGGAGCACCGCGACGCACAGCCGTCGCGCCGCGCGCTCCATCGCCTCGAGGAAGCCACCGATGTCCTCGACGTCGTTGGCGACGTTCACCGTGAGGGCGACGTCCGCCTCGAGGGCGACGTCCGCCTCGGGGCTCTGCCGTTCCAGCGGCGGCACCGGCCAGCGCGCCTCGACGACCTCGACGTTCTCGACGCCGGTCTCGGCGATCCCCGCGCGGAGCAGCGCGAGCATCGCCGGCGACGGATCGAGCGCGATGACGCGCCGCGCAACGCGCGCGAGCGGCACCGCGTAGCGGCCACCGCCGGCGCCGATGTCGAGGACGACGTCGTCGGGCCGGACGAGCGCCTGGAGCGCACCGATGAGCGGGTCATCCGCGCGGGCGGGGTCGAAGCGGAACGAGGTCGCGACCGGCGCGTAGAAGTCGCCGTCGCCCACCTCGCGCACGCGGTCCACCTGCTCGCGGTTCGCGCGGACGCGCGCGGCCCAGGCGGCGAGCGCGGTGTCCAGGTCGGGGCGGAGCGGATCACCGTCCACGGTCACTCCCGCTCAGCGGCGAGCGCGGCGTGCGGGTCGGGGCGGAGCGCATCGCGGTCCACGCTCACTCCCACTCGATCGTCGCGGGCGGCTTCGACGAGACGTCGTAGACGACGCGGTTCACGCCGGGGACCTCGTTCACGATGCGCGCGGAGACCTTCGCGAGGAGCTCGTACGGGAGGCGCGCCCAGTCGGCGGTCATGAAGTCGTCGGTCGTGACGGCGCGGAGGGCGACCATGCGCCCGTACGTGCGGAAGTCGCCCTGCACCCCGACGCTGCGGGTGGAGGTGAGGACGGCGAAGGCCTGCGCGACGTCGCGGTAGAGCCCCGCCGCGCGGAGCTCCTCGAGGAAGATCGCGTCGGCCTCGCGGAGCGTGTCGAGCGCGGACCGGTCGATCGGACCGAGGATGCGCACCGCGAGCCCGGGGCCGGGGAACGGGTGCCGCCAGAGGAGGTCCTCGGGGAGGCCGAGCTCGGCGCCGGCGCGGCGCACCTCGTCCTTGAAGAGGCGCCGGAGCGGCTCGACCACGCCGAGCGTCATGTCCTCGGGGAGCCCGCCGACGTTGTGGTGGGTCTTGATCCGCGCGGCGGTCTTGGAGTCGCGCGACTTCGACTCGATGACGTCGGGGTAGATCGTTCCCTGCACGAGGACCTCCGCCGCGGTGCCGAGCTTCTCGGCCTCCTCCTCGAAGCAGCGGACGAACTCCTCGCCGATGATCGTGCGCTTGCGCTCCGGATCCTCGACGCCGGCGAGCTTCGCGAGGAAGCGAGCGGAGGCGTCGACCACGACGAGCCGCACGCGCTCGCCGAACGCCGCGATCACCTGGCGGCCCTCGTCCTTCCGGAGCATCCCGGTGTCGACGAACACGCAGGTGAGCTGCTCACCGATGGCCCGCGCGACGAGCGCGGCGGCGACGGCCGAGTCCACGCCGCCCGAGAGGCCGCAGACCGCGTGGCGCAGGCCGATGGTCGCGCGGATCTCGGCGACCGCCTCCTCGATGAAGGCCGCGGGCGTCCAGTCGCCGCTGAGGCCGCAGATGGTGGAGAGGAAGTTCCGGATGATCTCGCGCCCGTGCGGGGTGTGCGCGACCTCAGGGTGGAACTGCACGCCGAAGCGGAGCGCGCCGTCGCTCATCGCCGCCGCCGCGAGGCGGTCGGTCCGCGCGATCGCGTGGAAGCCGGGCGGGAGCCGCCGCACCGAGTCGCCGTGGCTCATCCAGGCGTGCTCGCGCTCGGCGAGCCCGGCGAAGAGCGGCGTCCGGGAGAGGATCGCGACCTCCGCGGGACCGTACTCGCGCCGCCCCTCGGCCGCGACCTCGCCGCCGAGCACCTGCGCCATGAGGTGCATCCCGTAGCAGATGCCGAGGACCGGGAGCGTGCCGTCGAGGATCGCGGGGTCGATCGAGGGCGCGCCGGCCTCGTGCACGCTCGCCGGGCCGCCGGAGAGGATGACCCCGCGGACGCCGCGCGCGCGCAGCTCGGTCGCGCTCACGTCGTGCGGGAAGACCTCGCAGTAGACGCCCGCCTCGCGCACGCGGCGCGCGATGACCTGGGTGTACTGCGAGCCGTAGTCGAGGATCGCGACGGTGTCCCTCATCGTCAGTACTGCGTCGCGCCGGTGAAGGCGAAGGTGCCGAGGTGGAGCGCGGGGACCCGGTTCCACGCGGCGCTGAGGCCGAACTGCTCGGCGGGNACGAGGAGCGAGAGATCCTTCCCCACGCCGCGGACCGAGGCGAGCGCCTCGTGGTACGACTGGGTGAAGCGGAAGTTCTTCACCGGGTAGGCGATCTCGCCGTCCTCGATCGCGAAGACGCCGTCGCGGGTCATCCCGGTGACGATCGTGCGGAGCTGGTGGACCCAGCGGGTGTACCAGAAGCGCGTGACGAGCACGCCGCGCCGCACTCCCCTGATGAGCTCCTCGCGGCTCTTGTCACCCGCCTCGAGGCGCAGGCTCATCGGGCTCGCGGGCGTGAAGCGGTTCGGCGGCAGCGCGTGCCCGGTCGGCCGCGCGCCGGCGCGTAGCGCGGAGCCGGGGTCGTAGACCACCGCGCGCGCGATCCCGTCCTCGATGAGCGTGAGGCGCTCCGTCGGCTGACCCTCGAAATCGAAGGGGCGCGGGATGCCGAGCGGGTCGTACGCGTCGTCGGTGAAGGTGAGCGGACCGGTCACGGTCTGGCCGAGCTTTCCGCCGACGAACGAGCGTCCCTCCTCGACCGCCATCCCGGTGAGCTGGCTCCCGAGGAAGGCGACGATGTCGCGCACGGCGTACGCCTCGAGGACGACCTCGGTCGGGCCGAGCGGGTGGTCGCGCGGCTTCTGCGCGAGGAGCGCCTTCGCCACCGCCTCGTCGGCGACGGCCTGCGCGTCGCAGTCCGCGACGTCGAGCGTCACGCGCTGCGCGAACGAGGAGCCCTCAGCGCCGATGACCGCGGCCTGCGCCTCGGCGATCGTCTGCGGCGTGTACGCGCGCACGCCACGCGAGCTGGCGACGAGGAGCTCCTGGGTGTCGGTGGAGACGAACCCCGCGGCACGGAGTCCCTTGGCGAGCGCCGCATCGCAGATGACCTTCGCCAGCCGCGCGCGGTCGAGCGGCGTCGCCGCGTCGGTGCGTGCGCGGTAGGCGGAGGGCGCCACGGGGATGGGCCGCGGCTCGGGGATCCCGGCGAAGCGCTCGTTCTCCGGCGAGAGCCGCGCGAGGTCGCTCGCGTCGCGCGCCGCCTGGGCGATGCCCTCGGCGTCGACGCGGTTCGTCGCGACGACCGCGACGCGCTTCCCCACCGCGACACGCACGCGGAGATCGACCTCGCGGCTCACGACGTTCTGGTGGATCGCGGCGTTCGCGAACCGCGTGAGCGCGCCGGTCCGTGCGATGACGACCGCCTCGGCCGCGTCGCCGGTCGCCTGCCGGAGCGCGGCCTCGGCGATGCGGGTCAGCTCGTCCTGGCCGAAGAGCGCCACTACTTGACCACCCCGACCCGGACGTTGCGGAAGCGGGCGGGCGCGGCGCCGTGGCCGGTGTGACCGATCTGGCCGGGCTGGCCCTTGCCGCAGTTCGGCGTGCCCCACATCACCCACTCGCTCTCCGAGCAGACCGCGTCACAGGAGCCCCAGAACTCCGGCGTGATGCCGGTGTAGGTGGGGTTGCGGAGCATCGCGCCGCGCTTGCCGCCCTTGATCTCCCAGCCGATCTCGGTGCCGAACTGGAAGTTGAGCCGACGGTCGTCGATCGACCACGAGCGGTTCGTGTCCATGAGGATCCCCTCGTCGGTCGAGGCGATGAGCTCGTCGAGCGTGCCTGCGGTCCCCGGCATGACCGAGACGTTCGTCATCCGGATGAGCGGCAGCCGCGCCCAGCCGTCCGCGCGCATCGTCCCGTTCGAAGGCTTCCCGAGCGCGGCCGCGGTCTCGCGGCTCATGAGGTAGCCGGTGAAGATACCGTCCTTCACCGCCCAGCCCTCGCTCGCGGGGACGCCCTCGTCGTCGTAGGCGAAGGAGCCGAGGCCGCGCGGCGAGGTCGAGTCGATGCGGATGTTCACCTGCTCGCTCCCGTAGCGGAAGGAGCCGAGCTTGTCGGGCGTGAGGAACGAGGTGCCCGCGAAAGCGGCCTCGCTGCCGAGCGCGCGGTCGAGCTCGATCGGGTGGCCGCACGACTCGTGGCACTGGAGCGAGAGCTGGTTGCCGGCGAGGATGACGCTGGTGACCTGGTCCTGCGGGCACTGCTTCGCGGTGAGGAGCGCGACCGCCTCCTCGGCGACGCGTGGCGCGTTCGCGGCGAGGTCCCAGTCGCGGAGGAACTCCCAGCCGGCCTGGTTCTGGCAGCGCATCCCGTCGGGGTAGCTGCGGATCTGCAGCTCGCCGTTGCCGGCCGCTTCCGCGGCGATGCCGCCGCCGGTCTCGGTGATCGTCTGCGCGATGTCGGCGCCCTCGCTCGAGAGGAAGAGCTTCTCCTCGCGCCAGATCCCGTAGCTCGCGCGCGTGGTGCGGAGACCCTTCTGCTCGCGGAGCCGGGCCTCGGCGGCGAAGAGGAGCGCGAGCCGGTCCTCGAGCGTCAGCGCGAAGGGATCGATCTCCACGGGCGTGACGTAGGTCGCGACCGCTGCGGCGACGGGCGCGAGGCGGACGTCCGCGCGCTTCGTGATCGCGGAGGCCCGCGCGATCTCCACCGCGAGCGCCGCGACGCGGTCGGCCTCGGCGGCGGTGACGACCTGCGACGCGGCGAAGCCCCAAGCCCCCTCGGCGATCGCGCGCACGGCGAAGCCGAGCGAGCCGCGGCGATCGACCGCCTCGAGCGCGCCGTTCTTCACGAGCGCGTCCTCCGCCGCGCGGCGGACGAAGCGGACGTCGGCGTACGACGCGCCACGGGTCTTCGCGGTGTCGAGCGCGCGCCGAGCGAGGTCCCGCTCCACGGACCAGCTCGCGCCGTCGACCGGTGCCGCGCTCATGATCGGCCGAGACCGGCGGGCCGGCCGTGGCTCGATCTCCGCTCGTGGGGCTGGGCCGAGCCCGACCCGGGCTCGCCCCGCATCAGGCCTTGACCCGATAGTTGGGGGCCTCGCTCGTGATCCGGATGTCGTGCGGGTGCGACTCGCGGAGGCCCGCGCCGCTGATCCGCACGAAGCGCGCCTGCGCCCGGAGGTCCTCGATCGTCGCCGCGCCGGCGTAGCCCATGCCCGCGCGGAGGCCGCCGACGAGCTGGTGCACGAGCGGCGCGAGCGGTCCCTGCGCGCGCACGCGGCCCTCGACGCCCTCGGGCACCAGCTTGGAGAACTCGCCGACGTCGCCCTGCCCGTAGCGGTCCCGCGAGCGGCGCGCTTCCATCGCGCCGAGCGAGCCCATCCCGCGGTAGGACTTGAAGGGGCCCTCGGCGGTCTCGATGCGCTCGCCGGGCGACTCGTCGACACCCGCGAGGAGGCCGCCGAGCATGACGGTGGACGCGCCGGCGCCGAGCGCCTTGGCGATGTCGCCGGACTGCTGGATGCCGCCGTCGGCGCAGATCGGGATGCCGTGGCGATCCGCGACCTCGGCGCAGTCGAACACCGCGGTGATCTGCGGCATGCCGGCGCCCGCGACGACGCGCGTCGTGCAGATCGCGCCGGGACCCATCCCGACCTTGACGCCGTCGGCGCCGGCGGCGATGAGCTCCTCGGTGCCCTCGGCGGTCGCGACGTTGCCGGCGACGACCTGGACGCGGTGCCGTGCCTTCAGCTTCTCGACCATCCGGATGACGCTCGACGAGTGGCCGTGGGCGGTATCGACGAAGATCGCGTCCACGCCGGCGGCGACCAGGGCCGCGGCGCGCTCGTCCGCGTCGCCGGAGACTCCCACCGCCGCGCCGACGCGGACCCCCGCAGCCTTCGCGGCCGCGACCTCGGCCACCTGATCGGCGATCGTGAGGTTGCGGTGGATGACCCCGAGCCCGCCGAGCGTGGCGAGGGCGACCGCCATGCGCGCGTCGGTCACGGTGTCCATCGCGGCGGAGAGGATCGGGATCTCCAGCTCGATCGCACGGGTGAGCCGCGCGCGGGTCTGGACCTGGGTCGGGAGGATGTCGCTGCGGGCCGGGATGAGGAGGACATCGTCGAAGGTGAGACCCTCGCGGCCGAACTTCTCCTCCCGCCTCACCCTCTGAATGGTACCGCCGCCTCACTGCATCGGGAGCACGACCGCGCGCCCGTCAGAGCGGTCCCCGCATCCTCGCGGCGGTAGGGAATGGTACCGCCGCCTCACTGCATCGGGAGCACGACCGCGCGCCCGTCAGAGCGGTCCCCGCATCCTCGCGGCGGTACGGACCGTCACCCCCTGGCGCGCCTCGCGAGGCGCTCGCCGAAGGCGCTCGCTCCGGCGCCGTACTCGTCGAGCGAGCGGAGCCGGGCGCGCGTCCAGGCCCGCGCGCGGAGCGTGAACGCGCCGGCGGCGGCGAGGCTCACGAGGATCGCGGCGGGAAAGAACAGATTCTGCAACGGCAGGAAGAGCCTGAGCTCGCCCGCGAGGACGAACGCGGCGAGCGAGAGGATCTCGATCTCGACGACGAGCACGAGGAAGACGAAGGCGAACGAGGCGGCACCGAACTGCCGCCGCGCGCGGTACGGGAACGCGACGTCGAGCACCGCCATCGGCGCATGGTAGGGCCGGCGCGGCGGTCCGCTTGCCGCTCGGCGCGGCGGTCCGCTTGCCGCTCGGCGCGGCGGTCCGCTTGCCGCCGCAGGCGGCCCCGCCGCTTAGAGCAGCGTCGCCTCGCGCTCCGGGCCGATCCCGACCATCCCGACCCGCGCGCCGACGGCCCGCTCGATGCGCTCGAGATACGCCTGTGCCGCCGCCGGCAGGTGCGCACGGTCGGCGATGCCGGTGAGGTCGCAGGACCAGCCCGGAAGCGTCTCGTAGCGCGGGCTGACCCGCTCCAGGATGCGCGTCGGCGGCATGTCGGTGGTCACCTTCCCGTCGAGCTCGTAGGAGGCGCAGAACGGGATCTCCGGGTAGGCGCCGAGGATGTCGAGCTTGGTCACCGCGAGCTCGGTGAACGCGTTCAGGCGGTGGGCGTGGCGCACGGCGACGGCGTCGAACCAGCCCACCCGGCGCGGCCGGCCGGTCGTCGCGCCGAACTCGTTCGCCATCTCGCGGAGCGCCTCGGCCTCGCGCCCGAGCAGCTCGGTCGGCAGCGGCCCCTCGCCGACCGCGGTGGAGTACGCCTTCACGACGCCGATGACTCGCGTGATCGCGCGCGGCGGGATGCCGGCCCCCACCGAGGCGGCGCCGGCGAGTGGGTTGGAGGACGTCACGTACGGGTAGATGCCCCAGTCGAGGTCGCGCATCGCGCCGAGCTGGCCCTCCAGCAAGATCGCCGCGTCGCGGGCGAGGGCGCCCTCGACGAGCGTGAGCGTGTCGGCGATCCGGTCGCCGAGCTTCGCCGCGGCGGCGAGCACGGCGTCGGCCACGACGACCGGATCCATCGGCGCGTCGCCGAAGCGCGTGAGGATCGCGTTCTTGGTCACGAGCTCGTGCGCGACGCGGGCGCGGAACGCCTTCTCGTCGCGCACCTCGTAGACCTGGATGCCGTGGCGGCCGACCTTGTCGGAGTAGGCGGGGCCGACGCCCTGGCCGGTCGTGCCGAGCTTCTGCCGGCCGCGCTCGCGCTCGTCGAGGCGGTCGAGCGCGATGTGCCAGGGCATGAGCAGGTGCGCGCGGTCCGAGACGCGGAGGTTCGCGGTGGAGATGCCCGCCTTCTCGAGGCCCGCGAGCTCGAGGCAGAGCACGCCGAGATCCACCACGGTGCCGGGGCCGATGATGCAGAGCGCGTTCGGGTTGAAGATCCCGGAGGGCACCAGGTGGAGCTTGAAGGTGCCGAACTGGTTGACCACGGTGTGGCCGGCGTTGTTGCCGCCCTGGTAGCGGATGACGACATCCGCGGTCTGTGCGAGGAGGTCGGTGATCTTCCCCTTGCCCTCGTCGCCCCACTGCGCGCCCACGACCGCGGTCACTGGCACGTGGACCAATGCTAGCGAGTCGGCTGATCGGGCGGCGAGCGGCGGCTCAGGCCGCGGGGGGCGGGATGGCGGGTGGCGGCTTCCGCTGCTCGAAGCAGCTCGCGCAGTAGACCGGGCGGTCGTCGCGCGGCACGAACGGGACCTGCCCGGGCTGGCCGCAGCCGCTGCACACGATGTCGTGCATGTTCGCGACCCGCTGGGCCGCGCGATCGGCCTTGGCTTTCACCCGGCAGTCCGGGCAGCGCTGCGGCTCGTGGAGGAGCCCCTTGGACTGGTAGAACTCCTGCTCACCCGCGGTCCACGCGAAGGTGCTCCCGCACTCGCGGCAGCGCAGCGACCGGTCGGCGAACGTCATCCCCGAGACTCCTGAGGGAAACCGTACGCCGGGCGGTCAAGAGCGTCGACCCCTCGCACCTGGCGCCTCGCCCTGGCGCCTCGCCCCGGTCCGGGGACCGACCCGGCGGCTCGATCTGGCGGGGTGACGCCCTACGTGGCCGAGGCGACCGTCAGGCGCAGGCCGTCCGCGAGCGGCGTGCGGGGCGCCCAGAGGCGGGCGCGCGCCGCCTTCGAGGAGTCAAGGCAGGAACGCCGCAGCTCGCCGGGACGCTCGGCGACGTGGCGGAGGCCCGGCGGCGGACCGAGCACCTCGCTCATCGCCGCGATGAGCGCGCTCACGCTCGTCGCGACGCCGGTGCCGATGTTGAAGGCGCCGGCCAGCGGGCGGTCGATCGCGGCGAGCGTCGCCTCCGCGACGTCGTGGACGTGGAGGTAGTCGCGCTCCATCGTCCCGTCGCCGTAGACCGTGAGCGGCACGCGCGTCCGCCAGCACTCCTGGAAGATCGCGACGACGCCGCCTTCGAGATCGCCGCGCTGGCGCCGGCCGTACACGTTCGCCAGACGCAGCGTCACGCCGCTCGGTGCGGCGCTCGCGACGAGCGACTCCGCCTCGACCTTGAAGCGGCCGTACGGCGCGGCCGGGGTCTGCGGGGTCTCCTCGGTCGCGCAGACCGGCGTCTCGCCGTACCCCGCGCCCCCGCTCGAGATGTTCACGAAGGTGCGCGCGCCGCGCCGCGCGGCCAGCGCGAGGGCGTTCGCCGTTCCGTCGACGATGACCCGGCGGTAGAGGTCCGGCTTCTCCACCGACTCGACGACCTTCGTCTTCGCGGCGAAGTGGGCGACCGCGTCGAACGTGCCGCTGACCGCGTCGAGCGCCGCCGCGACCGCGATGTCGGCGACGACCAGCTCGGCGCGCGGGTCGAGGTTGTCCCGCGATCCGGTCGAGAGGTCGTCGATGACGACGACCGCGTCCCCGCGCGCGAGGAGCGCGTCGACGATGTGGCTCCCGATGAACCCGGCGCCCCCGGTGACGAGCACCCTCATGTGGAGGAGATGGTGGACGAATCCGTGGACGGCCGCTGGGACGGCGACCGGCCCGCCTCGCTACCTTCGGCGGCGCACCTCCGCAGGCGCTTCCCCTGAGCGGTCGTAAGGAGCCCCTTGACACGACGCGCCCTTCTCAATAGAACGACTGTTCGATAGCGTAGGTGTTCGGCATGAGGCACTCAGCGTGACCCTCGAGACCGCGCTCGACCGCCAGGTCCCGCACGACCCGGTGGCGGAGCGGCGCGTCCTCGGCGCGCTCCTCATCGACCGCGACGCGATCTTCAAGATCGCCGACGCGCTCGGGCACGCCGACTTCCACGAGGCGCGCAACCAGCGCGTCTACGCGACGATCGAGGCGCTCCTGGAGCGCCGCGAGCGCATCGACCCGCTCACGGTCCAGGTCGAGCTCGCGCGGCGCGAGGAGCTCGACCGGGTCGGCGGCGTCCCCTACCTCCGCGAGCTCGTCGAGGCGGTGCCGACCGCGGTCGAGATCGAGCGGCACGCCGCGGTGGTGCGGGACCGCGCCGTGCTCCGCCGGCTCCTCGGCGCGGCGACGGCGATCGCCGGCGACGCCTACGGCGAGCCGGTGGACATCGCGCTCGTGCTCGACCGCGCCGAGCAGCGGATCTTCGCGCTGCGCGACGAATCGGCGAACGCGCAGCTCCGCCACATCAAGGCCGCGCTCATGGAGAACTACGAGCACCTCGAGGCGCGGATGGAGCACCCGTTCGAGCTGAGCGGCGTGCCCTCGGGCTTCCG
>JGI1356J14229_10004287_pt1 | contig 10639 bp, 7 predicted proteins | sample Subgrocontami58m_FD_14229 | JGI IMG/M metagenome (IMG submission 14229) | reverse complement strand
GGGCTATTGGGGCTGTGACTCTTGGATTGTGGGAAGAGGCAGCCACGTTGGTTTTTATTTATTTGTTAGGTGATATCTTAGAAATCTATACCGTGAGCAAATCAAGGGGTGCCATAAAAATGCTCATGGAACTGGCGCCGAAAGAAGCGCTTGTCAGGAGAAATGGGAAGGAAACGGTTTTACCTGTGGAAGAAGTAGAAATCTCCAATGTTATTATCATACGGCCGGGAGAAAAGATACCCTTGGATGGAAAGGTATTAAAAGGCTACTCCAGTGTTGACCAATCTCCCATTACCGGTGAATCGATTCCTGTAGAAAAAAAGGAAGGGGATGAGGTCTTTGCAGGTACCTTTAATCAAAGGGGCGTCCTGGAGGTAGCAGTAACAAAATTATCTAAAGATACCACACTTGCAAAGATTATCCATTTAGTGGAAGAAGCGCAGGCAAGAAAATCCAGCTATCAGCGTTTTGGTGAAAAATTTGGGAAATATTACACCCCTTCAATGTTTGCTCTGGCCTTCGCTGTTGCGGTCGTTCCTCCCTTATTGATAGGTGGATTTTCTTATTGGTTCTATAGGGGATTGGTGGTGCTTGTCGTATCGTGTTCTTGTGGTATTGCCCTTTCGGTCCCTGTTGCTGTGGTTGCGGCTATCGGGAATGCGGCCCGACACGGGGTTCTGATAAAGGGCGGGATTTATTTAGAACTAGCTGAAAAGCTGAAGGTCATCGCATTCGATAAGACAGGAACCATTACTATTGGTAAACCAGCAGTTACTGATACCATACCAATGAATAATCAAAGAGAGGAAACAATACTCCAGTTAGCAGCCAGTATCGAGAGCCATTCAGAGCACCCTCTGGGAGAAACTATTGTAAATTATGTAAAGGAAAGAGGATTAAATCTTCAGACTGTGGACACCTTTGAGTCCCTACCAGGAATGGGTGTAAAGGCAAGAATAGGCACTCAAGAATATTGTATTGGTAATAAACGCCTTTTTTCGCAGTTCTCAATCCCTATTGATAAAGCCCTTGTCCATATCTCCGAGTTAGAGAAACAAGGGAAAACAGCCGTATTGTTAGGTTCTCAGAAGGAACTTCTGGGAATTATTGCAGTAGCCGATAAGGTTAGGAGGGAGGCAAAAGATGTCATCCAGACATTAAAGCAGGAAGGAATCAAAAAGGTTATTATGCTTACCGGGGATAACGAAGGGACAGCGGAATCCATTGCAAGAGAAGTTGGTGTTGATGAATATTATGCAAAGTTGCTCCCGGAGGATAAAGTAGAGGCTGTGAAAAAACTAAAGGAGAAATATTCTTACATTGCCATGGTGGGAGACGGGGTAAATGATGCCCCCGCTATGGCTGAGGCAAATGCAGGGATTGCCATGGGAGCTGCTGGTACTGATATAGCCATCGAGACCAGTGATTTTGTACTCATGTCGGATGATCTGGCAAAGATTCCTTATATCATTACCTTGAGCCGAAGGGCAGTAAGAAATATCCGTCAAAATATCATCGTCTCCCTCCTTATCATTGCCTTCCTGGTGCCAGCAGCCGTTTGTGGATGGATTGGCCTCGTACCAGGACTCCTGATTAACGAGATAGGTGGATTAATTGTTATAATCAATGGACTAAGACTTTTGAGGTAATAAAATTAAGTTTACTAAAGTCCTTCAATGATTAATAATTTCATTTTATTTGTGCGGATTTACGGTAGGGTGAGTTAAGCAGAGCGAACCCACCATTTGCAAATATATTGAAGGTGGATTCGGCGTAAAAACCAACGCCTTAATCCACCCTACTCATAATTTAAGGAAGTATGACTATGTTCGAACGGTTAAAATCCGTAGTCAAAAATCTAAAGCGCGAGTTCACGGTATATCAACTTGTGTTAAAAGATAGACGGACTCCCAGGTTAGCAAGGTTGCTTCTCTGGATTGCAATTGGTTATACGCTCTTGCCTTTCGATATCATCCCGGATTTTATACCAATTCTAGGCCAACTTGATGATATTATCATCGTACCTGCTTTGGTCATCCTGGCTTTGAAAATGATTCCCAAAGAGGTTGTTGAAGATTGCAGGATCAGGGCAAACGGTGCTAAACAAGGAATAAATGATTTACGTTAAATCAGTTAGATAGGCCACGTTCAACGGGTAGCACATAGCACTCACAGATACTATTTCAAATCAGAGAGGTTATGATATGTTCCGTCATAGAGATTTCCACAAAAACAACCGTTCGCATGGCCACACTCATGGTGCCATAGATCCGGCTATTTTGACCACTCAACGGGGTATTTGGGCTGTCAAATGGACTTTTCTTGGGTTGCTTGCAACTGCAATTTTTCAGGTCGTTATCGTCTTTGTTTCTGGAAGTGTGGCACTTCTTGCAGACACGATCCATAATTTTGGTGATGCCTTTACGGCAATCCCACTGTGGTTCGCTTTCACGTTGGCAAAATGGCATCCTAATAAACGGTTCACTTACGGCTACGGTCGCGTGGAAGACTTGGCAGGCGTAGCGATCGTGCTCATTATTACGTTCAGTGCTATTGTCGCCGGCTACCAATCCATTAACCGCCTTTTTCATCCTCAGACCGTGGGACATTTATGGATAGTGATAGTGGCATCGGTGGTCGGCTTCTTTGGTAATGAGGCTGTAGCAGTATTTCGTATCAGGATCGGCAAAGAGATAAGCAGTGCCGCCCTTATTGCCGACGGCTATCACGCCAGGGTAGATGGCTTGACCAGTCTGGCCGTCCTTTTTGGTGCGGTGGGAGTCTGGCTGGGATATCCCATTGCAGACCCTATCATAGGTATTCTTATTACTGCTGCTATATCCCGCATCGTATGGCAATCTGGCAAGATGGTATTTACTCGCTTGCTCGATGGAGTAGACCCTGAGGTGGTTGAAGAAATTAAACATTCGATAAATCACACCACCGGTGTACAAAACGTCTCCGAAGTGCGGATAAGATGGTTAGGCCATAGACTTCATGCAGAGGTAAATATTGCCGTGAATCCGAAACTCTCTGTTGAAGAAGGACATGAAATCGCCAAAGAGGTACGACACCAGATTTTACACCATCTGCGCTATCTCTCGAATGTCACGATCCATATTGATCCTGTAAACGCTTCGGGTGAGGAGCATCATCGTATTAACGGGCATTCACATGGTAATCTGCCTGCACATTCACATCAATAGTTTCATAGATGTTATGAGTAGGTTGGACAACCTACTCATAACACCAAAAAATTCACTTGACATATCCTATCCTCCAGGATAGGATACAAACCATTAGTTGGTATACAAATTATGAAAACACATACATCACATCCAGATATAATAAAACGTCTCAATCGGGCTTATGGTCATTTGAATAAGACAATTCAAATGGTTGAGGAGGAAAAGCCTTGTATCGAAGTTGCACAACAGCTTCAGGCAGTGGTTAATGCTCTTAGCAGTGCAAAGCATTTGTTTGTACAAGACCACATTGAACATTGCCTTGATGAATCTATATCAGGCAATTCTCAAAAAGCAAAAGAGATGATTGTTGAATTCAAAGAGCTTACTAAATACTTGTAAGATTCATTTAGTGGATTACCAAATAAATTTCTTTACTACCCTGTATAATTCTCTTACGTTATCCTTCATGTTGACCACTTAATACATAAATTATCCAATTTGCCATGTATAAATATTTTAATTTTGAATATAAAACTACCTTACAGAAATACAGAATAATAATGAGTACCATAACGGTCTTCACAGTTGTTTATTTACCCTGCTTTTGTATAACGAGCACTGGAAGCAATAATCACAAATTAGCAAATAAAAAGATTTCACTTGAAGAAGCCATTAACATAGCCATTGAAAAAAATCCGCAGTTGCAGTCAACAAGAGATCAAGTAGATGCTGCCGTTGGTTCATTACGTCAGTCAAGACTATATCCAAATCCAGTTTTGGAACTTTTGGCAGAAGAAATTCCGACTAATGAAGTTGGGTTGAATCAGAGCCAAAACCTTGTTGGTATAACCCAGCCAATTATTACAGGCGGCAAAAGGGGATTAGGAATAAAGGTAAGTGAGAAATCAAAAGAAAAAGACGAATTCGAAAGAGATGCAGTTTTACTGGCTGTTATAGCCGACACAAAGAAGGCATTTTATAAAGTTGTAGCTGACCAGGAAGGTTACGCCATTGCAAAGAAGGTAGAAGAAATTGCAAAAGGTATTTATGAGAGTGAGAAAGTCAGGTTTGATGCGGGTGAAGTTGCTATTACGAATGTCCTCAGGGCGGAAGTTGAATTGTCAAAAGCAAGAAACCTTGTTTCCAATGCAGAAGGAAATCTTCAAAATTCTATAAAGGAGTTACAAACGGTGATGGGCACTCCAGAGGAAACCGTCAATGGCGTGATGGGAAAGCTCTTAACGAAACCTGGAGAACTATCGCTTCATGAACTTGAATTAAATATGAAGAGTAATCAACCATTCCTTAAGGCATCAAAGAAGAATATCGAAATAGCAGAAACACAATTGACGCTGGGGAAAAGACAGGCTATCCCCGACATTAATGTATCGGCAGGCTATAAACGGCTTACTCAGGAAAACGTGGACACCGTCCAGATGGGCATTGAGATACCTGCCCCCTTTTTTAATCGTAACCAGGGCAATATACAAAAGGGTAAAGCCCTTTCAAGGAAGGCGAAAAGTGAGAACCTGTCGGTTTACAACGACCTGCTATTTCAGTTAAAAAGGAATTTCAACTCATACAATGTGGAACGGAAGCGTGTCATTGAATATGGGGATAAGATTCTACCAAAGGCAGAAGAATCCCTTAAGTTAATTACAAGGGGATACAGAGAAGGTGAGTTTGATTATATAGACCTCCTGGATGCCCAGAGGACGTGGGCTGAAACGAGGATTTCCTATATTGAATCCTTAAAAAATTTAAACCTGTTCATTGCAGATATCGAAAGATTGGCAGTGACGAAAATAAGGGAGCAATAGTGGTGGCAAAAAGATTTACCGTAACGGTTCACCGCAAAGGCGCAAAGAACGCAAAGGAATATCTGAAAGAAGAAAATAAACTTTCAACTCGTTCCCAAACCATGTCCTCATGGAAATGGGGATTGTTTTGGAATGCAATAGTAGAGAAATTTTGTTTCGAGAAGGGAAAGAAACATATGGCATGTTTACGATTATTTAACACATGGTGGACAAATTTCATGATTATTCTTTTATGCATGGGAATCCTTCCGATGGCAACTGTTGCTGCAAATCAGAAACACGAGGGTTGTCAGGATTCACAATGCACCAAGGGCGATGAAAATGTCATTACGAAGGGTGCTAGCAACGAAGCAACCTCTAAAGATGAGATTCTTCGCTCTACTCAGAATGACAGTGAGCAAAAGATTCAAAAGAACGAATTAAAGGCACTTTCAGGTGAAATGTGCCAAGAACATGGTGTTCCAGAAAGCAAATGTTCCTTGTGTAACCCTACTATTAAAACCAATAGTTATGAAGAACTGTTAAAAAAACAATGTGAACACAATGTCCCCATAATCGAATGTGACGGATGTCGCCATGAGGTTGGGGCTGTTAAGGTCGACAAGTCGATACTAGGGGAGATTATTACCATAAAAAATGTCGAGTTGTTTGACATTGATGTAACTCATAAGGCAACAGGTGAGGTGGGACCAAACCGGGACCGTTTTGTTATCGTTTCTCCAAGGGTATCTGGGGTAGTTAAGGAGTTATTTGTAGACTGGGGAGATCATGTGAAGAAAGGACAGAAGCTGGCCATATTGGATAGCATAGAACTGGGGGAGGTCAGGGCCAATGATAGGAAAGCGAGGGCAATGTTGAGAATGGCAAAAAAGAACTATTCCAGGGAAAAGACTCTCTATAAACAAAAGATTACTTCCACAAAACATTTTCTGGAAGCTGAGAACGCTTACGAACAGGCACAGATAGAGTTAAAAGCGCTAAAAGAGAAGTTAATACTCATGGGTCAGCAGGAGGGTGACATCCAGGATATAGCGGAAGACCCAGTGTCCTCCCTATTTATCCTTTCAGCCCCCTTTGATGGTACGGTGATTAATAAAAATGTAGCCATTGGTGAACTAAAGGATGCCTTTACCCCTATTGTCACCATTTCAGACCTCACAAATCTGTGGGTATGGTTTGATATCTACGAAAAAGATATCCCAATAGTTTTTAGAGGAAATAAGGTAATGATATCAGTTGCCTCCTATCCAGACGAACAATTTGAGGGATTCGTTACGTATATTGGAGCTACCGTTGATGAAAAGACGAGGACGGTGAAGGTTCGGGCAGAGGTCGACAATCGCCATGAAAAATTGAAACCGGGTATGTTTGCCAAGGTACTGCTCCTGGTAGAAACAGGAAGTGATTCACCTGTTGTACCCGAGGGAACCGTCCAGACAGATGGGCAAAAACACTTTGTCTTTGTGCCACTTAATGAGGGATACTTCTTAAGACGGGACGTGACCCTGGGTGCGCGGGTAGATGGCCATGTAAAGGTTATTAGTGGCTTAAACAAGAATGAACGTGTGGTTGTCAAGGGAGGTTTCTTACTCAAGTCTGAAATCATGAAGGGAAAGTTTGGGGAGGGGTGCGCTCACTAATTTAAAGTTGGAAAAGATGCTACAAGACCCACCCCCTGCCCCCTCCCAAGAGGGGAATAAAGAAGTCCCCTCTTGGGAGGGGATTTAGGGGTGGGTAAAGGTACTATGGCTAAATTTACGCTTAAAAATTTTAAACAATTAGTTCCTCCCCCTCGAGGGGGGAGGTATTTTTAATTTTGTATAGTTGTCAAAGGCTTAATTTATGATCAATAAAATTATCGAATATGCATTAAAACAAGGTTTCCTTGTCATTGTTGTTATCTGTGTCATCATAGGACTGGGTTTGTATTACATTGTCCGCTTGCCTGTTGATGCCGTCCCCGATGTTACCACAAATCAGGTACAGATCAATACCGAGGTGCCGGGACTCGGCCCTCTTGAGGTGGAAAAACTCATCACATTTCCCATTGAGTTCTCCATGAGCAGTTTGCCAGATGTCGTGGAGGTACGTTCCATTTCAAAGACAGGACTTTCTCAAGTCACGGTAGTTTTTGATGACCACGTAAACATTTATTTTGCCCGTCAATTGGTCCTTGAGCGTTTGCAAACGGCAAAAGAGCAACTACCACAGGTTTTCATGGCTCAGCCTATCATGGGGCCGATTAGCACGGGACTGGGGGAGATATATCAATATGTGGTTACCGGCGAGGGCAAAGATGCCATGGAACTAAGGACCATCCAGGACTGGCTGATCAGACCCAGGTTACTGACTACACCAGGGATTATTGAGGTCAACAGTTTCGGTGGTTTTGTAAAGCAGTACCAGGTGCAGGTGGATCCCAAAAAGCTCATCACCTACGATATCACCCTCCGCCAGGTCTTCGATGCCCTGGCTGCTAATAATGCCAATGCTGGTGGACAATATATAGAACATGCCTCTGAACAGTATCTCATAAGGGGGATAGGTCTTATCAATACCATACAAGATATTGAAAATATAGTTGTCCATGCGACGGCAGAGGGTACCCCCATTTATATAAAAAATCTTGCAGACGTAGTAGTGGGTCCTGAGGTACGTTATGGGGCAGTCACCAAGGATGGCAAGGGAGAGGTTGTTACTGGTATTGCCATGATGCTCAAGGGTGAAAATAGCCGAACCGTGGTGGAAAGGGTAAAACAGAAGGTTGAAGAGATCAGGCAAAACCTGCCAAAAGGTGTGGATATCATACCGTTTTATGATCGGGCTGGCCTTGTCAACGATGTTATTCATACAGTTATTAGCAACGTCATTTTCGGTATCATCCTGATAATAATAGTTCTTACTTTAACGGTAGGAAATTGGCGGGTATCACTCCTTATTGCTTTTTCAGTTCCTTTAACGGTCGTTTTAACCTTTTCAGGCATGTATCATCTGGGGATTGCTGCTACGGTAATGAGTATAGGTTCCCTGGGGTTTGGTAATATTACCGATGGCTCAGTTTGTACAGTTGAAAATATCGTTCAACGTCTTACCCTCAGAAAAGGTAATAATAATTACAGGGAGACAATACTGCGTGCGGCCCAAGAGGTGGGTCGTCCCATCTTCTTCGCCGTGGGTATTATCATTATCATCTATGTACCACTCTTGACCCTTCAGGGTGTTGAAGGCAAGATGTTCAGGCCTGTAGCCCTTACGGTAAGCCTTGCCATGCTGAGTTCCCTTTTTGTTGCCCTGGTCATTATGCCCACCCTATGCTCCCTTATTTTCAGGAAAGGGATAAAGACACAGGCGCATACGGAGGAAACGGATAACCGGATAATGCAGTTCTTAAAGAGGCGTTATAGGCCGTTGCTGCAAAAGGCTGTATTTTATCCCAGGGTAATCTTAATTATTGCTGTCGCGTGCTTCCTTTCGAGCCTTGTCCTTGTCCCCTTTTTAGGTTCGGAATTTATGCCTGAATTGGATGAAGGAGCCATAGCAATCAATGTGGTGCGCCTGCCCAGCGTCTCTTTAAAGGAATCCGTAGAACTCTCTACCCTTATAGAAAAGACTCTTATGAAATACCCAGAGGTAGAGACAGTTGTTTCAAAAACTGGAAGGGCAGAGGTTGCTATAGACCCCATGGGTCAGGAGATCAGTGATGTATTTGTAATGCTTAAACCCAAGAAGTCGTGGCAGACGGCTAAGACCAAAGAGGGCCTCATTGAACGTATGGAAGAGGATTTGGAAAAGATACCAGGCATGCGGTATAGTTTTTCACAGCCCATCGAGCTAAGGGTCAGTGAGTTGATAGCCGGTGTCCGTTCTGATATTGCCATCAAGCTTTTTGGCGAAGATTTTGAAGTGTTAAAGCCGAAGGCAGGGGAGATCGAACGGGTTGTTAGTTCTATTCGAGGGGCTGAGGATGTGAAAGTAGAACAGGTGGCAGGACTGCCTGTGGTACAGATAAAGATTGACCGAAGCGCCATTGCCCGTTATGGGATCAACGTATCGGATATACAGGATGTTATTACAACGGCCATTGGTGGTAAAGCTGCATCACAGGTACTGGAAGGGCAGATGCGATTCGACCTCTTAGTCCGTTTCACCGAGGAGGCAAGGAATAATGTGGAGGAAATCAAAAATATCCTGATTAGCGCCCCAGGCGGTGTGCGTGTACCGTTAACCCAACTGGCGGATATTTCCGTTGAAGAGGGGCCTGCCCAGATCAGCCGCGAAAACGGACACCGCCGTATCGTAGTGGAATGTAATGTCCGTGGCAGGGATATCGGCAGCTTCGTGGCAGAGGCACAAAAGAAGATACGGGAAGGTGTGGATATCCCCGCAGGTTATTATCTGGATTGGGGCGGCCAGTTCGAGAATATGCAGCGGGCAAGGAATCGCCTTGCAATCGTTATCCCCATTTCCATGGGATTAATTTTCATACTTCTCTACATGAGTTTCCGTTCCTTTAAAAACGCCGCCCTTATTTACGCAAACGTTCCTTTTGCGGCAACGGGAGGGATTGTGGCGTTGTTCCTGAGGGATATGCCCCTAAGCATCTCCGCAGGGGTAGGATTTATTTCGCTTTTTGGACTATGCGTATTAAACGGCACAGTAATGGTATCATTTATCAATGAATTTCAACAAAAAGGAAAAGAAACGAGAGATACTATCGTAGAAGCGGCTTCAACACGACTCAGGCCTGTACTCATAACAGTTCTGGCCGATATTATTGGATTATTACCGATGACCATATCTACGGATGTTGGAGCCGAGGTACAGAAACCATTGGCAACGGTGATCGTTGGTGGGGTATGTTTCTCAAGCTTTTTGACCCTTTTTGTGATCCCTGCACTCTACCAATGGTTTCCCAAAAGGATTGAGGTCGCATAAAAAGGCAATACTTACCACAGAGGCAGCAGAATGGTAGCAATTTATAGTAAACGCTAAAAAAGTTGTCATTGCGAGGAGGAACGGTTGCGAGGCAAAGCCGAAGCAAACTATTGGCAAGATTCCTCACTGAGATTCGTTCGGAACAGGCTCCGCAATCTCCAGACAGTGATTGCTTCGCTGTCGCTCGCAATGACGGATTCATGCTTCTGTCATTCCTGCGAAACATGTTCTCTCGAAACTGGGCAGCAGGAATCCATTCATGGAAACTGGATTCCCGTTTTGCACGGGGATGACAAAAAAAACGTTTGAAATTCCTTGAAAACATTAAATTATTACAGAAACATAAATGAGGTAAAAAAATGGAAAAGATTGAGATTGCCAGGTCAGTTTTCTTCTTTATTCTTGCCGGATTGTGTGAAATAGGCGGAGGATACCTGGTATGGCTCTGGCTAAGGGAGGAAAAGAGTATTTGGCTCGGTTTATCCGGAGCAATCGTGCTGATTATCTATGGAGTTATACCAACCTTTCAGCCTGCAAATTTTGGCCGGGTTTATGCCGCTTATGGTGGCGTGTTCATAGTCCTCTCCATTCTTTGGGGATGGAAGGTTGACAAGATAGCTCCGGACAAATTTGACCTGATAGGTGGTTTTATTGCCCTCATTGGTGTAATTATTATCATGTACTGGCCAAGGGGAT
>JGI1356J14229_10004284_pt1 | contig 10644 bp, 9 predicted proteins | sample Subgrocontami58m_FD_14229 | JGI IMG/M metagenome (IMG submission 14229) | reverse complement strand
CACACCGACCTTATCAGCCGCCACACGCCGCGCGTGCTCGACGGCGCGCAGCAGATGTGCGAGAACCTCGACAAGGCACGGGCGAAGCGTAGGCGATGAACCCTGCACGCCTCGCCGGCGCCCTGATGGTGCAGGGCACGACCTCCGACGCCGGCAAGAGCACGTTGGTTGCCGGCCTGTGCCGCGTGCTCGCGCGCCGGGGCGCGCGTGTGGCGCCGTTCAAGCCGCAGAACATGGCATTGAACAGCGCGGTCACTGTCGACGGCGGCGAGATTGGCCGCGCACAGGCGCTGCAGGCGCAGGCCGCCGGGGTCGAGCCGCATACGGACATGAATCCGGTGCTGCTCAAGCCCAACTCCGACACCGGCGCGCAGATCGTCATCCACGGCAAGGCGTGCGTGGACATGGATGCGCGCGCTTACCACGAGTACAAGCCGCGCGCGATGGCGGCGGTGCTTGAGTCCTGGCACCGTCTGCGTGCGCAATACGACTGCGTGCTGGTGGAGGGCGCCGGCAGCCCGGCGGAAGTCAACCTGCGCGAGCGCGACATCGCCAACATGGGATTTGCCGAAGCGGTCGATTGCCCGGTGATCCTGGTGGCCGACATCGACCGCGGCGGTGTGTTCGCGCATTTTCTGGGCACGCTGGAGTGCCTGTCGGCCTCCGAGCGCGAGCGCGTGCGCGGTTTCGTGATCAACCGCTTTCGCGGCGACATCGGTCTGCTGCAGCCCGGCGTAGAGTGGCTGGAGCGCAAAACCGGCAAACCGGTATTCGGAGTAATTCCATATCTTCACGGCCTGCATCTCGATGCCGAGGACGCGATCAAGACCGAGCAAGGCGAGAAACTGGCAGGCGGGCGTTTGCGCGTGGTCGTGCCGGTGTTGCCGCGCATCAGCAACCATACCGATTTCGACGTATTGCGCGCGCACCCGCAGGTCGATTTGCGATTCATCGGGCCGGGCATGCGCATTCCGCGCGCCGACCTGATCGTATTGCCGGGTAGCAAGAGCGTGCAGGCCGATCTCGCCTGGCTCGAGCGCGAAGGCTGGACCGTGGAAATCCGGCGCCACCTGCGCTACGGCGGCAAGCTCATCGGCATCTGCGGCGGCATGCAAATGCTGGGCACGCGGCTCGACGACGCGCAGGGCCTGGAGGGCGCGGCCGGCAGCCGGCCGGGACTGGGCCTGCTCGATTTCGAGACCACGCTCGATCAGCAAAAGCGCTTGCAACAGGCGGGCGGGCGGCTCATCGGCTCGGGCGCGCGCGTTGCCGGCTACGAGATCCACATGGGCGTCTCGACCGGACGGGCGCTCGCGCGCGCCGCAATCGAGCTCGACGACGGCCGTCGCGACGGCGCGCTGTCCGCGGACGGACAAATCTTGGTAACTTATCTGCACGGCCTGTTCGACGCGCCCGAAGCCTGCGCCGCGCTGCTCGCCTGGGCCGGCTTGGAACGCCCGCTGGCGCAGGACTACGGTGCATTGCGCGAAGCGAGCATCGATCGCCTGGCCGACGCGATGACGGAGCATTTGAACATCGAGCGGCTGCTCGCAGAGCTGCGCTAGGGTTCTCCGCCCTGGGGTTCTCTGCTATCGTGCGTGCATGCTGAAGGACCGAGTTGATCTGCAGAGCGTGCGCAGGGTGCTGGTGACGAAGCTGCGCCACCACGGCGACGTGCTGCTCGCCTCGCCGGTGTTCTCCGTGCTGAAAATCCATGCACCGCATGTCGAGGTCGACGCGCTGGTCTATGCCGATACCGCGGCCATGCTGACCGGCAATCCGGCGGTGTCACGGGTGTTTGGTGTGGACCGCGGCTGGAAGACACTGCGCTGGTTTGATCAGGCGCGGGAGGAGTGGGGTTTGCTGCGGCAACTGCGCAGCCGCGAATACGATCTGCTGATTCATTTGTCCGAGCATCCGCGCGGCGCCTGGCTTGCGCGCTTGCTCGGTCCGCGCTACAGCGTCGCCGCCAATCATCCCCGCGTGCACAACTGGTGGAAGAACAGTTTCACGCACACCTATCCCTTGCCCATGAACGGCCGTCGCCACGTGGTCGAGACGAACCTGGATGCGCTGCGCCGCATCGGCGTGCAGCCAGGGGAGAAGGAGCGCAAGCTTTGCTTCGTGCCGGGCGAAGAAGCAGAGCGCGAAGTGGCTCGTATGCTGGGTGATTTGGGGCTCGCGCCGGGCGGCTATATTCACCTGCATCCGGCCTCGCGCTGGCAATTCAAGTGCTGGCCGGCCGAGAAAACCGCCGACCTGATCGACAAACTGCAGGCTCTTGGGCAGCGCGTGCTTGTTACCGCGGCGCCGGATGCGGAGGAACTCGAACTGGTTGCGCGCATCCGTGCACTGGCGACGACACCGTTCACCGATCTTTGCGGCAAGCTCACGCTGAAGCAACTGGGTGCGGTTTCGCGCAATGCCAGGCTTTTTGTTGGTGTCGATTCGGCACCCATGCATATCGCCAGCGCGATGCAGACGCCGGTGGTGGTGCTGTTCGGGCCCAGCGGAGAATTCAACTGGGGTCCGTGGCAAGTGGCGCGTCGCGTGGTCGCTTCCAATAATTATCCTTGCCGTCCCTGCGGCAACGACGGCTGCGGCGGCGGCAAGGTGAGCGAATGCCTGACCACCCTGCCCGTATCCGAGGTGCTGCAAGCGGTGCAAGCCCTGCAGTCGCGCTTTTGAAAATTGCCCTGATACGCCAGCGCTACAATCCCTACGGCGGGGCGGAGCGCTTCGTCGAGCGGGCCATGACGGCGCTAGCAAAGCAAAACGTCGAAATGACCTTGCTCGCGCGAGCCTGGCTGGGGGCAGCGGAACTGGCCGGCGAAGTGCGCATGATCCGTTGCGACCCTTTCTATATCGGCCGGGTATGGCGGGATTGGGGCTTTGCGCGCTCCGTCTGCGCCGCGCTCAAGATAAATGCCTTCGACCTGGTGCAGTCGCACGAGCGCATCGCCTGCTGCGACGTGTATCGCGCCGGCGACGGCGTGCACCGCCAGTGGCTTGCCAACCGCGCCCGGGCGGCCGGGTTGCTCGAGCGCATGGCCCTCGCGCTCAATCCCTATCATCTATATACGAAGGCCGCCGAAAAGCGCCTGTTCGAGAGCCCCAGCTTGCGCGCGGTGATCTGCAACTCGAACATGGTCAAGGAGGAAGTGCGCCGCCACTTCGGCCTGGCCGAGGACAAGCTGCACGTGATCTACAACGGCGTCGATCTCGCCGCCTTCAATCCGGCGCTGCGCGGGGAGTGGCGCGCGCGCAAACGCGCTGAACTCGGCATCTCCGATGCGGCGATGGTATTCCTGTTCGTCGGCTCCGGCTTCGCGCGCAAGGGCCTGCCGCAATTGCTGCGCGCTATGACCGGCGTGCGCGGCGCGCACCTCGTCGTGGTGGGCGAGGACCGGGAGCTTGCGCTCATGCAGCGTGCGGCGGCAGATATGAAGCTTGCCGATCGCGTGCATTTCACAGGCGGACAGGATGATGTGAAACCCTGGTACGGCATGGCCGACTGCTTCGTCCTGCCCACGTTGTACGATCCGTTCCCGAACGCAGCGCTGGAAGCCATGGCGAGCGGCCTGCCACTGATTACCACTATGCAGTGCGGCGCAGCCGAGTTCGTCGAAAGCGGCGTCGAAGGCTACATTTGCCGCGATGCGCTCGACGTGGTCGAACTCGCGCGCTGCCTCAACCTGGCCGCCGCGCCCGGACAGGCTTTGAGAACGGGCGCCGCGGCGCGGCGCCGGGTGGAGCCGTATGGGCTGGAGGCGATGGCGCTGCGATTGACGGAACTCTACGCGCGTCTCATCGAATCTAAATAGCGGAACGTTTTTGTAACCGGTAGCGAGTGTTATACAACCTGACGGGCAATTCATGAAGCAACCAACAGCGGGACTTTCCATTTCATGAGCATGTCCGCGATCCGCGTGGTTTGCCCGCCCGGCGATACATGGGCGATATATGCATCGTCCGCCAAGGCCGCGACCATTTCGTTGCGGCGGAGCGCCGAGTCTGCGGTTATCCGCCGGGGCTGACCGGCGAAAAGCGAAACATACAACACTCGTCCCGCGTCGAAGGCAACCCGGCATTCGGTCGGGATGCGCATCTCATCGATGGCCCGGGCTGGGCAGATGATGATTGGCTGCTTGCCGCGCAGAAGGATGCGCAAACGCTCGTTTTCGATCGGCGAGTGAAATCCGCCGATGACTGTGACCCCATCGTCACGCATGCGCCGGGCGGCGTCGTGGGCGCGCAGGATGGCGTCGCCGGGGGTACGCGCCGAGCAGAACAGGGCAGTCTTTCGCATGCGAAGTAGTTCCCGGTTCCCAAGCACAGTCAGTTCTGCCGGCGCGTTGTCCCCCAGGCGGGAAGCGAGCATCGCCGGGTATTCCGTTGCGCCTCGGGCGATGCGCCGAGCAGAGGGTGTTTTCATGATTCTTCAGCTATCGGTGCGATCGATGAGGCAACTACTGTTACTGATGACGATTCGCATCGCTGCCCCGCAGCCCTTTCAGTCCTGCTTCACCATCGGAAACGGGCAGCCGCAGGAGTTTCGCTGCCTTGGTCAATGAAATCATCCCCTCCGCGAGCGCGCGATAGCACAGACGCTCGAAGCGCAGCGCGCGTTCGCGCTGTCCACGGTCCACCGGCAATTCGAGTTCGTTTGGTTCCTGGGTGCGCCACCGATTCCGACCTTGTGCGTATTGCTCACTTGACGCCTCGTCTGAGCAGTGCGGCCGTGCGCCACGCGGACAGGCGCTCGGAGGTGAACTGCGCCTTGAGTTGTCTCAGCGCTTGCCTCGCGCCCGCGGCGCCAGCCCCGGCGTCACAGGTCGAACGGAACGGTCAACTCGTACGCTCGAAAAAGGTCCGCCAGATCTTCAACGGTCGTCTCAAGCAGCGACGCCGCGCGGCGCACCGACAGATCGCCCACGGAGAGTGCCTGGTGCAGCCGCTCCGCGAACTATCACGTCCTCGGCGTCCGTCATCGGACAAGCCCTTGCAGATCTTCCGGACGCAACCGGTAACGAACGCAGTTGCCTTCGTGCAGCCCGGCAAACTCGCGCCTGGCATAGGCAACCGCGCCAGGAATATCATCCTCCGGGATGCCTGCGGCGCGCGCCATCTCGATGACCTTGGCAGGGTCGAACACTTTCCATTCGAGCACCGCCCGCCGCACCGCTTCTTTCACAAAACCGCGGTACGCAAGCGCTGCCTTGTCCGGATTCTCGACCTCGGCGCGTACGACGCGGTAATTTTCCGCCGAGGCGCGATAAGCGGCGATATAGGCCTCCTTGAACAGCGCGATGTTGTTCAGNTCGTAGACGCCCAGCAGGCCGTCGATGTANTCGCGATCGTTCATGGCGACGAACGACATCGGCGCCAATTCGGCCTTGAGCANCGGAACGTTGGCGGCGATCCGCGAAGTCCGCTTGTTCACGTCGTCGAACGCCTGCAGATAGGGAANGTGCACCAGCAGGAAAAACGATTGCTCGACGGGGTCCGCGATCGNGGCTGCTTTCTCGATGAGGATGCGAAACTCCTCTTCGATCTCGAACTTGTCGTCGAGCGGCCNGTAGCTCGAATGCGCGATTTCCACGCCCGTTTCGCGCAGGCGCCCGGCCATCGCCGGATCGACCAGCAATCCATCGGACAGCAAGGCGTGAATATCGAGCAGGTCGCGCCGCGTGATCCCGATGGCAGGCAGGTTCTGCACCAAGTGCTGTATCGCCTCTTTGTGGTTCAGGATCATGATGGCCTCCTTGCGATCCTTGCCGGCCGCCTCCTCCCCGAAACGGATCAGGCGCTCGGTATCGAGCAGGCTGTAGGTGTTGCCTTCCATGCGCGAAGAGGCCCACGACAGATCGACCAGCAGTTTTTCGAGAATGCGCCGCGCGTAGGTGCCGGCAGGCACCTGGGGCAGGCTGGGTTTGCCGATCCGGTTCAAGTCGCCGCGCTCTGACGCGCTCAGATAACTGCTTTTGTTCGGGACGTAAGCGTCCAGGAATGCCTTGTTGTAGAGCGCGAGCTTGCGCTGGTTGTAAGGCGTGGCGAGATGCGCCCGGACCACCGCCGCACCGGCAAGGCTGTAACGGGTGCTCGGGCCCCGCCCGAATACTTGAAGCTTGTGGTCTTCGACCAGCGCCTTGAGCCGGCGCCAGACAGTGACCCCGTTGACCTCGGGCGCGACGTTGCGATGAATATCGTCACGCCGCGCACCGGGGTTTAGGGCGACGTAATCGAGCAGATCTTTATCGGCAAGGGCCATACTCAGGCAAGACAAATTGCAATGATTAATGTATTGATTGAAATAAGAATACTAACTTATTCCTGATATCGTTGCAATTAAAATGCAATGATTACATCAATGAGTAAGGTAACCTTAAATCCATTTATTGCCAATAATAGTCCTTTTTTATAACATTGCAATATAGCCCTCAACCCAAGGAGAACGTCATGCCACTCACCAGAGAAGAGCTTGGGCGGCGCATTCGTTCCGCGCGCGCGAGTTGCGGCGTAACGCAGGAGCAATTGGGTGAGGCGGTCCAGTTGTCGCGCGTCGCCATCAGCCAGATCGAAGCCGGCAGCCGGTCGGTGTCGAGCATCGAGCTGGACCGTATTGCCTATGCTGTCGGGCGCGACATCAAGGCTTTCTTTGCCGACGCTTTTGTTGAGCAGGACGCTTTAGCGGCCCTGTTTCGCACCGAGGCGCAGCTTGCCGAGCAGACGGAATTGCGGCACGCCCTGCAGGATTGCTTGGCGCTGGGTCGGGAAATGACCAACCTGGAACGGTTGCTGGAAATCGACCGTGCGCAGTTGCGTGCGGCAGCCTATGAACTGCCTGCGCCCAAATCGCGCTGGGATGCCACTCAACAAGGCCAACGCATCGCAACCGACGAGCGGCAGCGGCTGGGACTCGGCGCGTCCCCCATTGGGGATCTGATCGAACTGTTCGACTCGCAGGGTGTACGCACGGGGCTGGTTACGCTACCCGGTAACATTTCCGGCCTGACCTTGTGGGATGACAAGATCGGCATTTTTGTGGTCATCAACAACGATCACCCCGCGCTACGGCGCCGATTCTCGCTGGTGCATGAATACGCGCACGTGTTGATCGATCGCGAGCGATCCGGCGCCATCAGCCGTGCCGAGAACCGGACCGAACTGCTCGAGGTCAGGGCAAACGCTTTTGCGGCTGAATTCTTGATGCCTACCGAGGGCGTAGCGCAGTTCGTCCAAGCACTGGGCAAGGGTGGCGCGAGCCGTGCGCAGGTCGCCGTTTTCGATGAGGCCGAGGTGGTCCAAGTGGAACAGCGCGCGGCCCCGGGTAGTCAGGCCATCCAGCTTTACGATGTCGCGCTGCTCGCCCATCATTTTGGCGTGAGCCGCATTTCGGCGTTGTATCGCCTGAAGAACTTACGCCTGATCGATGAGCGCGAGTTCCAGCGCTTGAAGTCCGAAGAGGATACCGGAGCGGGAAAGGCCATCGCCGACTTCCTGGCCGCCGATGCCCCGGTGGAGGAACGAGGAACGCGGGATGAATTCCGGCGCCGTTTTCTGGGGCTTGCGCTGGAAGCCAATCGACGTGAAGAGATCACCCAGAACAAACTGACCGAATTGGCCGCGATGGTGGGTATGAAGCCACGCGACGTCGAGCGCTTACTCTCATCAGCCGGTTTCGATAAGGCGTGACGATTGGACCGACCCATGTCCGCTGCGGCCGTGACAACCGTCGTCATCACCGATATGCTCGCGACAGGCGGCAGGCTTTCCGGGCTCGCGCTTTACCCATTGCCAGATCTGCGTTTCAAGCTGCGCATCGCTGAAGACGATCAGGTGTTCGTGGGCGAATTTCGCCACTTGGTGTTCGATCTTGCGGCGCTGCGCATAGTTCGGCAGTCGTTCCCCATTCGGCGTAGGGCATTGATACGCCACCATGCCGCGCTTCTGGGCGAGTACCGATAAAGGGGGAATCTCGTTGCCCAACGTCATCTGCAGCGCAGTTGGGTGCCGATCCCAACCGAGTTCTTCGATGAATAGCGCCCGCAAATCGCCCTTCACGAGCAATTGGCGGGCGCGGGCAGTGTCCAAGGGCATCGTGGGCCTCAGTCGTTCTAGCTGTCGGCGGGCGCTAGCCCGAGCGAGCAGATGATCTGCGGTTCGTCCGATTGGTCCTCCTCCTGCACGATGCACAACGGCGCGCTCTTCTCGCCGTCGTCGTTGTCGAACAGTTCGGCGTTCGCAGCTTCGTCGTCCACATCCTCGTCGTAGTTTCCGGAATCGAGCAAGCCCGAATCCTGCGTCCCGAGCGGCAGCGGAAGCTCGTTCTCGATGGCATGAAGAAACACGAAATTACGCAAAATGTGGCGCTCGATAGATTGCTGGAATGCCGAACCGCTGCTCTCCAGGCGCTTGAAAATATTCGTCCGGCAAAAACCCATCAAGCGTTTTCCGGCGCGAGACAGATCCTGAAATTGTTTGGCCTCGGCCGGCGTGGGCGGCTTGTGTGGCGTGGCGGCGACGTAATTCGCCAGGCCATAGCGCGGAAGATTGAGCGCGTCTACGGTCGCGACTATCCCCGGGCCATAGAGCCGCGCGTATTGGTCCGCGGGGTCCTTGTCATCGATGCGAAATTTGACCGTCTTCGGAACGCGATCCGGGAAGTAGGAGCGTGTCCCGTCCTCGAAGGTAAGAAATTTTCGACCGGTTGCGGGATCGGTCGCGGCGTAATTGTCCTGGATGAAGCTGCGCGTGCGGCGCACCATGTACAGGCGCATCAGCTCGCGCCAGTCATCGGCGAACTCGCTCTTCTCGAACGCGGCCAAGGAATGAATGTCGCACTGGTGACGACGGATAAACTCGGTTTCACCGAGCTCCCTCAGTAACCGCTCCGGGCGGGTCGCCAAATTCATGTCTTCGGGAACGAACAGCCGGAGTTGGCTGGACAGGTCCAGATAGGTCTTGTTGTAAGGCGTCGCGGAAAGCAGGATGCACTTGCTCTCGTTTTCCTGGAGATACTCCTGGATCGCGCGGTAGCAGGTCGAGTTCAATGTTGTCGAAGATGCGGGGCATTGTTCTTGGTGTCTTGGACGACTTTGCCGAGTTTCAATTTACAGCAATTCAACCCGGCTAGAAACTGCTTAAACTTTAGCNCTTCGGCTTGCTCTAGTCCCGTGGCTTATATCGCTAGCGCCTGCGGTACGGCCTGCTGACGCCGACGCGCACCGCTAGACCGGCGCGCACCGCAAGAGTCGCGAGCGCCTCCAACCCGAACAACTCCACCTTGCGCTTCAGCAAGCGATTGAGCCGCGGCCGGGCGATGCCCAGCAGTTCGGCGAGTTCTTCCTGCTTCATCGGCAATCCCTCCAGGTGCTGGGCGAGCGCGTCCAGCAATACGAGTTTGAGCGCGCGCACACTCCTGGCTGCGCGCTCGGGTTCGGCGCCTTCAGGCAGAGGACGGGGACCGGATGGTAGTGGCATGTGTATCAGTATATATAACAGCTATAGGCTTGCAAGCAGCCACGCAATTACGCAAACGGAAATAGAATCTTGAAGAATTGCGCCATGGAACGAGGGGAATTCGCGCTATCGTGCCCACTTGCCCCCGGGCCAACCCCCGCCGGCTAGCCTTAGGGCTCTGATATAATTGGAAAATTTTCCGTCGAACCGCGCACCAATCCATGGCCATTCCCGAAACCAAGAGCCGGGTCCTGTACTTGCGCCTGCTGCGCTATGTCGCGCCGTACTGGCGCATGTTCACCCTGTCGATCCTGACCATGGTATTGGTGGCGGCGACCGAGCCGCTGTTCCCGGCGCTGATGAAGCCGCTCTTGGACGGCAGCTTCGTCAACAAGGACCCCACCACCATTCGCTATATTCCGTTCGCCCTGGTCGGCTTGTTCCTGGTGCGCGGCGTGTTCGGCTTTGCCAGCGACTATGCGCTCAACTGGGTATCCAACCGGGTGGTGCTCGATCTGCGCGCCGAGATGTTCGGCCGGCTGGTCAAGCTGCCTACGCGCTATTACGACGACGCCTCCTCGGGCGCGCTGATTTCCAAGCTCGCCTACGACGTGATGGGCGTCACCGCAGCGGCAACCACGGTGCTGACGGTGATGGTGCGCGACAGCCTTACGGTGGTCGGACTGCTCGCCTGGATGTTCTACCTCGACTGGAAACTGTCGCTGATCACGCTGGTAATAGGCCCGGTCATCGCTTTGGTGATCCAGGCGTTCAGCGGCCGGTTGCGCGAAGTGAGCCGCAACGCGCAGCAGGCGATGGGGGACATCACTCACGTGCTGGACGAGGCAATCGAGTGCCACAAGGTGGTGAAGGTGTTCGGCGGCCAGGCGTACGAGCAGCGCCACTTCGGTGCGGCGATCAAGCGCATGCGCGATTTCGCCATGCGCCAGACCATTGCCGCCGGAGCGTCGGTGCCCATGGTGCAGGTATGCGCCGCCATTGCCGTCGCGGTCATCGTCTACTATTCCACGCAGCAAAGCGGGGTGAGCGTGGGCAGTTTCGTATCGTTCATGACCGCCACGCTGATGCTGCTCACGCCGTTGAAGCACCTTACCGGAGTCAATTCCTCGCTGCAGCGCGGCCTGGCCGCGGCCGAAAGCGTGTTTTCCATCATCGACGAGC
>JGI1356J14229_10004271_pt1 | contig 10664 bp, 12 predicted proteins | sample Subgrocontami58m_FD_14229 | JGI IMG/M metagenome (IMG submission 14229) | reverse complement strand
AAGCGCTACATGGGAGGCAGCGACCCCGAGCACGGCGCCATCTGGCAGCTCTACTACCCCAACGTGATGCTCGAGTGGTACCCGAACACGATCGTGATCAGCACGCTGATCCCGAAGTCGCCCACACGCACGCTGAACGTGGTCGAGTTCTACTACACCGAGGAAGTCGCGCTGTTCGAGCGCGAGTACGTGGAGGCGCAACAGGCGGCGTACGCGGAGACCGCGTGGGAGGACGAGATCATCGGCCAGCGCACCGACCGCGGGCGCCAGACGCTGCTGGAGGACGGCATCGACGACTTCGGCCCGATCCAGTCGCCGATGGAGGATGGCATCATCTACTTTCACGAATGGGTGCGGCGGCGATTGCAACCGCACCTCCCGGAATGAGCTACCGCACCCTCGTCGACACCGCTCTGCTGGCCGAGCACCTCACCGATCCGGATTGGGTCGTCGTCGACTGCCGCCACGACCTGCTCAAGCCCGAGGCGGGTCGCATCGCCTACGCAAAGTCCCACATTCCGGGCGCCCGCTTCACGCATCTGGACCAGGACCTCGCCGGCCCCAAGACCGGAGCGAACGGTCGCCATCCCCTGCCCGACCCGGAAGCGCTGGCGGCGAAGCTCGGCGCGGCCGGCATCGACGCGAGCAAGCAGGTGGTCGCCTACGACGCGCAGGAGGCCGTCAACGCCTCGCGCCTGTGGTGGCTGCTGCGCTGGCTCGGCCACGACGCGGTCGCCGTGCTCGACGGCGGCTGGCACAAGTGGATGGCGGAGGAACGCCCCTACTCGGCGGAAGTTCCCCGGCCAGCCGCGAAGCGCTTCAGCGCGAGGCCGGACAACGGATGGGTGGACGTGGGCTACGTACTTGCCCACCTGCGCCAACCCGAGATGCTCGTGCTGGATGCGCGTTCGCCGGCGCGCTTTCGCGGCGAGGCCGAGCCCATCGATCCGGTCGCCGGCCGCATCCCGGGATCGGCCAACCGCTTCTACCGCGAAAACCTGGCCGAGCGGTGCTGCTTCAAGCCCGCGGCGCAATTGCGCGCGGAGTTCGAAGCGCTGCTGGGCGGCCGTCCGCTGCGGCAGGTCGTGCACAGCTGCGGGTCGGGCGTTTCCACCTGCCACAACATGCTCGCGATGGAGATCGCCGGGCTCACCGGGAGCCTCCTGTACCCTGGTTCCTGGAGCGAGTGGTGCGCCGATCCCGCTCGACCCGTCGCAAGAGGCTGAGCCGCCCGCTCCGAAATGCCGTCTGCCGTGCTCGCCGATGCGATACTGGCGATTCACTTTGCGTTCGTCCTGTTCGTCACCGGCGGTTTCGCGATGATTCTCGCCGGCGCGGCGCTCGGCTGGGGCTGGATACGCCACCGCGCATTCAGGATCGTTCACCTCGGCGCAATACTGTTCGTGGCCGCAGAATCGCTCGCCGGGTTCGCCTGCCCGCTCACCGTCTGGGAAGACGCCTTGCGGCGCACCGGGCAGCAGGCTCCGGGCTTCGTCGGCCGCTGGCTCGCGCGCCTGCTGTACTACGACTTCCCCGAGTGGGTGTTCGCGGCCGCGTACTTCGCTTTCGCTCTCGCGGTGCTGCTCGCCTGGCGCCTCGTGCCTCCGCTTGCGCGCAGCCGCGGGCGCGACGCCGCGATCCCGGATTAGGCGCTATCATTCGCGGGCGGAGATCGCACCGGCATGACACACCACCCCGAACAGCAGTACCTCGACCTGGTGCGCCAGGTGCTCGAGCACGGCCATGCCAAGTCCGACCGCACCGGCACCGGCACGCGCTCGGTGTTCGGCGCACAGATGCGCTTTCCGCTCGACGGGTCCTTCCCGCTGCTCACCACCAAGAAACTGCACCTGAAGTCGATCCTCTACGAGTTGCTGTGGTTCCTGCGCGGGGAGACCAACGTCGCCTACCTCAGGCAGCACGGCGTCACGATCTGGGACGAGTGGGCGGACGATCGGGGCGAGCTGGGCCCGGTCTACGGATTCCAGTGGCGCAACTGGCTCGCTCCGGACGGCCGCAGGATCGACCAGATCGCGCAGGTCGTGGAATCGATCCGCAACAGCCCCGATTCCCGGCGGCACATCGTCACGGCGTGGAATCCGGCGGACATCCACCGCATGAAGCTGCCCCCGTGCCACGCATTCTTCCAGTTCTACGTCGCCGAGGGCCGGCTTTCCTGCCAGATGTACCAGCGAAGCGCCGACCTCTTCCTCGGGGTGCCCTTCAACATCGCCTCGTATTCGCTGCTCACGCTCATGATGGCGCAGGTCACGGGACTCGCGCCCGGAGAGTTCGTGCACACGCTCGGCGACGCGCACCTCTACCTCAACCACTTCGAGCAGGCGCGCGAGCAGCTCGCGCGCTCACCGCGCCCATTCCCGGTCATGAAGGTCAATCCGGCGGTGAAGGATATCTTCGGCTTCGCGTACGAGGATTTCGCGCTCGAGGGCTACGACCCGCATCCCGCGATCAAGGCACCGATCGCCGTCTGAGCGGCACCCGAACGGCGACTCCGGCACTAAGAACCCGTTTCAGAACGAGTTGTCATTCCGAGGCCCCTTCGGCTTCGCTCAGGGCAGGCTCCGGCCGAGGAATCTGCTTCTTCGCCGATTCAAAAACAGATTCCTCGCTGTGCTCGGAATGACATCGTTGGACATCGTCATTTTGAAGCCGACTCTCAGCGAAGCTTCGATTGCCGTGTGCATATGTCGTACCCGTCGCGCCAGCCCTGGGCATATTGCGAATCGGACCTGAACCGCGCCCGATCGCGGGAGTAACCACCGGCGACGCTGTTGCAGCCATCCGAATAGCCGTGCCTGAAGGCGAGCGGATAGCCGTTCAGGTTGACGTTCGCGGACCCTGAGCCCGATCGCGAACCCGATTGCGTGGCACACGCAGCGAGCAGCGCCGACGCGGAAAAAAATATGCCCGCCGCCAGAAGGCGGCGGGCCGAACACCGGCACGGTTGGTGGAGGGGGAGGATCACCTGGCCGGCCGGGTGAAGCTGAATGCCCTGGTGAAACGAAAAGCGTCGGTGACGAGCAGAACGACCAGCATCGCGAAAAAGGTTTCGAGCAATTCCCCTCGCACCGGCAGGTTGTGCAACCTGAGCACGAGGTCTTCGACTTCCTCGTCGCTCAACGCGTCGACCCGGTACTGGGCCTCGGCTGCGCCTATGCCGCTGCGCTCGAGCTCGGCGCGCACGCAGCCGCGGTTAAGCAGGAGGCCGACCCACGCGCGCGCCGAGCGCCGCGCCTGCGTGCGGTCGTCGATCCGCCCGCTCCTCGAGGGCTGCACACCCGAGCCCGATACCGGAACGCCCAGATAGCACATGCTGGCCGTCAGAAATCGGGCGAGGTTCCTGTCGACGATGTCCATCCGGTTGTGCTCCCGATGGGGTTTGCAATCGATGAGCCGCGCGGGCTTTCCCCGCGCGGCCGTGGTCGGCTAGCGGAGGAGTCCGCCGCCGATCCCGCCGGTGATACCACCGGTGATCCCGCCGCCCGCGCTCATGCTGCCGCCCGCGGGCTGGGTCGCGACCGAGCCCATTGCGGCGGCGCCGCCCTGCGCGGTAAACGCGCCCGAGGCACTCGAGGGCCCCGCCGCGGTCGTGCTCTGACCTTCGAACGACGTGGCGCCGCGCAGCGAGGCTGCGCTGTGCTCGAACGCCGAGGTTCCGCCCGACCTGACGGCGGTGCGTGAGGCGATGTCGCTCGCGGCGCGCGATTCCGCATTCAAGCCTCCGCGCGCGAGGGCGCCCACCCCGCCCGCCGAAACCGTCCCGCTTCCGGACGCCTGTTCACGCGCCTGTACCGTGGCTGCGCCTGCGCTCCTTATCGAAGACGCAGTTGCGCCGGCTGCGGCGCGAGCGCGACTCTCCGCGCTCATGCGCGCCTGCTCGCCCGCTTCGACGGTGGCGCTGGCGCGATCCCGCACCCTTGCCCCGGCCGCGGACGCGGAGTCCGATGCGCGCTGCTTCGCGCGAATGGTCGCCTGGGTGGCCGCTTGGGTGGCTGCTCCGGTGTTCGCGCTGGCGGAAGCACCGCCATTCGACCCGGCGGATGCCGAGGTGCTGGTGCTCGCGCCGGCGCTGGTGCCGGCGGCAGCGCCGGCATGCGTACCCCGCACGCCACCCGCAACGGTGGCGCTGCCTTCACCGGTGACGCTGGAATCGGCGCTGAACGTGCCCGCCTGCCCGATCGTCGGCATTGTCATGCCCATCATGGTGATCAGTGACGCTGCAAGGATGCTAGGGCTGGATTTCATGACTTGGCTCCTTCTAGTTGATCTGATTGGTCGTTGATCACATCCACCGGGTGCCCCGTCTGCAGGACGGTTCCCGCCATCGCACTGTGTTTGCACGATCACCCGGTCCGGGGTCATGTGCGCACCAGCGCGCCATCGACGACCTTCACCTTGTCGCCGACGGCGAATGCCGGAGGCGTCGACTGTGAGAGGGTCCGTATCGATCCGTCTTCCATGCGCACCGTCACGCGGTAGGCATAGCGCTTCTTCATGCTTTTCTCGATCTCGTTGCCGGCCAGGGCGCCGCCCGCCGCACCGAGGATGGTCATTGCCGTGTTGCCGCGCCCGCGCCCCATCGTGTTGCCGAGCACGGCCCCGGTGACGCCGCCGGTGACGGCGCCGATACCCGAAGCGGTTCCGCGCAACTCGACGGTGCGTACCGCTTCGATCACGCCGCAGCCCACGCATTGGGTGTCGCGTGCGGCCGGGCCGGCGGCGGTAACGGACGTGCCGACTGCCGCACTGGCCTTCTGCGAGTGCGCGCTCGGGATCATCCCGGTGATCACGCCAACGCCGACCAGGCTCAGAACGATGATCGATCCCGCGGCAGCCGCGACCAGCGGATGCATCTTCACCGCGTAGGGAATCGCGGATGTATTCGTCTTCATTGATGTTCCTCCTTCCGCACCGTGGCTGCGCCAGGGGCGCTACTTGAGGACCAGGCCGTCCTTCACACCGACCACGCCCTTGACCGACGAGGCAACCTGGATGGCCCTCGCCCGTTGCTCCGCGTCGGCGACGAAACCGGAGAGCAGAACCTGGCCTCTGTAGGTCTCCACATTGACGTCGAGCGAGTTGAGCTTCGACTGCTTGAGCAGCGCGGCCCTCACCTTGGCGGTGATGACGCTGTCCTCGACGTAGGCGGCCGCCTGTATGCGGTCGTAAATGCTCTCGGCCTTGACGAATTCGCCCGGATCGAGCCTGCCGTCGTGGTTGTCGTCCGCCTCTTCGAAGGCCTTGGCGTAGCCGCGTAGCTTCTGGATTTCGGTCCTCGAGACGAAGCCGTCGCCGTCGGTGTCGTAGCTGCGGAATTTCTCCTGCACCGGCATGAGGGCGTTCGCCGCTCCGGCCGGCATTGCGGCCAGCATCGCGCCGGATATCGCCAATGCAATGCCCGCGACTCGGGCGCTGGTTCGACGAAGTTTCATGATTGGCTCCTTTCTCTCGCTATCGATCGGCCGGGGCCGGTTGCGCCCCTGCGTGCCATACCTCACCGCAAGCGCCATGCCAATGTCGCAACCCCCTTACGGATCAGGAGCTTATTGCCCGGTCGTGACAAATTCACAATGCCTCAGACGTCGCCTGCGGGCGACGGAATCCATCGCGGTGCCGAGATCGCGTTGAAATCAGGGGGTTTTCGCTGTCGCCGGACGGCGACAGATCCGGACGCAAGCGCCGAAAATCAGCGCTTGGCGGCCTTGAACAGCTTCGGCTCGAGCGCGTGCCGCTCGAGCAGCTTGTAGAACTCCGTGCGGTTGCGCTGCGCGAGCTTTGCCGCCTGGGTGACGTTGCCCCCGGTCATGCGCAGGATGCGCACGAGATACTCGCGCTCGAAAGCGCGGCGCGATTCCTCCAGCGACGCGAGCGGCTGCGGTTCCTCGCGCAGCGCCTGCTGCACGAGCGAGGCGGGAATGATGCCCGACGGGCTCAACGCCACCACCTGCTCGACCACGTTCAGGAGCTGCCGCACGTTGCCCGGCCAACTCGCGGCGAGCAGCAGGTCGAGCGCCTCCGGCGCGAAGGCCTCGGCGGACCCTTTGTAATTCGCCGCGGTCGCCTTGAGGAAATGCGCCGCGAGCGGAACGATGTCCTCCCGCCGCTCCGACAAGGGCGGCAATTCGAGCGAGACCACGTTGAGCCGGTAATACAGGTCCTCGCGGAACCGCCCTTCCTTCATTTCCGCGTCGATATCGCGATGCGTGGCCGAGATGACGCGCACGTCCACCGGGATGGCCTGCGCTGCGCCGACCGGCCGCACCTCGCGCTCCTGGAGCACGCGAAGCAGCTTCGCCTGAAGGGAGACCGGCATGTCGCCGATTTCGTCCAGGAACAGCGTGCCGCCGTCGGCGGCGGGGATCAGCCCCGTATGATCGTAGTTGGCCCCGGTGAACGCGCCCTTGCGGTGTCCGAACAATTCCGACTCGAGCAGGCCTTCGGGAATGGCGGCGCAATTCACCGCGACGAACGGTCCCTGGGCGCGGGGGCTCGCGCGATGGATCGCACGGGCGAGCAGTTCCTTGCCCGTGCCGCTCGCGCCGCGGATGAACACGCTCGCGCCCGATTGCGCCACGCGGCGCGCCTGTTGCAGGAGGTCTTCCATCTTCGGGCTGCGCGTGACGATGTCCCTGCGCCACTCCCCCGCGTCGCCCGATCCCGGCTCGCTGACCCCGGCCGACAATCGACACGCTTGCTCGACCTGCTCGAGCAGCAGCTTGCCGTCGAACGGCTTGGGAAGGAAGCCGAATACCCCGCGCTTGGTCGCCGCCACCGCGTCCGGAATGGTGCCGTGCGCGGTCAGGACGATGACCGGCAGCGCGGGCGCCTGTCGATGGATTGCTTCGAACAGCGCGAGCCCGTCCATGCCTCCCATCCTGAGGTCGGTGATCACGAGCGCCGGGCGCGCAGCGGCAAGCGCCGCCAGCGCCCGCTCCGCGCTGTCCACGGTGACCACCTCGTAGCCGGCCCCGGTCAGACGCATCGACACCAGCTTCAGGATGTCCGGATCGTCGTCGACGAGCAGGATGGTCCGGCCGTTCATCGACCACTCCCCGGTCTGCGCTCGTTGAGCGTTCGCTCGATGGCGCGCAGCGCGTCGATCTGTTCCTTCAGCTGCGCCGTCTTGCGCTGCTCACGCGCGCGCTCCCCGAGCTGCGCGTGCAGCCACGCACCGAACTGCCGCAGTGGCGCGGCCCCCGACGCATCCGCGGCCGCGCCCGCCACGGGTTCGAGCAGCCCCGCAGCGCGCGTGTCGTCCATGAACGCGGTCCCGGGCAGGGTTAGCAGCAGGGCCAGCCGCAGCCTCGGGTAGAGGCCCTGGTCGCGCGCGTAGGTCTGATTCGCGTCGTTCAGCTCGCGCCGCTGGGCGTCGGGGCGCATCGCGGCCACCCTCTGGACGTAGCCGACCAGATCGCTCACCTGGCGCGTCTCGTCGCGCTCGGCCAGGTTCGCGGACAGCTGGGCACACCCCGCGATCGCGGAGAGNGNCAGNACGGCAAGGGCGATTCGGCTCATGGATGGATGATCTGCGTCGGCTCGGCAAGCAGGCGAATGCGTCCGCCCTCAAGCTGCAAGTATGGGGCTGTTTCGGTCATGTTGAAACGGCCTCAGGCGTCACCGGCAGCGTGACGCGGAAATGGGCGCCCGCGGCGCCTTCGTTGACGACCTCGACCCTGCCCCGGTGCGCCACCACGAACTCCCGCGCGATCGCGAGCCCCAGCCCGCTGCCGAGGACCCGCCCGTGATGGCCGTGTTCGCCGCGGAAAAACCAGTCGAATATCCGCTCCTGGTCCTCCGGCGGAATACCCGGGCCGGAATCGATCACGTCGAGCGTGACCTTAGCCTCCCCGCCTGCAAGCGCCAAGGAAATTGTTCCGCCTTCCGGGGAGTACTTGATTGCATTCGAGACCAGGTTGTCCACGACCACCCGCAGCTTGTCGGCGTCTGCATTCAGAATCGCGGCGTCCAGCCTGAGTTCCGTGCGCAAGCCGCGCGCCTGCGCCTGGAGCCGGTGCTCCTCGAGCACCTGGGAGACCACCTGGTCCAGCCTGACCGTTCCAAGGTCGAGCCGGCCGAGGCTTTCCTGCGCGCGGTGGTAGTCGAGCAGGTCCTCGATCAAGCGCTGCAATTGCGCGCTCTTGTTCTGCAGGATCGCCACGATCTCGCCTTGGCGTGCCGACAGCGGCCCCGCTGCGCCTTCGGCGAGCAACTCCGAGCCTTCGCGCAGCGCCGTGAGCGGTGTCTTCAGCTCGTGCGATACATGGCGCAGGAACAGGCGCTTTTGCTGCTCCAGCTCCACCAGCCGCCCCCGCAGCCAGTCGAGCCGGCTGCCCAGGTACTCCAGGTCGGCCGGCCCGCGCACCCGGATCTCCCCCTGGAAAGTTCCGCTGCCCAACTGCCGGATCGCCTGATCGAGCTGCCGTATAGGCTGCGCGACCAGATAGGTGACGCCGAGCGCGATCAGGACCCCGAGCGCGATCGTGGCGAGCAGTTGGCGCCAGAGGACGCGCCGCGCGTCCTCGGCCCCCTGTCGCATGCGGTCGATCTCCCGGTCGATCAGCTCGTTGCTGATCCGCACCACCCCCCGGGTCAGCTCCGAGAGGGACACGTAGCCCTCGATCAGTGCGCGCCGGTCCTGGGGAGTCGCCGGAAGCAGGTTCAGCAAGGCGTAGAGGGCCTGCTCCTTTTCGATGGTTCGATTGAGCTCGCGCAGTTGCGATTCATCGAGCGGCAGCAGCGACAGCTCGCTCGTGGTGGCCTTGAAGCCCTTCCGGACGCGGCTGTAATCGCCCAGGAGCTCCGCGTCGCCGAGCACGAGGTATTGGCGCACGACCCGTTCCAGCCCGGTCACCTGCTCCATCAGCATCCTGCTGGCGCGCGCCGCCTGTGCCGCCTGCACCACGGCGGCCCTGCTCTCCCCGGTCAGCCGATCGACGTAGACGGCCGCATCGAGCAATCCCAGGACGAGCGGCAAGGCCACCACGCCGAACGCCAGCAGCAGAAGCTTGAGAAACGACTTCGGGTAGTAGCGCAGGGCAAAGCGGACGTTCATGATCGCTATAATGGCTGGTCTTTCCCAGCATAGCGCGTCGTCCGCCATGTCGCCAAGCCGACCCGAACCGCCGCCCACCGGCGCCAGGCCGTGATCGCCGCATGACCCCCCGCATCACCATCATCGCGGCGCTGTCGAGGAACGGCGCCATCGGCCGCGACAACCGGATGCCCTGGCACATCCCCGGGGATCTGAAGCGCTTCAAGACGCTCACCTTCGGCCATCCGGTCGTGATGGGCAGGAAGACCTTCGAATCCATACTTGCCTCGATGGGCAGGCCCCTGCCGGGCCGGGACAGCATCGTGGTCACGCGTGCGAAGGTTTTTTCCGCGCCGGGCTGCCGCATTGCGCATTCGATCGAGGAGGCGCTCGCCGCGGTGTCGGGCGCGGCGGAAGTCTTCGTGATCGGCGGCGGCGAGATCTACGCGCTCGCACTGCCGCTCGCCCACCGGCTCGAGCTCACCGAGATCGACGTGGAGATCCCGGGCGACGCGTACTTTCCCGATTTCGACCGGGGTGCCTGGCGCGAGGTCCATCGGGAATCGCACTCCGCGGAGGGCCCCGGGGGCTTGCGCTTCGACTTCGCGACGTACGACAGGCGCGGCGCCTGAGCGCGCTCGCCGCTCAACCGGCCTGCGCGAGGTCCGGCCGGCCCTGCAGGCACATCAGCGTCTGCAGGCCGAGCGCGCAGGTCCTGCCCTTGCCGTCCTGCACCGCCACGACCTCGAATTCGCAGATCGTGAGCGTGCGGCCGGGCTTCTTGACGCGGCCGGTCGCGACCAGCTTCTCGCCGGCCGCCGGCGCGACGAGGTTGATCTTGAATTCCACCGTGAGCACAGAGCTGTCCGCGGGGAACAACGTGTAGCCCGCGTAGCCGCCCGCGCTGTCGGCGATGGCGCTGGTCATGCCGGCGTGAAAATAGCCGTGCTGCTGGGTGAGGTCGTCGCGATAGGGAAGCTCGATGTCCACGCGTCCCGGTTCGACGCAGGCAAGCCGCGCGCCGAGCAGCCGCATCGCCCCCTGGCGCGCAAAGCTCTCGCGCACGCGCCGCTCGAAATGCGCGTCCACCGGTTCAAAAGCTGGCATCGGCGCGTCTTCCCGGCAGGAGCGGGCCCGACACGCCGCTAGACCCGCGGCGGCGTGACGCCGCGCTGTCCCTGGTACTTCCCGCCGCGGTCGCGGTAAGAGGTCTCGCAGGGCTCGTCGGACTCGAAGAAGATCACCTGCGCCACGCCCTCGTTGGCGTAGATCTTCGCCGGCAGGGGCGTGGTGTTGGAGAATTCCAGCGTCACGTGGCCCTCCCACTCCGGCTCGAGCGGCGTGACATTGACGATGATGCCGCAGCGCGCGTAGGTGCTCTTGCCGAGGCACAGCACCAGCACGTCCCGCGGGATGCGGAAGTACTCGACCGTGCGCGCGAGCGCGAAGGAGTTGGGCGGGATGATGCAGACCTCGCCCTTGAAGTCGACGAACGACTTCTCGTCGAAGCGCTTGGGGTCGACGATGGTCGAGTTGATGTTGGTGAAGATCTTGAACTCGCTCGAGCAGCGGATATCGTAGCCGTAGCTCGAGGTCCCGAAGGACACGACGG
>JGI1356J14229_10004257_pt1 | contig 10687 bp, 10 predicted proteins | sample Subgrocontami58m_FD_14229 | JGI IMG/M metagenome (IMG submission 14229) | reverse complement strand
CCGCTCCCCGATTATNCCCTGGGGGACGGCGGTGCCGCGGGCCTGCCGCTGGCTGCCTATCTTCTTTCCGCGCTGCTCGGCCTTGTCCTCGCCGCGGGCGCCCTTTACCTCCTGGCGCGGTTTTTGGTTCGCCGGGATGGATAAGATTCCCGCTTTTTTATTGCACCGCGCCGGCCCGCCGCCGCTGAAGAAAGGCGGCCGGTTGAGCACTTCCTTCATTGACCGGGGGATCGAGCAGCTCTCGGGACTGATCCGGGTAACCTTTCTCCAATGGGAAACGGCCAATAAGGAAGGCCTGTTTCAGAAACTCGATGCCCGGGTCAAGGTTCTCTTCCTGCTTTTTTTCATCCTGATCGTGAGCTGGAAAAGGGAGCTCCTGCCCGAGGCCGCCGTCTTCGCCCTGGTTTTTGCCCTCGCAATCCTGTCCCGCTTGCAGCTCCTGGTGTTTTACCGGAGAATCTTTCTCCTGGGTTTTTTCTTCGGCTTTCTGGTAGCCCTGCCTGCCGCTCTGAATATCATTACCCGGGGGGAAATAATCCTGCCGCTCCTTAGGCTTTCCCGACCCTGGGATTTCTGGATCTACCATGTACCTCGGGAAATAGGCTTCACCAGGGAAGGGTGCCACGTGGTGGCCTTGCTGACGCTGAGGATAGTGAATTCCCTCTCCCTTTCTTTCCTGATAGTGTACACGACGCCTTTTACCGAGATCCTGCGCGCGCTCAAGAGCCTCAAGGTTCCCGATGTCTTCCTGATGATCCTGTCCCTGTCTTACAAATATATTTTCCTTTTCGCCCGGACCCTCGAGGAGATTCACCTTGCCAAAAAAGCCCGGCTCGTGGGGGAAAAACCCGACCAGGAAAGAGGCTGGGTGGCCGGCCGGATGGTCTTCTTCTTTCGCAAGACGCAGCTGCGCTGCGAAGAGGTCTTCAAGGCGATGCTGGCCAGGGGCTTTGCGGGCGATGTGGCCCTGTCCCGGATGAAGGAATTGCGCCGGCCCGACTATGGGGCCGGGGCGGCTTTTTTAACCCTCGGTCTCCTGTTGCTCCTGCTGTGAGGCGTGCCATGGAAGATGTCCTGCGTTTAGAACAGGTCCATTACAACTATCAGGCAAGCCTGCCGGCCCTCACGGATATAAGTTTCGCCGTTGGCGAAGGGGAACGCTTTGCCGTGATCGGCGCCAACGGCAGCGGCAAATCGACGTTACTGCAAATCCTGGGCGGCCTGAAGTATCCCACGGCGGGCAGGGTCTTCTTCCGCGGCCATGAGGTGTCGGAAAAAACGTTGCGCGACCGGGGCTTCCTCAGATATTTCCGGGAAGGGGTGGGATACATCTTTCAGGACTCGGATGTGCAGATTTTTTGCCCCACCGTGCTGGACGAACTGCTCTTCGGCCCGCTGCAGCTCGGCCTGGAGGAAAAAGAAGCCACTGACCGGGCCTTTGACGTGATGTCCATGCTCTGCATAGAAAACCTCAGAGACCGGCCTTCCTATATGCTCTCCGGGGGAGAAAAGAAGCGGGTGGCGATCGGCGCGGTGCTCACCATGAATCCCCAGGTCCTGCTCCTGGACGAACCGACCAATGGCCTCGATCCCCGGACCAAGTGCTCCCTCATCGAGCTGATCTTCGCGCTCAACGCCGCCGGGAAAACCATCCTCATCAGCACCCATGATCTTTCCCTGATCGATGAATTCCAGCCGACCGTGGCTGTGCTCTCGGAAGAACACCGCCTCGAAAAGATCGGCCCGTCCGAGGAGATCCTCTATGATGAAGAACTATTGCTGAAGGTAAATTTGATTCACGAGCATATGCATTACCATGGCCGGGTTTCCCACGCCCACCGGCATGCCCACCGGGCCGCGCATCAGCACGAGGAATGACGGGGACTGGGGACTTTTTTCTATTGATAATTAATGTGGTTTTTGGTATGAGCACAACAAAGCTGCTCGACGGCGGTCCGCCTCCGGACCTGTGGAGCAGCACGATGGCGACCGGCAAGATATGCTGGGGGATCGTTCAATGGTAGGACAACGGACTCTGACTCCGTGAATCGTGGTTCGAATCCACGTCTCCCAGCCAAAATAATTTCAATGGGTTACGAGACGAAACAGCGGCTGTGACCCTCGTTTACCGGAATAAATCGGCATGGGTTCCGGTTCGTTCAAAAATGATGTGCGGGTTGTCAATGCGGTAGATCAACAGCCAATCCGGTGTGACGTGACATTCTCGCCGATCTTTGAAATTCCCTATCAACGCATGATCCCGATGTTTCGGGCTAAGGTCTTTGCCGTCAATCAGGTCACGTATTATGGCCTTAATTTTTTCGGCGCTATGGCCACTTTTGATCATGCGTTTAAGGTCTTTTTCAAACCGGTTTGTATAGACAGGCGTCCACATCAGACCCCCAGCTTTCTAAACATTTCTTCAGCGTCTTTACTCTCAACAAGACCCTTTCCCGCTTCACTGTCCCGGAATGTCTTCAAAGTTTTTGCATTAGGGATTTCCACGGCGAAAGGCAAGCCTTTTCTCATCTTAACCTGACGGAAAAAAATATTGATAGCTTCCGTTGTGGAAAGCCCCAATTCTCTCAAGATGACTTCCACATCTTCCTTAAGCTCTTTTTCTGTGCGGGCATTTATCATTGCGGTTTTGGCCATTTAATTTTCACCTCGGTTTTTTATATTGTATGACATATGATATACAAAAACAAGAGGAAATGAAAAGTTCATTCAGGTAATGAGCAGATCGCCTTTGCTCACGACAGCAGTATGCCAAGGGGAAGCACCCAGAGCCTGTCTCCCAGGCTGAACGGGGTTATGCCGTTGTAGGCAAGCACTCCGGCTAGGCAATTAGGTGTGGCCGCCATGAATGCCTTCAGCCCAGTAAGATCCTTATTGTCCCAGCGGGCGGAGGCCTTAATTTCTATGGCGATGCATCTTTGGCCGGACTGGATAACAAAATCCACCTCATGCCGCCCCTGGATGTTCCAGAAACAAATTTCGGCCCGGGGCCATGTTGAGTGCAAGATGCCCGTAAGGTTCTGCGCTACGTAGGTTTCGAGTAGGGCGCCTTTGAGCGGATCGTCGTCCAGGGTTTCCACCCCCGCAAGGAAGCAGGCAAGGCCTGAATCGGCAATATAAAATTTAGGAGACTTAATCAGCCTGCTTGTCTTGTTGTCGAGAAAGGGGGCCAGCCGATAAAAAATGCAGGAGACTTCCATCAGTGACAGATAGCTGGAGACCGTCGTGGACCGCATCCGGGCATCCCTGCCAAGTTCACTTATGCTGAGGATTTTAGCCGTCCTCAGAGCTGCCATGTGCAGCAGCCCCCGAAAGGGAATCACGTCCCCAAGCCTGCTCAGATCGCGAATATCACGTTCTAAATAGGTCTGTTCGTATGCTCTGAACCACAAATTCCGGTCCTTGGCAAAACCCAGGCAGATGGGGGGCATTCCCCCTCTGGCGACTTCATCGAGCGGCACGGGGGGAACCTCGCGCAGTCCCGAGATGGACGGCTCTTTGAAAAATCTGGCGATGAACGGCGGCTCCGCAATTTTCCTGCTACATTCGCGTCTGGTGAATGGCTGCATATTGAAATAAGCCGTTCTCCCGGCCAGGCTCTCGGAAAGACTCTTCATCAAGAGGAAATTGGCCGATCCGGCCAAGATGAAGCGGCCCGGAGACCTCCGGTTGTCCACCGCCCGCTTGATGGCCACGAAAAGGTCCGGACAGCGCTGGGCTTCGTCGATGATCAGAGGTTCTCCCGAGGCAACGAACCCCTCGGGGTCTTCTCTTGCAGCCGCCAGTTGGTGGAAATCATCGAGGGTAATATATTGCCAGGTCTGGAGCTCTTTCTGCGACTGCAAAAAGGTGCTCTTCCCCGTCTGGCGCATGCCGGTGATGACGACGACAGGCATGTCGGCCACTGCGGCAATAATGAGATTTGCTATTTCCCGAGGAATATATGGCATAATTGATGTACTGATACGGTCATAATGACATAATATCAACAATAAATATGACAGTAGACGTCAGATGCTTCCGGCGGAAGTCCGTGGACAATGGTGATAAATTTGTGATAGAAAATTTTAAATATTGGCAACCTATTCTACACGAGGTGACGCATCTATGCCCGGCAGTCCGGAACTTTCGCCAGAGGATCTCCAGGGGTTGAAAGACTGGTTTTTCCAGTATGTCCATTCCTTCTATTCCCAAAATCCCCTTATTCAGAAGCCTTTGAAGCTTAAAGAGGATCATTCCTTGCGGGTCGGCACGGAAATCCTGAACATCGGCCGGGAGCTGGCCCTCAGTGCCCAGGACCTGCGGATTGCCGAAGCCATGGCCCTGTTCCATGACATCGGCCGGTTTGCACAAATCACCCGTTACCAAACCTTTGTGGACGGAAAGTCGGCAAATCACGCCGCCTTGGGCGTGCAGGTGCTGGAACAGGAAAAGGTGCTCGCGGCTTTGACCGATGCCACCCAGGCCTTGATCCTGAAGGCCGTCTCTTACCACAACCGCCTGAACATCCCGGCCGGGGAAAGCCCGGAGTGCGTATTTTACAGCCGGCTGCTCCGGGATGCGGATAAAGTCGATATCCTGGCGCTCTTCTCCCGCTATTACCGGGAAGGCCCGGAGGAGAGAAGCAGCGCCGTGGAGCTCGACCTCCCCGACAGGCCGGAGGTGTCGGCCGATGTGCTGGCCACGCTGCAGCAGGGCGCGGTGGTCAGCAATCGGCAATTGAAAACCCTGAACGACTTCAAGCTCCTGCAGCTGGCCTGGGTGTATGACATAAATTTCCCGCCGACCTTGCGGATCATCCGGGAGCGGCATTATTTGAAGAATATCCGGGATACCTTGCCGGTGTCGGAACAGATTGACCGCATCTACGCCCGCATGCTGTCCTTCCTGGAAGAGAAGCTGAGCGCGGAGGCAAAGGATACTTAGGGCTTGCACTCTCGGGCGGAGAGTTGTAATATCCCGCCCATGAAAGATACTACCTATGCCTTTATCATCAAGGACGGCCACTTCGAGAGTCTGCTCTATGCTTTCAATTTTGCCAGCATTGCGGCCGTCTCCAACCGGAAAGTCCGGATCCTCTTTGTGGGCTGGGCGGCAAGCAAGCTGATCCAGGGGAACCTGGAAACCATTGATCTCCCCAGTTCGCTTCAGGATCAGAAAAGCGCCTTTGTAGAGCAATTAAAGAAACACAAATGCCATGATCTGCGAGAATTGCTGCAGATCGTCAAAACAGCCGGCGATGTGAAAATTTATATCTGCACCTTAGCCGCGAGCATCTGGGGGGTAACCCGTGCCAATATGCTTCCCGAAGTGGACGACATCATCGGTTCTCCCAACTTTCTCCAGGAAGTAAAGGATGCCGAGCAGATTATAACTTTCTAGTCCCCCTTACAGCTGGATCCCCATCTTATCCCACACCGATGCACCCTCCTTGATTTCGACTGCCTTGAGCTTGGGGTAGGTCGTAAACAGGAAGTAGACCAGGGGCAAGACCCCGAGCCCGATAATGATCAGATCGGGGATGACCCGGAGATAGCCCAGCAGCAGGACCGTGTCCCTGGCGAAAAAGGAGGCGTCCCGGGCGACCCAGAGGCCTTCCTGAAAGGCCACCCAGGCCTGGATGATGCCGACGGGCAGCAGGGTCCCAAAGGCCATGAGCAGCAGGCCGCCGTTGAACCCGCAGAACGAGAGTTTCAGCAGGCCGTCATGCCAATGGCTTCTCTGCACCAGGCCCCGCCAGGAGAAGAGGAGCAGCGAGATCGACAGCATGCCGTAGGTCCCGAAGAGGGCCGTATGGCCGTGGTTCATGGTCAGATAGGTGCCGTGCTCATAGTAGTTGACGATGGGCAGATTGATCAGGAAACCGAAGACCCCGGCCCCGAGGAAGTTCCAGAAGGAAGAGGCCACCAGGAAGTAGAGGGGCCACTTGTAGGGGAAGTCCTTGCCTTCGGCCCGGATGCCTTTATACTCCAGCATCCCGCGCACCACGAGGCCCATCAGGGGCACGGGTTCCAGGGAAGAGAAGAGGGTCCCCCAGCCGAGCCAATAGGCGGGACCGCCGAACCAAAAATAATGATGGGCCGTGCCGACGATTCCCGAGAGGAACACGATGGCGGCGGTAAAGTAGGCGATAAACACCGCCGCCCGGGCGGTGACCAGGCCCATGGCGACGAGCAGCACGGCGATGGCCGCCACGCCGAAGAACTCGAAGATGCTCTCCACCCAGATGTGCACGACAAACCACCGCCAGTAATCGGCCAGGGTCAGATGGGTGCCCTTCCCGTAAAGAAGCCCGAAGCCGAAAAAGGCCACGACCAGGATGGCGCTCAGGGTATAGAACCAGATGAGGGAGGTAAATTCATCCCGGTGGCCCATTTGCAGATGGGGGATGACGGCGCGAGCGACAATCAGCAGCCAGGCGATCAAGCCCACGAAGAGGAGGATCTGCCAAAGGCGGCCGAGCTCCAGGTATTCCCATCCCTGATGGCCCAGCCAGAACCACCAATCCCCCAGGAGGCCCTTGATGCCGGCGATCTCACCCAGCAGGCTTCCCAGGGCGACCACGAGGATCGCCACAAACAACAATTGCACCAGGAGGCCCTGCTTCCGGGGCTCCCGGCCGCCGATAATCGGGGCCAGGTAAATGGCCGAGGCCACCCAACTCGTGGCGATCCAGAAAATGGCGAGCTGGAGGTGCCAGCTCTTGGCCCAGCTATAGGGAATGATAGCGGCGACAATGGGAAACCAGAAGCTTGCGGGATGAACGGTATAGTGGGCGAGAAGCCCCCCGAAGCTGGTCTGCAACAGCAGGAGCAGGACCACGACGAGAAAATATTTCGCAGCCTTGAGCTGGCTTGAGGTCAAGGGCATATCGATCAGCTTTTCGGCCAGTGAGACGCCCTTGGCAGACCCGTACCATAATCCGTAATAATGAATCCAGAAGATGAATAGGCCCGAACCGATCAGGAAGGCGAGGACCCCGCCGAGGGACCAAAAGTACACGTTGGCCCCGGGGATATTGCCCACGGTCCGATCGGGCGGCCAGTTATTGGTGTAGGAGGCCTCATTGGCCGTGCGGGGGGCCGAGGCCACCCAGGCCGTCCAAAAAAAGAAGCGGGCGACCTGGCGCCGTTCCTGCTCGGAACGTACTGTGTCGGGCAGAAAACCGTACCGCAGTTCCCCTTCTTTGAAGGTCTTTCCCCAGTATTGGTCGACGCGCTCCAGGGCCTGCAGCTGCCCGGCCGTCAAGGTCAGGGTGTCGAGCACCGGATCGTAACGGTTTGTTTTGAATTCCCTCCTGGATTTCCCCTCGACGACGTCTTTTTGCAGATCCTCCAGCTGCCCGTAACTCTTCTGGAAGTCCTGCTGGGCCCAGTACTCTCTTACCCCTTCGGAGAGGAGGTGCAGCGTGAAGGCCGAGAATTCCGGCCCTCGCTGGCTTCCATGCCCCCAGACGCTGCCGTGATCCATCAAGCCGTAACGCTGGTACACATCCTGCCCGGCCAGAATGTCGGCTTTTTGGAAGAGGACTTTGCCATCGGGCCCGACGACCTTCCCCGGATAAGGCGGCAACTGGTCCTGGGCCTGGTAGCCGCCGGCCAGCAGAATAGCCATGGCGATGACGAAACTGAGAATAGCGATCCATTTTAGCTTTTGCAGAGACATGATCTACCTCCTTGTGTAAAGAAAGTTGCCCTAAAGCCTGGTGAATTACTGTCCTTACGCTCCTATACGCCCCCCCTTTCGGCGACCTTAGCCCAGGAATCGCGTAACGTGGCGGTGCGGTTGAAGACCAGGGTTCGGGTGGAAGAACGGTCGGCATCCACGCAAAAATACCCTGTTCGCTCGAATTGGTACCTGCTCCCCGGCGCGGCCGCCGCCAGGCTGGGTTCCAACCAACAGGACGGGAGCACCTCCCGGGACTGCGGGTTTAAGTACTCTGTAAAAGCGGCCTCTCCTGCCAGCGGGTCGGCGACGCGAAAAAGACGGTCGTAAAGGCGCACTTCAGCGGTCAAGGCGTGTTGTGCCGACACCCAATGAATGGTGGCCGCTACCTTGCGGCCATCAGGGGCAAAGCCGCTACGTGTCTCGGGATCATAGGTGCAGTGTACCTCGAGCACCTCTCCCGAGTCCGGATCCTTCACGAGGCCGACGCATTTGATAAAGTACCCGTAGCGCAGGCGCACCTCCCGGCCTATTGCCAGCCGGTAGAACTTTTTGGGGGGATTCTCCTGGAAATCATCGCGCTCTATGTACAGGACCCGGGAGAAAGGGACTTTCCTGGTGCCCATGGCGGCATTTTTCGGATGATAGGGACAGTCGAATTCTTCGAAACGGTCTTCCGGGTAGTTATCGATGACGACGCGCAGCGGCCGGAGAACGGCCATGACCCGGGGCGTTCTTTCGTCGAGGTCTGCCCGGACGCAGTTTTCCAGGAGGGCCACATCGATCAGGCTGTCATTCTTGGCGACCCCGATGCGCTCGCAGAAGTCGCGGATCGCCTCGGGTGTGAAGCCCCGGCGCCGCATGCCGGCCAGGGTGGGCATCTGCGGATCATCCCAGCCGCTGACGATCCCTTTTTCCACTAATTCGATGAGCTTGCGTTTACTCAAGACGGTGAAGCTCAGATTGAGGCGGGCGAACTCGATCTGCTGCGGACGGTCAGCCACGTGCAGCTTTTCCAGAAACCAGTCGTAGAGAGGCCGGTTGTTTTCGAATTCCAGGGTGCAGATGGAATGGGTGATCCGCTCCAGGGAATCGGAGAGGCAGTGGGCGAAGTCATACATCGGATAGATGCACCACTGATCGCCCGTGCGGTAGTGCCGCTCTCTCTTGATGCGGTAAATGACCGGGTCGCGCAGGGTGATATTGGGGGACGCCATGTCGATTTTGGCCCGCAGCACCCGCGCTCCTTCGGCGAATTCCCCGGCCCGCATGCGTTGGAAAAGATCCAAATTTTCTTCTATCGAACGGTTGCGGTAAGGGCTTTCCCGGCCCGGTTCGGTTAAGGTGCCCCGGTGCGCGCGGATCTCCTCGGCGCTCAAGTCGCAGACAAAGGCCTGGCCCTGCCCGATCAACTGCCGGGCATATTGATAGAGTTGCTCATAGTAGGCCGAGGCATAAAATAAACGTTCTCCCCAGTCAAAGCCCAGCCATCGCACATCGTCGATGATCGATTCCACATATTCCATGCTTTCCCCGCTGGGGTCCGTGTCATCGAGACGCAGGTTGCAGGTGCCTCCGTATTGGGCCGCAATGCCGAAATTCAGGCAGACGGATTTGGCATGGCCGATGTGGAGATAGCCGTTCGGCTCCGGGGGAAAACGGGTGGCAACGCGACCCCCATGCTTGTTCGTTTTCAGGTCGGTCTCGATGATATCTCTAATGAAATCGGAAGGGAGCGATGTGTTGCCTTGTTCCATGGGGCTGCTTGCCTTTCTTCTGGGTAATGTTACGCCGACGCCGGGTTGCGCCGGTCATCGGTCTTCCTGACCCCGCTCAAGGGGATAAGCGCGCTAACGAACGTGGTCTCCACCGGGACCCACGTCTAACTTACTAATGCGTCAGCCCGAATATTACCGGATAAGCGCTATAATTTCACTAAGTTTTTCTCACAGAGAGAGGATCTTTTTTCCTTGACACCCCCCTTCCTTTTATGGGAAGGTCGGAACGATGGGCTGCTGGTGTAAAAAAACGAACAATAATGAGGAGGTGCGGCATGGTGGCTTTTCTCCAGAGAAAGGTCAAGCACTGATTAGTAAGTAAGAAATTATTTTCTGCGTTTTTCCGGCAAAAAATAATTTCGTAATCTTACTTATCCCGTTTACCTGTGACCTTTAGGTTATCGGGGTTAGGGTGACAAGGAAGGAGGAAAAGATGGTTGTGACCAAGACAAGATTTTTTCTGGGTATCCTGGCCATGGGAATGTTATGTTTTACAGATAACCTCCCGGCGGCCTCCTCGGAGGCAGGGTTTTTTAAAGGCAAGATCATTACCTATTACGTGGCCACTCAACCGGGGGGCGGTTATGATGTCTATGCCCGTCTGATCGGCAAATATATGCAGCAGTATATTCCCGGCTCTACGGTCATCATCAGAAATATTCCCGGCGCCGGGCATATCATCGGCGCCAATGAACTTTACCTGTCGAAGCCCGATGGCCTGACCCTCGGCACCTTCAGCACGGGCCTGATCTATTCCCAGATTATCGGTCTGCCGGGCATCAAGTTCGATTTGCGAAAATACAGCTGGCTGGGCAAGGCCAATGCGGAAAACAGGGTGCTCATCGTCTCGCCGAAAACTTCCTTCCGCACCATCAAAGACATTCTCGAGCATAAAGAGCCCATCAAGATGGCGACTTCCGGTGTCGCCGCCGGCGACCACAATGAAACCATCATTGTGGCTGCCGCCCTGGGCGCCAATTTCAAGACCATCCCCGGATACGGCGGCCGGGGCGGCGAAATGGCCATGTTGCGCGGGGAAGTGGACGGTCAAATAGGTTCCTACGGGAGCCTGGCCACCTTTGTCAAGTCCGAGAAGTGCCCCGTCATCTTGCAGTTTGGGGCGAAAAAGCATCGGGAGCTCCCTGATGTGCCGCTGGCCACGGACCTGAAGGCCTCCGACCGGGGAAAGAAACTCCTGCACCTCATTTCCGGCATTGCCGATCTTT
>JGI1356J14229_10004254_pt1 | contig 10690 bp, 9 predicted proteins | sample Subgrocontami58m_FD_14229 | JGI IMG/M metagenome (IMG submission 14229) | reverse complement strand
GTACACGATCGTTACCGTCAGTGTAAATCTACTTTACCTTAAGTCTTGAACTGAAAAACGCCTTACCAAATTGTCGCAAATGTTCTGTTAGAATAAGTTATTCCACCAGTTATTCCATCTTTAAGGTGGAAATTTTTTCGAAAGTATAAAATGCGGGGAGGGAGTCGGGGTAATTGATACGAGTGGAACCGGGAAGGCGGTCCAGGAGCGATTGGTCGGCAGAAGCCAGAATCAGGTTGCGGCCGGGAAGAGAGATATTGGTCCAGTTGCGGCCGCCGGGCTGAAGCAGCCAGATTTTACCAAAGACTAAGGCCCGGTTGTCCCCCACCAAAATTTGCTCCTTGAGCGGGTACATAGCTTGCAGTTCACCGGGGGGAAACTTGGTGGTGAATAAATAGGCCATGAGGGGTGAGTCGCGGGCCACGTCGATAATCACCCGGTCATATTGATCCTGACGGGCCAAAGCGGTTTTGACCAGATCGGAATAACCCCATTGATACGGTTTGGCGCTTTCGAAACGGTAGTGGCTGAAGTAATAACCGTAGATATAGAAACTGGAAATTAGAAATAAAGGGATATAAATTTTTAGAGGCAGGCGGCGCAGGCCTAAAGAGATAGCCCAGGCCAGGGCGGGAAGGAGAATGAGCAGGCGGGCGGCGTGCACACCTCCGTCGCGAGTCAAAGCTGCCGGTATTGGAGCTAACAATAACCAAGAAGCCAAGACCCAGTGCTTTTTGCGGACAATTAAATATATCCCGATGAGGAAGGGAATGATTTCGATCGGGTGCAGCATGCCGATGGAATCGGGTGAGGGGGAATGCCGGGGTTCGGGATCGCCTTTAATGAAGAGAAAATCGGTACCCCAAGTGCGCAGGTAATTAGTAAGGAAAGTGGTGATCCAGACCTGGGGTTTGTTGTGCAGTAATTTATCAAACAGGCCGGGGCTCATGCCCACCGTCCGCGGCCGGCCGGAAGATTCGGCGGAGAGCTGGCGCTGGTAGTTGATTTCGGTGGCGATAGTGGGATCGGTAAATATAGCGATATCGTGGAAACGCGTGCCGGACTTGCCAAAAAGAGTGTCGCCAAAGACGGCCGCTCCAAAAAGAGTCAGGACCAAAGCCGACGTCAGTAAATATTTCCGCTGAATCAGAAATAATGCTTTACGGTTTATAAAGATCAGGGCCAATAAAAACAGGGGGACGAAGAGTTTGCCGGGAGAATAGGCAGCCATGGCCAGACCGAAACCAATGGCAGAGAGGATTAACCACCTGGGCTGGCGCAGTCCCCTCTGGAAACAAACTAAGCCCAGTAGAAAGGTTGTGATGAGGACAATCGTTTCTACCGATTTGCGGGAATATTGGAGGTGCCATTGGGAAAAAGTCATGACGGCCGGGGCCAGCCAGTCGCGGACCAAAAGATAAATTAAAATGATGCTTAACAGGCTCCAGACGACGGCAACCAGGCGGACGGAGGTGGCAGATAAACCTAAGGAGGCCACAAAGGGAACGGCGGAATATATAAAAACCGGAGTACGGTAGTCAGCGAAGGAATGGGGAAAGAAGGGCAGGAGATTTCCGAAGTAATCACGGCCGGTAGTCAACAGGGAATATGCCTGGTAGCCGGTATCCATTTCATCCCAATGCAGGCCGTTGGGAAGAAGGCCTAAATCCCAGAGCCTAAGCAGGCCGGCCAGTAGCAGTAATACGGCTAACTTGACGGGAAGATTGATCACGGACAAAGTAAAGTTTAGCACGGCGGACTTGCCCCTTCTTTTTAACCTCGACTTTGACGATCCAGGGAGAAATCAAAGGGAAAATACGTTCTACGCCGATGTTGCCGGAAGAAATTTTGCGGATGGTAAAGGTGCGGTTATCGCCCCGGCCGCGGATGCTTAAAACCATGCCTTCAAAAATCTGAATGCGCTCTTTTTCACCCTCTATGATTTTGGTGTGTACCCGAACGATATCGCCGACGTGAACTTGAACTTCTTTGATTAATGCTGAAATGGCCATTGCACCGCCTATTTTACAGTCAAATTAACTTTTTAACAACTCGCGGATTTGGTCACCAAGCTCCGGGGTCCAATCCAGGCCGTAGGGCAGGGGCAGAGTTTTGGAAGGAAAAACCAGATCGGCCGGGGTGGAACCTGGGTGAGATTGGAGCAGAGAATTCAGGGCCACCAGTTTGGACTGGGGCAAACCGGACGGGATATCAATGGCGATGGGAGATTCGCCGCTGAAAATGGAGGCAGAATCAACAATAATAGTCACGTCGGGCAGGGCTCCATCAGAAGTTTCCTCGGCAGAAGTATCGCGCATTTCCACCCGGCCGGTGAGCAGTACCAGATTGTCTGCCTGCCAAACGCCGGGGGTGGCGGCGTAGATTTTGGGGAAAACCACGGCCTCGACGCTTTTACCCAAATCCGAGACTTTACAAAAACACATGGGCTGGTTGCCATTTTTAGTAATGACGTTGCGGCAAGATTCGATGATGCCGCCGATAGTGACCCGCATCCCGGACAGATTGCCGGATGGCAATTCACTGATGCGGTGGGTGATGAGCTGGCCGAGCCGGGCTAGTTTTTCCGCGTGGGGATGCTCGGTCAAATAAAAGCCCAACAATTCTTTTTCCATAGCCAGCAGGACCGGTTTGGCGAATTCGGAAATTTCCGGAAGATGATCGGACCGGTCGGATTGTTCAGAAGAAGCAAAGAAGGTGGTTTGGCCGCTGGATTTGAGCTTGCTGATGCTGGTTCCCAGCTGGCGGATTTTGTCCAGGGCCGTAAGCAGGGCGGCCCGTTTACCAAACTGGTCCATAGCTCCGGCTTTAATCAAACTTTCTAAAACCTTTTTATTGACCTTTTGGCTGTCTACCCGCAGGCAAAAATCGGTAAAAGAAGTGAAAAGTCCGTCTTGTCTGGCTTTGAGAATAACATCAATGGCCACAACACCTACATTTTTGATAGCGGATAAACCAAAGCGGATGGACCCGGAATCTATAGAAAAGGCGGTTTTAGACAGATTGATATCCGGCGGTAGAACCGGAATTTTAATCCGCCGGCATTCCTCAATGGCTTCCACAATTTTCTCGGTATCGCCGGATTCAGCCGTTAAGAGTGCAGTCATGTATTCTACGGGGTAGTGGGCTTTTAAATATGCCGTTTGGTAAGCCACTATGCCGTAAGAAGCGGCGTGGGCTTTGTTAAATCCGTAGCCTTGAAAAGGCACGAATAGCTCCCAGATTTTTTCGGCTTCTTCTTTGGACATGCCAGATGCTTTAATACAACCTTCTACAAAAACTTCGTGCTGTTGGGCCATTTCCTTGGGGAGTTTTTTACCAATGGCTTTGCGCAATTTGTCAATGGTTTCCCAGGTGTAGCCGGCCAGAGCCAGCCCGGTAAACATGATGTCTTCCTGGTAGACTAGGATGCCGTAAGATTTATCCAGATAGTCAGCCATTTTGGGGTGCAAATATGTGACCGGAGATTTCTTGTTTTTGCGGGCGATGTATTCGGGAATGTTGGCCATGGGGCCGGGGCGGAAAAGAGCGATCATGACCATAATATCTTCCAAGCGGTTGGGTTTAAGTTCCTTGAGCCATTTGGTCATGCCGGAGCCGCCCAATTGAAAAACTCCCATGGTTTCACCGCGGGCCAGCATGGCAAAAGTGGCTTTATCGTTCATAGGCAGATGATTAAGATCAATTTTAATGTTCCGGGCTGCGGCGCCTAAAATAGACAGGTTGCGGATACCCAAAATATCAAATTTGACCAGGCCGATTTCTTCACAGGCGTGAAATTCATATTGGGTGATGATTTTGCTGCCTTTAGGCTCTAATTGTAAGGGTGAGTAATTAGTCATGGGTTGGGGGGAGACGACTATGCCGGCGGCGTGGACCGACACGTGCCGGGCGTTGCCCTCAATCTGGCGGGCCAAGTCCACGGTTTGTTTCACTTGCGGGTCTGAATCATACATGGTTTTTAATTCCGGAGATTCTTTGAGAGCCCGCTCGATGGACATGGGGAAACCTTGGGAACCCAGGGGGATAATCTTGGCAATGCGGTCGCCGAAGACGTAAGGATGGCCCAGAACCCGGGCCACATCACGGACGGCGGCCCGGGCCAGCATGCGGCCAAAAGTGCAAATCTGGGCGACTTTGTCCGGCCCATATTTTTGAGTAATATACGAAATAACTTCTTCGCGCCGGTCGTCGGCGACATCCAGATCGATATCCGGAGGCGATGGGCGGAAGGGGTTAAGAAAACGTTCGAAAGGCAGGTCGTAAAGAATAGGATCCACTGTGGTAATACCGGTGACATAGGATACTAACGAACCGGCGGCTGATCCTCTGGTATTGGTAATAATGCCGTGGTCAGTACACCAATTGACCAGATCCGCCATCATCAGAAAATAGGGAGCGTAACCTTTAGAACAAATGACTTCCAACTCATATTCCAGGCGTTTGGCGTGCAGGCGGTCGGTCTTGGTGCGGGCCAGATCTTGTAATGCCTGGGTGGCTGTTTGGTCAGCGGGGAGATCGATATTGGGGAAATACCATTTGCCCAGCTCGATTTTGACGTCGCATCCTTCAGCTACACCCAAGGTATTTTTCAAAGCATCGGGAAAATCCGGAAAAATATTTTTCATCTCTTCCGGCGAACGTAAGTGGAAAGTGGGAACGTCAATGTAGCGCAGGCGGTCGATGTCTGATGTGTTTTTGCCGGTAGAAATACACACCAGGGCATCTTGGGCGGTAGCGTCCGCTTGATCGATGTAATGGGCGTCGTTAGTGGCTACCAACCTTATCCCTAAATCCCGGCTTAATTTGACCATGCCTTCCACCCAAGTTTTTTCGCTTTTAGCCAGGCTTTTGAGCTTATCTAAGAGACGGAAATTGTCTTTAACGGAGTCGAAATAATCTGCATACTGGTGGCGTTGAATTTCCAGAAAGTATCTGTCGCCAAAAAGATGTTGATACCACTCTACGGCTTCTCTGGCTTTATGATATGAATTGTCAGACAGGAGTTGGGCGATCTCGCCCTTGGGGCAGGCGGAAGTACAAATAAGACCTGGGTGATATTTGGCCAAAGTTTCTTTGTCGAAGCGGGGTTTGTAATAAAAGCCCTCTAAATGGGCGATAGTGGAAAGTTTCATGAGGTTTTGGTAGCCTTCGTGGTCGGCTGCCAAAAGAAGGAGGTGATTATTTTCTCTGTTGTTTTTATCGGCGACATAAGCTTCCATGCCAATTAAAGGTTTGATTCCTTCTTTAGTGCATTCTTTATAAAAATCAATGGCTCCGTACATTACTCCATGATCAGTGAGAGCTACGGCGGGCATGTCCAGTTCTTTGGCCCGGCGGACCAGCCTGGAGATTTTGGGCAGGCCATCCAAAAGCGAATATTCGCTGTGAACATGGAGGTGAACGAATTTAGCGGACATATTCATTAATTATTCTTTGTGTCAATGACACATCAATGTTCCCAAGCTCTTTTTTAACCTGGCCGATGAGAAAGAAGAGGGCCTGCTGTTTTCCGGCTTTAAAATCTGCCACAGCTTTGGGATTGGCGGCCAGTATTTTATTTACTACTTCCGAGTCGACTTTGGCTGTTGTTTGGTTTTGTAATGGCCGCTTATTGACCAATGCATCGACTGTAGTTTTGGATGGATTTTTTAGAAATTCGGAATACATGACCTGATCGCTGCTTATTATCACGGCGTATTGGGGAGACAGATGATATTTAGTAATAAGTTCTTGCCGGACTTGAGCCGGAAGCTCGGGAAGTTCGGAACGCCAGGTGTCAATTTGCGCTTTAGTGAATTGAAGTGGAGGAATATCCGGTTCGGGAAAATATCTATAATCATGAGCCTCCTCTTTAATTCTTTGAGAAACAGTTTCTTGTTTAATTTCAGACCATCCCCGTGTCTCTTGCGCCGGATTAGCGCCTGATTCCAAAATTTTGATTTGACGTGAGACTTCAAAATCAACGGCCCGCTTAATAAATCTAAAAGAGTTCACATTTTTTACTTCGATCTTATAATTCGGCAAATTGGGCGAATTGGCCGGGCGGACAGAAATATTAGCCTCCAAGCGCATCGAGCCTTTTTCCATATCCGCACCGGATATGCCCAAAGTCCGGATTATTTGTTGCAATTCTTTCAAAAACACATCGCTGTCATCACTATTTTTAAAATCAGCTGCGGTCACTACTTCTACTAATGGCACTCCGCTGCGATTAAAATCGATCAATGTCACATCACCTTGATGCTGGAGTTTGCCGGTGTCTTCTTCCATGTGCACCCGGGTAATTTTGTGACCCAGTAACTGCCCGTTTTTACAGAAAGGGATATCGTATTGGCTGATCTGATAGCCTTTGGGCAGATCAGGGTAAAAATAGTTTTTGCGGTCGAATTTGGAGAAGAGATTAATGTCACAGCCCAGAGCCAGACCTAATTTGATACACCATTCGATGGCCTTGGCATTGGGAACCGGCAAGGCGCCAGGCAATCCCAGGCATACCGGACAAACTTGGGTATTAGGAGATACGCCAAAATGATCGGCCGGACAACCACAAAACATTTTTGATTTTGTGCCCAGCTCGATGTGGACTTCAAATCCCAAAACTGGTCTAAAGTTGCGGTTTGCGAACATGCCAGTCGGTAGTCTGTTGATAATTGTGAGCGGCTTGTAAAACTAAACTTTCGGTAAATTGGGGACCAGTGATTTGTAAACCGATGGGGAGTCCGTCGACAAAACCGCAAGGGACACTAATACTGGTCAGTCCGGCAATGGAGCTAGGTTCAAGAAGCATGTCCTCCAGCTCGCCAAACATAGGGGAGTTGACACTGGCTCCGACTTTAAGAGCCGGACCGGGAGAAGTGGGTCCAATGATCAGATCAAATTTTTTGAAGGCTTGCTCAAAGTCTTTGATGATTAATGTGCGGACTTTTTGGGCTTTGGTGTAATACTGGTCATAATAACCTGATGACAGGGCATAAGTTCCGAGCATGATCCGACGTTTGGCTTCGTCGCCAAAAAAAGATCTATCCCGTCCATAACGGATACCGTCGTATCTGGCCAAGTTTGAGGAAACTTCAGATCTTTGCACAATAGTGTAGACACTAATTGAGTATTTAGGATCTAATAACGATATTTCACTTACTTTGTGCCCTAGCTCTTTAAATTTTTCGGCAGCTTCCAAAACGACAGATTTAGACTGACCGACTAAATATTCTTTCGCCAGGCCTATTTTGAGAGTTGAGCGTTGAGCGTTGAGATTTGAGACAAAATCCGGTACGGATTTTGGCGACGACGTGGCGTCGTAGGGATCATGGCCGGCGATGATTTGAGCGATGAGAGCCGAATCCCCTACCGTTTTGGTCAGGGGACCGGGGGAGTCGGTAGAACTGGCCATTGCGATGACACCGTAACGGCTGACCCGGCCATAAGTGGGTTTAAAACCGGTGATTCCGCACCAAGCTGCGGGTTGTCTGATAGATCCGGCAGTTTCGCTACCGATAGCAGCGATACACATATCAGCCGCAACTGCGGCTGCCGATCCGCCGGATGAGCCTCCGGGAAGATGACCGGTATTCCAGGGATTTAAAGTGAGACCGAAATCGGAGGTTTCGGTGGAGCTGCCATGAGCCCAAGCATCCATATTTGTTTTACCCAAAATAATCGCCCCTGCTTCTTTTAGTTTTTTTGTTACAGTAGACTCATATTGAGGCATATATTCTTCGAGGACTCTTGAAGACGCGGTAGTGAGCAAGCCTACTGTCAAAAAATTGTCTTTAACAGCGATTGGAATTCCTCCAAAAGGTTTAGATATATCGGCTTTTTTGGCTTCATCAAGGGCGTTTTCGTTAATTGTTAAAAACGCATTTAATTTTTTATTATGCTTTTTAATCTGGTCCAGACATGATTGCACCAGTTCTGCACTGGTAAATTTTTTGGCGCGCAAGCCAGCTATGGCTTCTGTGAGAGAAAGTTTATTGAGCATTAAAAATGGCGGGCACTTTAAAATAATCCCCAATTTTGATAATTCTCGATGCATCGATTTTGTCTAACCGGGTGACATTGGTTAAACCTGTAACTTGGGATGTAGGAGCAATATCTGAAGTGTCTAATTCGTTAATGACGTCGATAGTTTTTAAAGTTTCGGCAAATTGCTTCTTAAACTTTTCTTCCTCGTTGGGTTTGAGGGTCAAATTGGCCAACTTGGCCACATGCTTTACATCCATGTTCCAAGTTTATCATAAAAATTAACTGTATCTTCGGGAAAACTTTGAAGGGGGTCCCCTTTCAAACTACTATCTGCTAGAATAAATTAGATATGCCTGCCAAAAATTCAGTAAAGCAATTTGTAGAGAATTCTTACTATCATATTTACAACCGGGGGGTCGAAAAGCGACTGATATTCATAGATGACCAAGACTACGGCGTTTTTCTTTCCTACCTAAAGGATTACCTCCTCCCCAAAAACGAGCTAAATCTTCGTTCGGTCTTAACTGGTGTCAACTCAAATCCAAAAGAAAAAGCAGATGCGCTGAGAATGCTGAAATTAAATAATTTTACCGACACTATCCAATTGCTTACTTATTGTCTCATGCCAAATCATTTTCACTTACTTGTAAAACAGACTGACGCTTACAGTATAGATACATTTATGAATTCACTGTCTACTAGATATAGTATGTATTTTAATAAAAGGTACAAACGGGTTGGACATCTATTCCAAGGAACATACAAGGCGGTTTTAATTGAGTCAGAAGCCCAATTGCTTCATCTTTCAAGATATATTCATAAGAATCCTTTCGTGAAGGGGGTCCCCCTTCAAAGTTATCCACATTCCTCTTACCAAAATTATTTAGGCTTAAAAAGAACTGAATGGATTAATTTTACAGATATCATTAATTACTTTTCTAAATCCGGATTTAACTCTTATGAAAACTTTGTAGAAAGTAATCTCGATTACGACTCTATCGACTTTGTAAAAGAATTAATACTAGATGAAGTTTGAAGGGGGTCCCCCTTTAAAGCATTGACTCCAGTATTTTTATTCGATCAGCTAGGGGCGGGTGNGTGTTGAAGAGGGAGGCAAACCAACCGATGGCGTCGTGGCGGTTTTTGAGCGGATTGACTATGTACAAGTGGGCGGTGGCTTTGTTGGCTGCTTCCAAAGGCTCACGGTCAGCGCCTAATTTCTTGAGAGCTGAAATCAGTCCCGATGGCTGACGGGTCAACTTGACACTGGAAGCGTCGGCCAAAAACTCACGCTGTCTGGAGATAGCTAGTTGAATTATTTGGGCTATGACAGGTGATAAAATTGCCATAGCAAAACCCAAAATCAGAAATATTACTCCTGTATTTCCCTCTTCCCGGTCTCGTGACCTGCCACCAAAAAAACTGGCCCGCAGCAACCAGTCTCCCAAAAGAATAATCAGTCCAACTAAAATAGTCACAATAGACATCAGCCGGGTATCGTAATTACCGACGTGCGACAATTCATGTCCTATTACTCCTTCTAATTCCGTACGGGTAAGAGTTGATAATATGCCGGTAGTAGCGCAAATTGTGGCGTGGGCCGGATCACGGCCGGTGGCAAAAGCGTTCATGGCTGTGTCGTCAATGACAAATAATTTCGGCATGGGCAAGCCGGCGGCCAGGCACAGGTTTTCGGCCACAGTATAAAACATAAAATCCCGTTTTTTATCCGCCGGTCTGGCCCCGGAAATTCCCAAAACAATCCGGTCGCTCCAATAATAAGAGGCAAAGCTCATGACACCTGAAATAATCAAGGCCAGGGCAAACATTTCCGGCCCGCCCCAGGCGCGGGAAATAAAATAAGCGGCTAAAGCCACAAAGGCCGTAAAGCCGGCAACAACCAGCCAGCTCCTGCGCTTGTTGGCATCAACTGCTTCGTAAACATTGATCATATCGAGATTTTGGGCGTTCTGGTTTCACTTTCCGGTACCTCCAGACCTTTTTCGGCTCTAAATCTAAACAGTTGGGCTACCAAGGAACTGGGGAAAGTGGCTGTTTGAATATTGTAGTCGGCGCTCAAATCAATCATAGTTCTTCTGGAATACATGATTTTGTCTGAAGTATCCCGCAGTTCATCCATGAGTTTGCCCACAACATCCGAGCCTTTAAGTTGGGGATTGCTCTCAACGACAATTTGTAATTTGGGCAATAAATCGGCCACTTTGGCAGAGGCGTCTTTTCCGGCAACAGCCAATTTCCGGGCGTCGGCCAGCATCTTTAAGATATCTTTTTCGTGAGCCAGATAGCCTTTGACCGAGGCTTCCAGGTTAGGAATCAACTCAAACTGGCGCTTAAGCTGGTTGCCGATTTCCTGAATTGCGGCTTTGATGCGGGCCCCCAGAGAAACCAGACCGTTATAAACTCCCACAATGTATAGAACTAAACCTGCGGCAACGGCAAGAAAAATTATTTGGTAAGACATGAAATCACCTCCTTTAGAGAACCTGTGTTGATAATATCATATTTAACGGCTCCGGCGCGGCGGGCTACGGAAACGCCGTAGCGCATATAGACTAATTGCCCGGCGGCATGAGAGTCGGTATCGACCACTAATTTAACCCCGTGTTTAATGGCGTCTTTGGCCACCACGTCCGGCAAATCCAATCTGTTTGGCCAACCGTCAATCTCCAGCCATTTATTATGCTTG
>JGI1356J14229_10004232_pt1 | contig 10717 bp, 10 predicted proteins | sample Subgrocontami58m_FD_14229 | JGI IMG/M metagenome (IMG submission 14229) | reverse complement strand
GCGCGACGCGGTGTATCCGTGCGCGTTCGAGAAGGCCATTCTCGCGCGCTGCTGCCGCTGCGGGCTCGCGCAGCGCGCCTCCATCGCCGAGCGTGAGGTCGTCGGCTGCGGATCGCCCGTGGCGCGCGAGAACTGCGCGACGCTGCGCGAATTGCTGCTCGCGAACTCGGCATTTGCCCTCGGACTGGCGCGCGTCCCGGAGCCCCTGCCCCACGCCGCGTCGCTGAAGAGCCAATGCGGCGGTCTGCTCGGCCTGCAGCAGGCGGTCTCGCCGGGCGAGGAGGTCGCCGACGTGCACCAGCTCGTGCTCGCGGCGCGCGAGAAGTACGGGGGACTGCAGGCGCTGCCCTTTTCCGCTATCGTGAAATCGGTGTCGGCCTTCCGGGCACGGCCGCGTCGCTGAGGATCCCATGCAGTACTTGAACCGGCTGATCGATGCGGTACAGCGCAACTGCCACATCGCCGACGCGCGCCACGCGCGCGACGTCACGCTGTGTACCTATCTCCTGGAGATGCGCGAGTACTATTGCTGGGAGAACGAGCTGCCGCCGCAGGCGCAGCCGCGCAAGGACGAGCTGGGCGCCTGGCTCACCGAGCGCGAGGCGCTGTGGTCCGATCTCGAGAGCGAGCCCTTCGGCGCGCTGCCGGTGGACGACGACAACCTGGATGCGTTCGACGCCGAGGCGGTCAACGCGAGGCTCGTTCCGCAGGGATACGTCTACGGCGGCGGCTATGGACGGTTCCACCGCCCGCATTTCTTTCTCGCGCGGCTGGACCGGACCGAGCTGCGCGACGGGCTCACGGTCTTCGTCGCCGGATGCGAGTACGCGCGGGACCTGTCGGCCCCGCCCGCGGTGCAGCGCAACGGCACGGTCTACCTGCGCCAGGAGTCGCTCATGCGCTGGCTGAGGGAGAAGGTGGAGGTCTGGGGCGTGCGCAAGCCCGAAGGCGCGCTCGCCGCCGCGCTCCAGTGCTACGGCTTCGCGGGCGATGCGTCGGGCGCGCTCGAGCGCATGGCGGCGGCCGAAGCCGAATCGATCATCCTGCACGAGCTGGGCGAAGGCCAGGCCGACGGACTGTTCGGCGCGAAATGGCGCGACATGATCGCCGCGCTGACCAGCCGCCGCGCGGAGCTCGTCGCGCGCGCGGTGCGCGACAATCTCGCCGATTGCGCATCGACGCTGCCCTCGCTCATCGAATCGGGGGCCGACGCCTCGATCCACTTCTACTTCGCCAATTTCGAGGGCATGCGGCGCGCGCTCTTTCCGCTGCTGGAGCGGGGCTACCGGCAATGGCGGGAGAGCCGGGATCCGGCGGAGCTGGCCGCGGCCGTGCGCTCGGGGCGCGCGCACTGGGAGGCTGCGGGACGCCGCCTGATCGAGATTCACGCCGCCTGCGCGGAGGACGGGCTCGACGAGCGCATCGCGGGCGAGGAACCTGCGCTCACGCTCTGAACGGGCCCTTCGAAGCAGGCCACATGCCGCAGCTCCTGACCCTGTCTCGCGCCGCCCGGCTGATCGGCACCACGCGCGGCGCGCTGCAGAAGAGGATCCAGGACGGCGAGCTCGCCTCGCAGGACGGCATGGTGTCGACCGAGGACCTGCTGCACGCGTTTCCCGGCCTGCGCCTCGAGGAGGACGCGGTTTTCGAGCGCGTCACCAGGATCAAGGAAGAGGCCTTCGGCAGGCGCGTGGGCGAGCGCATGCTGCCCGACCAGCGCGTTCTCGCCGAGCGCCTGTTCGAGCAGAGCCGCGAACTGGCCGACGTGCGCGCGCATCTGCAGCGCTACCACAGCGTGGTGGTGGACATGCAGGCGCGCATCCAGGCGGCGCGCGAGCGCTCCGGCGGCGCGCCGGCTACCGCGCTCGCCGAGCTCGGCGCATGGCTGGAGCGCGAGCTGGAACGCGTGCTCGGCCAGAGCACCGCGCCGGATTCGCTCGCGGTCATGGATGATATGCTGCGCCTCATGTCCGCCCACGTCGTCGTGCAGCCCAGCCGCCGCGAGTTCTTCGTGGAGGGTGCCGACACGATCCTCGAGGCCGCGCTGCGCGCCGGGCTCTCGGTCAACTACGGGTGCAGCAACGGCAATTGCGGCCTGTGCAAGGCGCGCATCGTCTCGGGCAGGTCAGGAAGGTGCGCCACCACGACTACGTGCTGTCCGAGGCCGAGCGCCTGCAGGGCCATGCGCTGCTGTGCTGCCACACGGCGGTGTCCGACCTCGTGATCGAGGCGCTGGTGGCCACCGCTCCCACCGACATCCCGCAGCAGCAGATCACCGCGCGCGTGAAATCCGTGACTCCCCTGGGCGAGAACGTGCGCCTGCTGCACCTGCAGACGCCGAGATCGGCCAGGCTGAGGTTCTTCGCCGGGCAGGGGGTGACCCTCGGATTGGCCGGCGCCGAGAACGCGGAACTGCTCATCGCGAGTTGTCCCTGCGACGACCGCAACATTCAGTTCCACGTCGTGCGCGATCGGGGGAACGCCTTCGCCGAGCGCGTGTTCGCAGGCTTGCCCGCGGGCGAGAGCATCACGCTGTGGGGGCCCTGGGGCGATTTCGTGCTGCGCGAGGAGTCGCCGCGCCCGCTCCTTTTCATCGCCGGAGAGCAGGGGTTCGCGCCGATCAAGAGCCTGATCGAGCATGCCATGGCGCTCGATCACGCGGAGACCCTGAGGTTGTACTGGCACTGCGCGCGGCCGGAGGGGCACTATCTCGCCAACCAGTGCCGCGCGTGGGCGGAGGCGCTGGACAACTTCCACTATGCCGCGCTCTCCGGCGCCGAGGGCGCGGCGGATGCGCTCGCCAGGCGCGTGCTCGAGGACTGCGGCAGGCTCGCGGACTTCGACGCCTACGTCGCGGGGCCCGGCGGGTTCGTGCAGGAGGTGCGCGAGCAACTGCTCGCCGACGGTCTGCCGCCCGAGCAGTTCGCCGGAACGGCCATCTAAGCTACCAGAACGCGAGCAGGCGCCCCTTTTCGACTTTGCTCTCGAAGCGCTTGAGCGGCTGGTTTCCCTTCTTGATGCATGCGCCGGTGGTGATGTCGAATTGCCACTTGTGCTTCGGGCAGGTGAGCGTGTTCCGCTCTAGCGCGAGGTGCGGAATGTTGGTGACCTGGTGCGGGCAGCGGCTGTCGTAGACGTGGTAGTCGTCACCCGCGCGGTGCACGAACAGCTCGCGCCCGTCGCAGGCCAGGCGAGCGGTCTCCCCGGCGCGGAATTCCTCCGCGGGGGCGACGTCGTGCCAGCTTCGCCCGGCCGCGATCATGTCGGGCCGGAATTCCGGGATGTCCATCTCGAGCAGGATGTCCACCGCCCAGACGATCTTCGCCAGTCCGAGCGCGGGGAACGCCATGAGCAGCGCGTCCAGCACCTCCATCGGCGTCGCGCCCGCGTGCAGCGCCCGCATGAGGTATTGCCGGAACCCGGTCTCGGTCTGGGCATGCACCTTCGTGATCACCGAGATCAGCGTCCGCGTCTTGGGGTCGAGGTGCTTGCCCGTCTCCTTGAGGAACTTGAAGTAGTGTCCGAGTGCGTCCCCGCGGACCTTGACCAGATAGTTCAGTGCGTCGCTCATCGCCGCGTCACTCCGCCGATTGCATGCAGGGCATTCTAGCGCGAAGGGGCGTGCGGCGAGCCGACGTCAAGATCGCGGCCGGCCGCGGCGACCGGGCGGCTGCCCAAGTTCGGTCAAGCTGCTAAACTGCTCGGGTACGATTCAAGGCGGCGCAAGACCGCGATCCTATAGGGGAACGAGATGAAGACACTTCGGCAAATCCTGCAGGGCAAGGGGCATGGGGTCGTTTCCGTCTCGCCCGATGCCACGGTCTACGATGCGCTCATGCGCATGGCCGAGAAGGAAGTGGGCGCGGTTCTGGTGCTCGAGGGCGAGCGGCTGGTGGGCGTGTTCAGCGAGCGCGACTACGCGCGCAAGACCATCCCCCCCCCCCCCCCCAGCAAGGTGCTGTGGGTGAAACCCACGCAGACGGTGGAGGAATGCATGGCGCTCATGACCGACAAGCACGTGCGCCATCTGCCGGTGCTGCAGGACGACAGGGTGATAGGCGTCATCTCCATCGGCGACGCGGTCAAGGAAATGCTCTCCGAGCAGCAATTCATCATCGAGCAGCTCGAGCACTACATTCACGGCTGAGGCCGCGAAAGGGAGGCAATCCGGCCGTCTGCGGGTTGAAAAGGGCCTCTTTTGACAGCGATCAATACGTGAATCGGGATCCTGTCCGAGCATTCTCCACCGGCAGGTCCGAGAAATCACCCAGATAGCGGCCAGGCCTCGCAACGGGCTGGAACGTCACGCGGCTTCACCCCGTTGCGTTCGATCGCCCCCGGGTTCGATGCGGAGGAAACAGCATGGTTGCCAAGCGGTCAACGAAGAAGAAGGGATCGGTCAGGAAGGGATCGACAAAGCGCGGGGGTCCGAAGGGCATTGCGCTGCTTCGCGACCCGACCCTGAACCGGGGAACGGGATTCACGGAATCGCAGCGCGACGCGCTGGGGCTGCGGGGCCTGCTGCCGCCGCGCGTCCACACGCAGGACGAGCAGGTCAAGCGCGTGCATGCCCAGTTCAGGCGTCTGTCGAACGACCTCGAGAAGTTCGTCAACCTCAACTCGCTCCACGACCGCAACGAGGCGCTGTACTTCCGCCTGATCTCCGACAATCCCGACGAGATGATGCCCATCATCTACACGCCCGTCGTGGGTCTCGCCTGCCAGAACTTCGGGCAGATATTCCAGCGGCCGCGCGGCATGTTCATCTCGGCCCGCGACCGCGGCCGGATCGAGAGCGTGCTGCGCAACTGGCCGCACCGCCCGGTGGGGATCATCGTCGTCACCGACGGCGAGCGCATCCTCGGACTTGGCGACCTCGGCGCCAACGGCATGGGAATTCCGGTCGGCAAGCTCACGCTCTACACGGCATGCGCGGGGGTGCACCCGAACCTGTGCCTTCCCGTGATGCTCGATGTGGGCACCGACAACGAATCGATGATCAACGATCCGTTCTACATCGGCATCAAGCAGAAGCGGCTGCGCGGCCGCGCATACTACAACCTCGTGGACGAGTTCCTGACCGCGGTGCAGAAGGTCTTTCCGGGCGCGGTGGTCCAGTTCGAGGATTTCGCCACCGAGCACGCGTTCAAGCTGCTCAAGACGTACCGCGACCGCATCTGCACCTTCAACGACGACGTCCAGGGGACCGCGAGCGTGGCGCTCGCCGGCGTCTTCTCTGCGCTGCGCATCAGCGGCGAAAAAAAAAAATCTGCGACCTGCTGAGCTCGACCATGGCGGAGCAGGGACTGCCGGCGAACGAGGCCCGCAGGCGCTGCTGGCTGGTCGACTCCCGCGGCCTCGTGGTCAAGAGCCGCGGCGATCTCGCCAGGCACAAGCTGCCCTACGCGCACGAGCACCCCGCGCTGCCTGACTTCCTGGCGGCCGTCGAAGCGCTCAAGCCGACGGCGATCATCGGCGTCGCGGCCGTGGGCGGAACGTTCACGCGGGAGGTGCTCGAATCGATGGCGCGCATCAACGAGCGCCCGATCGTGTTCGCGCTGTCCAATCCGACCTCGAAGGCCGAATGCACGGCCGAGCAGGCCTACCGCTGGACCGGCGGGCGCGCGATATTCGCCTGCGGCAGCCCGTTCGATCCGGTCACGCTGAACGGAAAGACCTTCATCCCGCGCCAGGGCAACAACTCGTACATCTTTCCCGGAGTCGGGCTCGGGGCGATCGCGAGCAAGGCGCGCCACATCACGGACGAGATGTTCGCGGCGGCGGCGCGGACGCTCGCCGGCCAGGTGACGGCTGCAGACCTCGCTCAAGGGAGCATCTATCCCGCCCTGGCCCGGATTCGCGAAGTGTCGGCGCACATCGCGGCCGCCGTGGCCGAAGTGGCCTACGCGCGGGGACTCGCGCGGACGCGCCGTCCGAAGAACGTGCTCGCCTGTGAAATCCCACATGTACGACCCGCACTACTGACGCGCCTGCCGGGGTCCGCCCCAGCCTAGCGCACCTTGATCTCGATCCAGATGCGGTTGAGCAGCCGTCGCTGCCTGCCGTCGAGATCGTGCAGCTGCTGCATCCGGGCGAGCTGCTGCCGGTCGGGAAAGATCGCGCGGTTGGAGGCGATCTCGGGCCGGATGCGGCGCATCGCCTCGGCATTGGGGCTGCCCGCGCCGATCGCGTTGGTGAGCGTCGCCGAGCTCTCGCCCTGGAGCAGGAAGTCGATGAACCGGTGCGCGAGGTCCGGGCGCCGCCCGGTCTTGTGCAGCACCAGGTTGTCCAGCCCGAATATCGCGCCCTCCTTCGGAATGGAGAATCCGATCGTGAACTTGCGCCCCGCGCGCTTCGCGTCCTGCTGCGCGGTGAACATGTCGTTCGAGTAGCCGTGCGCGAGCCAGATGTTGCCGATGGTGAGCTCCTTGAAATAGCTCGCGGCGTTGAAGGCGGCCCAGTACGGTTTCGCGCGCAGGATGAGGTCGCGCGCCTCGCGCGCACGATGATCGCGACAAAGCCGATGCAGAAGGTGCTGTGGGCGACGATCACCGAGGCGAGGCCGGGGGTCGCGTTGAGCGCCTGGATGAAGAACACGAGCAGGGACACGCCGAGCAGGATCTCCGGCATCGCCACCGTCGAGCAGGATCCGTCCGGCGTCGGGCAGATCGAACCCCGCGATCATGCGCAGCAGCGTCGTCTTGCCGCAGCCGGAGGGCCCGAGCAGTGTGAAGAACTCGCCCGCCTCGATCGACAGCGTGACGTCCCGGACGGCGGTCAGCGTGCCGAAGCGGCGGGTGACATTGCGCAGCTCGAGCAGCGCCATCGCAGGCGTTCAGACGCGCTGGTGGCCGCCGCTCGGGCGGGAATGGGTCGCGGCGTGGTGCGGGTGCTCGCCGGGCGGGTGGCGGATCCACTGCGGCGCGAGGGAGCCCACGATCATGCCGGCGAGCGCGGCGAACAGCCCGGCGAGCTGAGGCGGGCACACGGCCTCGGGCGCGAGCACCTCCATCCAGATCCACGTCCCGAGCCCGAACACGATCGCGGCGAGCGCCCCTTGCGTGTTGGCGCGCTTCCAGTACAGGCCGAAGGCGAGCGGAACGAACGCGGAGACCAGCGTCACCTTGTAGGCGTTCTCGACCATCTTGTAGATGGAAAGGTGCGAATTGAGCGCGAACAGCGTCACCATCGCCGTGAAGCACACCACCACCAGGCGCATCAGGCGCAGCAGCTGCCTGTCGCCCAGGTGCTTGAACGTGGGGCGCAGGATGTTCTCGGTGAAGCTCACCGAGGGCGCGAGCAGCGTGGCGCTCGCGCAGCTCTTGATCGCCGAGAGCAGCGCGCCGAAGAACATCACCTGCGCGAACACCGGCGCGTGGTTGAGGATCAGGTTGGGCAGGATCAGCTGCGACTGCTTGTCGCCGGCGACCAGCCGCTCGACCAGGCCCGGGTCGATCAGCGTCGCCGAGTAGGCGAGGAACATCGGGATGAACGCGAAGCAGAAGTACAGCGAGCCGCCCAGCACCGAGGCGCGGCCGGCGGTGCGCTCGTCCTTCGAGGAGGCGACGCGCTGGAACACGTCCTGCTGCGGGATCGATCCGAGCATCATGGTGACCGCCGCCGCGGTGAATCCCAGGACGCCGGCGAGCGTGGGCTCGGGCCAGAAGGTGGCGAACTTGCCCGCGTCGATCGCGTGGTTGACGACCGTCGCCACGCCTCCCGCGGTCTGGCTCACGTCCCAGCCGATGTAGAGCATGCCGATCACGATGATGATCATCTGCAGGAAGTCGGTGATCGCCACCGACCACATTCCTCCCCAGACGGTGTACACGAGCACGGTCGAGGCGCCGACGATCATCCCGGTGCTCTGCGACATCGCGCCGTCGGAGACGACGTTGAACACCAGGCCGAGCGCGGAGATCTGCGCCGCCACCCAGCCCAGGTAGGAGAGCACGATACAGATGGTCGTCAGCGCCTCGACCGCCCGGCCGAACTTGTTGCGGTAGTAGTCGCCGATCGTCACCAGGTTCATGCGGTACAGCGGGCGCGCGAAGAAGAGGCCCACCAGGATCAGGCACAGCGACGAGCCGAACGGGTCGGCGATCACGCCGCCCAGCCCTTCGCGCAGGAACGTCGCCGGGATCCCGAGCACCGTTTCCGACCCGAACCAGGTCGCGAACACGGTCGCGGTGACGATATACAGGGGCAGGCTGCGGCCGGCGACCGTGTAGTCCTTGGAGTTGTGGACCCTCGTGGCGGCCCACAGGCCGATACCCACCGAGATGATCCAATACGTGATCACGAACCAGAGCAGCATGCCGGTGAAGTCCTCGCGGCCTACGGGGCGGTCGAATCCATTATATCGAATGGGTGCGCCGCCAGACCTGCCAGCGTTCCTTGCCCGCGAACACCGGCAGCGAGTCCTCCACCGGTTCGTCCTCCACGCGGTCGAAGTCCGCGCAGAGCAATGCGTCGAGCGCCTCGGGTGCGATGCCGAACGGCGGGCCCTTGGGATTCGCGTCGAAGAAGAACACGCCGAACAGCAGCCCGCCGGGCTTCACGAGCTGCGCCGCGCGCCCCGCCCAGTCGTTCCAGTTGCGCCGCGGCAGCGCGCACATGAAGGCGCGCTCGTAGATCGCGTCGAAGGGCTTCTGGTCCCCCTCGAAGGCGAAAAAATCCGCCCGGCGCAGCAGGTGGGCGAGCGGCCCCAGTTCGCGCCGCGCGGCTTCGAGCGCGGCTTCGCTGAAGTCGATTGCCGTGACGGCGAACCCCGCCTCGGCGAGATGGCGCACCTCGTAGCCCCTGCCGCAGCCCGGCACCAGCACCCGCCCGCGCGCGGCGTGGCGCCCGGTGAACCGCTCGAGCGCGCCGGGAACGCGGCCCGCGTCCCAGGGTGTGATGTTCTGGCGGTAGCGGGTTTCCCAGAATTCCGGCTTGGAGCTGTCCTGTGCCATGATGCGGCGGGCCTAGTGCCACCAGAGCGCGAGCGCCTGGGTCACGGCGAGGCCGGCGACGAGGACGACCAGGAGCGCCAGCAACCGCCTCTGCCGCGTCTGCTCCAGCACCAGGCGATCGAGCTGGTCCTTCACCCCGTGCGCGGGATCGCGCTCGAGCGCGTGGTGCACGGCGCGCGGCAATGCGGGGAGCATCGTCGCCCACTGCGGCGCTTCCTGCTTGAGGTTGCGCAGGAAGCCGCGTATTCCGACCTGCTCGCTCATCCAGCGCTCGAGGAAGGGCTTCGCCGTCTCCCACAGGTCCAGTTGCGGGTAGAGCTGCCGTCCGAGGCCTTCGATGTTGAGCAGGGTCTTCTGCAGCATCACCAGCTGCGGCTGGATCTCGACGTTGAACCGGCGCGAAGTCTGGAACAGGCGTAGCAGGAACCTGCCGAAGGAGATTTCGCTGATCGGGCGGTCGAACACGGGCTCGCAGACGGCGCGGATCGCGCCCTCGAAATCGTCGAGGCGCGTTCCCGGCGGCACCCAGCCCGCCTCGAGGTGCGCCTGCGCGACGCGCTTGTAGTCGCGCTGGAAGAAGGCGAGGAAGTTCTGGGCGAGATAGTTCTTGTCGACGTCGGTGAGCGTGCCCATGATGCCGAAGTCCAGGGCGATGTACTGCCCTGCGGGGGACACGAAGACGTTGCCCGGATGCATGTCGGCATGGAAGAAGCCGTGCCGGAACACCTGCGTGAAGAAGATCTCGACCCCGGCCCGCGCGAGCCGCGGAATGTCGATGCCCTGCTCGCGCAGGCGCTCGACCTGGCTGATCGGCGTTCCGTGCATGCGCTGCATGGTCATGACGGCCGGCGCGCACCAGTCCCAGTACACCTCGGGCACCGCGAGCAGCGGCGAGCCGGCGAAATTGCGCCGCAGCTGCGAGCAGTTCGACGCCTCGCGCATCAGGTCGAGCTCGTCGAACAGATGCTTGGCGAACTCGGAAACGACTTCGCGCGGCTTCAGCCTCGGTCCGTCGGTGAACAGGCGCTCGATCAGCAGCGCTCCGCTGTCCATGAGCGCCAGGTCGCGCTCGATCACCGGCAGCATGTTCGGCCGCAGCACCTTGACGGCGACCGGGGTGCCTGCGTGCTCCCCCGACCCCTTGGGCAGCGACGCGAAATGCACCTGCGCCACCGAGGCGCTCGCCACGGGCTGCTGCTGGAAGTTCGAGAACACCTGTTCGAGCGGCCGGCCGAACGCGCGCTCGATCTGGGCCACGGCGAGCTCGGTCGGGAACGGAGGCACCTGGTCCTGGAGCTTCGCCAGCTCGTCGGCGAGGTCGGCCGGAAGCAGATCGCGGCGCGTGGACAGCACCTGCCCGAACTTGACGAATATCGGCCCCAGCGCTTCGAGCGCGCGGCGCAGCCGCACTGCGCGCGGGTCGGACAGATCGCGGAAGAACAGCACCGCATTGACGATGCGGGAGAGGCGGCCCGTGGTGTCGGCGGCGAGCGCGAACTCGTCCAGCCCGAACCGGAAAGCGATCCAGAGAATCTTGGCGAGGCGAATCAGGCGCAGCACGCGGTTTCCATCGGCCGAAAACCGGATTCTACAGACGTGAAGCCGACCGCGCCGCCGGCGCTGCCGAAGGCGCGCTCAGGGCTGCTTGCGCTTCGCGAGAGCCTCGAGCCGGTCGATCCGGCGCTCCAGGCGCTCGCAGTCCTCCGCAGCCGTCCGGATCCCGCGCGCGAGCACCGTCGCTTCGGCGCCCGGGGCGAGCATGG
>JGI1356J14229_10004226_pt1 | contig 10726 bp, 8 predicted proteins | sample Subgrocontami58m_FD_14229 | JGI IMG/M metagenome (IMG submission 14229) | reverse complement strand
GAATAATTGTGCACGACAACGCCCGCTTCAAACTTATCGCCAACCCGTGCGAAGCGTGGAAGCGATGCCTGCAACAACAACGGCTTACTCACGGTAAAACTATTTTCGGCATAACCAAACTCAGACTTCTTCGACTGCGCAACAGCCATAATCTTGAACGTCGTTAGATTGTCCGGCAGTTTGAACCTTACGATGAGATTGCCTGCGCTGTCAGTTCGCAATACAGCATTCCAATACGCAGTGTATTTGAAGTTGCCGCGAGTCTCGATCCCGCCCAAATCCGCTCCGCCGCCACCTCCTTCATCTTCGCCTTTCTCACCAAAACTTCTCGCTTGAACGATTTGCGCTCGCGACTCTGTCGTCGAAACAGAAAGTGCCCGTGGTCCATAGAACTCAGTGAACGGGTCAGGCAGTTTGTAGCCGATAAGGTTCAACACTCCTTTGTCCGCAACGCTGATGGTAACTTCAGAGCGAAGCGGCGCACCGTTCGCATCTTTCACACTCACATTTACTCTTACTGTATCGCCGGGACGATAGTGTTGTTTGTCGGATGAAGTAGTAAGCGTAAGATGACGCGTGCCGGGGTCAACGTTCAACTGCACGTAACCAATTTTGAACGACGGACGCCCGACATCCGTGGCTTGCTCAAGCTCGGGCTTCTTTGTCATTCGTCCTTGCAAAAGAATGACGGAGACGAACACATTCGGCAACGATTGCTCATTGAGCTGCACCCGAATCTCCGGCGCACTTCCTTTCAGCTTTGTTCGCCAATGCTTCATGATTCCTTCGCGTTCGACTGAAATGAGAGCGGTTGCTTCCTCATACGGATTCTTTACAATGATGCGTGCGGTTTCGCCCGGCTTGTATTCTTTTTTGTCTGCGACAAGCTCAATATGGTCGTCGTTCGTTCGCTCCCACGCGACGTAGTCCGAGCCGCTCACGTAGAAATACGTGTCGCTCGTAATGTGATTCCCCCGCGCATCCCTACCGCTCACTTCAATCACATAGAAGCCCGATTGCTTTGGACGATACAACTTAGCGACTGGCTCCGCCGCCGAAACGACTTGAATCGTTTCGAGCGTCGTATCAACAATCTCCGATTGCCACTCGTACCCCCCTTGCGGGCTCGCTTTGCGGACGGAATGCCATTCACGTTTGATGACTTTGGCTTCGAGATTCTTGTTCAAATCCGATTTGCCTTCCGGCGTGACTGCAATAATCTTGTAACCCAGCACGCTGTCTTTCTCGATGAACGTAGTTGCAGGCTGAATGCCGATATAGAACTCGCCGCCATGCAACGTTACGCTCGTTCGTCCTGAAATTGTCTGTCTGCTTGGTGACGTGACTTCACCCTCAAGCACAAGCGAACCGGTTGCTCGAATATCGCCGACTTGCGTCTTCACCTCGGCGTCCAACATTCCCTTTGCATTCAGCGTCGTGTCTTTGGTGAACAATAGCTTCGTCTGCGGACCAGCCGCATCTTCATACGACCACGCATTGCGACCAAACCAATATCCAACCCATCCTTCAGGCGAATAACCAGAAGGCTCGTATCGCATTCGCCATCGCACCCGCTCGCCTTTCATCACTCCACCAAACAAATATTTTGCCGCAAACGAGCCTTTCACCGTATCGCCAACGATATAACTCTTGCCCGCAATCTTCGCAGTTACTTCAAACTCGCTCACTCGATACGCTTCAACACGAAAGGATTCGCCGGCAACTACCTTCGCCCCTTCTCCTCCTTCTCCCACTCCCCTTTTCTGCTTTTTCAGTGAAGCCTCGATTCGATAGTAGCCCAGATGAGCATCGGCAGGAATTTTGAATGAAGAAGAAAGCGAGCCAAACTCATTCACCTTCATCGAGTCGAAAAGCATTTGTTCGTTCTGTGAATCATAAATGCGAATGTACATTTCAGCATTACGTATCATCCACTCGCCGCCGCTGCGGTTCCGAAAGATTCCTTTGAACTCTACCTGTTCACCAGGGCGATAGATTCCCCTGTCCGTGAAAATGCTTCCCTGCCACGGCTCAAACTCGGGATTCCAATCGTAGGTAATGTTGAAGCGATATGGCTCAATGCCGTGTTGCCACTCGGACATCGTGTACGCAATGTCGTCTTCCTTCGTAACAATCACCCACATGTGAGGACGCGACCATTCGTTCGGCTGCGTCATTCCTAATCTTCCCCATCCGGGAGCTTTTGCAAATCCATTTGCATCACTCATCCCTTGCCATATCACTTGGTTCAAGTCATTTCGAATCTCGACGTTCGCATTCGCAACCGGCGTAGCTTCCTTCAGCGTCGTGACCCACACGAGCACGTCATCGGGAGAAAACTTTGTCGTCAATCCCATTTCGGTGACTTGGACATCCGTTCTCAATGTCGCTTGAAGCGATGGTGCTGAAACTTGAAGAAGCACAGCTCCGTGTTTGTTTGCGCTGATTGCATCGTCCAACTTCAACCCGACAACTGTCTGCACATTCCGTTTTGGGTTGACCTGCCATTCTTTAGATATTTCAAACTGCAAATTATCGGGAAAGGAACTTAAGAGACCCGGAACAAGATTGTCCCGCGTCAACTTCAACATCTGCACATCGAGCGAGTTCAGATTCACAACGTTCACCGGATACATCCGCTCGCCGTACGATTCGAGTATGCCGTGTCCAGTCGTCATTGTAAAAAATGGATCGAACGACCGGGTCGTGAGTATGAACTCGGCATCTTTGTCCAATGCTTGACCGAAAATGTCCTTTAGCTCTTTGCCGATTTTCCCTGTGTACTTTGCTTCAGGTTTAAGTTCGAGGTTAATGGTAAGTTCAGATGAGCTCCATTCATATTCAGAGAATCCTTCGGGCAACTTGACCGGTGGAGAAAACGTGAGGTTTTTGGGAAGCTCTTTCATTGCTACCGGATTGCTGAAGCGAAGCGTGAGTAGTTCGTGCGGGTGTCTTTTTGTCGGATTGACCGCCCCCTCAAACGAGAAGTCGTAGTAAGTCTCAAATGCGAACGATGCTTCTTTCTCCATACCAAGCGCGCCGCGAGCGCCAAGCAATCCTTTGGCAAGCATTACGACGTAACGCTTATTCTTCGAGAGTGGTCGCTGCAAGCGCATTGCGAGCATTGTTGTCGTGTCGGATGACCAATACAATTTCGCTTTCTGCAGCTCCTCATTCGTCGGAACGCCAAGAGTGAACGGCACAGACACGCCATCACGACTCCCCTCCTTCATCTGAATAAACGACGATGCACGCGCAACATTCATCCGCTGGCTGAAGCGAAGAAAGATTGCCGGGTTCAAACCAACCCATCGCTGGTTGTGTCCCGGAAACGAGGCAACCAGAACAGGTCGTGGCGTGGTGAACGTCCACGATACTGCCTTCGCAAGCGTTGAACCATCTGATGCTTTCAGGCCGGAAGGAATTGTCACTTTATATTCCGTTGCGACTTCGAGTGTCTCGCTCGGCGTGAACGAAAGTGTGCTCGGTCCGAGCCAGCGGTATTTCCCTTTGAGCGATGGCGTGATTGTCAACGGACCCGAGCCATTACCTTCCGGCAATTCTTGCAAGGGCACCATCGGCTTGTTGAACGTTGCAACGATTGTACGCGCCTGATTCGTCCCCTCTGTTTGTCCCTTCGGAAACGTGCCGATGACTTTGAGAGGGTCTTTATCTTGAGCGAGAGAAGTTGAAAGCAGAAGCAAGAAGCTTGAACTAAGAAGCAAGACTGGATTTATGATGCTACGCATGGAATGTCTCCAAGAAGTTCCACAAGCAAGACTTTCAGTTTCACATAGTCTGAAACAAATATATCGGAAAGAAAACAAAAAAGCTCCGCGCGAAGCTATCAGTCTACTGAAACAATATTCTCGGCGCTATGATGCCTCACCCACAAGCGCTTTGTTCAACACCGGAATCTTATCCGACAACTGCGACACCAACACGCCAACTATTATCAATGCTCCACCAAGAATGCCTAACACTCCGATGATTTCTCCAAGAAGGAAGTACGCATACAGCGACGCCCAGACAGGTTCAACCGTAAAGATAATGGCTGCGCGCGTCGGTGTCGTGTCTTTCTGGAATGTGGTTTGAATAAATGTCGTAGCCACAGTTGCGAAAATTGTAAGGTAGCCTACAGCGATGAGCATCGAATGCGCGGGGTTGAACTGGATGTCTTCAAATACAAACGCGGTACCTAACGCGAGAATTGTGGTACAAGCGAATTGCAGAAACGTAAGCTGTATCGGGCTCATCGCTTTCGATGCAATGTCGAGATACACGATGAAAAGTCCAAACATACACGCACAACCGAGCGTCAGGACATCACCATAGTTAAACGCCGAACCCGATGGTAACGTGAGATACCACAAGCCGACGAGCACGATCACGATTCCCAGCACGTTGCCATACGTTGGCGACCGTCTTTCGATGAGGTATTGAAAAAACGGAACGAAGACAACCATCAGGCTTGTAATGAATGCAGACTTCGATATAGTTGTGTAAACCAATCCGACGTTTTGTGCGATGAAGCCAAGGAACAGGAACACGCCAAGCAAGCTGCCCTTCTTGATCTGTTCAACTGAAAGCGGGAAGATTTTCTTTGCAAAGATGGCAAGAAAGATAACTGTAGCAACCGTGAAGCGAACCCCCGTCATGAGAATTGGCGAGATGTCTCGCAAGCCAATCTTCATTGCAACAAATGTACTCGCCCAGATGAGAGTAGTGGCAAGAAGCGCCGCTTCAGCTTTGGATTGTTTGGTCACGATGAGAAGGAAATAGAATGAAACCGCAGGGAACACGAAGAGCGGAGAGAATTGAATTTCTAAGAACTCTCTCTGCGTTCCCTGCGAACTCTGCTGCGATTCAGTTTTTGAAGAACTCTAACTATGGTTTGAGTGACTCTGCGATCCGTGAGATTTTTTCGTGCGCGAGAGACTCAAGCAGGCACCAATTCTACGGTGGGCTTGACTAATCTTGATTTCCTAGCAGGAGCCAATTTCTTGACTCTTACCAAAACCATCGGCTGATTTTTCTCCCGATTCGCCTTTGCAGTCTTGAGATTCTCGGCGGCAAGTTTCTTGTCATATTCAGGAAGAATCACAACGATTGCGTCCTTCGGAATGCGTTCCGCCACTTCCGGATGCTCAAGCACGTAGCGGCTAAGCTCTGTGGTGAGCACAAGATTTGACTCAAACATCTCGCGTTTCGTCATCGCCTCATTTCCTTTTCATATTGTTCACGATAGACTTCCCAGTTTGATTTGATATCATACTCCGCAAATGTGAGTGCCTCGTTGAAATCCCAATGAGGCAAAGCGACTTTGTCAACTTTTCCATTTGGATGCATTCTATCGCAATGCGCGAAGCCATGAGCAGTATCATACCTAACAATTGGATGCCATCCACGATGAATGAATGCTTCGTATTGGATGGCAAACCATGTAATCGTCCCTTTAACACTGCTGTGATGATGACGAATTCTATCATCGGGTGTTAGGAATGCAACAAACCGAGTTTCACTCACTTTGGGTGCTATCCTTTGACCAAAACCGGTTCTTCCTTCCGGTGAATTTCGTATTGCTCAAACAGCTTTCCCCAGTGTGTCGTGGCTTTCCAATCCTCAAACACCTTTCGGTCTTTCAGCGGCCAGCGGTAGTAGTCGTGATACGCTTCGGAGCCGAAGATGAACGCGTGAACAAGCGGCGTACGGAAGAAAAGCTTCTGCATTCCCTTGAGCGGACCGAACCATGCAAGGTTGCCGAACAAGCTCACACCGTTGTTGCCGACCGTGAATCCCCACGATTCATTGGAGATGTCGGCACCAACAATTTCAATGTCTCGAACGTCTCCCACACCAAGCCTGTCTTCATGAGCAACACGGATGTACTCAATGCTAAGAGGATCGAAACCCATCATCTTCGCGGCAACAGCATCGATTGCAACCTGGTCAGCGCTTGCGAGGATGTAATCTTTGATAACGGGAAACATCGTGCGCGGACCCGGACCGTTGCCCGCCGTCGTTCCGTCCATCATCGCAAAGATGCCCGAGTGGATTTCTTTTTGAATGGCAAGAAGGTCAACAAGCGTTCTGTGAATCCATGAGTGCGTGTAATGTCGTTTTGTGTTCAACAATCCGCCGAACGCATTCTTCATCGCGCCGGTTGTTGTGGTGTAGATGTGACACTTCACCGTCGGTAAATGCACGATATTCTTCCCAAAGAAATAATCCGGAATCGTGATGCCTTCGGGATAAATCATGTTCAGCACGTGCATCTTTGCATTGGGCGTGTACGTACTCCACTTCATATCCTCTTCCTTGAAGTTGAAGAGAACAGGAATATCGTACTTCTTGAAGATGGGAACGTAGTTGTTCAAGTCTTCCCCTTTGAACGCATCGGTGACGACAGTTTTGTTTTGCACGCACGAGATGTCGTTGAAGCCGGACTTCTTGAGTGCGAGCACCGCCCCTTCCATTTGCCAGGGCGTTGTGTTCGCTCCGGGAAACGGAAAGTGCCACGAGATGTTGTCTTTGAGAATCGTGGTTGAGTTCTTGTTCAACACATCTTGCATTCCCGCCAACTCAGCGAGACGCGGGTAATCGTGCAGGACAGTTTCGGGTTTTGTTTTGAGGACTGCAACTTTGGATTTCTTCATTGCTAAAATGTTCTTCAGTTTTTGGTTTAGAGTCTGGGTTCAACGCTCAGGTTGGTCTTGTCGTAGATGTTCTTGAGCAACAATGTGCAGTGTATTGAGGTCAGTCTGACCGCATCAGTGGGTTGTTGATAAATTCTCAGCAACCAAGTATGATTGTCTTTTCTTTCAAAGACCTGAACGCGATGCTCTTCATTACTCACAACAACATACTCTTTGAGTTGGGAGAGTCCTTGATATGAATGAAACTTCTCGCCACGATCATAGCCCGCGCTTGATCTGGACATCACTTCAACAATCAGTGTTGGGTTCTCAATGACATCTTGATTTTCGTTTACAGGTCTTTCCTCTCTGCAAACTACAGAGACATCTGCACGCACTGCGGCACTTCCGACTCGTACTTTCTTTTCAGAACCAAAGATAGTGCAGTGGCGTCCTTGCAACTGCTTGTTGATTTCGACAATGATATTGGTAACAAGAATATCGTGTGTTCCACTTATTTCTGGATCTTCGGTATCCCCTGGCCTGCGCGGCAAATGCATTGGAAAAATTTCACCATTGTAGTACTCACTCTTGAACTCAGCCTTCCGTTCAATCTCCAAATACTCTTCAGGCGTTATGTATCGTTTCGGTTGCGTTGACATAATCAGAACACCGCAATCTCTTCATGAACACCGAACACTTCAGTCAAACTGTTGCACATCTCGCCGAGCGTGACATACGCTCTCGTACAATCCAGCAGCTTCGGCATCAAGTTCACACCGTCTGCTGCTGCGCGGTTCAGCTCTGCGAGGGCGCGCTGAACTTCGTCGTTGTTTCTTGATTGCCGAAGCTCAGCGAGGCGCTTCTTCTGTTTCACTTCCACTTCAGGAGAAATCGTCAAGATTGGAATGTCAATCTTTTCGTCCTCTTCAACAAAGTCATTCACACCAACTATAATTTTTTCTTTACTATCAAGCTCAAGCTGGTAGCGATACGCCGCTTCCGCAATCTCTCTCTGGAAAAATCCAGATTCGATGGCAGGAATGACGCCGCCCAGTGCGTCAATCTTTTCAAAATATGCTTCAGCTTCTTTCTCCATCTTATCCGTCAATGCTTCGACGAAGTAGCTGCCGCCAAGCGGGTCGATTGTATTTGTTACACCAATTTCGTTCGCGATGATTTGCTGCGTGCGCAGGGCAATCTTCACTGCTTTCTCTGACGGAAGAGCAAGCGTTTCGTCCATCGAGTTTGTGTGGAGCGATTGTGTTCCACCAAGAACTCCAGCCAACGCCTGAAATGCAGTTCTCACAATGTTGTTCTCCGGTTGTTGCGCAGTCAGTGTACAACCGGCAGTTTGTGTGTGGAAGCGAAGAGTCCATGACTTTAGGTTCTTTGCTCCGTACTTGTCTCGCATCCGTCGTGCATAGATTCTTCGCGCCGCACGGAACTTACAGATCTCTTCAAAGAAATCAAGGTGGGAATTGAAGAAGAACGAAAGCCGCGGCGCGAAATCATCCACGTTCATTCCACGCTCGATGCAATGCTCGACATACGCAAAACCATCAGCCAATGTAAACGCCAGCTCCTGCACAGAAGTCGAGCCTGCTTCACGAATATGGTAGCCGCTCACCGAAACTGGATTCCACTTCGGCATCTCATTCGTGCAGAACTCAATCATGTCCGTAACAATGCGCATGGAGGGCTGTGGCGGATAAATCCACTCCTTCTGCGCAATGTATTCTTTCAGAATATCCGCCTGGGTCGTTCCTTGCAGTTGGTTTCGCCAGGCTCCCTGCTTCTCTGCTACGGCAATGTAAAAGGCAAGCACCATCGCGGCAGGGGCGTTTATGGTCATCGAAGTAGAAATATCCTTCAGTGAAATGCCTTTGAACAGAATTTCCATATCGGCAAGTGAACTTACTGCAACGCCACAAATTCCAACTTCGCCTTCGGAAAGCGAATCGTCCGCATCGCGTCCCATGAGCGTCGGCAGGTCAAAGGCAACGGACAAACCTGTTTGCCCATGTTCAAGCAAATAATGATAACGCTCGTTCGTGTCTTCAGGAGCACCGAAGCCCGCGAACTGCCGCATGGTCCAGAGTTTGCCACGGTACATATTATGATGAATGCCGCGTGTGTACGGAAACTCGCCGGGAAAACCAATGTCAGAAAGATAATTGATGTGTGCAATGTCCTCAGGCGTGTAGAGCAATTCAATCGGCTCTCCGCTAATCGTTGTGAACTTGGTTTGCAGTTGTCGTGATGATTCTGCTGCCTTTGACGACCAGACTTCTTTTCCTTTTTTGATCGTATCGAAGCCGTCCGTGTTCATGCATTCCCCAAAATTCGGTTGGTAGGTGTGGAAGAACTTGTTCACTGACAGAAATTAACGAAGAAACGGCGTGAAGTTCAAGGAGAGTTTCAAGTGGACATTCCCCAAATCAAAAAACGGAAAAAGCTTGCCACAAAGACACCAAGGCATTAAGGGTTCTCTACGAGTCGTAGACACAATTTTTTTTTAGGATCAGATTCTTGGGCATCCTATTCCACAATAGTGTCCATGACTTGAAAGAGCCTTTTCTTCGTGAATCCTTAGTGCCTTGGTGTCTTTTGCCGAAGGCATCACTTCGTGAGTGGCTATTCTTTGTTTTTTGTTTTCGGGAATCTCCAAGAGTCCCAACCCTGAGCGGAGCGGGGGTCTCAGTGATGGGAGATTAGGTCGTTGTAAATCCACAAGCCGAGATTTTTCTGGACGTTCCTCTGCCTTCACAAATCAATTAGTGCGGTCAATCTCAAACGCGTTTCAAAAAAACTGCATGTGTCTATCTCGCGAACATTTCTGCAATCACGTGGAAAACTTTGTTTTGCGGGGCGGGGCTAATTCTTCCCAATCGTTTTATGAGACGGCCTTGGTCAACCGTTCGTATTTGGTCAAGGACGACATGTCCATCCTTTCCTTGAAACTTGCACGGCACTCGAGAAGCGTACGCTTGCCCTTTCGTTGTCATCGGAGCGATGATTACAGTAGCAAGATGTTGATTCATCTCATTTGGAGAAATCACAAGAGTGGGACGAGTCTTTCTGATTTCGCTTCCTTCGGTTGGGTCAAGCCTGACGAGGAAAACATCAAATTGGTTAATCACCATTCCCATTCTGTTTCATCCCAGCTTGAACCAGTCCTCATTCCGATCAACACCAACTTATCGTCGCCCCGCTCATGCATAAGACGGAACGATTCAGCCCAACCCTGTCTCGGTCGTTTTGGTCGTCCAATCACAAGCTGCCCTTGACGTACTTCCAACTCCAACTCTTCAGACGCTCCAAATTCTTTGAGAGCAGACTTGGGCACACTTACGCCAAACACTTTACCTTGCCGGATTATTTGGGATTTGTATTTAGCTTTCACGTGATTTTCTCCTGTTGATTTCACACACTATGATTGGAAAATCCTAACCTATAATCAACTCCTTCCTTAGGTTCTCCCAAACCTTCTACCCAACGCATCAGTNGAAATCTTCAGCGCGACAGGAGGCCGTCCGCGCCGACGATCCTACGCCATCTTTGTTTGTCAAACTTTTTCAATGCGTGAACACATTTCTTGGACGTTCAATTCGTGTACACAGCAAGTATGCATGATGTGGAGCGAAGATGGAATTCAATGCTTTGCCGTCGAATCAGGTACTCGCCTCAGCCAGCCATTCCACCACGCAGCATGACAAAANTCTTCNAACAATTCCGAATCAACCGGANCACTGTTGAAGAGCCATATTCCATCGAGATANAGCGTNCNGGCNTATTTCGTNAGCTCGNAATANTCNTCNCCGCGGTTCTCTCCCTGTCCTCGAATCCATGTCATGGAGAACTTGCGTCCATACGTGTTAAGCATTGCGCACCAGCTTGCTCGTTGGCCATCACCGAGCGGCAGCCACGGATTCTCACGGCGTTCTCCCCACGTAATGTCATTGTAACATAACGGAGGCCACAACTCGATCCAATTAATATATGACGAGTAGAAAACAATATCCGCATACGTCGCCGCAATTTTGTTATGACTGCAGCGTTTGTATCCGCCTATTGCAAATCTTGCTTCG
>JGI1356J14229_10004223_pt1 | contig 10730 bp, 11 predicted proteins | sample Subgrocontami58m_FD_14229 | JGI IMG/M metagenome (IMG submission 14229) | reverse complement strand
CCTGACGGCGACGCACCAGGGGCCCCTGACGATAGTGGAGGAATCATGGGAAAAGGTCGGCTCTTGCCCCTGGCCGCCGCCGTGCTGATGCTGGCTTCACTTGCCTTGCCGTTTTGGACGGCCAAGATGTATGCGCCCGCGTACCCAGGCCAACCGCTCTCCCTTCAGATGTACGCCTTCAAATACCAGGGCGACATTGTGGAGTGGAATATCGTGGGACGGCTGGTGGGCGTCCACATGCCTCCGCCTATCCCAGATGTCTTCTTTCTCCTCTTCCCTATCTCGGTCATCGCCTTGAGCCTTTTGGCCGTAGTAGTCGCATTGACGAACCGGCTGAGCAAGCTAGCCGCAACGCTTCCCTGGCTATTCATGGCCATCGTCATGGGATGGGGCCAGTACAGCCTTTATCTTTTTGGGCATAGCTTGGACCCTCAACGACCGTTGAGATACTTTGACGCCTTCACACCCCCTGTTGTAGGCATCCTGACCCTGGGAAAGATTAAAACGTATCATTATCCAGACATTGGGACATTCCTTTTTGTCGCGGGCATGTGCCTGCTGGTGCTGTACGCCTGGCTGCTGGCAGGCAGACCTCTCCCCAAGCTCCTGAGCAAGAAACGCAACTCCGCCGTCGTGGAGGAACAATATGCAAGCCCTCGGTAAGCTGGCGATCCCCTGGCGGGGCATGGGATTCCTGCGACACCCGCTGGCCAAGTTGGCATTGGGAGGCATGGCGGTGTTGCTGCTGTTGCTCATCGGCTATCGTTTTGGATCGGGGCTGAACCTGGGAACCCGCAGCGGCACCGTGAGCGCATCGGACGCTGCGGACTGCGCCCGTAAAGGGTGCGACATTCACTTGACCGCCACCCTGGGCACCAGAGCATACGCAGAGCGTCTGGGCATCTGGGAGGAAGTAGAACCGCGAATGCGCACCGCCCAGGCGTTCGTGCTGGGCGCTACCGCCCACGCCGGCTCTGTGCGGGATTTTTCACTGGATGACAAGGTGTTTTTGCGCGCTGGAGGTGTTCGGTACCCTGCCGCACGCAAACCGGTGGCCGTCTCTACCCATCACAACACCTATCTGGTCTTCTTCCCTAAATACGACATGCAGGGCAGACCCCTCTTTGAGGCGAGGGAAGGGCAGTTTGAGTTGGTAGTCAAGGGGGTTGAGAACCCACAAGACCAGCGAACCATCACCTTCAACTATCCGGTGCCGGCCGCAGAGAGTACCAGCCAATTGCCCCTATCCCAGGTCCTCATGACCATCGGGGCGGCTATGGCGGCTTTGCTCTTCGCCTGCACCCCGTGCCTGGTAGGGTCCCTAGCCGTAGGGTCGCTGGCTACGGGCGCAGCATCCAGCTTTGCACAGCAAGAGGCGCGAAAGAGCGCCCGGTCAAGGCTCGTCCGTCAGACGCTCGTCTACCTGGCGGGTCTGGTGGTCATTTATATTACGATAGCGGTGGCCGTGAACCTCTTAGAGCTACAGACCGAGGACCTGCGTCCAGTGGAGTTGGTGGGCGGGCTGGTGCTGATGGTTGTTGGCCTGGCCCTCTTGCGCAGCTCGCCGCCGGGCGTGTGGGTGGAAAGTGGAGTGTGGAGGATGGCGGCCAAGGTGCTGCCTCAGGTACGGCGCGGCAGCGCGCAGCCGGGAGGCATGGGCCCAAAGGCGTCCACGGCTATGGGGGCTTCGCTTGCCATGGTGTGCTCGGTAGCCGGCGCTCCCACCCTCACCACTGCGATCCTCTTGCCGCTTTTGGTCTATGCTGGGTTGAGCCACCCTTTCTGGGCTTTCCTGATCTTGCTGGTCTACCTGCTGGTATGCGCCATCCCTTTCTTCTTCGTTGCCGTGGGTTGGGGCGAGTTCCTACTTACTGCTTCGCTCCGAGTGCGCAATGCCTTGTTGATCGGCAGCGCCGCGCTGCTGGTGGCGCTAGGCGTCCTGCTGGTCATCAGCCCAACGGTGTTGGCCGCTACCGTCTCTGCACCCGTGCGGCTGGTCCTCAAACCGTTGCAGTGGCTCAGCTAACCGGGGTAGAAGCCACACTGTAGAGGGTAACAATGGAAGCCAACATCCCGCTTCAAGGCGCTAACTCCTATTCGGCCGGGCGGATGCCTGTGAGCTACCGCTGGGTTGTAGGAGGGTTTGCGCTCTCCCTGGCGCTCGTGCTCCTGGCTCTCGTTGACCTTCGGCGGGCCTTTCTCTTTGACCATTACCCTTGGAAAACGCTGTATTGCTCCCTCAGCCCGTGGCACCTGGGGATACTGGCCGTGGGTATCGGCGGCGCTTTCCTTGCCCACCGCGCCCTGAAGGTGAGCGAGGCGAAGCAGCCGGCCCGTTCGTTAGATCGGTATGTAAAGGCCCTCACGCTCGTCATCTTCTGTCTTTTTGTGGCTGACCTGTTCACCTACCGGGGCGTGGCTGCTTCGCGAGCAGCGGAGGCGGGCAAGCTGAGCACAGGCTGGATGGACGCCTATGGGGTCACGGGCTGGCTCAAGCCGCTGGCCCTGGCGGCAAGCTATCAACTCACGGTATGGCATGCCACCTTCTTGGGGATCATGCTGGCGGGGCTAGCCCTAACGGTGCTTCCCCGCTATCTGAAGCCGTTCATGACCCGCGGTGGACTGGGCGGCAGCCTCTTTGGCGCAGCCTTTGCCCTGCCTCAGCCTTTCTGCTCTTGTTGCGCCTCGGTGATCACTCCGTCCTTGGTAGGTCAAGGAGCGTCCCGCCAGTTTGCCATGGCCTTTGTGGTAGGGTCGCCCATGCTGAACCTGACGGCCCTGATTCTGGCGGCAGTGCTGCTGCCGCCCTCTTATGCCCTGTTACGGATCGCCGCCGGCCTGATTCTGACTATTCCAGTCACCTATGCGGTGGCGAGGATCGCCAGCCGGTGGCAACGCTCTGCGGGGTGGACGCCTCGCAGCCGGTGGGCACAGATAGGTTATGGGTGGATGAACAGCTACTGCCAGCTCTTCCACGTGGACGAGCTGATGAAGGAACGGCGCACGGACACTCCTGCGGCCTTCATCGCGTCCTGGCTGTCCGTCAGCAAGCGGATTGCTCTGCTCATGGTTCCAACGCTCTTCATTCTGAGCGTGGTCACTTCTGCGATCATTCAAGTCCTGCCGACGGCCTTCGGCAACAATCTTCCTAGCGTCGTTATTGCCGCCATAGCTGGGACTCTGCTCATGGTATCCACGTGGACGGAGATTCCCGTAGCCCAACAGATGCTCCAGGCCGGCTTTTCCGGCCCCGCTGCCGTCATGCTGGTGGTACTGCCGCCGGTAAGCCTCCCTTGCCTGATGCTGCTGGGTGGAGCGCTGGCGAACGCACGGGTGGTGGGACTGTTGGGGCTAGCGGTGGCAGCGATTGGTCTCGTTGCGGGTGTGGCTTTTCTGTAAACCAGCCACGATGGAGCTTTCATGGCTTTGAAACAGACGGTGGTTCTCAGCCTAGCGGCCGCACTTGTCCTTGCTGCGGTTGCGGCGGCCGTCCTGTGGACAAGAGCGGGCCGGGACAACGCTGCTGACGCAGACCATTCGGCCCACGTTCCCTCCCCCGCCGTCGCGCATCCCGAGATTTCCGGCTTCCGGGTTGTTAGCAGAGAGCGGCTAGATACTCCCCTGGCCGCCCACGACTTCCGTCTAGTGGATCAGACGGGAGCAGAGGTCACGTTGCATGGGCTGAGGGGGAAGGCAGTATTGCTCAGCTTTATCTACACGAATTGCCCTGAAGCGTGTCCTCTGACCACTGCGTACTACCTGGAGTTGCAGCGACAGTTTGCCGCCGAACTTGACCAGGGTGAGCTATCTCTGGTGCTCATCACCACAGACCCAGACCACGATACTCCCCAGCGCCTGAAGGAGTACACCGACGCAAGGGGTGGCCGCTGGCAGTTCCTGAGCGGCGATGCTCCCTCCCTTCAGGCGACGTGGGACGGGTACGGCATCTTTCGGGAAGCCAGGGCAGGACTCAAGGAAGTAGTCATCTACCACAGCTACAAGACCGCCCTGATAGACCAGCAGGGCATGGTGCGATACCTCTACCAGGGGGTGTGGAACTCCCAGGACGTTAGCCATGACATCCGCAGCACTTTGGTTGGCTGAGGGATGGATGGCTTGAGGGCGGTGGCAGAGGCAACGATGCCAAGTGTCCTACGGTTGGTTCGGGGCGCTCTGGGCATTCAGGACGCTCTGTTCGTTACCCGCGTGCACTGGCGATCAGAGCGTACCTTTAGCTTTGAGCCAGGTTGAAACGCGACGGCAAAGCCCTGACCTTGTTGCTCGCCTTGCGTTGAAGCAGATTCCGCGTTTGGCCTGTTTACCTGCAAGCGGATGGTGGCGACAATTAGGCATAACCATCAGCGGGGAGAGCGGCGTGTCTTGCTGGGCAAAAGAAGACGCCGCACACGGGAGCGATAGGAGAGGAGAGAAGCAGCAAGGAGCAGGCGAGTTTAGAGGAGGACGTGTTGACGGCGACGCTCAGCCCCTGGGAACAGCTCTACAAAAACATCCGGCCTCAACAGGCTCTTGCCAAGAGAGGGAGCCTACCGAGCAGTTTCCACACGCATAGGTTTGAATGGTGCCGCGGGTCAGAGTCGGACTGACGACACCGGCTTTTTCAGAGCCGTGCTCTACCACTGAGCTACCGCGGCCTATGTTTTCATACTACTTTGGCGTACTAGGCGTGTCAAGGCGGTGGAAGAGCGTGGACAACACTCTTTGAGTTTGACCAGGCGTATCGTACAATAGGTGAACATGCCGAAGTGGCGGAATGGTAGACGCGGCGGTCTCAAAAACCGTTGGGGTGAAAGCCCCGTGTGGGTTCGACTCCCTCCTTCGGCACCATAATGAACCTTTGTTGCGGGTGAATACCTGTGGGTGCTCCCCTTCTCTCCCGGCGCTGCAAGCTATGTGGTGTGCCCTTCGTCGGTGTCCCAGGCTGGGCCTTCCGCACGTTCTATCGGGTTGCCCCTTTTCGGAAGAACCCCAACATCTGCAACCGCTGAGAGGAAAAGATGCCCCTCGGCCGAGGGGCGCGCCTCCCCATTACGGTCCTCTTTGCCGATATACGCGGCTTTACTGCTATTGCCGAGCGCCACGACCCCCGGGATGTGGTAGCCTTTCTCAACGAGTACATCGGAGTAGCTACGCCTGTTCTCCTCAGGCATGACGGCTGCATTGACAAGCTGCTGGGCGACGGCATTATGACGGTGTTCGGCGCGCCCATTGTGCGGCCCGACCACGTGGCCCAAGCGGTGCAGGCAGCGGTGGAACTGCAAGACGCCTTGAGCGGCATCCAAAGCCTCGGCGGCCTGTTGCGGGTGGGCGTAGGCTTGCACACAGGCGACGCAGTTGTCGCCAACGTTGGGGACGTGCGTGTGCACGATTTCACGGCGATTGGGGATACGGTGAATGTGGCGTCTCGCATCCAGGAACTGGCGCGGCCCGGAGAGGTGCTCGCCACCACAGAAGTGTACGGCCAGGTGGCTGCAACGTACCCCAACGTTCCTTCCTGGCAGACCCAGTTGGATGGGCGTAACCAGCCTGTTACCATCTACCGTCTGCGAGGCGGGTAGGGGGATGACCCAGTTGGAAGAGCCATTGCGCCAAATAGGTTTCTTCCGCCAAGTGCCTCCCGGCGAGTTGGCGCTGTTAGCCACTCACGCACGCCTACGTCGCTACACAAAGGGGCAAATCATCTTTCACCAGGGTGACGCCCCGTCCGCCCTCTATTGTATTCGTAGCGGTCAGGTTCGCGTGTTTGTCTCTACCGAAGAAGGCGGCGAGGCCACCTTAGCCATACTCGGTGAAGGTGAGCAGTTCGGAGAGCTAGGGGTCTTGGATGGTCTGCCGCGGTCTGCCTCCGTGCAGGCGCTACAAGATACGGAAGCTGTAATCCTGGAACGCAGCCACGTGCTGAAGTTCCTAGAAGAACAACACGGAGCGGCGCTGGCGGTTTGCGTATCGCTCGCCGGCAGGCTGCGCAGCACCGACGAACGCCTCAGCGACATCCTGTTTCTCTCTCTTGCCGGCCGCTTGGCCCGCCTGGTGTCTAGTCTAGCCGCACAGGAGCAAGGGCTGGAAGTGCGCATGTCGCAGGAGGCCCTGGCAAGGATGGTCGGAGCCACACGCCAGCGGGTGAACGAAACCCTGGGCGAGTGGGAGATGGAAGGGTGGATTGAACGTGGCAGGGGAAGCGTGCGCGTGCGGGATATCGCAGCTTTGCGCCAGTTGATCTAGTGATCTAGCGGTTCTGTCACCTGCCGGACACAACAAGTGTCCCCTGGGTGGTCGTGTCAAGCGGCGTCTCCCGGTATCCTCAGTACATCTTGAACTGAGGAGGGAATCATGACTACGGCGACCAAGAAACTCAACGGTGTAGATGTGGCGGCGCTGGTGGCTACTATTGGAGCCATCAAAAATGACCCTGGGCTGGCCCGGTTCCAGTTCCGCTCCAAGACAACGTGGGTCAACGGCGGACACAGCCAGACCAGCATCCAGGGCTTCCACGGCGCTGGCAAAGAGGACGATAGCCGGAACAGGCCGTTCCTGCTGGAGGGAGATGAACCTCCTGTGCTACTTGGCGCGAACCAGGGGCCCAACGCGGTGGAGATAGTGCTCCATGCCTTGGCCTCCTGCATGGCCGTTGGGTACGTGTACAATGCGGCGGCCAAGGGCATCGCTATCAAAGGGCTGGAGTTCCAGATAGAAGGGGACCTGGACCTTCGGGGCTTCCTGGGGATGACGGACGCAGCCCGCCCCGGCTACAACCAGATTCGCGTTCGGTATAAGGTGGACGCGGACGCGCCCCGCAAGGCGCTGGAGGAGCTTTGCGAATACGTCCAGGCTACCTCGCCGGTGCTGGACATCATCCGCAACCCGGTTTCCGTGAGCGTGGAATTGGTCTAATACGTTCCTGACTGCACACGGGGCGATCTGAGAAGCCTGTCTCGGAACTAGGCGCAATCCCTATAGTCTTGGCGTAGCTCGTAGTACCTCGCAGCGAAGGGGCGTCCCGATGCATCGGGACGCCCCTTCGCTCGGGTAGGGTGGCTTTTGCCAGTGTCACCACTTTGGGCTATGTGGAGCCGGAGGAGGTGCGGGTCTGGTGGGTGGCGAATTCGGCAAGAACCATAATCTGCAACAGCTCTGCGGCAGAGAGGTGGGCAAAGCAACTTACGAAGAGCTTGCGGACGAGTTTGTGTTTACGATCGTCACAGCCTGCGAACGCAAGTTGACCGCCTGGAACGATTGGGCGTGGGCGAGTTGATGATCGCCTACCGCCGCCCGGAAGACCTGTTGCCTATTGCCCAGCTAGTGCGCTCGCTCTAGGCCAGCACGTAAAGCCAGGCGTGTTGTTGCCGAGGAGGTTCCCTGGGCGGTAGGATATAGGTGTGCGCTTCACGCGCATGGTACGTTGCCCGATGGTGTAGTGGTAGCACAGCGGACTTTGAATCCGTTAACCCTGGTTCGAATCCAGGTCGGGCAGCCAACTGCAAAGGTTGTGCACCATGCCAGTCATCAAGTTGCCGGTATTGCTCACTCCAGGGGAGGACGGCTACATCGTCGCGCGAATCCCTGTCATCCCAGGTTGCATCTCCCAGGGAAAAACGAGGGAGGAAGCCCTCGTAAACATCCGCGAAGCAGCTCTCCTTTGCCAGGATGGAATGGACGAGGAGGGATGGCAGTTGCCGGGGGAGTTCACGCTAGAGCAACTTGATCTGGCGGTCTGATGCATGACTTATCTGTCGTCTTAGGCCAACAATACATCCGAGTGTTGACCCTGCTTGGCTATGTCGTAGTTCGAACCAGAGGCAGTCACGTTCGCCTGAGGGCTCCCGTCCGAAGCCCTGTAACGGTTCCCCCGCACAGAGAATTGGACAGGGGCACTCTCAAAAGCATCCTTGACACCGCTGAGATTTCGGTAGAAGAGTTCCTTCAGATGCTCAAGGGGTAAAAGGGAGACGGGCTTTTGATCCGTTGACCCCTGGGACGAATCTAGGTGGGAAGCCTGCTACTCCTCAGATATGTCCTATGTTTCTTGACTATTGCATCTCCACCTGAAAATAATACGCTGAATGCGAATTGGGCTTTACGTTTCCAGACCAAGACAATGAAAAGGTGATACGAATGGCGAAAACGGCAGAACAGGAAATCCTGGAGGAGCTCAAAAAGTATGACACCCCCTCGGTGACCAACGTCGTCGCTACCTATCCGCAAAGCCCGACTTGTCTTGGCCTCTATAATCCCTGGACGGAGAACTGGTATACAGACCAGTCCATACATTGCATGTTCCCAGAGTTGGGAAGCCTGGTTGGCTATGCTGTCACCTGCGTCTATGGACTTCCTGACCCGGGCTACTCCCGGCTCACCTTCATGGACGTGATTGACGCGCTGGACGCTTCCAAGAAACCGACGGTGCTGGTCATGCAGCAAAAGTTCCCACCTGAGATAGCCAGCAAGGTTGGTCTAGCCGGTACAAACATGGTTTCCGCCATGCAGGCGGTGGGTTGTGTCGGCCTTGTCTCTAACGGCCCCTCCCGGGACGTGGGCGAGATACGGCAGGCCAAGTTCCAGTATATGCTCAGCGGCATCTCCCCCGGCCACGGAGCATTTGCCGTCCGCGCCATCAACGTTCCTGTGACCGTAGCAGGGATGGACGTTGCTCCGGGGGAGATAGTCCACATGGACGCGAACGGCGCGTGCAAGTTCCCAGGCGACAAAGCTGAAGCCGTCCTCGCCAATCTCAAAGCACTGATAGACGAGGAGAGCACCCGCATCGGCCGGCTGCGAAAAGCCTCATCGGCCAAGGAAGTGCGAGCGATATTCGCGGGGCGCTCGTACTCCTCCGAGGAGAGGCGACCCTAGTCTTCCGTCGTTGTAGTTGCTATTGGGGAGACGGACGCCGTTTGCTTGGCAAACGGCGTCTGCCGTTTCTGCTACCGTGTTGCGGAAGAAACCCTGCCCTTTGTCTTTCTCGCTCCGCTTCTCAGAATCACCCATGTCCATCTTTCATCTGAAGGATGGACGCCCTCAAGGATGAAAATAACTGACCCGTATTTTGGTGACAATGAGGGGCCTCACGCCGCCTTGTCATGCTGAGGCCCGCAGTCCTTCGGCCGAAGGACAACTGCGACGCCATCCTACCGGGAGAGATGCTTCACCATGTCCTTTAGACTCGTTCAGCATGACAAGAGCAGATGAAGCTAGCCGCCCCCGTATTTTCGTAGCAATCATTCATGCCCATAGTCAAGAGCACCCATACCAATGAAAATGGCTTGACGGCTGTCCCTTTCCCTTTGACGGGGGAAGGTTAGGATGGGGGTGACCAGGAGACGACCCCCCACCTCAATCCTCCCCCGCAAGGGGGGAGGAAGCTATTTTCGTAACAATGACCATCTGTTTGCCTCTACATCAGCTTTTCCCCACGGACGCTGAGGGAACCGAAAGACCCTAGGCTAAGACCAGACCTCAGTAGCGCACTTCCAAGCCATGTCTCGCAGTCATCTCCGCTAGTGATAGAATGTTGCGGGCGTCGCAGGTGGCTGGCCCGGTGAGCGGCTGGCAATCCGCACTCGTCTTCCAGCGGGAGGCAGCGACATGCTGCAACCACGGCGCACACCCAGCGGGCCGGCGACTGAAGAAAAGGACAACTGAATGAAAATCACGAACGTAGAGACATTCATTGTAGATGCAGGCTGGTGGCCCTGGATCTACGTGAAAATCCAGACCGATGAAGGCGTAACGGGCTACGGTGAGTGTACTGAGCCGCGCGCCCCCCACGGCGTAACGGGGACGATCGCGGACTTGAAGCCGCTCCTCGTCGGCAAGGACCCCAGGCAATACGAGATGCGGTTCTGGGATATGCTGAGGGGAACACGCCAGAGTCCCGGCGGCATCGCAGCCAAGGCCATATCGGGGATAGAGCAAGCCCTTCTGGACATCAAGGCAAAGGCCCTGGGCATTTCCGTGGTTGAGCTGTTCGGCGGCCCGATGCGAGATTCGGTCCGCCTCTATTGGTCCCATTGTGGGACGTGGCGCGCCCGCAACGGCGAACATCTTGGGACCCCTCCCCTGAGAACAATGGAAGACATTGCCAATTTGGGCCGCGAGGTGGTCCAGCGCGGCTACACCGCCCTTAAGACCAACATCATTATTCCAGGAGAGCCTGCGCAGGTCTGGGGTGGAGGCTTCGGCGCTGGCCCGGGCACCACGGACCAGACGATTTCAGCCGCCGTGCTCCGGCACACGGAGAAGCTGATCGGCACGTTCCGAGACGTTGTCGGGCCGGACGTAGACATCAGCCTGGACATCAACTTCAACCTCAAGACCGAAGGGTGCATGAGGGTGGCGAAAGTGCTGGAGCAGTTCAACCTGCTGTGGCTTGAGTTGGACATGTACGATCCCAAAGCGGTCTTGCAGGTCAAGCAGTCCACCAGCACACGGATCTGCACCGGCGAGAACCTGTTCTCTGTGCGGGAGTACCTTCCCTACTTTGACCTTCACGCCGCAGACGTATTCATGGTGGATGTTCCCTGGATTGGGTTCCGGGAGGGAAAGAAGGTGGGAGACCTTGCAGAGACGTTCCAACTTAACGTCGCCCCGCACAACTACTACAGCCACTTCTCGTCCTTCGTCAGCGCCAGTTTGTGCGCCGTGCTGCCCAACGTGCGCATCATGGAGATAGACGTTGACCAGGTGCCCTGGAAGGACGACATCGTCACGAAGAC
>JGI1356J14229_10004221_pt1 | contig 10732 bp, 10 predicted proteins | sample Subgrocontami58m_FD_14229 | JGI IMG/M metagenome (IMG submission 14229) | reverse complement strand
AAGAATTTCCGTGCCCAATGCGGCCTTCAGATCGACCCCTCCGTGAGGTGAGCGCGGCGATCCGTTGACGACCCGGCGCAGGCCGAAGGGTGATGTGATCCCCCCGGAAACCGGCGCGACAAAGCGCCCTTCCCACAAACGTCTCGGACTAGAGATTGCCCATAGCTGATTGATCTGCTCCTGCTCTCCCTCTATCCTCTTCTTGGTAGCCTCATCCAGGCGGTCAAAAGCCTCGGGAACGGTTATCTTNTCCCGAGGAAATAGTTTTTCTCTCACGCGAAGGATTANAGATTTTTCCCTTTTCTCTCCACCTTTATTCCAGCCCTGGATGGCAATCCTCACTGGTCCGGCCTTTTCCTCAAGATCCACCCCTAAAATAGCATCATAGGAACCCTGCCCTGCGGAAAAGGTTATCTCCTGATTCCGAAAAAACCCTTTCACCACCTCGATATCCTCTCCCGAGGCCCTGATCTCTGCGACTCCTCCCTGAGAGACCTCCGGGGATTGAAGCCAGATATTCCAGGGGACTTCGCCGGCAAAAACTGACTGGGCGAGGAAACAAAGAGAGAGGCCCACGAGTCCCGCGGTCTTCATTCTTTTCTCATTCTTTTTGTTCGACTCGACAGAGAGATTTTCCCCGCGCGAAGGTGACCCTGAGGAGATCTCCGATCTTGAGAGAGTCGCTGTCTTTGACGATCAACGCCTCGGGCATTTTGTGCGCGATGCTGTAGCCTCGCTCCAGCACCGCCAGGGGGCTTAAGCCGGATAACCGTCCGGCATCGTGGGTTAACCGCTCCCTCAAGCGGCCGAGGCGATCCTGAAAACGGCGCCACAGGCTGAGGGAAAGATCGTCCAGAAGCATTTGATTCTCCTGTAATCGCCGGCGGGGGTCGGCCAGCCTCCGGACGAGTCCGGTCCATGCCTCTCTTTCACGCTCGATCCTCCCTTGGATTTCTCTCAGCATACGAGCCTCCAGGTCTTCGACTCGTTCCATGAGATCTGCCTTTCGCGGGACCACCATCTCTGCCGCCGCGGTCGGAGTCGGGGCGCGATGGTCGGCAACAAAATCGGCAATAGTAAAATCTATCTCATGACCTACGGCAGAGATGACCGGAACAGGCGCAGCGAAAATTGCCCGCGCCACCACCTCTTCGTTGAAGGCCCAAAGATCCTCTAACGAGCCGCCGCCGCGCCCGACGATCATGACCTCGACCTTCCCCGAGTGGCCGAGTTCCGTGATCCCCTCGGCGATCTCCACCGCCGCCCCCTCCCCCTGAACCTTGACCGGGCGAATGACCACCCGCCGCTTTGGATAGCGGTCCCCCAAGATACGCAGGATGTCCCGGAGCGCCGCCCCTTGCAGAGAAGTGACGATGCCGATGGACGCGGGCAAGAAGGGCAACGCTCTTTTCCTCTCCGCAGCAAACAGCCCCTCTTCCGCGAGCTTCTTTTTCAACTGCTCAAAGGCCAGATAGAGCGCGCCTTGCCCTTTCGGCTCCACCTTTTCCACATAGAGCTGTAGGTCACCGCGCACCGGATAGACGCTCACCCGGCCAAAACAGAACACCTCCATCCCGTTTCCGGGCTGAAAAGATAGATTCATTCCCTGACGCCGGAACATGACGGCGGCGATCTGACTCTTGTCGTCCTTCAGGGTGAAATAGAGATGGCCGGAAGGCGGGACACGAAAATTGGATATCTCCCCGACCACCCAAAACGCGTCCAGTTCTTTCTCCAATGTTCCTTTGACGATCTGGTTCAGTTCGCTGACCGTGAGGAAAGCTGGCGGGTTTTCCGAGAACAACGGCAGACCCGTTGCCGGGCTTATCTCTCTCATCTCCCTCATCCTAAGCGCACAAAACGATTAGCCCTCCAGGAGGAGGGCTAATGGGATTGCAAAATGAAAAATGCAAAGTGAAAAAGTCAGATGGGTTCTCTACATCCTCATTTGGCATTTTACAATTTGCATTTTAGCTTTTTCATTGCCCGGTTCTTTTACCCAATCTTCTTCTGGGCCAACTGTTTAAAGACATCCCAGCCCTTCAATAATTCCAGGGCGCGTTTGAGCTGACCATCATTTTCGACGCTCTCTTCTTTCTCCTGCTGCGCCTGCTTCTCTTTTTCTTTTTGCTCTTGCTGGTTCTGCAGGTGGCCGGGAAGGTTCTCTTCCCTCAAACCCAACCGTTTTTTCTCCTCCGCCCTGGACTCCTGCACGGGCACATTCTCAAGAACTATATCGGGAACAATCCCGGTAGCCTGGATGGAGCGACCCTTGGGAGTAAAATAACGGGCCGTGGTCAGCCGAAGGGCGGAATTGTCGTCTAACGGCAAAATGGTCTGGACAGAGCCTTTGCCGAAGGTCTTGNTTCCCAGGATCACAGCGCGTTTATGATCCTGCAAAGCGCCGGCAACGATTTCGGAGGCGCTGGCGCTTCCCCCGTTGACCAGCACGACCATCGGGAATTCGGTCCAGGAACCCTCCTTTCGGGCAAAATACTTCTGCTTCTGGTTCTCCAGGCGCCCTTCCGTGTAAACAATCATGCCGGAATCGAGAAAGAGATCGGCAACCCTGACGGCCTGCGTCAGCAGCCCTCCAGGATTGTTGCGCAGGTCCAGCGCCAATCCCTTGATTCCCCCCTTCTCCGAGCTCAGCTTCTCGATGGCTTTCTGCAGGTCTCTGTCACTACGCTCTTGGAATTGGGCAAGGCGGATATAGCCGTAGCCTTCCTCCAGCACGCGGCTACGGACGCTCTGGACACGTATCGTGTCTCGGACAATAGAAAAGTTCAGAAGATCAGGGACCCCTTCCCTTTTAATAGAGAGGTTCAGCTTGGACCCCTTAAGACCTCTCATCTTCTTTACGGCCTGCGTGAGATTCATATCCTTGGTAAACTCATCATCGATCTTAAGGATCTGGTCTCCCGCCTTGATACCGGCCCGGAAGGCGGGCGTGTCGTCGATCGGCGAGACCACCGTAAGGATGCCGTTTCGGACCGTGATCTCGATACCCAAGCCTCCGAACCTCCCCTGGGTATCCATCTGCAACTCCTTATAGAGCTCCGGGGTCAGGTAACCGCTATGGGGATCCATGGAATTGAGCATTCCGTTGATAGCCCCCGTCATTAATTCCTTGGTATTGACCTCGTCAACGTAATTTTTCCTGACTATGGCCAGGATATTGGTGAAGGTCTCCAGACTTTCGTAATCTTCCCTGGGGACAGCCGCTACCTTCGCCTGACCACTGAAGAAAAGGCCGAGGCCAAGGCAGAAGAGCAACAAAATGACAAAGGACCGATGGCTGCTTATTAACCGCATAGGAAATCTCCTGAAATAATGATTGTGATAACCAAGTTTTACTTTATATCAAATCCACCAAGATATCTATCGCTTTCTGAACCAGAGCAGAGGGTCTATAGGCTTGCCGTCCTTGCGAATCTCAAAGTAAAGCCGCGCCCCGGCAAGTGAGTCGCTATCCCCGACTAAGGCAATGGGCTCACCTTTCCGGACAGGCTCCCCCGTCTTTTTCATGAGATCCGAGAGATGGGCATAAATCGTATAATACCTTTGGCCGTGATCGATAATCATCATCTTGCCGTAGCCTGAGAAGCGATCGGCAAAGACCACCTTCCCCGCTTCCACAGCTTTGATCTCTTCCCCGATAGGGGCCTCAATATCGATCCCTTTACGAAAAAGCTCGGCAGAGACCTCCGGATGTCTCGTTTTACCGAATCCCCCCATCACCTCTCCCCGGACCGGAAGCTCCAGCTTGCCCTTCATCGCCTCAAAACCAACCCCTGCGGGCACAGGCCGCACCACGGATTTCCTGCTGATTTTATCCATCATCTTCTGCAATCTAAGCGCCGCCTGCTCCAGCTCCTTGAGGGCACGCATGTGCGTATCCTTTTCGCGGCGCAGACTTGAAAGCAGTTCTTTTTTCTTCTCTCTCTCCACTCGGATCGATTCCTTGATACCGACCAGGGCCCTTCTCTGTTCATCCACATCCTCCCTTTTCTTCGCCAGTTCTCTCTGCAGGGCCTCCTGGCGGACCGATTCCCCGCGCAGATAGGTCACGAGATTGTGGTCGTAAGCCAGCGTCAACTCGAGATAGCGTTTACGCTGCATCAGCTCCGTCACGGATGAGCTGCCGTTGAGAAGAACGAAGGGGCTCCCCCCTCTCCGCCATTTGTAAAGGGCCCGCGCCCTCCTTTTCAGCAGATCCCTCCTCCCCCTGAGGGACGAGCCGACTTTTTCAACCTCCTGCTCCTTTTTCTGGAGTTCCACCAAAATAGCCTCGAACCTCGAATTGACCTTATTTAACTCGGCATTTTTTCTTTCCAACGCCCCGTCAATTTTTTCCAAACTCTGAAGGACCGAGCCCTCCTTTTTCTGCACTTTGGTGATCTCCTGCTTTTCTTTGGTAATCTTCTTTTTAATCCCCTCCAGGTCCTTCTCCGTCCCAGCCGCGTGCACCAGCGGGACGCTGAGAGAAAAAAGGAAAAACACCAAACTCGCTTTTTGCCGGCGCAAGATCCTCACCATGTCTTGAGAAACCTTCGAAGCGAGAACAAACTCCCACCGGCTCCCAGGATCCAACCGAGGGAGATTAGCAGAGAGATCTCACCGATATCGAGGAACTGCAGCTGCTCCCGGGAAGGGAAAATCCCCAGAGCGGAAGGAAAATGCGTAGTCAAAAAGAAATAGCACAGCCAAAGAAAAAAGAGCGACAGGCAGGCCCCGACGATGCCCTGGATCATCCCCTCAATCACGAACGGCGCTCTGATGAGCCCCGCAGAGGCGCCAACCAACTGCATAATCTCAATCTCGTCCTTGCGGGCGAGGATCGCCAATTTCACCGTGCTGCCGACGATCATAAGCGTGGCGATGAAAAGGAACCCGCCGAAGATCCATTTGGCCCACTGTACCCCGAGCACCAACAGGCTTAATTTCTCGATCCACTCCTCCGGATATTCGACCTCGCTGATTCCCTTGACTCCGCGAAGCCTCTGGGCCATATCGGCTACGGCGGCGCGTTGGCGGTAATCCCGCTTGAGGGCAATCTCCAGGGAGGACGGCAGGACGTCAGGCGGCAGACCTTCCAGCACGCCGGACTGGGCGCCGAGAGTTTTCTTGAAATTCTCCCACGCCTCCTCCCTTGCGACAAAGCGGACACTTTCCACTTCCGGATAAGAACGGATTTGTCCGAGAAGCGATTGGAGATCCGCCTGCGCCAAGCTGTTCTCTAAATAAGCAAATATCTGGATTTGGCTCCCCCAGCCTCTCAGCAAACCGTGGAGGTTTTCTTGAATCAGAAGAAAACCGCCGAAGATAAACAAGGTCATCGCCATAGTCCCCGAGGTCAAGACATGGGTCCAGACCAGATCCCGCAGGCTTTGGAAAACCCGGCGGAAAACAAAAGAGAGATGGGCGAATTTCATGGTTCGACCTCGCCCTTTGCCGGCTTTGAGTCGCCCATCAAGCGGCCCCGCTGTAAGAGGACCGCTCTATGCTGGAACCGTTTGAGCAGTCCCGCATCATGGGTGGCAATCATGATCGTGGTCCCCTTCTCGTGGATCTTCAGGAAGAGCTTCATTGTCTCCTCCGCCATATCCCCATCCAGGTTGCCTGTGGGCTCGTCAGCGAGAACCAGGATCGGGTCATTGACCAGGGCCCGCGCGATGGCCACCCGCTGTTGTTCCCCTCCGGATAGCGTGAGCGGCCTGGCATCATGCTTATCCTTGAGTCCGAGCTCGCGCAGCAGATGAAAGGCCCTGCGCCTGCTTTCCCGTCGTGACATCCCCACCACCTCTGCGGCCAGGGCCACATTCTCCAGCGCCGACATCGTGGGAAGGAGCTTAAACTCTTGAAAAACAAGGCCGATCTCTTGACGCATTCCTGCGACTCCGCCGCCATCAAGACGCGTGACGTTTCGACCATTGACGATGATTTGACCCTCAGTGACCTCCTCTTCGCGAAAAAGGAGCTTCAGGAGAGTGGTCTTGCCGGCGCCGCTGGGACCGCTTAGAAAAACGAACTCGCCCTTTTCGACATGAAGATGGATATCCGTAAGGGCAGGATAATTGGGGGGGTAGATCTTAGAAACACGAAAGAGTTGGATCATCCAGACTGCCAGCTCATTGCGAGCAAATTTCCCTAAAAAATCCTTGACATCCGTTGGGGGCGGCTGTTAAAGTGCCTTAAATTCCTAGAGAATTATTCTATCTATAAGGTATGTTGAGCGAACTTACAAGTGGCCGTGAGTCGATGAGCGGGTGTGCGGCAACGTTGCCCTTTAAGAGATTCCGCATCGTCCTGATCAAACCTTCCAAGTACGACGATGACGGCTACGTCATCCGCTTTTGGAAAGGCGTTCTCCCGAGCAACACGCTCAACGTCCTGAACGGTCTCACCGAAGAAGTAAAGGGGAGCGGGGTGTTCGGCGACCTCAAGCTCGAAATCATCACCTTTGACGAGACCACCGAAAAAATTCCGGTAAAAAAAATCATCTCCTGGAGCCGGCGCCCCTCTACCAAGCTCGTGGTGGGACTGGTCGGAGTCCAGACCAATCAGTTTCCGCGCGCCTTCGACCTGGGCCGCCAGTTCCGGGCCGCCGGCGTCGATGTCATCATGGGTGGATTCCACACCAGCGGCACCATCAACATGCTGGGCGAGCAGGAACCCGACATCCAGGCGCTAGTGCAGGAGTCCATCTCGATCGTATCCGGCGAAGTCGAGGATAACTGGGCGGAGATTCTGGCCGACGCGCTCCACGGCCGATTGAAACCCATATATTCGTTCGCCCAGGATCTCCAGAGCCTCGTGGATATCGGCAATGCGCCGCTCCCCCGCATGAGCCCCAAGACGATGCGCCACTTTGCCAAGCCAACGTTTGGCACCGCGGACACCTCGCGCGGCTGCCCCTTCGCGTGCTCCTTTTGCACCATCATCAACGTCCAGGGCCGCAAGATGCGCGAGCGCAGCCCCGAGAGCATCGCCAAGATGCTGCGCCTGAACTATCGCGAGCACGGGGTCACCTTCTACTTCTTCACGGACGATAACTTTGCCCGTAAGAAACTCTGGCGCGAGACCTTCGAAGAAATCATCAAGCTAAGGAAAGAGGGGATCAAGATCACTTTCATGATGCAGGTGGACTTGGCCCGCAAGCCGAAGGATTTCGTGCGCCTGGCAGGGGAAGCGGGCTGCACCCAGGTCTTTATCGGCATGGAGAGCGTCAATCCCCAGAATCTCAAGGCCGAAGGAAAGGCGCAGAATAAAGTCGAGGAGTATCAAAAGATTATCGAGGAGTGGCACGACGCGGGAATCGTCGTCCACACCGGATACATTATCGGCCTCCCGTTCGACACCAAGGAACAGGTGCCGCGCGACATCCGCTACCTCATGGATGTCATCCAACCGGACCAGTCATCTTTTTTCATGTTGACTCCGCTTCCTGGATCTCATGATCACCGCGAGATGAAAAAGCGCGGCGAATGGATGGACCCTGATTTCAACAAGCGCGACTCCTTCCATGCGACCGTCAAGCATCCCAACATGAGCGCGGAGGAATGGACCGAAGCCTACGAGGATACCTGGAAGGCCTTCTATAGCAAAGAAAACATGATCAAGATCCTATCGCGGTGGAACCATAACCCCAAGGTTTATTGGAATCTTGTGTCTTGCTTTTTCTGGTATAAAAACGCCGCGCTTATCGAGAAGGAACACCCAATGGTCGCCGGCTTCTTCCGGCTGAAGGAGCGTCTATCCCGGAGGCCAGGTTTTGCTATCGATTCCCTTCCGGTCCATCTCTGGAAGCGGGCCAGGGAAGTCACCGCTCTCCTCATCTCCTGGGCCAAGTTCCTTAAAGAAATGGAAGAGGTGTGGCTGCAGACGCGCAAGAAGAGCGAAAAAGAAGAAAAATGGCTCGAGGATGTGCAGAGAATTCAGGGAGAGATCTGGCAGGCCCTAAAAATTGCCGAATGGCAAAAGGCCTACAGTGATGCCAAGTCCACACTGCCCGCTAAGGCCAAGGCCCTGTTGGACCCCTTTGAAGAGCTGTCCTCGAAGATACTTTTGACTCGGAAGGATCTGAACGCCTTCCTGAGGCAATGGGAAAGCCTCCAGTCGAGGCTGCAGGAGCTTCGGCTCCATCTCACCCGGGAGGGAGAGGCCGCCCGCGGATGGCTCGACGAGATGGTCCGCATCCACAGGAGTATGTCTCTAGGAGACAGGATACAGGAATGGCAGGAGGCCTATTCGCGCCTGCGCCATAGCCTGCCGTCAAAATACCGGCTGCTGCACGCCAAATTCGACGCCTTAAGCAACCGTGCCCTCTACTCTCGTGAGCCGCTCCAAAGGTTCTGGGACAACACGCTGGAACAGGTGAAGGGTATGAGGATATGGGACATCGACCTTGGAAAACTCGCCGCCAGCCTGATCAAGGACTTCTTCCTCACCACCTATTTTGCCATCACCTACCGCTCCGCCTCCCGGGGCGAATAGATTCTTCGCTAGTTTTTTTCCCTTTCAGTGGATTTGAGTCGCCCGTCTTTTCAGGGAGGCGACCTGCTCCTGTAAACTATCCTGCCCTCTGTTGACTCTGAACTTACATCATGGTGTAATTACACTCTATGGTAGGAGGAGGTTTTTATGAGTTATCACCGAACGCAGGTCTTGCTGGAGGATTGGCAGTATCGGGCGTTGAAGAGTCTTGCAGAAAGTGAAGGGTCGAGTCTCTCTGATATGGTCCGCAGGCTTCTCACCGCACAAATACGCCCTCGCTCGTCCCGTCGGAGAGGTCTCCAGGCGATCGCGGGCATAGGGCAAGATCCAAAAGCCTCTGGGAAAGATCATGATCGGTGGTTGTACGGGCGGGATACGGGGAAATGACGACAGATAACGTTTTCGTTGATACGGGTGCCTGGTTTGCCTATATCAACGCCAGCGATCCCGATCATCAACGTGTCAGACAATTCCTTGACAATTATCCAGGCCGTCTTGTCACCTCCACTTATGTCTTTGATGAAACGGTGACTCTCACCCAGGCGCGGCTGGGTCATCGAAAGGCTTTGGCTGTCGGTCGAACCTTGCTGGACCCAACGATTGTCGAGACGGTCCATGTTGCACCCTCGGATGAAAAAGCGGCGTGGAATCTTTTCGAGAAGCGACCGGATAAATCCTACAGTTTCACCGACTGTACCAGCTTCGTGCTCATGCGCAGACAAAGGATAGGTAAGGCCGCCACCCTCGATGACCACTTTTCTCAGGAAGGCTTTGGGGTCGTGCCAGAATAGAATCTAGTTGAGGCTGAGGATATGGAACATCGACCTTGAGAAACTCACCGCCAGCCTGATCAAGGACTTCTTCCTCACCACCTATTTTGCCATCACTTACCGCTCCGCCTCCCGGGGCGAATAAGCTACCCATCTTCCGTCGATTAAGAAGGTAGATGGGCATTTGGCAGGCCTTCACCCAAAATCTCACTTCTCCCCTGCCGACTGCAGGACCCAAACAACCAGCTCTTCATCTGCATGAAAGCCAAAGGCCAGTAATTGCTCTACTAGAGGTTTGACAGCGGGAATCAGATTACGTTGTTTGGCTTGCAATAAAATGCCGAGAGTTCCCAAAGCTTTTAGCCCTAAACTTATCGCTGCCCTGCGCCCTGCCAGCTCGTCCATTAACAAAAAGTCAGCTTGAAGCTCCAAAGCTAACGCTATGGCTTCCCGCTCGCCGTCGCCCAGCCTCCACCGCAGGGTCAGTGCCGCAAGAGGTTGAGAGAGGGAACGTTCTTCTACCCATTGAGGTAAAGAGAGAACTTCATAGGTTTCTTGCCGAACTGCCGGTGGGATGAGTATCTTGTCAAACAGCCTTGCTAACAGATCAGCCTTCCCCAGTTGCTCAAAGCTTATCAGCGGACTGGAGTTGCTTACCACGATCACTTGCCGTTTAACTCCCCAAGGTGGCGCTTCTCCTCCTCCCATTCTCCAGCGGACATACGGAAATAGGGAACTCCCAAGCGACCTGAGTAACGGATAAACTCCATCCGGTTCATCTCTAAAAGCTCTGCGGCTTTGCCTGAGGAGACCAACCCTCGCCGATAAAGCTCCAACACGACACATTCTTTCACGGCAGCCGCAGGTTCTCCGATTTCACGAAGCAGCCCCAGCAGCTCCGGTGGCAGATCAAATTTCAGTTGGCTCATGGCTTTCTATCTCCCTTAAAGCGAAATATATCAGGCTTAATGCACCGTTACAAAGCCGAAGCAATAGTTCTAAGAGATCCTGCGCGACCTTATAGCTCAGTGGGTACGAGAGAGACGGGACAGGGGGTTAGTGGCTTACGAGCTGTTGCCGGAGGTCAAGGTCTTTTCTCATCCACTCAAAGTCTTTGAATCCCTTTGCCACTGCTTGCCTGTCCAACAATGACTTATCCCGTTTCCGCCTAATGGACGAGAGCAAAAGATCATAGCGATGTGCAAAGTCAAGCAATGACCCTTGCCTGCTTCTATTCTATCTCCGAATTGTAGTAAACTGTAACCGGAAATCCCTCGTAGGCCATAAGGAGCATAATGTGCTATTTATACGAGGACGGAGGGTCGAGATATGAGAACTGTAGACCTAAGCAAGGAGGAGCACTCGCTCAAAGAGCTGCTAGCGCTCGCCAAGTCCGAAACGCTTCTCATTCGTTCGCCTTCGGGGGAGGACTTCCTTCTGGAGCAAGCGGACGAGTTCGACCGAGA
>JGI1356J14229_10004212_pt1 | contig 10753 bp, 8 predicted proteins | sample Subgrocontami58m_FD_14229 | JGI IMG/M metagenome (IMG submission 14229) | reverse complement strand
GGTGCTCGCCGCTACAAGAACGGTGCTGTTTCTTGAGAGTCGGGCGTAGCGGCCGAGGTAACGAGGCCTCGATTTCAGTGCGACCGCAATTCGGGTCTCGTTACCCCGACCGCTACGGTATTTCGGCGTCTTCGACGGTGTACCGCCCATGATCTCCCTCCTCTCCGCCGAACTCTTCCGGCTCGAACTGCACGCCCGGATACCGTTCCGGTACGGCATCGCCACGCTGACGGATGTGCCGCACCTGATTCTTCGCGCGACATTTGATCTGAACGGAAGGGCTGAAAGCGGCGTCGCGGCCGACTCGCTGCCGCCGAAATGGTTCACGAAGGACCCGGCGCGCGCACTGGCGGACGAGATCGATGAGATGCTGCGCGTCATTCGTGCCGCGGTGCGGCACGCACGCGGCGTTCGGGCGGCGACGCCCTTTGCGTTCTGGCGCGAACTGTACGGCGCGCAAAGCGCCTGGGCCGCGACCGAAGGCCTGCCGCCATTGCTGGCGCACTTCGGCACGTCGTTTGTGGAGCGCGTGCTGGTTCATGCCGTTTGCCGCGCCCGGCGCGCGGGGCTCGCGACGGTGTTGCACGAGAATCTCCTCGGGATTGATCTTGGCGCCGTGCATCGCCCGCTCGCCGGCAGTGCGCCGCGCGACTGGCTGCCGGCCGCGCCGCCGCCGCAGGTGTTCGCGCGCCACACGGTGGGATTGGCGGACGCGATTGTCGCGACCGATCTCGCGCCGGGCGAGCGGGTGGATGACGGTCTCCCGCAGACTTTGCAGGAGTGCATCCGGTTTTACGGGCTCCGGCATTTCAAAATCAAGATCAACGGCGACGCGCCGCGCGACCGCGCGCGACTGGAGCGGATGGCCGCGGTGCTCGCCGCGGAGTGTGGCGGCGAGGACTTTGCGTTTTCGCTCGATGGCAATGAGGCGTTTCACACGTCGTCGTCGTTTGCCGAGTATTTTCGCGAGCTGCGCGCGCGGCCGTCGCTCGCGGCGCTGTGGCCGCACCTGCTGTACATCGAGCAGCCGTGGCATCGCAACGTGGCGCTGGCGCCGGCGATGGCCGACTTGGCGCGGGCCTGGCCCGAGCGTCCGCCGGTCATCATCGACGAGAGCGACGCCGAGATCGCCAGCCTGCCGACGGCGCTCGCGCTCGGTTATGCCGGGACCAGCCACAAGAATTGCAAAGGCGTCTTCAAAGGCATCGCCAACGCGTGCCTGATCGCGCAGCGCCGCGCCGCGCGCCAACCCGCCGTGCTGAGTGGCGAGGACTTGTGCAGCGTTGGCCCGATTTCGCCGATCCAGGATCTCGCGGTGCAGGCCGCGCTCGGCGTCACGAGCGTGGAGCGCAACGGCCACCACTACTTTGCCGGGCTCGCGCAATTCCCGACCGCGCTGCAGCAGCATGCGCTCGCACAGCATCCCGACCTCTATGTGCGCCACGACGCGGGCCGTTCGACCGGGCTCACGGGAGCCTGGCCGCGGCTCGACATTCGCGACGGGCAGCTGGCCATGGGCTCGGTGAACGCCGCGCCGTTCGGCGTGCCGGGTGAACCAGATTTTTCGCAGATTCCGCGCGAATCGCTCTGATGCCGGTTGTCGGTGATCGCAACCGCCTGAACGTAGCGCCGGCATCTTGCCGGCATGGCGGTGGCATCGGCTTCCCGTCGATGAGTCTGCGGAGGGAAGCGCAGCCACCTGCCGGCAGGATGCCGGCGCTACGCTTGACCGACCACTTGGAGCTGCGCCCGTGCGCGCGAATCGAGGCGGAACGCGGTTGACCGGGCCGCAGCGGCCCGCGAGCGTCGCGACTTCGATCAAGCGGCTTCCTCATGGTGAAAACATCGATTCGGCTCTGCACCATCGCGCTGGCATGTGTCGTCGGCGGCTGCGGCAAATCCGAGCGCGGCGCCGCGGGCGGTGCGGCCGGCGCCATGAAGAAATCCGGCCACACGGAGATTCGGTTCGCGCACGTGCACGCGCCGGACGTGAACAGCGAGCTGCACTACACCGCGGTGACGTTCGCCGAAGCGCTCGCGACGCTGACGAAGAACATCGAGGCGAAGGTCTACCCCCAGGGCACGCTGGGCAGCGAACGCGAGGTGTACGAGGGCATGCAGCTGGGTTCCGGCGCCGCCCTGACCGTCAGCGGCACGGCGATTCTCAGCAACTTCGACCAGCGGATCGGCGTGCTCGATTTGCCGTATTTGTGGAAAGACTACGAACACGTCCACCGGGTGCTCGACGGCGACGTCGGTCGCGAGCTGGCGGCGGGGCTGGCCCGGCAGGGCCTGCTCGTGCTCGCATGGCTCGACGGCTGGGGCTGGCGGAATCTCGTCACGACGAAGAAGGCGGTGAAGCGGCCCGAGGAGATGAGCGGCATGAAGATTCGCACCATTCCGACGCCGGTGTATCTCGCCGCCCTGCGGATGATGGGCGCGAACCCGACGCCGATGGCGTACGGCGAGATCTACACCGCGCTGCAGACCGGCGTGATCGACGGCTTCGAGCAGGCACCGTCGATTGTGGTGGCGGAGCGGTTTTACGAAGTGGCGAAGAACATGACCGAGACCCGCCATCTTTTCGGCACGATGGTCCTCTGCTACTCGCAGGCCCAGTGGGAGCGGTTGAGCGCGGACGACCAGGAGAACGTCCGCCGGGCCGCCGGGCTGACGCAGCAGAAAGAACGCGCGATGGCGCCGGAGCGCGAAGCCGCCGCGATGAAGACGCTGCGCGAGAAGGGGGTGAGCATCCACCCGATCGATACGAGCGGTTGGGAGCGGGCCGCAATCAAGCTCCAGGATCAACTCGCGGCCGAGCGCGGCGCGGCCGACCTGCTCACGAAAATCCGCGCCGCCGCGAAGAAGTGAAAGCCGAAAGCCGGTTTGAGCTCACAGAGGTCACAGAGGTGACACAGAGGTCACGGAGAATACGCAATGCCGGTTTGGGTCTGCTCTGTGACCTCTGTGCATCCTCGGTGACCTCTGTGTTTCCAGCGTCACTTCAATGAGACGCGTGACGAATGCCGTTGGCGCAGTGCTTCGCGTGGTCGATCGAATCAGCGAGGCGCTGATCGTGATCCTGTTCGCCGTGATCGTGCTCATCGGTGGGCTGCAGGTGCTGTGCCGGTACGTCTTCAACGCCTCGCTGAGCTGGAGCGAAGAACTGCAGCGGTACGGCCTCATCTGGATGGTGTTCCTCGCCATCGTCGTGGGCTACCGGCGAGGCGCGCACATCGGCATGGGACTGCTGCTCGAGAAACTGCCTCGGGCGGTGCAGCGGCCGATGGGGTGGATCATCGATCTGCTGTGGCTTGCGCTGGGCCTCGCGCTGCTGGTCTTCAGCGCGGGCTACAAGTCCGCCGCGGGAATGACATTCATCCGGAGCGTCAGCCGGCAGAGCAGCGCGGGCATGGGCGTGCGGATGGACTTTGTCTATGGTTGCATCGTGATCGCCGGCGCCTACCTGACGATCGCCGCGCTGTACAACCTGCTGCGGCGCGCCGCCGGCGAGGCGCCCCGCCTCGTTGCCGAGGAGCCGCCATGCTGAAACGACCGGAGCGCGTTCGGAAGCGGGTGGGACCGGCTCTCCGGGGCGCATCCCCAATTTGGCGGTCAAGCGTAGCGCCGGCATCCTGCCGGCAAGTGGCCGCGGCCTTCCGCCGCAGACGCATCGGCTGGAAGTCGATGCTGCTCGCAATGCCGGCAAGATGCCGGCGCTACGTTCAGGCCGCTGTGATCAGCGACAACCGGCGGATGTACCCGGCGCTCCGAGCCGGCCCCACCTCGGAGGGCACGGCGTGCTGATCGTCCTCTTCGTCGCGTTGCTCGCGCTGATCTTCCTCAGCGTGCCGGTGATCGTGGCCATCGGCATCGTCGCCCTGGGCGGGATCCTCGCGCTGCCGGAGCTGGCGCCGGTGGAGTTTCCGCGGAAGATGTTCGCCGCGATCGACTCGTTCAGCCTGCTGGCGCTGCCCTATTTCATCCTGGCCGGCGAGTTGATGGTGCGCGGCGGCATGAGCCGGCGGCTGGTGGAGTTTGCCGAAACGCTCGTGGGCCACCTGCGGGGCGGGCTGGGCCACGCCACCGTGCTGGCGAACATGATCTTCGCGAACGTCACGGGCTCGTCCGTCGCCTCGACTTCGGCCATCGGCTCGTTGATGGCGCCGGAGATGAAGGCGCGCGGCTACAAGGGCGGCTTCATCGCCTCGCTCGCGGCGTGCTCGGGCGTGATCGGCGCGATCATTCCGCCGAGCATGGTCATGGTCGTGTACGGCGCCATGGCCGGAGTGTCGGTCGGCGGCCTGTTTCTCGGCGGATTCCTGCCCGGCTTCCTCATCACCGCGCTGCTGATGCTCGTCGTGCACCTGCATGGCTATCATCCCGCCTTCCCGGAGATTCGCGTGACGACCGGCCGCTTCAGCCTGCGGCGCGTGGGGGAGACGCTGCCCCGCGTGTGGGTGGCGGTGCTCGCGCCGGTCATCATCCTCGGCGGCATCATGGCCGGCATCTTCACCGCCACCGAGGCGGGGGTGGTGGCCTGNTTCTATGCGCTGATCGTCTCGATGTTCGTCTACCGCTCGGTCAGGGTGCGTGATCTGCCGAAAATCCTGCTCGACTCGGCCGTCACGACGACGGTCGTGCTCGGCATCATCGCGGTGGCCGGCGCCCTCGGCTGGCTGCTGACGTATTTGAATTTCACCGACATCGTGGGCGGCTGGATCCTGGGCGTGTCCCCGCACGGCTGGGTCGTCCTGCTCGTGCTGATCGGCATCATGCTGATTCTCACGATGTTCATCGAGTCGCTCGCCGTGCTCATCATCCTGACGCCGCTCATCGTGAAAATCGGCGCGACGTTCGCGCTGGATCCCATCTACCTCGGCATGCTCGTCGTGATCGCCACGCAGATCGGCGCGACGACGCCGCCGGTGGCCGTGTGCCTGTTCGTGGGCACGAGCATTGCGGGGTGCAGCTACGACGAGACGATCCGCCGCTGCTGGCCGTTCATCGCCGCGCTGATCACGGCGCTGCTGGCGGTGTTTCTCTGGCCGCCGCTGGCCACGTTCATCCCGCACCTGTTCTTGAAGTAGTCATTTCCGGGAAATTGTGGTTTCAAAAGTCCGGCGGCCGCGTTGGGCTGTGCGCACCCCCTCCATGAAGACGTTTTGCCTCCTCTCCGCGCTCGCCGTTCTTGGCTCCGCGCACCTCTCCCTCGAAGCCGCCGCGCCAACGCCAACCCCAGCACCCGCCTATCCGCGGCCGCTCGTCGAGCTCAATACGAGCTACTTCCCGTTCCACGACATCGGTGAGATCACGCCCGAGACCTGGGCGGCGCGGAAAAAGGACATCCGCGATCGCGTGCTGCTCGCGAGCGGGCTGTTTCCGCTGCCCACGAAAACGCCGCTCAACGCCGTGGTGCACGGCCGGATCGTGCGCGACGACTACACGGTGGATCGCGTGTTCTTCGAATCGTTCCCCGGCCACTACGTCACCGGCAATCTCTACCTCCCGAAAAACCCGCCGGCCGGCGGCAGGATGCCCGGCATCCTCTCGCCGCATGGCCACTGGCCGAAGGGCCGGTTCACCGATTATGGCGAAGGCACGGCCGCGACCAAGCAGCAGCTCGCCATTGGCGCCGAGCGCTGGGAAAGCGGCGCGCGGATGCCGCTGCATGCACGTTGCGTGCAGCTCGCGCGGATGGGCTGCGCGGTGTTCTTCTACGACATGCTCGGCTACGCCGACAGCGTGCAGATTACCGAGCACCGCAGCGGCCGGCGGCCTGATCTGAACGGCAAGGAGCCCGGCACGTTCGGTCTCTACAGCGCGGCGGCGGATTTGCGGCTGGAGTCGAACTTCGGGCTGCAAACCTGGAACAGCATTCGCGCGCTCGATTTTCTGCTGACGGTCGCCGGCGTGGATCCGGCGCGGCTGGCGATCACCGGCGAAAGCGGTGGCGGCACCCAAACCCTCATGATGGCGGCGGTCGACGACCGGCTGGCGGCGGCGTTTCCGTGCGTCATGACGAGCACGGCCATGCAGGGCGGCTGCACCTGCGAGAACGCGTGTTACCTGCGAATCAACCAGGGGAACATCGACATCGCGGCGGCGTTTGCGCCGAAGCCGATGGGCATGACCGCGGCGAACGATTGGACGAAGGAGCTCGAGAAGAAAGGCTGGCCGGACCTCAAGCGCGTTTGGAAGAGCCTCGGCAAGCCGGACAACGTGATGGCGACGTTCAACATCCACTGGCAACACAACTACAATCACGTCTCCCGGACGACGATGTACGGGTTCATGAACAAGAACTTCAAACTCGGCTTGAGCGAGCCGGTGCTGGAGCGCGAGTTCCCGGTGCCGACCGAGCAGGAGATGACGGTGTGGACCGGCGCGCACCCGAAGCCGTCGGGCGACAAGGTCGGCGGGGCGCACGAGAAGGCGCTGCTGAAATTCTGGAGCGAGGACAACGACCGGCAGCTGGCGGGGAAGGACGATGTGCTCGCGCGCGCGTGGGGCATCATCGTCGGTCGCCGGATGCCTGCCGCGGACGATCTGCAGGTGGAGCGGACCGATCTCGGTTCAAGCACGATGAGTACGAGGTCACCAAAGGCACCGTCACCGACACGAAGAACAACGAGAACGTGTCGTACGCGTTCGTCGCGCCGCCGCGCGAAAAGTGGAACGGCTCGATAGCGCTCTGGCTCGGCAATGGCGGGCTCGACCGCCTGGCCGCCGACAACGGGCCGAAGCCGGCGGCGAAGAAGATCCTCGATGCTGGTTACGCGATTGCGTGCCCGTCGCTCTACCTCGCCACGGCGACCCAGCAGCCGATGAACCTGCCGAAGAGCAGGGATCCGCAGCGGAACGAATGGCAGTGGGCGGCGTGCTACACGTATGGATACAATCCTTCGCTCGTGGTGCACCGCGTCCACGACGCGATGCTCGCCGTCGCGGCGATCCAGAAGGAAATTCCGAACGCCAAGATTCTCCTGGTGGGCACCGATGGCGCGGGCGTGGTCGCCGCGACCGCGGCCGCTCTGCTGAAGGAATCGCTGACGGGCGCCGTCATCGACACCGAGGGGTTCCGGTTTGCGGCGCTGACCGACCAATGGGGCCCGCTGTTTGTGCCGGGCGCCGTCAAATACGGCGACATGCCCGGACTGCTGCGGCTGGCGGCACCGCTGAAGCCGGTCGTGCTCGGCGAAAACGGCGTGTCGGGCGGCCTCGATGCCGTGGCGGCCGCGGTCGTGAAGGTCGCCGGCGGTTCGCCGCGCGCCGGCGCGAGCTCCGGGCAGTAGCGCGGAGTCCGCGGTGGAACGCGAAGTGACCGACCGCGCATAACCCGGCGCGGCGAAGCCGCCACCAGAGTTTCGGAGGGGAAGCGCCCAAGATTCCGGATTGCATCCGCGCGCATCCATGAAATCCGTGGTGGCTCCGTCTCGTGAAACTCCGCGTCCATCCGTACACCCTCGAGCTGAAGCACGCCTTTGGCATCGCCACGAGCACGCGCACGACGACGCCGGCGACGCTGGTCGAGGTCGAGGCCGACGGCGTGATCGGCTACGGCGAGGCGGCGATGCCGCCTTACCTGGGCGAGTCGCAACAAACCGCCGCGGCATTCCTCGAACGCGCCGCAGCGGTGCTGGCGGCGGCGCGCGATCCATTTCAACTCGAGGAGATCCTGCCGGCGATCGATGCGCTCGCCGTGGGCAACCCCGCGGCGAAAGCCGCGGTCGACATCGCGCTGCACGATTGGATCGGCAAACGACTGGGCGCGCCGTGGCATCGGATTTTGGGCCTGAATCCGGCGAAGGCGCCGGTCACGTCGTTCACGATCGGCATCGATACGCCGGAAGTCGTGCGGCAAAAGACGCGCGAAGCGGCGCAGTACAGGATTCTCAAAGTGAAGTTGGGCCGCAGCGCGGAGTCGGACCGCGAGATGATCGACGCGATTCGGCAGGAGACGGACACGCCCCTCACCGTCGACGCGAACCAAGGCTGGAAGACGCGCGATTACGCGCTCTCGATGATCGAGTGGCTCGCCGCGCGGAACGTGCTCTTCATCGAGCAGCCGATGCCGAGGGAACAGCTCGCGGACACGGCCTGGCTCCGGAGCCGCAGCCTGCTGCCGTTGATTGCCGACGAGAACTGCCAGCGGCTCGCCGACGTGCGGCGGTGCGCCGACGCGTATCACGGGGTTAACATCAAGCTGATGAAGTGCACCGGCCTGCGTGAGGCGCACAAGATGATCCTGCTCGCCCGCGGGCTCGGGCTGAAGGTGATGCTCGGCTGCATGACCGAAACGAGCTGCGCGATCTCGGCGGCGGCGCAGCTCTCGCCGCTCGTCGACTGGGCCGATCTCGACGGCGCGGTGCTGATCAAGAACGACATTTTCGACGGCGCGAAGATCGTGGACGGCCGGATTACGTTGCCGGAGCGGCCGGGAATCGGGGTGGTGAAGAAAGCGGCGTGACGGGGGTGTCGCCATGAGTTCGTCGTACCGTACGATACACACCCCGCCCTGTGGGCACCCCTCTTTCTAGAGGGGATTCAAGTTTGCGATTCGTTCTGGAAGATCCCCTCTAGCTAGCAAGAGGGGCGGCGCGCAGCGCCGGGGTGTGTTCATGCGCAGACCCCGCGGTCGCGCCTACGCCCTCAGAACCCCACCGTTGCCGTGTACACAAACTGCCGCGGCTCCGTGTAACGCGCCCAGCCGTAGCTGTTGCCCTGGTTCGAACGCACGTTGAACACGTTGTTGATGTTCATCTGGAACGTCCACGCGGTGCGGCCGAACTTCCGGCGGTAACTGAAAAACGGATTAGTGAGCACGTACGAGTCGGTCAGTTGCGCCGGAAACACGGTGACGCCGCCGACCACCTTGGCCGCCCACGGTTTGCCGCGCACGTATGCGGCCGATACGCCGGTGCCGAATCCCTTGAGCCGGCCTTCGAGGAAACTGTACCGGGTCGAGAGGCTCGCCGTGATTCGCTTGTTCGTGCCGATGTTGCTGTCCTGGTTCTCCAGGTACTCGCGGCTGTCGGCGACGGCGTCGTTCGAGTCGAGTCCGCGTGCCTGCGCGGTCGCGCGGGCCTCGCTGATCCGCGCCGCCAGCAACGGGAAGAACCGCGTGTAACGCGTGTCGTTGCGCGAGTAGTGCGCCAGCAGCGTCCAACTGCGCGTGAGGTTCGTGGTGAGTTGATACTCCCAGCCCGTGGCGGTGCGGTCGCGGTAATCGATCAGGTTGACGAACGGCCGCGCGAGCAGCGGATTCAGCTCGTCGCGCACGAGCGCCGATACGCTCGACTGGATGTTTTCCTGGGTCGTCTGGAAATAGACGACCGACGCCTCGACCCGGCCGCCGAGCAGGTGCAGCCGTACGCTGTAGTCCATGCCTTCACCGGTGAGCGGCTGGAGCGCGTTGCCGGAGAGATCGAGCCCGTAGTTATCGCTGAACTGCGACGACTCGAAATAGCCCGTGGTGAACGAAACCCACGGCAGCGCATGCCATACCGCGCCGAACGTCTGGTTCGTGCTCCAGTTGTTGGCGAACGGTGTCACGGGCACATCGATTCGCTCGGTGCCGCGGTTCGGAATCAGCGAGCCGTCGGCCGCGACGAACCGCTGCTCGCCCAGCGCATCCGCCCGCGTTGCCGCGCTCACGCTCTGCAGCCAGTGCTCGCGACTCACGCCGATGCTGGTGCGGACTTTGCCATCGAAGTACGCGCCGAGCAGGTTGGCCGAGCCCGAGGTGAGGCTCTGGTCGAGCCGGCGGTTGACGCCGTTGCCGGCGGTGTTGCGGAAAAGCTGGGTGATCCCCGGCCGGACATTCCAGCCGAGCGCGGCGTCGCTGCCGCCCTGCTCGAGGTAGTGCACGTTGACGACGGCGTTGTTGGGAAACGTCGCCGCCGTGCCGCGATACCCGTGCTGCGCGATTTCCTCCGCGGTCAGCGAGTAGGTGAACATGTCCTGGAAATAGCTTTCGTGCCGGTAGTTCGCGCCGGCGACGAACCGCTGGGTTATTTTCCATGGCAGCGCGAGATCGTAGACTGCCTGGCCGCGCCAGTTGACGATCTTGTGGCCGTCGGGGTTCAGCAGCGGCGTGTGCGCGATGTAGAGTTTCTCGAAGTTCGGATTGGGAATCGTGCCGGGGCCGTTCGGGTTCGGCAGCACCGGGTTCACGTCAACGACGACGCTGCGATCGATGCCGTTGAGCGCCGAGATGTTCGTGTAGGTCTGCTTCCGCACGGTTTCGTCGAACTGCCCGTTGTGCGCGACGAGGACGTTGAACCGGTCGGAGAACGCGTGTTTTAGCTCGATCGTGTACGCGTGATACTGGGACGCCGCCTTCTGATCCGGACCGGTCCAGTCGTCCTTCATCGGTACGATGCTCTCGGATACGCGCATGAGCGGCAGGAGCAGCGGGTTTTGCGGGTCCGTGGCCGACACCGCGGCGGTGGTCTGGATGACCGCGCTGACCCGGTAGACGTTGGTCGTGGTCGACTGCCAGTTCGAGATAACGCCGCCGAGGTCAACCCACGCGTGGGCGCTGCTGTTGGCCGCGCGAATCTGGCGCATGCCGACGCCGTTGAGCTGCGTGCCGGGCCGCATCGGGTCGGCGTCGAGCGCGGTGGTGCCGGTGCCGCGCACGTACGCGACTTCCGCGCCGAGCGGACCGAGCGAGCCGAGATGGTAGGTGCTGTGGCCGGTCTCGTACATCGCGTCGATTTGCGTGCGCCGATGTTTGAACGGCTCGAAC